>Ga0134126_10000866_pt1 | contig 38279 bp, 29 predicted proteins | sample KB31752_FD_96881 | JGI IMG/M metagenome (GOLD analysis project Ga0134126, IMG submission 96881) | Terrestrial soil microbial communities with excess Nitrogen fertilizer from Kellogg Biological Station, Michigan, USA - KB3-175-2 | ecosystem: Environmental > Terrestrial > Soil > Unclassified ...
GCTGTCCAGCGGATGCCGAGTATCAGCGGGTACCGGCCCGATGGTCTGAACAGGTAAAACTTGTCAGCAACTGGGCCAGATGGCGGGTTGCCCCGGCCGCCGCCCGGGCCACCGCTCCGGCGGCTGCTCGGGCCGCCGCTCGGCGGCTGCTCGGCCGCCGCTCGGGCCGCCGCTCGGGCCGCCGGGGCTCAGTGGGCGACGCGCCGGGGCCGCCACAGCGCCGACGGGGTCAGGTCCGCGCCGGCCGGCTCGGCATAGTCGCGCTCGGGCTCGGGCTCGGTCCGGGTCGGCGCCGCGTCCGGCTGGCCGCGGCGCAGCCGGGCGAAGACCGCGGTGGCGGTCAGGTGCAGCGCTCCCAGCGTCAGCAGCAGCACGCCGAGCCGGGCCGACAGCAGCCGCAGGGCCTGGCCCGTCCCGGCCACGTGACCCCAGGCCGGCATGGTCAGCGCGATGAAGCCGCCCGCCAGCAGGAAGTAGGCGACCAGCACCAGGCGGCTGACCGCGGCGCCGTCATCGGTGCCGAACCTGCCCCCGAGGAAGGCTCGGCCGCTGCGGGCCAGGGCCAGTCCGACCATGGCCGCGATCGCCGTGCTCAGAATGACGTACACAAGGGTGGTGACAATGGCGCCCATGCTGGCCGCCTCCTCCGGTTCTCCGTCCAGATCTCATTTGCCTGAGATCTTTTGAACATGTTCAAGTCTGCTCCGGCGGAACGACGGCGTCCACCCCGGCGGCCTGTGATTCTGAACACGTTCAAATTTTGACCGGGGGAGGGGCTGAGGCCTGGCTGGCGGGGGGCCTGTGTGCCGTGGCGGGTGAGGGCCGCCTGGCTGACCTGCTTTGTTGCGGTGTTGGCAGAATGGGGCGGTGACCGCTGAGGAGACAGAAACACCCCAGGCCCTGACCATCGACCGGATCCAGGCCGCCGCCAAGCGGCTGACCGGGGTCGCGCACCGCACCCCGCTGCTCACCTCCGCCACCCTCGACCGGCAGTGCGGCGGGCCCGTCCTGCTCAAGGCCGAGAACTTCCAGCGGGCCGGGGCGTTCAAGTTCCGCGGCGCCTACAACCGGCTCAGCCTCCTGGACTCCGGCGAGCGGGCCAGGGGCGTGGTCGCGTACTCCTCCGGCAACCACGGCGGCGCCATCGCGCTGGCCGCCCGGCTGCTCGGCATCCACGCCGTCGTCGTGGTCCCGGCCACCGGGTCCAGGGCCAAGCTGGCCGCCATCGAGGGCTACGGCGCCGAGATGTGCCAGTACGACCCCAGCCAGGTCGACCGCGAGGAGGTCGCCGCGGCCATCGCCGCCGAGCGGTCGCTGACCATCGTCCGGCCGTTCGACGACTACGACATCATGGCCGGGCAGGGCACTGCCGGGCTCGAGCTGGTCGAGCAGGCCGCCAAGCTCGGCGACGGCCCGGTCGACCAGGTGCTGGTCCCGGTTGGCGGCGGCGGCCTGGCCGCCGGCGTGTCCACCGCGGTCAAGGCCCTGCTGCCCGAGGCGTCGGTCATCGGCGTCGAGCCAGCAGGCGCCGACGACACCCACCAGTCCATGCACGCCGGCCACCGCGTCTGCATCACCCCGGCCACCATCGCCGACGGGCTGCTGGCCCAGCAGCCCGGCGAGCTGACCTTCGCCGTCAACTCCCGGCTGCTCAGCGACGTGGTCACGGTGACCGAGGAGGCCATCGTCGAGGCCATGCGGTTCTGCTTCAGCCGCATGAAGATCGTGATCGAGCCCAGCGGCGCGGTGACCCTGGCCGCCCTGCGCTCGGGCGTCGTCCCGGCCGCCGGCCACCGCACCGTGGCGGTCATCTCCGGCGGCAACATCGCCCCCGAGGCCTTCGCCGCCCTGATGACCACGTAGTCGGCCGGTGGTATCAGGTCTGCTGCCGCCACGGCATCAGGACAGGGAGCCCCTAGGCGCGATCCACGCCTGTGGCTGGCCGGTTGTCGCGGCGATGTGCTCGAAGTCCGCGTCGTAGTGCAGGATCACCGCGCCGTAGTGCTCGGCCACGGCCGCGGTCGTGAGGTCGATCACTCCGGCGGCCCGGTGGTGGCCGCGGGCGGCCATCCGGACCTGAACGTCCCTGGCCCGCTCCGCGATCACCTCGCTGATGGGCAGCACGACGTACAGATCCTTGCGGCGCCGGGCTATGGTCCGCACATCGTGGAGATCGCGGCCCGAATAACCCGCCTCCAGGTCAACCGTGACGCAGGTAGCCGCCGCCTGATCAGCGATGAGTCCGGCGATGACGCTGCGGACCACGGCATGTTGCACCCTGGCATGCGCCGAGGTGTCGATGAGGTAAAGCTGTCCGGGGCCCGGCGGGACGGTCACCGGCGTGCGGAGCGCATGATCTCCGGGTCGGTGATGTCCGGGCCTACGCCGAGGGCATAGGGGTCGTCAAGCAGTTGCTCGACCCGGCGCCGCCGGCCGGCCACGAACTCCAGGGCCGCGTTGACGGTGTCCTTCTTAGTGGTGGTCCCCAGCTCCCTGGCCGCCAGCTCGAGCGCCTCGTCGTTCACGTCGATCATCGTCTTCATATGTACAAGAGTACTGCTGTGTATATACCAACGACAATACTCGTGATCGTCGTCGGCCGCGCGCTGAGATCGCGTGTTCGTTTCCGTCAGGCCGGCCAGGTCAGAAGGTCATGGGGCACCAGGGTGCCGGTTCCCACGACATCGCGGTGGAGAGCGCCGCGAGGGAACCTGGCGTCGCTTCGGTGATCAGGCCCGCGCTGGCTATGGCGTTGAGCCCGGTGCCGCCGAGGTAGGCGGCGCCCACCGCCCAGACGGGCAGCGCCACATCGGCCGGGGCGGTGGTCCGCTCGCAGGTGGCGCGGAAGCCTGCGGGGGCGGCACCGGCGTCCGCGGCCAGCCTCCAGCGGCCGGCGTTGTGCGGGCACAGCTCGTCGGCGACCTCCATGACTATGTCGACCGGGCTGGCGTAGTGCCGCTGCGCCAGGGCCGCGCCCACGTCTACCAGCCGGACCCACAGCCCGTCGCTGACCACCGACCGGACCCGGCGCGGCTCGGCCAGCAGGTACAGCAGCGGGTCATCTACCGGGCGCATCCTGGCGTGGAATTCGCTGACCAGGTCCCGGCTGAGCAGGTTGCCCCACAGCGCCGCGGTCGCTGCGGGGTCGGTGGCGATCGCCTCGCTGACCTCCAGGACGCCCTGCGGCAAGCCTGCGTCTTCATCCCAGCGCTCCGTCGACGTGAACACCGCATACGCTCGCGGCCCCGAGTCGTCCTCGGCCAGGATGCACCGTATCTGCTGGGATGAGTCGTCCTCGGAGTGCAGGTCGGTCAGCAGGCGGTCCCACCATGGCTCGGTGCGGGCGTACAGGCCGGGCCGCTCGGCCAGCGCCAGGTCGTAAACCCTAGCCAGCTCGTCCCTGGCCGCCAGCGGCTCGGCGATCCGCAGCCGCAGGGCGGGATCAGCCGGTGCGCCGGGCGCCAGGGCACCTTCCCCGCGCTGCAGCCGGTAGGCGGCGTGCCAGGAGGCGCGCCCGTAGCCGTACCGCCCGTAGATGCCCGATTCTGAGGCAAACAGCACAGCCACCGCCTCGCCCCGCTCGCTCACATCGGCTAGCTGGCGGCGCATCAGCGCGGACAGGATGCCCTGGCGGCGGTGCGAGGGAAGCACGGCAACCAGACTCACCCCGGCGACCGCGGCCATCGCGCCAGGCACCCGCATCTGGAAGCTGAACGCGCCCGTCCCGCCGACAATCGTGTCACCGTCGAACGCGGCCAGGGTCCGGCCGAACTCCAGACGGGCCAGGAAGTTGGCGTGGGCGCGCCCGGGCATCGGTGTGCCACTGGACGCGTGCCGGTCCACGGCGAGAAAGGCAGCGAGCTCGTCTTCGGCGACCCGGCGGATCGGGTAGGTGTCCATGTCCGCCTTCCTATCAAGCGGACACGATCACGCCCACTCCTTAACGTGGACGCGGACGGGGCCGCCTGCTCGGTCGACGTGGGGCAGCCAGGCGGCGGGAAGGGTCAGGCTGCGGGCCGGGCGCAGGCTCAGGCGGGCCGTGGCCAGCGTGCGGCCGTCCTGGCTCACCGCCAGCCGGGCCCGCGGCCGGAACTCGGTGCTGCGCAGCACGAACCGGCCGCGCGGCGGCGGTGTGCCCGGATCGCGGATGACGCTGGGCGAGATCCAGGCCAGCGGGGCCTCGACCTGGACCGGCACTGGCACTGGCAACGCCTGATGCCCGGCGCCGGAGTCCGGCCGCCCGCGGCCCAGCATGGCCGCGATCTGGCGGGCGGCGTGGCGGCCGCTGAGCGCGGCCACGTCGGCGGTCTCGGCCGGGTGCACCAGGTTGCCGGCCGCGTAGACCCCCGGCGCGGAGGTGGTCAGCGCGGTGTCCACGGCCGGCCCACGCGAGCCGGGGTCCATGTCCAGGCCGGCCAGCCGGGCCAGCTCGTGGTCGGGGATCCAGTCGCCGGTGAACACGATCGAGTCGCAGGCGACGGTCCGCACGGCCCCGGTCCGCAGGTCGGTGAGCTCGGCGGCGGCGAGCCGGTCGCGGCCGGACAGGCCGGTCACGGCGGTGCTGGTCCAGACCGGGACCCGCCAGCGCACGGCGGCGCCGAGCCGGAACGCGGCGTAGCTCTGCGGCCGGGGCTCGTCGGTGACCAGCGCGACCACCCGGGCGCCGGCGTGGGCCAGCGTGACCATGGCCGAGTAGCTCACGTGCTCGGCCCCGACGACCAGCGCCCGGCCGGCCACGCCCTGGCCGTGCAGGTACACGCGCTGCTGCAGCTCGCCGGTGGTCATGACGCCGGGCGGGCGGGTGCCGGGCACCAGCCGGGCCGAGCGCGGCCGCTCACGGCAGCCGGTGGCCAGCAGCAAGGTCCGCGCGGAGACCGTCCGCACCCCGGCGGCGCTGGTCATCGTGACATGGCCGGGGTCGTCCCAGCCGGTCACCGTGGTCCCGGTCAGCACCTCGGCGCCGGCCTGGCGGGCGAGCCGGGCGTAGTGCCGCGCGTAGTCCGGGCCGGTCATCACCCGGTGCAGGTCGCGCAGACCGTAGCCGGTGTGCGCGCAGTGCCGGGGCACGCCGCCGGCCCCGGGCTCGCGGTCGGCCACCAGCACCCGGCCGGCGCCGAGCCGGCGCAGCTCGATGGCGGCGGCCAGCCCGGCCGGGCCTGCCCCCACGATGAGCACGTCGGTCACGATTTTGCCGCCGGCAGGCGGCGCGGGGGGGATAGGGGGGTCGGCCCCCCTGGCCGGTACCGTCACGAGGCGGGCCGTTCAGGCTGGTCACCATGGGCGGCGCCGAGCAGGCTGGTCACCGTGGCCGCGCAGTAGAAGCCCTGGCAGCGGCCGTTCATGGCCCGGGTGCGGCGGCGCAGGCCGTTAGCGTCGGCGGGCGGCAGGGTGCTGGCCAGCGCGTCGCGGATCTCGCCCCGGCTGACCCGCTCGCAGTGGCAGACAAGCTCGCCGTAGGCCGGGTCGGCGGCGATCCGGCCGGCGTCCTGGTAGGGGCGAGCGCCGGCCTGGCCGATGTAGGGCATGCGCGGCGGGCCGGCCGTCTCGCGCTCGGTGAGCGGCAGCCCGGCCTCGGCCAGCAGCCCGGTGACGTGCTCGGCGATGCCCAGCGACGCGGTCAGCCCGGTGGACCTGATCCCGGCCACGCAGGCGTAGCGGCGGGCCGCGTCGACCCGGATCTGGTAGTCGCGGTGCTCGGTCGCGGCCCGCAGGCCGGCGTAGGTGGCGGTGACCTCCTCGCCGGCCAGCCGGGGCAGCAGGCGCTGGCCGGCGGCCAGCAGGCCGGCCAGGCCGTCGGCGGTGGTGGCGGTGTCGGCCGGGTCGGGCACGTCCTGCGCCGTCGGCCCGAGCAGCACGTTGCCGTACACGGTCGGCGCGACCAGCACGCCCTTGGTCTTGTCGGTCGGCACCGGCAGCAGGATGGAGCCGACCAGCGGCCGGGCCAGCTTGTCGTAGACGATCAGCTCGCCGCGCCGCGGCGTGATGGTGAAGCCGCCCTGGCCGCCGGCCAGGGCGTCAACCTGGTCGCTGTACAGGCCGGCCGCGTTGACCAGCCAGCGGCAGCGCAGCGTCCCGGCCCGGTCGGTCACGACCTCGTGCTCCGGGCGGCCGAACCGGCCGCCGGCCGGGCCGCCGGCCCGGACACCCGTGACCCGGGTGCCCAGCCGCAGGGTGACCCCGGCCCGCACCGCCTCGGTGGCGAACGCCAGCGGCGTGGTCCACGGGCAGATGATGCTCTCGTCGGGGATCTCCAGCGCGCCCAGCGCGCCCGGTCCCAGATGCGGCTCGCGCCCGTACAGCTCGGCCACCGGCACGGGCCGGATCGCGGTGTAGCCGTTGCGCCGCGACTTGTCCTCGATCGGGGCCAGCGCGGCCAGCTGCTCCGGCGTCCAGGCCACCAGCAGCGCGCCGGTCCGCTCGAGCGGGATCCCGGCCTGCCCGGCGTAGTCGGCCAGCAGCCGGGCGCCGCGGCGCACCAGGCGGCTCTCCAGCGTGCCCGGCACCGCGTCGAACCCGGTGTGCAGGATGGCGGTGTTGGCCTTGGTGGTGCCGGTGCCGACGTCGTTGCCCGCCTCCACCACCACGCAGGACAGCTCGTACTGGGCCAGCGTGCGGGCGATCGCGGCGCCGACCACCCCCGCGCCAATGATCAGCACGTCGGCGACGCCGTCGACCGGGCCCGAATCCGGGCCGACGGGCGGGTGCGGAGCGGTCACCGGCCCGCTGCCAGGACCAGCTCGACCGCCGACTCGAAGCCGGCCAGCCGCTCGGCCGCCTCGTCGGGCCCGATCGCGGGCTCCACCACGAACTCGGTCTGCGCCGGCCCGACCGCCTCGGCCAGGCTGGCCGCCTGCCCGGTGCCCAGCCGGGCCAGCGCGGCCACGCCCAGGGCCGTGGCGTCCGGCGACCGGGGCACCTCGACCGGGATCTGCAGCAGGTCGGCCTGGGCCTGGAGCAGCAGCCGCGACCGGGTCAGGCCGCCGTCCGCGCGCAGCGCGGTCAGCGGCTGCCCGAGGTCGGCGGCCACCGCCCGGGCCAGCAGCGCCACCGACGCGGCCAGCCCGTCCAGCACCGCGCGGACCAGGTGAGCCCGGCCGGTGCCCAGGCTCAGCCCCAGGAACGCGCCGCGGGCGTCCGGGCGCCAGTGCGGCGCGCCCAGCCCGGCCAGTGCGGGCACGAACGCCGCGCCGCCGCTGTCGGGCACCGTGGCGCCGATGCCGTCCAGGTCGGCCGCCCCGGCCACGACGCCGAGCCGGGTCAGCCAGCTCACCGCCGAGCCGGCCGTGTAGACCTGGCCGTCCAGGCAGTAGTCGGCCGCGCCCGCCAGCCGCCAGGCGACCGAGGCGGACAGGCCCGCCGTCGACCTGACCGGACGTCGGCCGGTGGCGGCGAGCAGGAACGCCCCGGTGCCGTAGGTGCACTTGGCCTGGCCGGCCCGCAAGCAGTGCTGGCCGATCAGGGCCGCCTGCTGGTCCACGGCCAGCCCGGCCACCGGCACCGGCGGCCCGAACGCCGTCGTCTCGCCGACCACGGCGGCGCAGTCGGACACCGCCGGCAGCGCGGCCGGGGACAGGCCGAACGCCTCGCAGGCGCGCTCGGACCAGTCGGCGGTGTCCAGGTCGAGCAGCATGGTCCTGGACGCGGTGGCGGCGTCGGTCACGTACCCGGCCCCGAGGCGGTCCAGCAGCCAGGTGTCGGTGGTGGTGACCACGCCGTCGGCGGTCAGATTCTCGCGCAGCCAGGTCATCTTGGGCGCGGCGAAGTACGGGTCCAGCGGCAGCCCGCTGATCTGGGCCAGATCGCCGGCCTGGTCGGCCAGCCGGGCGCAGACGCCGGCCGAGCGCCGGTCCTGCCAGACGATGGCCGGGGTCAGCGGTGCGCCGGTGCGCCGGTCCCAGGCCAGCACCGTCTCGCCCTGGTTGGCCAGGGCCACGGCGCCGGCCGGGGCGCGGGCCGCGGCCAGGGCCTGGCGCCCGGCGGCCAGCACCGACTCCAGCAGCTCGGCCGGGTCGGCCTCCACCGCGTCGCCGCTGGCCCTGGTGGCCACCGGCGCCTCGCCGGTCCCGAGCACCCGCTGCCCGGGACCGACGAGCACGGCCTTGGTGGCCGAGGTGCCCTGGTCGATGGCGAGGATGTTCTCCGGGACGCTCACCGGCCCGACGACTCGGTCCCCGCCCCGGTGCCCGCGCCCGCCAGCGCGTCCGCGCCGTGCGCCCCGGTCTCGGTGCGCATCGCCGACGGCTCGATCACCCACTGGACCACGTAGAAGACCAGGCCCACGCCGAGCGCGCCGAGCACGTAGTACTGCGCGTCCCGGAACTCGCTCGGCCCGATCAGCACGATCAGCTCGTAGGCCAGCCAGATCAGCGCCCCGGCAATGACCGGGATCTCCCACCGGCCCAGCGCCGACTGTGTTGGGGACAGAAGCGGCCCGTCCGTCCCGGCGCCCGACCGGCGCCGCCGGCCCACGAACAGGTACATCACCACGGTGGCCGCGTACAGGATGGCGGGCATGATCGTCGAGGCGGTGAACAGCGTGACCAGGGCCCCGGCGTGGGTGCGCAGCGCCAGCGTGATGATGGCGCCGATCACCGCGGCCAGCACGGTGGCCCAGCTCGGGCCGCCGGTCGCCCGCGGCACCTGGCTCCACAGCTGGTGGCCGGGCAGCCGCCGGTCGCGGGCCATCGAGAAGATCAGCCGGCCGTTGGTGACCATGATGACCAGCCCGCAGGCGAAGATGGACACGCAGACGAAGATCAGGAACAGCTTCTGCACCACGCCGCCGAGCACGTCATGGACGATCAGCGCGACCGGCGCCGAGCTGGCCGTCGCGGCCGTCACCGACTTGGTGGCATAGCTGAGCGCGATCAGGAACGCCATGCCCACGGCGCCGGACAGCAGCACCGCCCGGACCATGGCCCGCGGGATCGTGCGATGCGGCTCCTCGGTCTCCTCGGCCAGGTTGCTGGCCGACTCGAAGCCCACGATGGTGTACGCGCCGAGCAGGGTGGCCAGCATGAACGGGCCCAGGTAGGCGAAGTAGCCCGCGTGCGGCACCACCCCCGTCGAACCGAGGTTGCTCCAGTGGCCGATCCCGCGCACGGCGGCCACGATCAGCAGCAGCACCGTCAGCCCGACGATGCCGATGACCTCGGTGGCCACGGCCGCGTTGTTGACCCTGGTGGTCATCCGGGTCGACCAGATGATCAGCCCGGCCTGCAGGGCCAGCACGACCACCGTCTCCAGCGCCGCGCTGGTCGGCGTGAACGTCTCGCCGATCAGGGGCTGGAACGCGACCTGGACCAGGCCGTAGTCGACCGACACGGTCACGATGGACAGGAACGCGAACGACATCCAGCCCAGCCACCAGCCGACGTGCACGTTGGCCAGCCGGGAGGCCCACTGGTAGGAGTAGCCCGACAGCGGCACCCGGGCCGCCAGCGCCCCGTAGACCAGCGCCACCAGGGCCTGGCCCGCGACCACGATGACCCAGGTCCAGATGGCCCGCGGCCCGCCGACGCCGAGGGCGAAGCCGTAGGTGGTGAAGATCCCGGTGGTGATGGAGATGAAGCTGAACGCCACCGCGAACGACTCGAAACTACGCAGCGACCGGGCGAACTGCTGCTTGTAGCCGAATCGCGACAGGGCCGCGTCGTCGTGCTGGGCTGAGGCTGTCACGGCATGATCACTTCCTTATCCGGCCTCGGTGAGGAGTATGGGTGGGGTATCGGCCCCGAGGTGGCCGTGAGCAACTCGGTCCCGGCGTCCGTCAGCGCGGCGCGGGCCTCGTCGTTGTCCTGGTCGTCGGTGATGACCGCCGTCACCTGGTCCAGCGGGCAGACCCGGTGCACCGCGATGACGCCGAGCTTGCTGGAGTCGGCTAGCACGTAGCTGGCCGCGGTGTGCGCGATGATCGTGCGGCGCACGACGACCTCGGGCGGGTAATAGTCGGTCAGCCCGGCCTCGGGGTGCACCCCGCCCGAGCCCAGGAACGCCCGGTCGGCGTAGAACTCGGCGAAGAACGCCTCGGCATGCGCCCCCGAGCAGGCCGCGTCGCCCGGCCGGACCTGGCCGCCGGCCAGCAGCAGTTCCACGCCGTCCCTGGCCGACAGCTCCATCGCGGCCGGCACCGAGCTGGTCAGCACCCGGCCGCGGAAGGCGGCCGGCAGCGCCCTGGCCACCTCCAGCGCGGTGGTGCCCACGTCGATGACGATGGTCTCCTCCGGCTCGACCAGGCTGGCCGCCAGCGCGGCGATGGCCCGCTTGCGGTCGCTGTGGCGGACGCTGCGCGCGGCGAAGCTGCCTTCGCTGGAGCGGCCCGGCGGCCGGGTGGCGCCGCCGTAGACCCGCTCGAGCAGGCCCTGGTCCTGGAGCGAGCGCAGGTCGCGCCGGATGGTCTCCACCGAGACGCCGAACTGGCGGGCCAGGGCGTCGGCCGAGGCGGCGCTCTGGGCCCGGATCTCGGCCAGGATCGCCTGGCGGCGCTGCGTCGGCAGCATGGCCCTCCCCGCCGTGTCAGTTCACGTGTGTCGGATCAAGGTGTAGCGTTCTCGGCCGGTGTTGACCGTTATTGACTGATCTTGACCGACTCTTGTGGGCGTCGTCAACCCCCGCGGGTCCCCAGACCAGCGGTACGCCGTGCTGTCAGCCGGCTGGCCGTGCTGTCAGCCGACGATGATCTCGCCGGTGTTCCAGGGGAAGCCCGCGCAGTCGTTGTAGAAGTACGTCCCGGCCTTGGTGAACGTGACCGTGCCCGACTGGCCCGGCTTGAGCGGCCCGATCTTGAAGCTGGCCGGGTCGAAGAACGACTCCGCGCAGTGGTCCTTGCTGTTCACGGCCGGGTTGGTGAATGTCACCGTGGTACCGGTCGGCACCGTCATCACCGGCGGGGCCATCGCGACCTCGCTGCCCAGGTCCTCGGTCGGGCCCGGCGCGCCGGCGGCGGTGTCCCAGGTGCGGCCCAGGACCACGGTGTCGCCCGCCGCCGACCCCGCCACCGGCGGGGCGTCCACCGGCAGCCGGGACGGGATGGCCGCGGGCGGGGTGGCCTGAGACAGCTTCCCGCCGATCTTGAACGCCCACAGGCTGTCGCCCAGATGAGAGCGGTAAGGCACCCGGTCGCCGCCGGCCAGCACGGCCACGTACTGCTGGCCGCCCGCCGTGTAGGTGATCGGCGCGGCCGCGATCCCGGTCCCGGTCTGCCAGTTCCAGACCACCTTCCCGGTGCTGGCACTGCGCGCGGTCAGCAGCCCGTCCGCCGACCCCTCGAACAGCAGCCCGCCCGCCGTGCTCAGGATCCCGTCCCCGTCCGACAGCCCGTAGGCCGTGGGCTGGTGCCAGGCGATCTTGTTGGTCCGCGGGTTGACCGCGTCCAGCAGGCCGCTGCTGGTCATGCCCGGCGGCCGCCAGAAGGTCGGCTGGCCGTAGGGCAGGCCGTCGCTGTAGGCCGAGTCGGTCTCCGACGCGGCCACGTACACCAGCCCGGTCCGCTGGTCGAACGACATCAGGGCCCAGTTAGCCCCGCCCGCCCCGCTCGGCGTGACCAGCACCGGCGTGTGCAGGTAGGGCGTGAACTCGCACCCGCTGGCGAAGTCAGGGATGGGCCGCGTGCTGTTGTGGGCCGACGGGCAGGTCGGCACCAGCGAGTCGCCCTGCGGGATCGGCTGGGTGGCCGACGTGGCCTGGCTGGCCAGGGTCGGCACCTTCTTCTCGTGCACGCCGATGACCGGCTTGCCGGTCTGCGCGTTCAGGTAGTACAGCCAGGCCGTCTTGCTGCCGTAGATGACCACCTTGCGCACGCCGGCGCCGTAGCGCACGTCGGCGATGACCGGCGACATCGTGTTGTCGTAGTCCCACAGGTCGTGGTGCACCGACTGGAAGTACCAGGCCAGCTTGCCGGTGCTGGCGCGCAGCGCGACCAGCGAGTTGGTGTACAGGTCATTCCCGGCCCGGCCCGCGCCGTCGACCCGCGGCTGCGGGTTGGCCACCGCCAGGTAGATCAGGCCCAGCTGGGGGTCGATGGCCGGGGCCATCCACGCGTCACCGCCGCCCAGCTTCCACGAGCTGCCCTTCCAGCTGTTGTGCCCCGGCTGGCCCGGCCCGGCCGTGCTGGCGAAGCTCCAGGCCACCGCGCCGGTGCTGGCCCGCAGCGCGTACAGGTGACCGCGCATGCCGGCACCGCCGCCGTTCTCGGTGCCGACCAGGACCAGGCCGCGGTAGTACAGCGTCCAGTCGGTGCCGGCCCCGTTGGCCGTGGTGTCCTGGCCCGGCGTGCCCACCTGGACCTGCCACACCTTGGTGCCGGTGGCCTGGTTCAGCGCGACCACGTGCTCGCCGCCGAGGGCCGCGTACACCCGGCCGCCGGCCACGGCCACGCCGCGCTCGGTGCCGGCCAGGCCGGACTTGTACTCCCACGCCACCTTGCCGGTCGCGCCATTCACGGCGAACACGTCACCCTGGCCGGTCTGCACGTACAGGACGCCGCCGACCGCCACCGGCGTGCTTTCCTGGTCCTGGGTGTCGGCGCCATTCTCCAGGTGGTCGAGCCAGGCCCCGGCCAGCCGGCTCACGTTGCCGGTGCCGATCCCGGTCAGCGACGAGTAGTCCTGGTCCCCGTAGTCCCCGCCGACCTTGGGCACGTCGGCCCCGGTGGCCGCGCAGCACTCGCCCGGCTGCTTCGGCACGCCGCCGGTGACCCCGACGGTGACCCCGGCGGGCGCCGGGCTGGCCAGCGCCGGGACGACGCCGGCCCCGGCCAGCAGGGCGGCGGCGATCACTATGACCCGGCTTCGGGCGGAGAAAGACCTGGCTCGCATAGTCGCTGTGCTCCCACGTTTGTCTGGCCGGTGTCAAGGAACTGATGCTGGCGCCGAATTAACCCCGCGTTCCCGGCGGCTTAGCCGAGGGGTCGGCCGGCCCCTTTAGCTTGCGGCCCGTGGCCATTCCTGACGCTCGCTGCCGGGCAAAGTTTTGGCATCAACGCATCGCGGTCGTGGCGGTGGCGGCTGGCCTGGGTGCGGCATCTCCACTGGACGTCGCACTGGGTCACCCAGGGGGCATGCTGAGGCGGGGCGTGCTCCGGGGCGACGGCCGGGACCCGTTGTCGATAATGACCCTGGACACCCGCCAGAGCCGGGGTTAAGGCGGCGGGGCTAGCCGGCGGCCGGCGGCGGGCAGGTGCTGGACCTGACCACCAGGGACGTCGTGAGCTCGACGCGGTTGTTGGAGGTGTCCATCTTGCCGTCCAGCAGGGCCAGCACCGTGCGGGTGGCCATGGCCGCCATCTGGGCCAGCGGCTGGATAACCGTGGTCAGCGGCGGCGGCACCCAAGCCGACATGGGCAGGTCGTCGAAGCCGACCACGCTCAGGTCGTCGGGGATCCGGAGCCGGCGCAGGCGGGCCGCCTCGTAGACCCCCATGGCCTGCATGTCGCTGCCCGCGAAGATCGCAGTCGGCGGGTCGGGCAGGGCCAGCATGTCGGTGGCGGCGGCCAGCGCGGCCTCGAAGTGGAAGTCGCCGGAGTAGACCAGCGACGGGTCGGCCGGGATGCCGGCCCGCTCCAGCGCGGCCCGGTACCCGTCCAGCCGGGCCTGGCTGCACAGCAGCGACGGCCGTCCGGTGATGGTGCCAATCCGGCGGTGGCCGATCTCGATCAGGTGCTCGGTGGCCATCAGGCCGCCGGCCCAGTTGGTGGCGCCGATGGACGGGATGCGCGGGTCAGGCTGGCCGACCGGGTCCACGATGACCACCGGCACCTGCAGCGCGGCCAGCCGGGCCCGGTGCGCGGGGGACAGCTCGGTCAGGACCAGGATCACGCCGTCAGTCCGGCTGGTGGACAGCCGGGCCAGCCATTCGTGCGAGTCGGACTCGCCGGACACGACCGAGACGGCGATGCGACAGCCCTCGGCGAACGCGGCTTCCTCGGCCCCGCGGATGATCTCCACCGCCCACGGGCTGAGGTCGGCGAAGACCAGGTCGATCAGGCACGGCCGGCCGCCGCGCCGCGGTGCGGCGTACTTGAAGTCGACCAGCAGGGCCTCGACCTTGGACCTGGTCTTGGCGGCGACGTCGGCGTGTCCGTGCAGGACCTTGGACACCGTGGGCACCGAGACGCCGGCCGCGGCGGCGATGTCGGCCATGGTGACCCGGCCGTTCGGGGCCTTGGGCTCAGCTGTCATGACTCTCCGTCGAGTTTGAAGCCGCGCGACCAGCGACATGGTAGTGCGCCCGCGCTTCGGGTCAGCTCCACTCTCAGCCCCTCTCCAGCTGGCTGGCCAGCGTCGTGCGCACCGTGCAGTTGCCCAGCGCGAAGGAGTCGGCCAGCGCGATCAGCTCGTCCTCGCGCAGGCCCCGCAGCAGCTCGGCGTACTCCCTGGCCAGCGGCTGGGCCATGGTGATGTTGAGCAGCAGCGTCTTGACCCAGTCGCGGCGGCCCCACGGATACGGCTCGAAGCGAGGGAACTCGCGCTCGATCAGGTCCTGGACCGGGCCGGTGACCTCGGCCACGCCGACCCCGTCGCTGCCCCAGCTGTCGGCCGCGAGCCGGGCCTTCTTGGCCGTGAACGGGCCGAACCGGGCGCCGTACGGGGAGTCGGGCCGCACGGTGACCAGGCCCTGCGGCCCGAGGTCCTTGTACGTCCAGATCGACCAGCTGGCGTCGTAGCGGCGGTAGATCTCCAGCTGGTCGGCGAGGATCTGACGGCGCTGGTCGTCGCGTACGGGGTCGCCGGTGTAGATGGGGCCGAACTCGCCGACCCACACCGGCGTGCCGGTGCGCCGCGAGAACTCCGAGCGCTGCCGGAACTTGAGCTCCAGGGCCGCGGCGTCGAACCAGGTCCCGTCAGTGAGCCCGGGGTAGGGGCCGCCCCGGCCCAGGCCGGCCGCGGCGTAGTCGTGGCAGGCGTAGACGATGTTGCGGGGTCGTTCGTCGGCCGGTGCCGCGCTGTCCGCGCCGAAGATGTCGAACTCGGTTGAGTAGGTGTTGCCGTCCAGGAACAGGATGTGGTCCGGGTCGACGGCCCGGACCGCGGCCACCAGCCGCTCGTAGAACGGCCCGACCACGGCCCGCGACTCGTCGGCCGGCTCGTTGAGCAGGTTGTAGCCGGCCACTCCGGGGTGGCCGCGGTAGTGGGTGGCCAGGTGCTCCCAGAGGTTGACGACCCGGTCCTGGAAGTCGCGGTGGACCCAGAACAGCGGCACGTGGGTCGGGTTGTCGCTGTGCCAGTGATGGTTCTGCCCGCCCGGCGCGGCGTGCAGGTCGATCACCGTGTAGATGCCATGGCGGGCGCACAGGTCGATGACCCGGTCCAGGTGCCGGAAGCCGTCGGGCTTGATCGTCAGCGGCGCGCTGTCGTCCTCGAAGTGGTGGTAGTTCACCGGCACCCGCACGCAGTTCAGCCCGGTCCCGGCCAGCAGCGCGGCGTCCTCGTCGGTGAAGAACACGGTCAGCAGCCGCTCGAAGAACAGCTCGTAGGCGTCCGGGCCGAGCACGTCGCGCACGGCCGCGCGCATCAGCGACTCATTGGCCGCGTAGCCGGTGATGAAGTTCTCCATGTTGAGCCAGCCACCCAGCCCGACGCCGCGCAGCCGGACCGGCTGCCCGTCGGCGTCGGCGAACTTACTGCCCTGGGTGTGGAGGAAGGGGATCACTTGAGCGCCCCCGCCGACAGGCCGCGCTCGAACAGCCGCTGCAGGCACAGGTAGGCCACGATCTCCGGGATCGCGGTGATCACGGCCGAGGCCAGCACCTTGGTCTGGTCGTCGCTGAACTCGCTGACGAAGTAGGACGGCAGCAAGGTGATCGTCTGGGTGCTCGGGCTCTGCAGGAAGACCAGCGGGAGCAGGTAGTCGTTCCAGGCCGCGATCAGGGTCAGGATCACGATGGCGGCCGCGATCGGCCGGGTCAGCGGCAGGATGATGTGCCAGAACCCGCGCACCACGGTGACGCCGTCGACCCGGGCCGCCTCCAGCAGCTCGTCGGGGATGCTGTTCACGAAGTTGCGGGCCAGCAGGGTGGTGAACGGCACCTGGAGCGCCGACAGCGGGATGATGACCGCCCAGTAGGTGTTGTACAGGTTCAGCTTGATCGTGGTCGCGAACAACGGGGTGAGCAGCACCACCTCGGGCAGCGTCAGCGCGGCCAGCATCATCCAGAAGTAGATCTCCCGGCCCCGGATGTGCAGCTTGGAGAAGCCGAACGCGGCCAGCATGGTGCAGACGTAGACGATGATGATCGTCCCGGCTGCGATGATCGCGCTGTTACGGAAGTACTCCGGGACCACGCCGGTGCCGAAGACGGCCCGGTAGTTGCCCCAGCCCTGGCCGGACAGGGACCCCTGGACCATGGCGATGAGCGGGAACAGGTACGGGATGACCATGATCGTGAGCAGGACCTGAAGGAACAGCTTCGAGGTCCACCGCCGTGCCTCAAACATCGTCTGCCTCAAACATCGTCTGCCTCACACATTGGACCGCCCCCCGTGTTGCCGCCTGCGGGTGCCCCGGATGCCGAACACGATCGCGCCGCCCAGGGCCAGGATGAGCAGCAGGATCGACAGCGCCGCGCCGTAGCCCACCTGGGCCTGCGGGATGCTGATCCGGTAGATGAACGTGCCGAGGAACTCGGTGGCGTAGTTCGGGCCACCCACAGTGACCAGGTAGGGCACGTCGAACGTCTTGAGCGCGCCGATCACGCTCAGGATGCCGAGCGCGTAGGTGGTGCCCCGGCAGTTCGGCCACACGATCCGGGTCAGCACCTTGAAGTTGCCGGCGCCGTCGATCCGGGCCGCCTCGATCATCTCCGGGTCGATCTGGGTCATGGCCGCGTAGTAGAGCACGAACGTGATCCCGGTGAACTCCCACACGGTGATGGCCATGATGACCGGCAGCGCCGTGCTGGACTGAGCCAGCCACGGCTGGGCCAGCGAGCCCAGGCCGATGTGCTGCAGGACGGTGTTGAACTGGCCGTTGGCCGCGAAGATCTCCCGGAACACCGGGGCCATCACGGCCGGGGCCAGCACCACCGGGGTGAAGACGATGACCTTGTACAGTCCGGCCAGCTTCACCCGGGAGTGCAGCAGGGCCGCGAACGTGAAGCCGATCGCCGTCTGCACGCAGAATGTGACAACGAAGAACACGATGGTGTGCCGGATCGTGTCCCAGAACACCGGGTCGTGAAATGCCTGGGTGTAGTTGGCCAGGCCCACGTGCTGCGGGTTAGGGCTGGTGCCGTCCCAGTTCAGGGTGGAGATGTAGCCGGTGTAGACGATGCAGTAGTAGACGATCCCGACGACCAGGGCGAACGCCGGGAAGATCCACGGCAGCCCCGAGGGCTGCCGCAGGCCGCGGCGGGCGGGCCGGCGGGCCCGGCCTGGCTCAGTCCGCGCGGATCGCGAGCGGGGGGCAGCCACGGCTGCCTTTCCTGTCGTCACAAGGGGGCCTCCATCCATGGGCCATCCAGGGCCGTCGGTGGGCTGCGACCGCCGGGTCCCGCCGCGCCTGGCGGCGCGGCGGGACCCGGCGGTCAGCGGACCGGTCTAGCGGGCCGTCTTAGCGGGCCGTCTTAGCGGAGCTTGGCCGCGGCCGCCTGCAGGATCGCCGCCGCCTGGGCCGGTGTCTTGCTGCCGGCGGCCACCGTGGTCGAGGCGACGCCGATGGCGGTCTGCAGGTTGGCACTGACGTTGGCCAGCCGGGGCTCGCTGCTCTGGCCCGCCTTGGCGATCAGCTGGTTCAGCACCGGCTGCTGCGCGCTCGGGTCGACCAGCTTGATGGCCGACCAGTCGGGGTGCAGGCCGTTCAGAGCCGGGATGTCATTCAGCACGTTGGCTACCAGCTGCTGGCCGGCCTTGGAGGTACCGAGCCAGATGGCGAACGTGGTCGCGGCGTTGATGTGCGAGGACTTGGCGTTGACGGCCAGGCCGTAGTCGGCGTCACCGTACAGCGCGGCCGGGTGGCCGGTGCCGGCCACGTCGGGGAACGGGATGGCCACGGCCGGGAACGGCTTGGGGCTGGCCACGCCGGCGCCGGAGATGGCCGCCGTCATGCCGTCGGTGGTGTCGTACTGCATATACCAGGTGCCCATCATGACCATGGCGTCTTTGCCGGACAGGAAGGCATTGTCGGCGTCCGGGTACTGCTGCACACCGAGCGCGCCGGGCTCCATGATCCCGTCGGAGAAGAGCTGCTTCCAGATGGACAGCGTCTTGACCATGACCGGGTTGTCGAACGAGGACTTGCCGGTCACCTCCTTGGTCCACAGCCCCGGCTGGATGTCGTCGGAGATGGCCTGCAGGGTGTCCTCGTTGAACGCGGTCTGGGACACGCCCTGGGTGAAGCAGCCGACGCCGTGGGACTTGAGCACCTTGCAGTCGCTGACCCACTGCGGCAGCGTCTTGGGCGCGGTCAGGTGGTACTTGTCGAACAGCGCCTGGTTGATCCACAGCGTTCCGGCGAACACCGAGCCCACCGACATGCCGACCAGCTTGCCGCCGGCCATCATGCTGGACACCCCGATCGGGGCCAGCTTGGACTTCCAGTCGCTGCCCAGCGACTTGGTGACGGCGGGCTGCAGGTTGGCGGCGTCGACGCCGTACTGCTCGACGGAGCCGTTGGCGGCGCCCGGCGCGACGTCGAACACGTCCGGGCCGACCGAGGAGGCCAGCGCCGGGCGCAGCGCCGCGTTGTACCCGGCGATGGTGAGCATCTTGTAGGTCACGTGGATCTTCGGGTACTGCTTGTTGAACAGCTTGATGTACTGATTGGCGGCGGGCACCGAGGGCGTCCAGCCCCACCAGGTGATATTGGCCGAGGTGGCCGACCCGCCGTTGCCTCCGCCGCTGCCGCCGCCGCAGGCGGCCAGCAGCAGCGCGGCCAGGCTGGTCAGGCCGGCGGCCGCGGCCAGCCGGCGGCGCCTCCTGCCGGGGGACCTTCCGGCCGGGGACCCGGCGGCCCGGCGGCCGCGGGCGGGCGGCGGGCCGGATCTGTCACCGGGTCTGTCAGCGGGGCCGGAGGTCGGGGCGGGGCTTGTTGTAGCTGACACGTCCTTGCCTTTCGGGGTGATGTGGCCCGGCACGGGGAAATCGGTTCCTCGCCCGGCCCGGGGCGGCGTACCAGTGCTCGTGGTCGTCGCCTGGTCGGCGGGCGGCGCGGGGGGCTGGGCCCCGCGGGACCTGAGGCGGGCGGCGCGGCGAAAGTCGAAAACTTTCGTTAACATCTCGGAAGTTCTTGCCCCGAATTAGATCCCCGGCTAACCGAATGTGTCAAGAGGATCCCACGCAGGTTTCCCGTATCGTGCTCTAACGGGTCCAGCCTGGCCCTATGGTGCTGATTGACAGTCTTGGGACGCCGAAAACTTTCGGGAAGGAATGGACCGCAAATGCCCGATTATGGGGTGGCCGGGCGCCGAGTTCCGCTCGGCTGGGGAGCCATCGAGGCCCGATGAAAATCAGGCCCCGGCCCACTGACTGCGACGGCAGCCGCAGGTAAGCCTCGTTGATCTCGTCCAGCCGGTACTCCGGGCCGGGGATCCGGCTCAGGTCCAGCCGCCCGGCCGCGTGCAGTTCCAGCAGTCGCGGGATCTGCACCACCGTGTTGGACGACCCGTACAGGCTGCCGACCACCCGCAGGTCCCGCTGGACCAGCTCGTTGATGGGCAGCGGCACCGGCCAGGGGCGTGCAGCACCGCCGCCCGCATCGCCCGGCCCGCCGTCACCGGCTCCGCCTCCGGCTCCGGCTCCGGCTCCGCGACATCCTCGCCCACCTCACCCCGCGCCTGAACCGAAATTTCGAACGGCCGGCCCCAAAGATCCCGCGACCGGAAGCTGAGGCCGACGCTAAGCGCGAGCCCGCCTGGCCGTCAATGTCCCGGTGCCGTCCCTGGCCAGCGTCCTGCCAGACGATTGGCCCGCGGCCGGCCGCAGGCCAGCCGCACCGATGACCTCCCCGCTCAGAACCCCGACCCTCCGTGGTGAACCGGCTACCATGGGCCTAACTTGCGATCCGTTGCCGAAACTCCGGACCGGCGACGCGTGTATCCGCGCGTGAGCGCCGGGCCGGGCGCGAGAGGGGGCGACATGGCCACCGCGCCCAGGCGGGTCACCATGGCGGACATCGCCGCCGTGGCCGAGGTGTCCGTGCCCACGGTCTCCAAGGTGCTCAACGGCCGGGCCGACGTCGCCCCCGAGACCAGGGTCCGGGTGGAGTCGGTGCTCGGCGAGTACGGCTACGCCCGCGGCCCCCGGCGCCGGGCCGAGCCCGCCCGCCTGCTTGACCTGGTCTTCACCGAGTTCAGCGCCTGGGCCGGCGAGATAATCCGCGGCGCTAGCGAGGCCGCGCTCGCCGCCCGCTGCCGGATCGTCGTCACCGCGATCAGCGGCGAGGCCGATGTCGATCACTGGCTGCGGAGCCTGACCGCCAGCCGCACCGATGGCGTCATCCTGGTCCTCACCGAGCTGTCTCCGGCGCACCGGCGGCGGCTGGCCGCCCTGCAGATCCCCGTCGTCATCGTCGACCCGGTCGGCCAGCCCGACCCCGAGGTGCTGTCCATCGGCGCCGCCAACTGGGCCGGCGGCATGACCGCCACCGAGCACCTGCTCGGCCTCGGCCACCGCCGCATCGGCACCATCACCGGCAGCCCGGCCGTGCTGTGCAGTCAGGCGCGGCTGGACGGCTACCGCGCCGCCCTCGAGCGCGCCGGCATCACCCCGGATCCCGGCCTGATCGCGGCCGGCGACTTCCACTACGAGTCCGCGCTGGCCGCCGCCTCGGCCATGCTCGAGCGGCCAGAGCGGCCCACCGCCATCTTCGCCGCCAGCGATGTCACCGCCATGGGGGTCTACGAGGCCGCCCGCGAGCACCACCTGCGTCTGCCCGCCGACCTCAGCGTGGTCGGCTTCGACGACGTGCCCATGGCCCAGTGGATGTCCCCGCCGCTGACCACCTTGCACCAGCCGCTGGCCGAGATGGCCACGCTGGCCACCCGGACCCTGCTCACCGGCGACATGGCCGGCCTGCAGAACCGCGTCGAGCTGGCCACCACCCTCGTCGTGCGGGCCAGCACCCAGCCCCCCGCCGTTCAGGCGCCCTGACGGGCGGCCAGCGCCGCGGCGCCGAGGCCGGCGTAGATCTCGCGGGCCCGGCGGTGGCCGTCGGCCAGGCGGTCCATGATCGCGTCCACCTCCGGGGCGGGCCGGGCGTCCGCCGGGTGCTCCGCACGCCAGCCGATGAGGTCGGCCGCCGCCGCATGGAACGTCCGGCGCGGCGTGAAGCCCGGCACGTACTGGCGGATCTTGGCGTTGTCGAACACCGCGCTGTGCGACAGGTCGCCCAGGATCAGCTCCGACCAGAACCAGTCCGGCGCCGCCGCCAGGATGTCATCCGACGGGATGTGCACGATCTTCGGCTCGACCCCGAGAGCGGCACCGACGATCGTGTAGATCTGATCCCAGGTGTAGACGTCTTCCGAGGTGATGTGGAAGACCTCGCCCACCGCCCGCGGGTTCGCGACCAGGCCGACCAGGCCCCGCGCGAAGTCGTCGGCGTGGGTCAGCGTCCACAGCGAGGTCCCGTCACCGGGCACGATGACCTCCGCGCCGCGGGCCAGCCGGTCGATGGCGGTCCAGTCGCCGGGCAGCGGCGGCGACGCCTCGTCGTAGGTGTGCGACGGCCGCACGATCGTGACCGGGAACGCCTCGGTCGCGCAGGCCCGCATCAGCTCGTCCTCCGCGGCGATCTTGTCGCGCGAGTAGCCGACGAACGGGTTCTGCCGCAGGTTGGACTCCACGATCGGCCACTGCAGGACCGGCTTGCGGTACATCGACGCCGTGCTGATGTGCACGTACTGGCCGGTCCGGCCGCGGAAGATGCCGACCGCCTCGGCCGCGTCCGCGGCGCTGAAGGACAGGAAGTTCACCACCGCGGCGAACTCCCTGTCGCCGATGGCCTTGCGCACCGACGCCGGGTCGCTGACGTCGGCCTCCAGCCACGTGACCGAGTCGGGCAGGGCGCGGTGCTTTGTGCTGCGCCCCCGATTCAGCACCGTCACCGGCTGGCCGGCCGCGACCGAGCGCCGCACGCACGCGGCGCTGATCGTCCCGGTTCCGCCGAGGTAAAGGACACTCCGGTCTGGAGCGGCTGTCATGTCGAGGTCCGCCTTCGCTGTGGTTGCACTGCCGTGGTTGCACTGCCGTGGTTGCACTGCCGCGGTCTCATGCTGCCCGCGGTCATCGAAATTTCGGAGCTTTCCACGGTGTCCTAGATCGGCAGTAGACCGCTGTATCTGACCCGCTGTCAAGCATGTGCCGTGCCAGAATGCGCCGATAACCCACCGGATGCCGGGCCTGGACGAGATACTTGAGCACCGGATCATCGGCGCTCAGATTCCGAAAGTTTCGACCGCCTGAGGCCACCTGAAGGAGGCGCCACCACATGACCGTCCATTCGGCTGGCCTGCGGCCCCTGGGGACGACCGGCCTCGAGGTCACCGGGGTGTGCCTGGGCACCAGCCCGCTGGCCAGCATGCCGCAGCTCTACGGCTACGCCGTCGGCGCGGACCAGGCGCAGGCCACCGTGGCCGCCGCGCTGGCCGGCCCGTTCAACTTCATCGACACCTCCAACAACTACGGCGGCGGCCGGGCCGAGCGCCGCATCGGCGCCGCGCTGGCCACGATGGGCGGACTGCCCGCCGGGGTGGTGCTGGCCACCAAGGCCGACGCCGACCCCGGCAGCGGCGACTTCTCCGGCGCCCGGGTGCGCCGCTCGGTGGCCGAGAGCCTGGACCGGCTGGGCCTGGACCACGTCCCGCTCATGTACCTGCACGACCCCGAGCACCACCTCACGTTCGCCGAGGCGATGGCTCCGGACGGCCCGGTCCGGGCCCTGGCCGCGCTGCGCGACGCCGGGGTCCTCGGGCACCTCGGCATCGCCGCCGGCCCGGTGCGGCTGCTGAGCCAGTTCATCGCCACCGGCGAGTTCGAGGTGGTGCTCAGCCACAACCGCTTCACGCTGGCCGACCGCAGCGCCGAGCCGCTGATGGACGACGCCGCCGAGCGCGGCATCGCCTACGTGAACGCCGCGCCCTACGGCGGCGGCATGCTGGCCAAGGGCCCGGACGCCCAGCCCAGGTACGCCTACCGGGAGACGCCGGAGAGCGTCCGCGAGGCGGTCCGGACCATGGCGCGGGCCTGCGCCGCGGCCGGGGTCCCGCTGGAGGCGGCGGCGCTCCAGTTCTCGCTGCGCGACCCGCGGGTGACCTCGACGGTCGTCGGTATCTCCGACCCGGCCCGCATCACCAGGACCGCCGCCCTGGCCGCGCTCGACATCCCCGACTCGCTCTGGCCCGAGCTCCGTGCCCTGACCCCGCCCGCCTCAGCCTGGCTCGGCTGACCCGAAGCTGGGCCGAGCGCGAGCGCGAGGCGGAGGCCGCGACGAGGCATGGAACCTGACTGCCGCACCATGCGTCTAACGGCCGAAGTGCGCCAGCCTCCAGGGCCACGCTGGGGAGGTCCCGAGGCGGGGCGCGCACCGGTCGAGCCACCGGGCCCTGCCCCGCCCGCCTGGCTCGGCTGACCCGTGCCAGTTCCGGCCCGGAGCTGGCTGACCCAGACGGCCCGGTACGGCCCAGACCCCCGGCTGGCTCGGCTGGCTCGGCGCTCGGCTGGCTCGGCTGGCTCGGCTGCGGCAGTTCCGGGCTTGGCGGCTCGCGCTCCGGCCCGTGGGGCTGCCGCGGTGTGTGTGACAGGCGGTGCACGAGCGGAGGGCGAGTCGGTCGGCCTGGCGAAGCCGGGCCCGTCAGCTGGCCCCCCAACGACGTGGTTGTAACAGCGACGTCGCTAGGACGACGTGAGAGCAACAACCACGTCGTTCGGACGCCCGCGGCACCGCATGCGCTCGTCCCCCGGCCAGCTCTGGTGAGGCGCGTGTGACAGGTGGGTTGCAAAGAGTTCGGGCGGGCCAGCCTGGAGGGCCGGACTGGCCGGAGCAGGCGGCATCAACGACATGATCGGGCCGATCACGTCGCTGCGGTGCGGCGCCGCCCGCCTTCCGTGACCCCAGGCGCCACCTCAGCCACAACCGCCACGCGGTGATGGGCCGAGGGCCGGCTTGTCCACGCGGTAAAGCGGGCGCAGGGGAGTCGCGCGGTCAGTCAGAGGCAGGTGATCTCGGGCGACAGGGCCCGGTCGAAGCCGACCTCGCGGCGCGGGCCGGTGAGGGTGAGCTTGATGGCCTGGCGGATGTCCGCGCTGGAGGCGCCGACCCGCAGCTCGACCTCGCCGGGCTCGACCTGGCGCCGCCCGGCCCGGCCGGTGTAGGAGGTGAGGTCGGCGTGCAGGCCGATGACAACGGTGCGGCCCTGGCCGGCGGGCAGGTCGACGCGGGCGGCCGCGACCAGGGACTGCACCGGGCGGGCCACCTCGGCCACCGGGTCGTGCAGGTAGACCTGCACCACCTCGGAGGTGTCACGGCCGGAGTCGTTGCGCAGGGTCACGGCCAGCTCGGTCACGCCGTCGGTGGGCCACTCGGCCCGGCCGCGGGCGGTCACGCTCTCCCACCGGGCCGGCGCGTACGACAGGCCGTGGCCGAACGGGTACAGCGGCGTGGGGTCGACGCTGGTGACCTGGCTGCGCTGGCCCAGTGCCGGGTTCAGGTAGGTAGCGGGCTGGGTGGACCCGGCGGCGGGGAAGCTGACCGGCAGCCGGCCCGACGGGCTGACCCGGCCGCTCAGCACGTCGGCCACGGCAGTGGCGCCTTCCTCGCCGGGGAAGAAGCCGCACAGGGCGGCGGCCAGCCGGCCAGCCTGGCGGGACAGCTCGTAGGGACGCCCGCACAGCAGCACCAGCACCACCGGCGTGCCGGTGTCCAGCAGGGCGTCGAGTAGTTCCTCCTGCCGGCCGGGCAGCCTCAGGTCGGCGGCGTCGCAGCCCTCGCCCGAGGTGCCATGGCCGAACAGGCCGGCCCGGTCGCCGAGCACGGCGACGCACACGTCGGCGGCCCGCGCGGCCTGGGCGGCGGCCGCGATGCCGGCGTCGTCGCCGCCCAGGACCGGGCACCCCTCGGCGTAGCTGACCTGGTAGCCGGCCGGGTCGGCGCGCAGCGCGCTCAGCACGGTGGGCACGTCGATGCCGACCGGCAGGTCGGGGTGCTGCCGGCTGACGTGGGCCGGGAAGGCATAGCAGCCGAACATCGCGTTGGGCTCGTCCGCACGCGGGCCGACGACGGCGACGCGGCGGCCGGGGGCCAGCGGCAGGGCACCCCCGTTGGCCAGTAGCACGACCGAGCGCCTGGCCACCTCCAGCGCCAGCGCCCTGGCGGGCCCGTCGTCCAGCTCCAGCTCCTGATCGGGCTGGCCGAGCGCTGCGGGCTCGGGCGTCCAGAGCGGGTCGAGCAGGCCGAGCTCGGCCTTCTGGGCCAGCACCTGGGCCGCGGCCCGGTCGATCAGGTCCTCGGCGACGGTGCCGTCGGCCACGGCGGCCCTCAGCGGCTCGCCGTAGCAGTCCACCGCGGGCAGCTCCACGTCGATGCCGGCCGCCAGGGCCAGCCCCGCGGCATCGCCGGGCGAGCCGGCCACGCCGTGCAGCCGGTGCAGGAACGACACCGCAAAGTAGTCCGACACCACGGTCCCGGTGAACTCGCAGGCCTCCCGCAGCAGCCCGGTGAGCAGGTCGCGGTCGGCGCTCGCGGGCACGCCGTCGAGGTCGGTGTAGGACGGCATCACCGAGCGCGCGCCCGCCCGCAGCGCCATCTCGAACGGCGGCAGCAGCACGTCGGCCAGTTCCCGCGGCCCGATGGAGACCGGGGCCAGGTTGCGGGCCGCACGGGAGGCCGAGTAGCCGGCGAAGTGCTTGAGCGTGGACACGATGCCCGCCGACTCCAGCCCGCGTACGTAGGCGCTGCCGATCAGGCCGACCAGGTACGGGTCCTCGCCGATGGTCTCCTCAACCCGGCCCCAGCGCAGGTCCCTGATCACGTCCAGCACCGGGGCCAGTCCCTGGTGCACGCCAAGCTGGGCCATGGTGGCGCCGATCTGGGCCGCCATCCGCTCGATGAGCGCGGGATCGAAGGTGGCCCCCCAGCACAGCGGCGACGGGTAGACGGTGGCCTGCCAGGCCATCAGGCCGGTCAGGCACTCCTCGTGCACCAGCGCCGGGATGCCGAACCGCCCCGCCGCCATGATCTCTCGCTGGGCCCTGGCCAGCGCTCTGGCGCCCGCCGCGGGCTCTACCGGCGCGCTGCCGAACGGCCGGGTGAGCTGGCCCACGCCGTCCGCGATCAACGTGTGCCAGTTGCCCTGCCGGGCGGCCTCGGACTGCATCGGCGCCACGTCGCCGTCCCCGGCGTCGATGCCGATCCAGATGCCGTAGAGCTGCGCGGCCTTTTCCCGGACGGTCATCCGCCGCAGGAGATCGCGCACCCCGCGCAGCCGCTCCTCCGGTGTCGCCGCCGGGCCGCGCCACGCCTCAGGAGAAGCGTCTTTCCCAGCAGAAACACTGTCCTCAACAGTCACTTGCCATCCATCCAGCTCGGCGGCTTCACAGGGCCTGGGTTGACTGCCGCACGACCAGGTCAGTCGCCAGCGTGATGTGGTTAACCTCCGCGGACTCGCCGCGAATGAGCCGCAGCAGCAGCTCGATCGACCGCTGGCCCATCTGCCGCATCGGCTGGCTGACCGTGGTCAGCGGCGGCGAGCACAGCGCGGACTCGGGGATGTTGTCGAAGCCGACCACCGACAGGTCGGCGGGCACCCGCAGGCCCAGCTCGGCCGCGGTCTCGATGGTGGCGATGGCCGACACGTCGTTGGCGGCGAACACCGCCGTCGGCCGGCTGCGGCCGGTGAGCAACTGGCGCGCCCGCCGCTGCGACACCTCCGCGTCGTAGTCGCCGACCAGCACCAGGTTCTCGTCCACCGCGATGCCGGCGTCGGCCAGCGCCTGCCGGTAGCCCTGCTCGCGCAGCTGAGCCGACTGCAGGTCGGGGCGCCCGGTCAGCATGGCGATCCGCCGGTGTCCCAGCTCGAGCAGGTGGCCGGTGGCCAGCTGGGCGCCGCGCAGGCTGTCGGAGTCCACCGTGGGCAGGTCGGACTGGCCCGCCTGTGGGTCGATGGCGACCACCGGGGTGCCGTAGTTCACGTCGACCACGGTCGGAGTGACCAGCACCGCGCCGTCGATCAGCGTGCCGCTGAGCCGGGACAGGTAGCGCCGTTCCCAGCCGACGCGGTCGCTGGCGTTGCCGCCCGCCGAGTAGATGACTAGCTCGAAGCCGGACCCGCGGATGGCGTCGGCGGCGCCCTTGAGCAGCTCGGTGCTGAACGGCTCCAGGTCCAGGACCAGGATCCCGATCACGTTGGTGCGGTGGTTGCGCAGGCTCTGCGCCACCAGGCTGGCCTGGTAGCCCAGCTCGTCGATGACCGCCTGCACCTGCGCGGTCGTCCCGGCGGCCACCCCGTAGCGGCTGTTGATCACCTTCGAGACCGTCGCCACCGACACCCCGGCCCGGGCGGCGACGTCGCGGATGGTCACGCGAGAGCTCGGCTCCACCGGGCGAGGGTATCGCTATAGAACGTTATCGACAACGTTTGACATGGGATGTCCGGAGGCGGGAGGCTGGCTGTGGGCCAGCCAGACCGCCTCTGGCGTGGCCGGCAGGGGCCCGATTTACTTGACTCGGTGAGCGGCCGCCGGCCCCGCGCAGACAGCGCGGTCCCGGCCCGCGGAAGGGGCCGTGATGCTGGTCGCGGGCGTTGACTCATCGACGCAGTCCTGCAAGGTGGTGCTCTGCGAGGCGCAGGACGGAACCGTCGTCGGCCGGGGCAGCGCCCCGCACCCGGAGGGGACAGAGGCCGACCCGGAGGCGTGGTGGCAGGCGCTCCAGGCGGCCGGGCACGGCCTGCTGGACCGGGCCGGCGCCGTCGGCGTGGCCGGCCAGCAGCACGGCATGGTCGTGCTGGACGAGGCGGGCGAAGTGGTCCGGCCCGCGCTGCTGTGGAATGACCTGCGCTCGGCCGGGGCAGCCGCCGAGCTGATCGCCGGGCGCGGCGGCCCGCAGTGGTGGGCCAGCCAGGTGGGCAGCGTCCCGCTGCCCTCGTTCACCGTCACCAAGCTGCGCTGGCTGGCCACCCACGAGCCGGACAACGCGGCCAGGGTCCGCGCCGTGCTGCTGCCGCATGACTACCTGACCGCCCGGCTGCGGGGCGCACTGCCGGCGCCGGGCACCGCCGACCTGGTCACCGACCGGGGCGACGCCTCCGGGACCGGCTACTACTACCCGGCCGGGAACCGCTGGCTGCCCGAGGTGGCCGCGGCCGCGATCGGCCACGAGGTGACGCTGCCCCGGGTGGCCCGGCCAGCCGAGATCGTCGGTGCGACCCCGTGGGGCGCGGCGCTGTCCGCCGGGACCGGCGACAACATGGGCGCCGCGCTGGGCCTCGGCCTGGAACCGGGCGAGCTGGCCGTCTCCATCGGCACCTCGGGCACCGCGTTCGCGGTCAGCGACGTCGCGACCGACGACGCCTCCGGCGCGGTGTGCGGCTTCGCCGACGCCACCGGGCGCTTCCTGCCCCTGGTCTGCACGATCAACGCGGGCCTGGTGCTGGAGGCCACGGCGCGGCTGCTCGGCACCGACCTGGCGGGCCTGGACCGGCTGGCGCTGGCCGCCGAGCCGGGCGCGGGCGGGCTGACCCTGCTGCCCTACCTGGACGGCGAGCGGACCCCGGACCGGCCCGAGGCCACCGGCGTGCTGCGCGGCCTGACCACCCGCAACGCGACCCCGGCCAACCTGGCCAGGGCCACGGTGGAGGCGATACTGGCCTCGCTGGCCGACGCCGCCGACCTGATCGCGGGCTACGGCGTCAGCTGGAACCGGGTGCTGCTCACGGGCGGTGCGGTCAAGTCGCCGGCCATCCGCGAGCTGGCGCCGGGCATCTTCGGCCGGGACGTGGAGGTGCCCGCGCCGGATGAGTACGTCGCGCTCGGCGCCGCCCGCCAGGCGGCCTGGGCGCTGGCCGGGGGCGACACGCCGCCGTCGTGGCCGCGGCGGACGGCCGCGGTGCACTCCGGCCCCCCCGAGCACGAGATCAGGGAGCGCCACGCGGCGCTCCGCGACGCCACCGCCACCTGGAAGGAAGGAACCTCGTGACCGCAGATCGCTTCGCCCCCATCCCCGAGGACAAGTTCTCGTTCGGCATCTGGACCGTCGGCTGGCAGGGCGTGGACGTCTTCGGCGGCGCCACCCGGCCGTACATGCCCGCCGAGCGGGCGGTGACCAAGCTGGCGGAGATCGGCGCCTACGGGGTCAACTTCCACGACAACGACGTGTTCGACTTCGGCGTCAGCGAGGCCGAGCGCGACGAGCGCATCGCGGCGTTCCGCAAGGCGCTGGAGCAGACCGGGCTGGTCGTGACGACCGCCACCACCAATCTGTTCAGCCACCCGGTGTTCAAGGACGGGGGGTTCACCTCCAACGACCGCGACGTGCGCCGGTTCGCGCTGGCCAAGGTGATGCGCAACCTGGACCTGGCGGCCAGCCTGGGCGCGAAGGTCTACATCTGCTGGGGCGGCCGGGACGGCGCCGAGTCCGGCGCGGCCAAGGACATCAGGGCCGCGCTCGACCGGCTCAAGGAGGCGTTCGACGTGCTCAGCGCCTACGTCCTGGACCAGGGCTACGACCTGCGGTTCGCCATCGAGCCTAAGCCCAACGAGCCGCGCGGCGACATCCTGCTGCCGACCGCCGGGCACGCGATCGCGTTCATCAGCGAGCTGGAGCATCCCGAGCTGGTGGGCATCAACCCCGAGGTCGGGCACGAGGAGATGTCGGGGCTGAACTACGCCCACGGGATCACCCAGGCGCTGTGGCACGGCAAGCTCTACCACATCGACCTCAACGGTCAGAATGGCCCGCGCTACGACCAGGACCTGCGGTTCGGGGCCGGGAATGCCAGGGGCGCGTTCTGGGTGGTGGACGCGCTGGAGGCGGGCGGCTGGGATGGCGTCGTGCACTTCGACTTCAAGCCGCCCCGCACCGAGGACGATGAGGGCGTGTGGGCCAGCGCCGCCGCGTGCATGCGCAACTACCTCATCCTGCGCGAGAAGTCCCGCGCCTTCCGAGCCGACCCGCAGGTGCAGGAGGCGCTGCGCGCGGCCCGAGTGGACCAGCTTGCGCTGCCCACCCTGGCCGACGGCGAGAGCTGGCGGGACGTGCGCGGCTTTGAGCCCGACGTGGCCGCCCTCGGCGCCCGCGGCATGGCCTTCGAGCAGCTCGACCAGCTCGCCCTGGAGCACCTGTACGGGGTACGCCCCTGAGCCAGTCGCGGAGCAGGGCCCCCCGGTTGCCTAGGCACAGATAGTTACTATTCCTGACCCGGCATTACCCCACTGTGACCAGAGTTGGCTACCGTGTCCGGGTGGGGGATAGGGGTTCGGGGGGGCCCTGCGGGGTAGCCGTCGTTGTCGAGATCCGCCTGCTGGGCGGGTTTGACCTGTTCGTCGACGGCAAGCCGGTGCCGACCGGCTCGTGGCGCCTGCGCAAGGCCAGGGACGTGGTGAAGATCCTCGCCCTGGCCCCCGGCCACCGGCGGCACCGGGACGAGGTCATCGAAACCCTGTGGCCCGAGCGGGACGCCGACTCCGGCCTGAACAACCTGCACCAGGCGCTGCATATCGCCCGCCGTGGGCTGGCCGGGGCCGCCGCCGGCTCGGGCACCAGCGGTTCTGGCACCCGCAGCGCGGGCCGCGGCCGGCTGCGGGTGCGCGACGAGTGGGTCGCCCTGTGCCCGGACGAGCCGCTGCGGGTCGACGTGGAGGAGTTCGAGGCCGCGGCGGCGGTCGCCGAGGGGTCCGACGATCCCGCCTGCGTGGAGGGAGCGCTCGGCCAGTACCTGGGTGACCTGCTGCCCCAGGACAGGTACGAGGACTGGGCCACGGCCCGCCGCGACGAGCTCCGCGCCCGGCACCGGCGGCTGGTGACCAGGCTGGCGGCGCTGCGCGAGGCCACCGGCGACCCGCGGGTCGCCGTGGACCTGCTGGCCCCGCTGGCGGCCGACGACCCCACCGACGAGGTCGCGCAGCGCGCGCTGATCCGCGGCTTCGCGCTGGCCGGGGACCGCGGCGCGGCGCTGCGCCAGTACCAGGTGCTGGCCGACGCGCTGCGCGAGAACCTGGCCGTGCCGCCCGACGAGCAGACCGAGCAGCTGCACCGCGAGGTGCTGGCCGGGCGGCTGGGCGGCGCGGACAAGCCTCCCGAGGCGGCCGGGGTGCCGCGGCAGCGGACCGCGACCCACCGCCGCGAGCGGCAAAGGCCCGGCCTGCCAGCCGGGCACAACCTGCCCATCCGGCTGAGCACGTTCGTGGGCCGCGAGCACGCGCTGGCCGAGCTCAGCGCCATGCTCGGCCAGCGGCGGCTGATCACGCTGCTGGGCACGGGCGGCTGCGGCAAGTCGCGGCTGGCGGTGGAGGTGGCCCAGCGGGCGGTGGGCCGGTTCCCCGACGGGGTGTGGCTGACCGAGCTGGCCGCCGCGTCCGACCAGTGCTGGCCCGGGGGGACGACCCCCCAGGACCCCCCGCCAGGCGACGACGCCGTCGGCCGGGCCCTGGCCAGGGACCTGGCCGTGGGCGAGCAGTCGGGCCAGTCGCCGCTGGCGGCCGTGGCCGCGTCCCTGGCCGGCAAGCGCTCCCTGCTGGTCATCGACAACTGCGAGTACCGGATCGACGCCGCGGCACGGGCCGTGGCCGCGCTGCTGGCGGCCAGCCAGGACCTGGTCGTGCTGGCCACCAGCCGGGAGCCGCTGCGGGTGCCCGGCGAGGCGCTGTGGCAGGTGCCCTCGCTGACCATGCCCGACCCGCACCGCCCGGCGTCGGTGCGCGAATTGCGGCACTGCGAGTCGGTCCGGCTGTTCACCGACCGGGCCATGGCCGCCGACCCCGGCTTCCGCCTGGACGGCGACAACGCCGGCGCGGTGGCCGAGATCTGCTTCCGGCTCGACGGACTGCCGCTGGCCATCGAGCTGGCCGCGGCCCGGGTCCCGGCCCTGGGCACCAGCGGCATCGCCGAGCGGCTCGACGACCGGTTCCGGCTGCTGACGAGCGGCAGCCGCACCGCACTCAACCGGCAGCGCACGCTGGCCGCCACCTTCGACTGGAGCTACGAGCTGCTGTCCGAGCCCGAGCAGGCCGCGTTCCGGCGCGTGTCGGTGTTCGCCGAGACGTTCTCGCTGCCCGCCGCGGCGGCGGTGGCGGCGGGCGGCGAGGTGGAGCGGGAGAACATGGCCGTGGTGCTGCCCGACCTGGTGGCCCGCTCAATGGTCGCCATCGAGCACGAGGCGCTGACCTTCCGGTACCGGCTGATCGAGACGCTGCGCGAGTACGGCCGGGCCCGGCTGGGCGAGACCGGGGAGCTGGCGGCGGTCCGGCGCCGCCACGCGGCCTGGTTCCTGACCCTGGCCAGGGAGGCGGCCGAGCACTTCGCCGATCCGGGCCGGCGGCGCTGGCTGGAGCGGGTGGACGCCGACCAGGCCGACCTGCAGGCGGCGCTGAGCACACTCACCGACACCGACCCGGCCCGTGCGCTGGCCCTGGCCGGCGCGCTGTGGCCCTACTGGGGTATACGCGGCAGCTTCGGCGAGGGCCTGGGCCGGCTGCACACCGCCCTGCGGGCCGAGACCGAGCCGTCGCCGACTCGGGTGGAGGCGCTGGTCGGCGCGTTCGCGCTCAAGCTGCGCTGGGCCGGGACCGGGGAGGACAACCCGTACGCCGAGCAGGCCCTGGCCCAGGCGCGGGAGCTGGGCGACCCGGCCGCCATCGCACGGGCCGGATTCTTCGCCGGGGTCCACGCCTGGATGCGCGAGGACTACCAGGTCGCCCGCTCGGCGCTGCTGGCCGCGACGGCCACCGCGCGGGCGAACGGCATGCTGATGGCCCAGGCCTCGACGGTGCACGCGCTGGCCTGCGTGGCCTGGTCGCAGCGCCAGACCGGGCTGGCCCGGCGGCGGCTGCGCGAGGCCCTGGCGCTGGCCCGCCGGGGCGTGGCGGAGGAGGATCCCGGCTCGTTCTGGCAGCTCACCATGGGGGCCATCGTCACCGCCCGGTGGCTGGGGGCCCCGCGCCTGGTCTACGAGGACACCTACGTCCCGTTCCAGGAGAACCGGGGCCCGTCGGCGGTCGCGTTCATCCGGGCCAGCATGGGCAGCCTGGCCCGGTCCGGGGGCGACCCCGAGGCGGCCGGGCGGCTGTTCCAGGAGGCACTGGTGCTGTTCGAGGAGGCCGGCGACGAGGCCGGGGTCGCGCTCGCGCTGGGCCGCCTGGGCAACCTGACCGCCACGCTGGGCCAGGAGGCGCGCGCCCGCGATTACCTGATCCGGAGCCTGGCCATCCGCCGTGAGCTGCGCGACCAGCGCTGCATCGGCATCGCGCTGATGAGCCTGGGACGGCTGGAGGTGGCCGCCGGCCGGCTGGACAGCGCCACCGACCTGTTCGCCGAGGCGAGCGGCGTGTTCCGGGCCAGCGGCGACCGGCCCGCCATGGTCGGGGCGGTCACCCGGCTGGGCGAGCTCCAGATCGCCGTGGCCCGCCGGAATGGCCGGGATGGCCGGCCGGGGCCGGAAGCGGCCGACGCCGGCGGTGAGGCGGTCCGGCTCCTGGAGGCGGCCGCGGACAGCCTGCGGGCCATCGGGAACCGGCTCCACCTGGGCCTGGCCCTGACCGCGCTGGCCGAGGCCTACGACACCACCGGCGGTCAGGAGCTGGCCGGCCAGGCGGCCAGGGAGGCCATCGCGCTGCTCGCCTACGCGCCCGCCGAGCCGGGCCGCGAGCAGGCCGTACGCCGGCTGTCCGAGATCGCGGGCAGATAAGGGGCAATTCGGAGGTAGCGCTCAGCTGGGCCGGGTAGATCGCTGGCAGAGCCCGCCACTACCGACCGGAGTGAGGCATGCGCCGACTGAGTCTGATCCCCTGGCTGACCACGGCGCTGGCCCTGGCCGTCGTCACGCTGGCCGCCAGCGCGGCCCCCGCCGACGCCATGGTCCTCGTCAACCAGCCCGCCAGCTCGGTCTGCGTCGGGCATACGTTCAAGGTCGGCGTCTGGTACCAGCAGTACTCCGGAGGCTCGCGCGCCTACCGCGTCGCCGTGTACAGCCCGTCCGGCAAGCGGCTGCTCTACAAGCACGGCCGGGCCAGCTCCGCCCGCTGGCGCTACTGGAAAGTCCGCGCCACCCAGCTCGGTAAGTACCACACGATCTACTCCGGCCACTGGAAGCACCCCAAGCGCTGGGACCACTACAAGGTGACCACCAAAGCCCGCCCGTGCTCCTAGGCCCTAGGCCCCGGCCGGGAGGCCGGCCAGCGCCTCCTCGATGGCCCGGTCGGCCAGCTCCAGGTCCTTGATCTGGCCCGCCATGTAGCTGGCGTAGGCGGGCAGGTCGAGCAGGCCGTGGCCGCACAGGGCGGTCAGGATGACCTTCTGTTCGCCGGTCTCCTTGCAGCGCAGCGCCTCCTCGATGCAGGCGGCCACCGCGTGGGAGGGCTCGGGCGCGGGCACGATGCCCTCGGTCCTGGCGAACCGCAGCCCGGCCGCGAAGCACTCCGACTGCGGCTTGGCCACCGCCTCGATCAGGCCCAGCTCGTAGATGTGCGACAGCAGCGGGGACATGCCGTGGTAGCGCAGGCCGCCGGCATGGATCGGGTCGGGGATGAACTCGTGGCCCAGCGTGTGCATCTTGAGCAGCGGGGTCATGCCCGCGGTGTCGCCGAAGTCGTAGGCGTAGATGCCGCGGGTGAACGACGGGCACGCGGCCGGCTCCACCGCGCGGATGACCGGGTTCATCCGGCCGGCCAGCTTCTCGCGCAGGAACGGGAACGTCAGCCCGCCGAAGTTGGAGCCGCCGCCGGTGCAGCCGACGATCACGTCCGGGGTGTCGCCGGCCTGGGCCAGCTGCTTGATGGCCTCCTCGCCGATGATCGTCTGGTGCATGAGCACGTGGTTCAGCACGCTGCCCAGCGCGTACCGCGCGTTCGGGTCACCGGCGGCCACCTCGACCGCCTCGCTGATCGCGATGCCCAGGCTGCCGGTCGAGTCGGGGTGCTTGGCCAGCACGGCCCGGCCCGCGCTGGTGACGTCGGACGGGCTCGGGTGCACCGTCGCGCCGTAGGTCTCCATCAGCATCTTGCGGTAGGGCTTCTGGTCGTAGGACGCGCGCACCATCCAGACCTCGAGCTCGAGTCCGAACAGCGCTGCCGCGAACGACAGCGCGCTGCCCCACTGGCCCGCGCCGGTCTCGGTGGTCAGCTTGGCCACGCCCTCGGCGGCGTTGTAGTAGGCCTGGGGCACGGCGGTGTTGGGCTTGTGCGAGCCGGCCGGGCTGCCGCCCTCGTACTTGTAGTAGATCTTGGCCGGGGTGCCCAGGTCCTTCTCCAGCCGCCGGGCCCGGTACAGCGGCGTGGGCCGCCAGAGCCGGTACACGTCGAGCACGTCGTCGGGGATGTCGATGTGCCGGTCCCCGGAGACCTCCTGAGCGATCAGCGCGGCCGGGAACAGCGGGGCCAGGTCGTCGGGACCGACCGGCTGGCCGGTGCCGGGGTGCAGCGGCGGCGGCGGGGGAGCGGGCAGGTCGGCGATGACGTTGTACCACTGCCGCGGCATCTCCGACTCCTGCAGGACGTACTTAACCTGGCGGTCCATGGCTGCCTCCCATGCCGGGCGGTGAAGATCACGCATGCCGATCCGGCCACGGTAGCCCACCTGGAGTAGGTGAGGTAGACCCCGCCCGGGTCGGCCGGTCCGTGGCTGATAACAGCAAGAAGCGGCCCGCAAGCGAGCGGGGGAATCGACTCATGGCGGCGGCAGTTCTGACTGGCATGCGCGTGGATATCTGGAGCGACATCGTGTGCCCGTGGTGCTACATCGGCAAGCGCCACTTCGAGCAGGGCCTGGCCGGATTCGGCCCGCGGGACGAGATCGAGGTGGTGTACCACGCGTTCGAGCTTGACCCGTCTATCCCGCCCGGCGCGGGCACCCCGATCCTGGATCTGCTGGCGACTAAATATGGGATGACCCGCGAGCAGGCCGCGCAGGCCGAGGCGGGCGTGGCGGCGAAGGCCGAGGCGGCCGGGCTGCCGTTCACCGGCAGCCGGGTGATGGGCAACACCTTCGACGCCCACCGGCTGGTCCGGCTGGGCCGCGAGCGCGGGGTTCAGGAGCAGGTGCTCCAGGCCCTGTACGAGGCCTACTTCGGCGCGGGTAAGCCGGTGTTCGAGGCGGCCGAGCTGACCGGGCTGGCGGCGGCCGCCGGGCTGGACGCGGCGCAGGCGGCGCAGGTGCTGGCCGACGGCACCTACGCCGACGCGGTACGCGAGGACGAGGCCCAGGCCAGCTCGCTGGGCATCAGCGGGGTGCCGTTCACGGTGCTGGACGGCAGGTACGCGGTGTCAGGGGCGCAGCCGCCCGAGGCGTTCGCCGCGGCCCTGGACCGGGCCTGGAGCGAGACCAGCAGCCGCACCTGATCCCGGGGCCCGCCCCGGAGACCGGGATGGAATCCGGCCGCCAGCCGGAACCCCTTTGTTAGCGAGCCATATCGAGCCGGCCCCCGCGCAAGGTGTCATGGGCGGCGATGGCCGACCCCCGCGCCCCGGCCATGTCCAGATCCGGCACGAGCGCGAAGGTCTCGATGCTGGCCTGCTCCTCGCGCAGGTCGGTGTGCTCGCGGACAGTGGTCAGGAACCAGTCACGGAACTCCGGCGCGGCCTCGACCACGCCGCCGCCCAGGAAGTAGATGTCGGGGTCGCTGAAGTTGGCCGCGACGGTGAACAGCCGGCCGATGGCGATGGCCTGCTGGCGGAAGATCTCCCGCGCCATGGGGTCGCCCGCCTCGCCGTAGCCGCGCACCATCTTGGCCGCGTCCCGCACCGAGTCAACCTTGCTCAGCTCGTGGTCAGGGAAGCGGCTCAGCCAGTAGGGGAGCAGGTTGAGGATGATCCCGGACAGCGAGGCGAAGCTCTCGCCATCGGCGGGCAGGCCGCAGTTGCACTGCGGGATGGGCTGGCCGGCCTCCAGCAGGCCCTCGGTCGGAATCCGGATGTGGCCCAGCTCGCCCGCCATCCCGGCCGCGCCGCGCACCACCCGGCCGCCCTCGACCACGCCTCCGCCTAGGCCCGTGCCGACGATCAGCGACACCGACGAGCGCCGGTCCGCGTCGGCGCCGAAATGGGCGTGGTGGGCGTACAGGGACGCGGCGTTGGCGTCGTTGTTGTAGATCACCGGCAGCCCGATCCGGGCCTCGACCGCGCCGCGGATGTCGAACCCGCGCCAGCCGGCGTCGGAGAAGTTGACCGCGCCGCGGAACGAGATGACGCCGTCGGCGCTGGCCGGGCCGGGGGTGTCCAGCCCGACGCCGAGCACGTTCTCGCGCGGCGTGCCGGTGATCATCAGGATCTGCTCGAACGACTCGGCCAGCGCCTCGACCGCGATCGCGGGTCCCTCGCGGACCCGGCTGGGCGTCTCGACCAGGTGGTCCACCAGGAACCGGCCGTCGGCGTCCAGCACCGTCGCGTTGTTGGTCGTGCCGCCGTTGTCCAGGCCGACGACGACCTGCTGACCTTCGCCCATCCGGTGCCTCCTTTTGCTCGGCTGGAGCGTACAGCGTGCCGGGTGCGGGCGTCGCCACCGGCGGGCGTCCGCGGCGGCTCGGGCCCGGCTCGCGGCCCGGTTGCGACGCCCGGGCCTGCGTGGAATCGTGGAACGATGGATTCGGGCGCAATCGTCACGCGAAGGATGTACTTGTCCGTAGCGCTGGCGGTATGCGGGGCTGTCGTGCTCATGGCCGGGTCCGCTCTGGCGCTGGTCGGCGAGGCCCGGCGGCTGGAGTCGGCGGGCGGCTGGCAGTCGCTGACGTCACTAGGCCTGGTGCTGATCGTTGGCGGGTTCGCGCTGGGCGTGGCGTTCGCGGTGGTGACCGCGGCCGGGCTACGGGCCGATGGTGGGGCACAGGCACAGACGCAGATGCAGACGCGGACACGGGCCTGGGATCGGCGCGGCTCGCGGGTGGCGGGGGCGGGCGCGCCGCTGGGCCAGCCGCTGGGCGAGGCGCTGGGCCAGCCGCTGGGTGGAGGGCTGGCCGAGGCGGCCACTTCGTCGGTGGCGGGTGGCCTGGCTGGAGCGACGGGCCTGGCTGAGTCGGACGGCTGGGCCGGGGCCGAGGGCCTGGCCGGGGCGGATGGCTGGGATAGGGCGGAAAGGCCGGCGGCCGGGGCGGTGCCCCCGGCGGCAGCGGACGGCCCGGTCCGGCTGGACGGCCCGGTCCGGCCGGA
>Ga0134126_10000867_pt1 | contig 38274 bp, 30 predicted proteins | sample KB31752_FD_96881 | JGI IMG/M metagenome (GOLD analysis project Ga0134126, IMG submission 96881) | Terrestrial soil microbial communities with excess Nitrogen fertilizer from Kellogg Biological Station, Michigan, USA - KB3-175-2 | ecosystem: Environmental > Terrestrial > Soil > Unclassified ...
TACGTTCGGGCGGAAAACGATATAGCGGTAAAAACCCGGTGGTCTGCATGCCCAGCGGGCTGTAAAACTGCTGCTGCACATATACATTTTCGGGCTCAGCGGTAATGGTTTCAATTATTTGCTGCATAAAGCACATGCTCAGGTCGCTGTAAACATATTGGCCCCTGGTCCGCAGCGGCGAATTCAGCATCTCGGGCCACATCACCTCTTTAAAGTAATCCTTTCTCAGGTAATAATGGTCGTTTACTTTGGTAGGAAAGGCGGCCGACGAGTCGGTGCTGTGATCTGATGGCTGCAGTGGTTCGAGCGTCGGAATGTCCGGGATCAGCCCCGCCTGATGTTCAAGTATTTCGCGGATGCGCAGGTCATTTTTGTTGGTCTTCCGGGCGACAGCCAGGTAGTCGCCGACGGTTGAATCGAGGTTTAACCGGCCCTGGTCGTAAAGCTGCATGGTTTCCATCGTCGTGGCCGATATTTTCGTCATCGAAGCCAGGTCGAAAATATCAGTGATCCTGTCGGGCAAGGTTTTATCGTAGGTGTGGTAGCCATATGCTTTATTGAATATTACCTTGCCGTCCTTTGCTACCAATACCACGCAGCCGGGCGTTGCCTGGTCAAGTATAGCTTCGGCGGCAATGTTGTCAATCCCCAGCAGATCATTTGAATTAATGCCCGCATCTTCCGGCACCGTATATTGCAAACGGATTTTGCTCGTCGTAAAACCCATATTTTTTTTTAGTACGGGCGATAAATTCCTGCTTAGTTTATGGGTGACGGCAAGTCCGCCGAATATGTATTGGGCGCTGCAGTATGCCGAAACGGGGGATATCCGCTGGCACCATACAATCGGCGCCGGGATATTGCTTAATTTAATTAAGGCCTCGCTGGTGCCAAACAGTGCAATAATTACGTTTTTAATTTTTTGATTTGAAGTGATAAAATCAATGATCTGCGGGTTGTTCAAATCGGCATCGCTTAGCTGCACGATGAGCGTGTTGTACCATTTCAGGTCATACGAAAGATCATCCGTGGTTTTTGCGCCCGGTTGCCCTGCCGGCAGACTTAAATAGTTAATGCCCCTAAAGGATTGTACCTTGCTGTATTTGTTTAACAGGCTGTCGAATTCGGCGGCATAAGGGCTTGAAAAATGAATGCTGGCAATTTTCAGCTGATCGAGGTTTTGCAGCGGGATCAAGTACGTCCCGTTGTTTAGCAATACGGTCGATTGCTCAACCAGGTGTTCCTCATCAACATAAGCTTTACCGGTAAAAGGTGGGTTTTGCGCGCATGCCGAACTGAATAAAATAAAGCCTGATAAAATTAATATGCAAAACCGCCGGTTACTTTTTCTCATAAACCTTTTCGCCATTTATATATGTCTTCAACACTTTAACGCCTGGCAGCGAAGCGCCGTTTATTTTCATTATATCCTGGTCAAGTATAACAAAATCGGCAAATTTGCCCGGTTCAATACTCCCTTTTTCTTTTTCCTCGAAATTTGCTTTTGCCGCCCATATAGTCATTCCTCGTAAAGCCTCTTCCCTTGACAGGGCATTTTCAGGTTGAAACCCGCCTTTTGGGTATCCTTCCAGGTCTTTGCGCTCCACTGCCGCATAAAATGTGCACATCGGGTTAATATCCTGCACAGGGAAATCAGTGCCCAGCGGCAGCCAGCCATTTTGCTCCAGCAATTGTTTGTACACATAAGCTGATTTCAACCGCTTTTTGCCAAGCCGGCTGCCCGCCCAGTACATATCTGATGTAGCATGCGTTGGTTGTACCGAAGGTATGATGCTGTATTCGCCGAAAAGCTTAATATCATCGGGCGACAACACCTGCGCGTGCTCAATGCGCCAGCGCAGGTCGTTCTTGCCTTTTAACACGCTTGCATAAATCTTCAGCATCACCCGGTTGGCCGAGTCGCCGATGGCGTGGGTACATAGCTGGAAACCCTTGCTTGCCAATTTTTTGGCTACCTCTTCAAAGTGCTTCTGGCTGCTCAGTAGAAATCCGCGCCAGTTTTTTTGGTCGCTGTAAGGCTGTAATAAACAGGCGCCTTTCGAACCCAAAGCTCCGTCGGCATACATTTTAAAAGCCCGTACGTCAAGGCCGGGGGTTTTGTAAACGCCCCTTTTAAACAGGTAATCATAACTTTCCGGATTGTCAGACAGCATTACATACATACGCATTTTCAACGCGCCTTTATGCTGCAATTCTGCTATCGTATTCACCATGGTATAGGGCAGGCCGCAGTCGTCGACCGTGGTTAAACCTACTGCGAAGCAGTTGCGCTGGGCATCCAAAAATGCCGACTGCACCACCTGGTCGTTCGGGGCGGGTATCTTCTTTTTAACAAGGCCTTCGGCATTATCAATCAATATGCCGGTAAGTTTGCCGTTTATGGTTTCAATTTTGCCGCCGGCAATGGTTTGCCCTGGCTTTATGCCGGCAAGGTTCAGCGCCGCCTGGTTCGCAATCAACGCATGGCCGTCAATCCGCGTCAGCAATACCGGCCGCACAGGGAACATGGAGTCGAGTTTGGCTTTATTCGGAAAATCTTTAACCCTCCACTTATTCTGGTCCCAGCCACGGCCGATTATCCATCCTTCGGTATTTTTCCGCGCGTACACATTTATCGAATCCACCACGTCCTGCCAGCTTTTGGTATCGTTGAGCCTTGCTTCCTGCAGGGCCAGCCCGTAACTGTAAAAATGCGCATGCGCGTCAATAAAGCCCGGGTAAACGGGCTTGCCCCTGGCATCAATAACTTCATGGGCGGTATATTGCTGTTCAAGCGTATCGGCATTGCCCACGGCCACGATTTTTCCGGCCGTAACAACAAATGCATTTGCGGTGGCAAAATTGCTGTCGACCGTATAAACCACTGCGTCTTTAACAAGCAGGTCGGCATTGTAGTCCCTTTGTTTACATGCAGCCGCCAGGAAGATCAAAGCCGGCAGAAATTTTTTCATCAGCTAAATTATTTTTTAATGGCGATGAAGCCATCACAAGCCTAAATCATTTTAATGCAGCTGGCGACGGTTTCACAGGTATGGATGTTAAAAGGCGCAAACTACAAAACTATATACAAAAACAAAGACATAAAGTTATGCTGTCAATTAATTAATTTAGCATCGAATACGAAAACGAAGGGAATTTTTACAAAATGCCAGATATCATACAGCTTTTACCTGATGCCGTTGCCAACCAGATCGCCGCAGGCGAAGTAGTGCAGCGGCCGGCATCGGCCGTAAAAGAACTGGTGGAGAACGCGCTGGAGGCTGGCGCAAACAGGATACAGCTAATACTTAAAGATGCCGGAAAATCGCTGCTGCAGGTAATAGATAATGGCTGTGGCATGAGCATGACCGATGCCCGCATGAGCTTCGAAAGACATGCTACCTCCAAAATACGCAAAGCCGAAGACCTATTTGCCATTCATACCATGGGTTTCAGGGGCGAAGCGCTGGCTTCGATAGCCGCCATTGCACAGGTAGAACTAAAAACGCGAAGGCATGAAGACGAGCTCGGCACCTGTATATTTATCGAGGGGTCTGAAGTTTTAAGCCAGGAAGCATGCTCGGCCAATACGGGCACGTCCATTTGCGTTAAAAATTTATTTTATAATACACCGGCCCGCCGCAACTTTTTGAAAAGCAACCCGGTGGAAATGCGCCATATCATCGATGAGTTTCAGCGCGTGGCCTTGTCGCACCCGCAGGTGTTTTTTACGCTTCACCATGATGGGCAGGAAGTTTATCATTTGCCGCCGGCCACACTAAAACAGCGCATTATCCACTTGTTTGGCAGCAACTATAATGAGCGCCTGGTACCGGTAGAAGAAGATACCAATGTTATTAAACTGCGTGGTTTTGTAGGCAAGCCCGAATACGCACGCAAAACGCGGGGCGAACAGTTCTTTTTTGTAAACAACCGCTTTATACGCGATGCCTATTTAAACCACGCTGTGCTGATGGCTTTTAAAGAGCTGCTGCCCGAAGATACTTTTCCGTTGTACGTATTGTTTATCGGGATCGATCCGGCAAAGATCGACATCAACGTACATCCCACCAAAACAGAGATCAAGTACCAGGACGAACAAGCCATTTACGCCATAATCCGCTCGGCGGTGAAACGCTCACTGGGCAGGTATAATATTACACCCAGCCTTGATTTCGACCAGGATAATACCATCGGGCAACTGGTGGTGCCAAAACCATTGGAAGAGATAGTGGCGCCGGTCATTAGCTTTAACCCCGATTTTAATCCGTTTAATACCGATAAGAAAATTGAACGGGAAATTCCGTTTTTACGAAACAGCGGCGAGCACCGCAGTTCGCCTATACCCCAAAACTGGGATACATTATATGCTATAAGTAAAAAAGACACGCCGCTGCAGCAGGAGATACACGAAGAAAAAAGCATCAGCGCCGACGACCAGGACGTCAGCAAGCCGAGCGAACGGCAACTTTTCCAGGTGCACAACAGGTTTATACTTTCGCAGATTAAGTCGGGCTTTATGGTTATCAACCAGCAGGCGGCGCATGAGCGCATTTTATATGAACGGTTTTTACAGCAGCTGCAAACCCACTCGGGCGTCAGCCAGCAAAGCCTTTTTCCGCAATCTGTTACATTAAATAGCAGCGATTTTGAACTATTAAAGGAACTTTTACCCGATATTCGCGCCCTGGGATTTGATATTCGCGAGTTTGGTAAAAATACCGTAGTAGTCGAAGGCATACCAGCCGACCTGAACAATGTTGGCGAACATGAGCTGCTTGAGCAATTACTGGAGGGGTATAAGAACAACCAGGCAATATTGAAGCTGGATAAGCGCGACAGTTTGGCGAGGTCGCTTGCGCGAAATGCTGCAACGAAAGCGGGCACAAAGATGTCATTAGAGGAAATGAATTTATTGATCGACCAGCTTTTTGCCTGCCAGATGCCGAACCTTGCTTTAAACGGAAAGCTGGTGATCACTACCTTTACATTAAACGAACTTTTAGAACGATTTGAAAAATAATCCCGTTTACCCGGGATTTAATTATTTTACATTAACATGAGCGCATACAGGCAGTCCCCATTCGCTAATTTAACCCCGGTTGTAAAAAACCTGCTGATCATTAACCTGATTTGCTTTATTCCTTTTATCCTCTTAAGCAATTATGACTATCAAATGAAGGTGGTTGTTAATGGCGGCTTGTTTTATTTTAATTCTCCGCAATTCAGAGTGTGGCAAATTTTGACCTACATGTTTTTACACGGCGGCTGGACGCATATCCTGTTTAATATGTTTGCCTTGTTTATGTTCGGCCCCATACTTGAATACGCTATTGGTCCAAAACGCTTCTTTAATCTTTATTTTATTTGCGGTATCGGCGCCGCCTTATTTCAAATGTTGGTGCAGGCAATCGAAGTCTATCACATTACCGGTGGATTTACCATCTCGCAACCTATGCTTGAATCGTCGTATCTCCAATATGGTGTAAATGCACAAAAATTATTTGATATCTACACCACCCCAATTGTAGGGGCGTCCGGTGCAATATTTGGCTTGTTAGTAGCTTTCGGGATGCTGTATCCGAATATGGAACTCATGATCCTTTTTATTCCCGTACCAGTTAAGGCCAAATACATTATACCGGTATACATATTAATTGAAATATACGCAGGCCTTAGCCCTACAGCCGGCGATAACGTAGCGCATTTCGCGCATCTGGGGGGGGCGCTGCTTGGTTTTATTATGATAAAACTATGGCGGTACCGATAACTGTAAAATTTTTAATAAATTAATTGAAAATTGGGGTGCGGTTTGTATATTGTAAAATACAAAAAATAAAACAACTTTTTTTGAAAAATGTAGTTATCAGCAGTATACCACTTTTGAATTTATCATGAGTACCCTGTGGCAAAATATACAGTACAAAATGCTGCGCTCAGGCAGTAAAGTAAACCTGCTTATCGGTATAAATATTATTGTTTTTTTGGTTATCAATGTTGCCGATCAACTGGGAAAGTTCTTGTTTAATACCGCAGCAATCAGCTATTATAGCGACAAATATCTTTCACTGCCGGCTTATCTACCTACGTTACTCGCGCATTTTTGGACGCCGGTAACCTACATGTTTATGCATGCGGATATCTGGCATATCCTTTTTAACATGCTTTGGTTTTATTGGTTCGGGCAGATATTTGAGGAGTTCCTCGGTAAAAAGCGCACCCTCGGATTATATTTTATGGGAGGCCTTGCCGGGGCTTTCCTGTTTGTTTTCAGCTATAACGTTTTTCCGTTTTTTACACATATCCAGGCAGCCGAGCGCGGCGCGGCCCTGGTTGGCGCATCGGCAAGCGTAATGGCTATTATGGTAGCGGCAGCCACACTTGTACCTGATTATACCATTTCATTAATTTTAATAGGGCCAATAAGGATAAAATGGCTGGTATTATTTTTTGTTGTACTTGATTTCTTAGGAATAACAGGCTTCAATGCCGGCGGGGAATTATCGCACCTCGGCGGCGCTTTAGTTGGCTTTTTATATATAAAACAGTTGCAAAAGGGCAACGACTGGATAGCGAACATTGTGAAACTGTTTAAACCCAAGCCAAAAATGAAAGTAGTTGCATCCAACCCATCAAGAAAGTCAACCGGTTTGCCGCGGCAGGAAGAAATTGACCTTATATTAGATAAAATTTCGAGATCAGGCTACGACAGCCTGAACAAACAGGAAAAAGAAATATTATTTCGCGCCAGCAAAGATGAAGGCTAACACCACGAAACTAACCTTTATTGATAAAATTATCCTATGGCTGAACATCCTGTTGTGCCTCGCTTTATTAACCAGTTATCTTGCCTCAACCATTGACCCGAAAAAATTTTGGGAGCTGGCTTTTTTTGGTTTAGCCTATCCATTTTTGTTAATGGCCAATTTAATTATGGCGGCCTTTTGGCTCATTCGCAGGAAATGGCATGCGCTTATCCCGCTTTTATGCATTGCCCTGGGATGGAACATATTAGCTAACAACGTAGGTTTTCACGCGTCCGGCAACGAACCGGGCGGCCACGAAAAAGCCGCCGATATAAATATCAGGATGATGACCTATAACGTCCATAATTTTAAGCGTTACGGCTCAAAAAACGATATTTCAACCAAACACGATATATTGGAGATCATCAGCGATCAGCATCCAGATATAATAGGCTTCCAGGAATTTTACACCCGCAACCAGGGCCAATATGATATGCGCGATTCTATTTTAAAGATAATGGGCGCTTCGTATTATTATTTTGAGCCGATCATTTTTAACAGCAGCGAATCTATCGGTATTGCTATTTTTTCAAAATTCCCCATAACCGATCATGGCCTGATCCCGATTGCCGACCGGCGAAGTGAAAACGCCTGTATTTATGTGGATGTCAGCAAAGAAGGTCGCCAATTCCGGGTTTACAGCGTACACCTTCAATCAATCCGGTTCGACCCCGAGGATTATAAGTATATCAACAACATTAGCAAAGAAGGCAAAACTGACGTCACTTCGGCAAGGCGCCTGGGCAGCAAATTAAAGCTGGCTTTTATAAAAAGAAGCGACCAGGTAGTCAAAATAAAAGCACACTCCGCGCTATGCCCTTACCCTTATATTATATCCGGCGACTTTAACGACACTCCCGCCTCCTATGCCGTTAACGAAATGGCAAAAGGCTTAAAAAACGCCTTCCGCGAAAAAGGGGCAGGCTTTGGCCGCACCTATAATGGCAGTTTCCCCAACTACCAGATCGATTACATTATGGCCACCCCTCAATTTAATGTGCTAAACTATCTCGTCATCGAAAAAAAGCTCTCCGATCATTACCCAGTGAGAAGCGACCTGGTTTTGCGTTAGTTCATTGGTTCATTGGTTCACTGGTTCATTGGTTTATTAGTGGAATAAATTAGCGAAGCATCGGCGAAATCAAGGTCGGCAGACTAAATAAAAAATAAGAAAACATTTAAGCGACCACCAATTCAATTAGTGTTTAAAAAGTCTTATACACATCAGGCTAAATTCGCACCTCGAATTTTCCGGCAAAAAGAAATCCGAACAATCTATTTTTCTTACCAATGAACTAATGAACTAATGAACCAATGAACCAATGAACCAATGAACGATCCTACTTCCTCATCTCCTCCTGTATAGCCCTTAAAAATTCGTTGGCATGCTGGGAGCCGATGATGTAGACGAGGCCGTCACGATCGGTTAAATAGATGGCGTCCTTTCCGGCGGCGAAAAAGCGGATGGCGCCTTTGGTATGGAGATTATATACCGGGTTGTTGAACAAATACTTGCTGTACTGCCCCTTCTCGACTTTGACGATGCTGTTGAGGTCGATTTTTACGAGGCGAGTGGTCCATAAACCATCAAGCAAAATACTTTTGTTTACTATACGGGTCCTGAAATGCAACAGGAAACCCATGAAGATTGAAATTACGATAATTGCAAATCCAACTAAGGCAAGTATGTCGGCTTTATTTTCGGAATCGGTAAAAAAATTAAAAGTATAGGCGGCGAAGCAAAATATAGCCAGCACCAGGCGGATGGTTACGGGTATCCATTCCCTGCCGAGGTATTGCTTTTCGATGAAAACCGGTTTATCAGTCATTATGCTAAAAATATGCTGATTTGAAAATTCAATGCTAATTCAAATAATTATCAAATTAACACATTTTCAAATTGCCAGTTCGAATATAGTTACTTTTTTAGTGTTATCGGTAACCTTGTACCGTTCGTCGGGGCGGTAGCCGCCTATCCACATTATATCGCCGTTGCCGTTCACCAGCAATGGTATGTCATTTTTTTTATGCAGGGGAATTTTGTAGCCCACAAAAAAATCGCTCAGCTTTTTTTTTGTTTTCATTCCCAGGGGATAAAAATAATCGCCGCGGCGCCATTGGCGCATAGTAAGGGGGTAAATTAATGTGCCGCTATCTATCGATACCGCCATCGGGTTGTTTTTTATGATCAGGGCGCTGTCGTCGTGCAAAACGGTTAATTTGTACTTGCCATGGGTAGCCTCCCTATCGGTTTTTTTTATTAGAGTTACTTTCTGCGGATGATGATCCTGTTTTGCCAATACCAGGTTTTCGCGGTCGAGTACCAGCCGATAACCGGGTGTTTCAAATACGCGGCCGGGGTGCTTATCCAGCGCCCGGATAAGGTCGTCAATGGTGCTTTCGTTAAAACCGTACTCCTGCAACAGCTTAAAAAGCAGCAACCGTTTTGGGGCCAGCGCCCTTATTTTTTTTAATGATAAATGAAATTCATCCCCGGCAGGGACAAATAGCTGCTTTTTTAGTTCGCATACTTGCTGTTCCAAAAAAAACTCAAGCTCGCGGAAATGTGCCAGGTTATTTTCAAATGTATGCTCAAGCGCGGGGTTCAGCTCCTTTAACTTCGGGACCACCTCAAGCCGTATTTTGTTACGGGCATACTTTACTGAGGTGTTTGAGCTGTCTTCAACATAGGCGAGGCCGTTTTCAGCTACTATGGTTTGTATGTCCTCGTGCTTTAAAAACAGCAGAGGGCGTACCAGCGGACCATTTTTAGGCAAAATACCGTGCAGGCCCGCAATACCCGTGCCGCGGGTAAGGTTTAACAATATTGTTTCGATTGCATCGTTTTGGTGATGTGCAAGCGCGATTACATTGTACCCCCATTGTTCCCGTACCTGCTCGAACCATTTATAACGAAGCTGGCGTGCAGCCATTTGGGTTGATATTTTTTCATCGGCCGCATACTTTAAAGTATCGAAGCTGATGGCATGAAAATGTACGCCAAGCTGTTTGGCAAGGTTATTGCAAAATTTTTGATCGCGCAGCGATTCGTCGGCGCGCAGTTGGAAATTACAGTGGGCGATGCCAAAATTAAACCCCGCCGATTTGAGCAAATGAACCATTACTACTGAATCCATGCCGCCGCTCACCGCAGCCAGTATTTTGCTGCCGCGATCAAACAAAGTGTTTTGCTCAATAAAATCAGTAAAATGTTTAGCCGGCAGCATTCATCAAAATTATTAATTTAAAACTCCAACAAAAAACTAATTTTGCCGCTGTGAGTAAATATGCTTTAGGTTTTTTTTTATTGCTGACCACCCTTTCCGTAATGGGACAGAAGAAATCAATCGTAAACCTTATCAGGTCCCAAAGCAGTACTGGTTTGAAGATTAACGGCCGCGACTTGATCAAAGTGTACCAGGGTACCTTTAAGCAGGACTATTCTACGCTTACTTCAGACAGCGCTTACTTTTATCCCAAAGACAATGCCTTCGACGCCTTCGGCCATGTAATCATAAACCAGGGCGATACGCTGAATATTTACTCAGACAAGCTGAATTACGATGGCAATACCAAAGTTGCTATTTTGACAGACAATGTGCGGATGGTTGATAAGGATGCCACGTTAACGACCAACCATCTTAACTACAATACGGCTACGCGCATAGGCACCTATACCGACGGCGGCAAGCTGGTAAATAAGGACAATACCCTGCTGAGTAAAAACGGCTATTATTTCGCTTTTTCGCGCGATGCTTATTTCAGGTACAATGTATCGCTAAAAACACCTGATGCGCTGGTAAAAACCGACACGATGCGTTATAATACGAAGACTAAGATATCGTATTTTTACGGGCCTACCGATATTTACAGCACCAAAAATGAAAAAGATAAAGACACCCTTTATACGGAAAACGGAGACTACAATACCACCACGGAACAAGCCCGCTTTGGGAAGCATAACCTGTATCATTCGGGCACAAAATCATTAAGAGGCGATAGCTTGTTTTACGATAAGATTAAAGGTTACGGCCGCGCGGTTAAGCATGTTACGTTTATCGATAAGGAACAAAAAGTGACCATTAAGGGAAATTTGGGCACTTATTTTAAGGAAGAGGAGCGAACTGTTGTAACCGAGGATCCCTATGTAATAATGGTGACGGAAGAGAAGGACACCACAAAGACCGACTCGGCGGCCAGGGCGGATTCGTTAAGTAAACTGAAGCCGCAAAAGAAGATCATTATCAATATGGCGCAGCTGATAAAGAAGACCATACCCGGTAAAACGGATACAGCAAACGCCAATTCAGATATCGTAAAGTTAAAAACGGATTCGCTTATAAAAAAGCCGGTGATAAAAGGAAATGCCGCCATCAATCGAGGTAAAAAAGATAGTACGGGAACTAAGCCAGACTCGGTTAAGTTACATGCCAACGCTGCAATACGAAAGCCGGCGGGCCAAAAAAACACCCCAAAGACAAAAGCGGCCGTAAAGAAAAATACTGTGGCAGCGGCGGCGCAAACAAAAACTGAGCCGACGAAACTGTCGGGAAAGGCTGGCGTAAAGGATACATCGAAGACAAAGATCGATTCGGTTTATATGTCGGCAGATACGATTGAAACGAGGATGTTGACCTATAAAAATCTTAAAATTTATTTTGAAAAACAGCGGCTGTCGCGCATCAGGGATACCACAAAAGCGAAAAAACCGAAGACAAAAATTAAAGAATCAAAGTTTTTAACGGCGTCGTTGCTACCCATCACTACTGATACCAGTTACCGCCAGCGTAATATTTTTGGCAAGCCGAAGCCTGCAGCGGTTAAAAAGAAGATAGTAAAGCCGCTAACAAAAAAACAACTGCTGGCCGATAGCCTGAACAAAAAGCGTATTGCCGATTCAATAATAATGGCAAAAAAGCTTGAACCGAACGATACTGCGCGGATAAGGATAATTATTGCCCATCATCATTATAAGCTTTTTAAGTCGGACCTGCAGGCTAAAGCCGATTCTATGTTTTACAGTAACGCCGACTCAACCATCCGATGCTATGGGAATCCTATGATGTGGACGGAGGGGTCGCAGCTCTCAGGGGATACTATTTACCTGCAGATGAAACATAAAAAAATGGATAACATGACGATGTTCCCCAATGCGTTTATTGTTAACATCGAGAAGGGCGACTCTGTACACTTTAACCAGGTGGGCGGTAAGCGCATGCGCGGCTATTTTAAGAATGACAAGCTCGACAAGATGATCATTGAGGGGAATGCCGAGAGTATCTACTTTTCGCGCGACAGCGGAAAAACTACCATAAGCGGTATGCAGCGTTCCCTAAGCACCCGGATAAGCGCCAATTTTAAAGATAACAAAGTCACTAACATGGGCTTTTTTATAAAGCCCGAAAACCGGTACGGCCCGCTGGATAAGTTTAAGGAGGATGAACGGATACTAAAGGGCTTTATCTGGAAACCCAAAGACAGGCCGGTATCAAAAGAATCGATCATACCGTCATATAACAAAAAGCCTTCGGCCGCAAAGACCGCGGGAGGAAACCCGAAAACGGGAAAGCCGCCGCTCAAAAAGCTGCCGGACGGTAAAACGGCAAGGGACAGTACATCAAAAATGCCAGCGGCCAAAAAGGACAGTACACTTAAAACTATGCCCGGCAAGTTGCTGCCTTTAAAGACCGGGAAGGATAGCGTTTCAAAAGCGGACACGGTTAAAAAGCCGGTCCAAAAAAACGGGAAGGACACGACGATTATAAAGCCCTCGCCCGTAAAAGCCCCTTCAGGAAATATTAAGGCTGTTGATTAAGCAGGGCTGCAGGCGGAGGGGCCAGGCTCGTTTATTGGCAGTTTTAATTGTCTGGAGGTGGAAGGGGTTTTTTACCGGTCAAAAAAAAATCCCTGGCGGGTAAACCAGGGATTTTAAATTTCTATAAAATAAGCTATTTCTGCGTGATGCCTTCAGCCAAAATAACAACCTTATTATTGGAAGCTTCTACCACCCCGCCTTTTATAAAATATATTTCGTCCTTTGCCGAAGATCCGTTGCGGACGGTCACCTTGCCATCTTCCAGGGTGGAGATAATCGGTGCGTGGTGATTTAATATCTCGAAAAATCCCAGCGTACCGGGAAGTGTTACCGAAGTAGCTTCGCCTTCGTAAACTGTTTTATCGGGAGTAAGGATTTCTAATGTCATGTGTTATCAATGTGCAAACGTGCGGATATGCAAATGTGCAGATGTTTTTAATGTTTGATGTGACGATGAGTAAACATACCGGCGATAGGAATCTGCACATCCGCACATTTACTCATCTGCACATTAGTTATTAGCTTCGGCTAATAACTTCTTGCCTTTTTCTATTGCTTCTTCAATGTTGCCAACAAGGTTGAATGCAGCTTCGGGATATTCGTCCACTTCGCCGTCCATAATCATGTTGAACCCTTTGATGGTTTCTTTAATATCAACCAGCACGCCTTTTAAGCCGGTAAACTGCTCAGCAACGTGGAAAGGCTGCGACAGGAAACGCTGCACACGGCGCGCGCGAGATACCACCAGCTTATCTTCCTCACTCAATTCGTCCATACCAAGGATGGCGATGATATCCTGAAGCTCTTTGTAACGCTGTAAGGTTTCTTTAACACGCTGTGCGGTGTTATAATGCTCGTCACCTAAAATAGCAGGGCTAAGGATACGCGAGGTTGAATCCAGGGGATCCACCGCAGGGTAAATACCAAGCTCGGCAATTTTACGGGATAGTACGGTGGTAGCATCCAGGTGGGCAAAGGTTGTGGCAGGTGCAGGGTCGGTCAAGTCATCGGCAGGTACATAAACAGCCTGTACGGATGTAATTGAACCGCGCTTTGTTGAAGTAATACGTTCCTGCATCGTACCCATTTCTGTCGCCAGCGTTGGCTGGTAGCCTACGGCGGAGGGCATACGTCCAAGCAAGGCCGATACTTCGGAGCCTGCCTGTGTAAAGCGGAAGATGTTATCGATAAAGAATAATATATCGCGGCCCTTACCGGTGCCGTCGCCGTCGCGGAAATACTCCGCAATGGTCAAACCCGAAAGCGCCACGCGTGCACGTGCACCCGGAGGTTCGTTCATTTGTCCGAAAACGAAGGTTGCCTTTGAATCTTTCAATGCTTCAGGGTCAACTTTGGATAAATCCCAGCCGCCTTCTTCCATCGAGTGCATAAAGCCCTCGCCATATTTTATAATACCCGACTCAAGCATTTCGCGAAGCAGGTCATTTCCTTCACGGGTACGTTCACCTACGCCGGCAAACACCGAAAGGCCCGAATATGCTTTCGCGATATTGTTGATCAGTTCCTGGATCAATACGGTTTTACCAACACCGGCGCCGCCGAACAGGCCGATCTTACCACCCTTGCTGTATGGCTCCAACAGGTCGATGACCTTGATGCCTGTAAAAAGCACTTCGGTTTCTGTTGAAAGGTCTTCAAACCTCGGAGGGTTGCTGTGGATCGGGCGGCCGTCGCTTTTGTCAAGGTTTTCGATACCATCGATAGCGTCGCCAACAACGTTAAATACACGGCCTTTAATATTTTCGCCAACCGGCATTTTTATGGACGATTCCATGTCTAAAACGGGCATTCCGCGCAATAGGCCGTCGGTCGAGTCCATCGCAATTGCGCGGACACGATCTTCTCCTAAGTGCTGCTGAACCTCTAAAACAACCTTCTGGCCGTTCTCTTTGGTAACTTCCAATGCGTCATAAATTTTCGGAATGTGGGCGTCGTCCGCGAAGCTTACGTCAACTACCGGACCGATGATCCGTGATATTTTTCCAATGTTTGGCATATATAACCTGGTAATTTTAATGTATTTACAGTGAAATAAAAAGTATTATAAATATACCCGCTATTTCGAGGCGCAAAGATAAGATTTATAAGTAAATATTAAAATAGGAGTTGGAGAAATTTTTCGGTTCATGGTTCATAGTTCACGGTTCATAGCAGAAGCTCGTGGTTTAGTGATTTGCTTAAGGAGTCAACAAACAAACTAGTTTCCGGCCATGAACTATGAACCATCAACTATGAACTCCAATACTATCTTCCCGATATGCTCACTGCTCTCCATCAGCCTGTGCGCATCCGCGGCTTTTTCCATTGGGAAAACTTTGTATACGACCGGTTTTATTTTGCCGGATGATAACAACGACCAGATGTTTTTTTCGAGGTTTTGAGCGACGGCAGCTTTAAATGTAGTATCACGCGAGCGCAGGGTTGAACCGGTTATGGTTAAGCGTTTTGTCATCACCTGCGAGAGGTCGACCTGCACATCTTTACCATTCATCGTGTTGATCATCACCAGGCGGCCTTCGGGGGCCAGCGATTTCAAATTGTTCGGGGTATAATCGCCGCCTATCATATCTAAAATAACGTCCACGCCTTTTCCGCCGGTTATTTGCTTTATTACTTCGGCAAAGTTTTCTGTTTTATAATTGATGGCCTTTGCGGCGCCCAGGCCCTCACAAAATCTGCATTTTTCATCAGTACCCGCCGTTACATAAACAGGGCTCCCTAAAACGGTTGCCATCTGGATGGCAGCCACGCCAATACCGCTCGATCCGCCATGAACCAGCAGTGTTTCGCCGGGTTTTAGGCAACCCCTGTCGAACACATTGCTCCAAACGGTAAAAAAGGTTTCCGGCAGCGAAGCAGCCTCTGTAAAACTAAAATTGCCGGGGATGGGCAGGCATTGTCCCTGGGGTACATTGCAATATTCTGCATAACAGCCGCCTGTTACGAGGGCGCATACCCGGTCGCCAACTTTCCATCTGGTAACCTTGGCGCCTGTCTCTGTAATTGTACCGGCAATTTCAAGTCCCGGGATATCCGGTGATGCGCCGGGCGGAGGCGGGTAGCTGCCTTTGCGCTGCGACACATCCGGGCGGTTAATACCAGCCGCTGCTACCTTTACCAGCACTTCATCCGGCGAATAGTTGGGGACGGATCTTTCGGCTATCTGCAAAACTTCGGGGCCGCCGGGCCGGGTAATTACGATTGCTTTCATAATTTTTATCTCAGCAAAAATAACACATCGGGCGGATGGGATGTTTTCAAATATTCCCCTTCTTCATCTCCTCCACCGCATGGTGCGCCGCCCTTGCGGCAAAGGCCATATACAAAATCGACGGACTTTGATTGCCGGTGCTTGTCATGCAGGCGCCATCAGTTACAAATACGTTATTGCAAAGGTGCAGCTGGTTCCATTTGTTTAGTAATGAGGTTTTAGGATCTTTACCCATACGGCAGCCTCCCATCTCGTGTATATCAAGCCCGGGCGCCTGGTGAGTATCCCGTTTGGTGATGTTTTTTAAACCCGCAATCTCCAGCATTTCGGCGCTTTGGGTTAAAAAGTCGGCTACCATCTTATCATCATTATCATCATAGCCGACTGAGGTGATCAGTTGCGGAATGCCCCAGGGATCAACCTGGTCGGTACTCAATCGCACGTGGTTCGCTTCTTTCGGAATGGTTTCGCCCTGCATAAACATGCCTGCATACCACGGGCCGGGTTCGGTAACGGAATCTTTGTATGCGCCGCCAATGCCATCCAACCCTTCCCGGTAAGCAGGTCCGCGGCCTGAAAAAACAAACGTCAGGAAGCCTCCGACATAGTCGGTGTCCTGTTTGTGCAGGTTGCGGTAATTGGCAATAATGGGATTGGTTGGATTGCGGCCATAATAGTATTTGTCCTGCAAGCCATCATATGTCCCGAATACGCTCGCGCGGTAATTCTGAAAGGCCATAAATTTGCCCAGCAGGCCGTTGTCATTGCCAAGCCCGTTCGGAAAACGGTTCGATTTTGAGTTAAGCAGGATGAGATTACTGTTTAAACAGGCCGCGTTTAAAAATATCACTTTGGCATAGTAATTAACCTCCTGTTTGGTAAGGGCGTCGATTATTTTAACGCCGGTTACCTTACCTTTCTTTTCATCATAAATTATAGAATGCACTACTGAATGCGGCCTGATGGTAAGGTTACCGGTCTTTTTCGCCCATGGCAGGGTGGACGATACCGAGCTAAAATATCCGCCAAAAGGGCATCCGCGGGTACAAAGGTCGCGCGCCTGGCATTGACCGCGGCCCTGCTCTAAATGAATGGGTTCGGGTTTGGTAAGGTGCGCCCAGCGGGTGCGTACCATAAACCTATCTTTATAATGCTGGCTTATCTTCCGCTGTATTTCTTCTTCCATACAACTCATTTCAAAGGGCGGCAGATATTCGCCATCCGGAAGGGCTTCCAGGCCGTCTTTGCCGCCGCAGATGCCGGCAAATTTTTCTACGTGCGAATACCAGGGGGCAATATCATCATAGCGGATGGGCCAATCGATCGCATAACCGTAACGCTGCGGGGCGGTAAATTCAAAATTGCTCCAGCGCTGGCAGGCACGGCCCCACATAATTGATTTACCGCCAACCTGGTAGCCGCGTATCCAGTCGAAGGGCTTCTCCTGTATATAAGGATGCTCTTTGTCCTTTACAAAAAAGTGGTGGGTATCCTCGGTAAAGGCATAGCATTTGCTGATCACGGGGTTTTCTTCTTTGACTTTCAAAGGCTCCTCCATCCTATGCTGAAAATCCCATGGGTTTTTCGTGGCTGTGGGATAATCTTTAATGTGTTCGATATTGCGCCCGCGTTCAAGCACAAGGGTTTTTACACCCAGGTCGCATAATTCCTTAGCAGCCCATCCGCCGCTGATGCCCGATCCGATGACGATAGCATCGTATGTGTTTGTTTCCATATTGGCCCCTTTAGATCTCCCCTAAAGGGGAGGCTTTTAAAATCTATTACTTAAAACTCCTCCAATGAGGCGGGAATAAGTGGTTTACTGTTCAAACTCTCTTTCTAACCCTACCTAATCAAATAGCAAATCAAATTCTCTCCGCCAACAGGCGGAGCAGATTTAGAGGAGCAACTAATTTAAAAATATCTCATCCATAAAGACCCATCCCGGCTGCTTTTTTACCGGGTCCCATTTGGGGAGATGCTGGATAGGTTTGGCAACAATTTTCAGACAGCTCAACGAACCCCGGGATGCCAGCTTACAATCCATCCCTTTTACCATAAAGGGGTCTTTCTTTTTCGGCGCTGCAGGCGCTAAGCTGCTTAGTAATCTCAGGTGGGCCGAATCTTTGCCGCCCCACACTTCTATCGCTATTGGCAGAAAAATCTGGCTGCCTATGTTCCTCATGCAGTTGAGTGTAACCGTATGCAGGTCTACCGGCTTTGCAAATTGCATATATATCACCAGGTCTTTTTGGGAACCAATCCACTTACCGTTGCCAAAATCGTAGCCACCCAGGGTTTGATCCACTAACGTTTTTGCACCATCCCCGCTGTACCTGTAGTCAGGCCGGGTTATAAAGCCAATGCTATCGGGGATATAGGTGTTTTTGTAAAAACTAACCTGTATCACATCGCTGCCATACCAACCGGCTTTGTATGCCTTTGCCTTAATATTGGTGTTTCCGCTAATCGTTATTCCGGGCTTGTACAGCATCGATTTTACGCTGTCGGGGTCCTTCCCATCTGTGGTGTAGCGGATATCCGTGCCTTTTATAGGATGAGCCAATTCAAGCTTTACCGGCTTTATGAAAACGAAATTTGTATTTTTTACCTGGGGTACATTCAGCTTGATAGGCTTACCGTCATCCTTAAAACCTTTTATAAAATCAACCTTCTTATTATTCTTTTGCAGTTCCGCAATCTCATCTTCGCTAAGCCCGGTGTCCCACAACGCTATTTTGGTCAAGCTTTTTAATAAACTGATTTGCTTCACCGCCGCCGGGTTTAACCGCGTACCGGCCAGCGACAGGCTTCGTAAATATTTAAGCGGCGCCAGGTCTTTTAACGTAGCGCCGGTAATATCTGTAAAATTGAGGTTTAGCGTGCGGAGGTTTTCAAACCGGGCTATGGTTTTCAGCTCGGCATCTTTTACCGGCATTTTGTTAAGATCGAGCGATACCACCTGTGTTTTTATCCCGCTTAGTTCTTCAAGTACTTTTGGCTGATACGTTTTTGTGTTGTAGATATTAACGCCAAGCGCCGGTGATTCCTGCGCCATAGGATAAATGACACGGTAGTTGTTATTAAGTTTTTTGATAAGCTTGTCATCGGCGGCAGCAAAGTCATATTGTTCTTCCGTTTCTTCGGAAGGTTTTAAGTAATTTGAGGCGATTAGCCGTAAGGAATCCGTTGGAGGCAGGTCGATAACTTTCTTTTTAAAATCAGCGTTTTCTTTTACCCATAGGTAAAGTAAATTTAGCTCGTCGGTGGTTAACTGGGGTTTACCGGCCGGTGGCATATGCTTTTTCTCACCTTCGGGCATATGGATGCGCTGCAGCAGCAGGCTTAAATTGGGCTGTCCGGCAACGAACAGCTTGCCATCCTTCCCGCCTTTCAGTACAGATTTTTCATCGGTAAGTTTCAGGCCCCCTTTTATTTTATCAGGATTGTGGCAGCTGATGCATTTGTTTTCAAAAATAGGTTCCACAACATCATGAAAAACCAATGCCTTGTCAATGGGCACCAATTTCTTTTCAGGATGCCAAACAGGGGCCAAAATAAAGTTATCGCCATGGGTAATGTCAGCGCCGTAATGCCCGGCAACAACCAGGCACAGTATAGTTGCAACAGCCCCCGAACGGGCAATTGCAGGCGTATACCACCCGGCAGTGCGGCACCAATAAATGAGCGTTGAAACAAAAACAACGCTTACCCCAAACCACTTGTGAAATTGCACGGTATCGCCGTCATAACCAGGCTCTTTTGATAAAAACAGGCCCATAATTGCGGTGAGGGCAGCAAATAAAGCGCCGGTAAGCCACAGGTAAGTGGTAAAATCATGGTACAGCTTTTCGGTGCGAAACCTTTCTTTAAACCTGAAAAATTCCATCACCATAGCCATGATGAGCACTACAATGGGGAAGTGGATGATGAGCGGGTGCAGCCGGCCAAGGGGCTGCAGCCATTGTGGTATTGCTATATCGCTGCCAAATAACAGGAAAAAGATGATAAAGATATTAAGGGCAAATAACAGGTTCTCTGCAAAACCTTTGTGGCGGGCTTTTATCATCTCTCCGGGTAACTAATCATTTATAAATTTTAACACAGAGATGCAGAGAAGGCGCAAAGATCGCTGAGTTTGAAGTACTGATTTATATATCATCTTATTTTCGTCACCAATAAAAAAAGTTAAAATTCCTTTGTGTTCTCTGTGCATCCTTTGTGCCCTTTGTGTTAAACAAATCGACTAACTACACCCTTGTAAACTTATAAGGATAAACCCTGCCCGACGCCCATTGGGCTACATACAAATTCTCATCATCATCCACGCAAACGTCATGCGGGTTTAGGAATATCTTTTCGGCCTGGGCCATGGGCTGCAGTACACCGTCTTTGTAAACCGGTTCGGTACCGCCGAGATTTGACACTACCTTATTATCCTTATCCAAAATAGTGGTAAAGCCCGAATTTTCATTGGCCAGGGAAGGTGACCGTAATACAGCCGCATACAAATGATCGCCTTTTATTACCGGCCGGCACACACATGCGCCGGGCAGCTTTATAATATCCATTAATTTACCATCCATGCTAAAACGCTTGAAGCAGTTGCGGGTACGGTCTGTGATCAGCAGGGTAGGCGTTGCGCCGCGCCTGTCGATTAAAATACCGTGCGCATTGTCAAAATGTTCATCGCCATCGCCGCGGCCGCCCCAAAAGTTTTTGAGCTTGCCATTCTTATCATAATGCATGGTGTATTGGGCGCCATAGCCGTCGGCAATAAAAATATCCCCGTTGGTATCAATGGTAGTTTCGGTCGGGATAAATTCCTCTGCTTTTTTATAAACGCCTGTTTCCAGCGGTACATCAATCGTCATTAATATCCTGCCATTCATGGTGGTTTTATAAACCTGGTGCTTTACAGTATCGGTAATGAACAGAAATTCGGTTCCGTTCTCATTAACCAAAGTTAAGCCATGCGCACCCGGAAAATCATGCCCCCAGGTGTCCAGCAATTTACCGGATTTATTGTAGATCAGCACATTATTTTTGGTTTCGTTGGTAAGCAGCAATATCCTGCCTTTCGAATCCTGCACCATCTCGTGACAATCATTCACCGGGTTTTTCATCGGGTCAGCCTTGCTCCAGGCCTTATCCATGCGGTAACGCATATTACCGTGCCCGTAAATGGGGCCGTCGTTTTTAGCCAACAGATCTTTAGCAATAAAAAAGCCCGCCGACAATACGGCTGTTTGCTTTATAAATTTTCTTCTTTCCATTTTTTTGAGATTACACCGATTATTTTGAAGGATTACACCGATTGCTTTTTTATTATCCCGATTTATTTTTCGATTACACCGAATTTTTAGCGCTAAACTTATTTTAAGAAGACCCCACCATTTTTGGTCGCTTGCCTTACTCAAAATCGGCGAAATCAAAAATCAATCTGTGAAATCCCTAAGTTATTATCCCCTTTACCACATTTCCCGCCACATCGGTTAACCTGTACCTTCTTCCCTGGCTTTTAAATGTTAATTTTTTATGATCGATACCAAGCTGGTTCAATACAGTAGCATGAAAATCATGCACATGTACCGGATCCCTAACAATATTGTACCCAAACTCATCTGATTCACCGTAAACCATTCCAGGTTTTATGCCGCCGCCCGCCATCCATACGCTGAAACAGCGGGGGTGATGGTCGCGGCCATAATTGGCTTTCTCCAGCTTCCCCTGGCTGTAATTGGTGCGGCCAAATTCGCCTCCCCAAATCACAAGGGTTTCATCAAGCAGACCGCGTTGTTTCAGGTCGGTAACCAATGCTGCCGATGCCTGGTCGACGTCCTTTGCCTGGCCGGCCATTTCCTGCGGCAGGTTATTGTGCTGGTCCCATCCCTGGTGGTATAACTGCACAAAGCGCACACCGTTTTCAGACAGCTTGCGGGCAAGCAGGCAATTTGCGGCATACGTTCCGGGCACCAGGCAATCCGGGCCATACATTTTTACGATATCGTCCGGTTCTTTTGAAACATCCATAATATCCGGCACGGCCGACTGCATGCGATAAGCCATTTCGTATTGCTGTATTTTGGTTGTAATTTCAGGATCGCCAAATTCTTTATAGGAGAGTTCATTCAGCTCGGCAAGTTTATCCAGCATTTTTCGGCGGTCGCGCCGGTCAATACCATCCTGGTTGTTGAGGTATAATACCGGGTTTTCGCCGCTGCTAAACTGCACGCCCTGGTGTACGGAATCCAAAAAACCGTTGCTCCAAAGTTTTGAATATACCCCCTGTCCGTTCCCTTTGCCCTTCGAAAGTAAGACGGTAAAGGCCGGAAGGTTCTTATTTTCACTCCCCAGCCCATAGCTCACCCACGAGCCCATGCTTGGCCGGTTGCCCTGCTGGGCGCCGGTTTGGAAAAATGTTAAAGCCGGGTCGTGGTTGATGGCCTCGGTGTACATCGAGCGGATGATGCAAATATCGTCGGCAATTTTGCCTATGTGCGGAAACAGATCACTTACCCAAGCTTTTGACTCCCCATATTGTTTAAAGTCATAGAATGAACCCACTAACGGAAACGACTTTTGATTTGCCGTCATCCCGGTTAAAATCTGGCCGCCACGGACAGACGGCGGTAATTCCTGGCCCATCATTTCCCTTAGCTTTGGCTTATAATCAAACGACTCTAATTGGGAAGGCGCCCCATCCTGGAAAAGATAAATAACCCGTTTTGCTTTTGGCGCGAAATTTGGAATGCCCGGTATAAAATCCGCCTCGCTGTCGGAGCCTATCCCGCTAAAAAGATCGGGAATGAGCAACGAGCCAAGCGCAACACTGCCTATTCCCAGGCTCAACCTGGATAAAAAACGGCGCCTGTTTATATTGAGCCGCTGCTCTAAAATGTCTTTCTGTATATTCATCAGGTCTTTGTTATCGCCTCCTCCAAATTATAAATTGCATCCACCACCTTCATCATTGCCGCCAGGTTTATTTTATTTACGTCGTTGGGCATAGGATACTCACCCACATTTATCACTTTTGCCGCCGTTTTATTGTTCATTGCCTTTAGCTCATCGGCGTAATAACTGTTCAATACGGCCATTTCCTCATCCTTCGGTTTGCGGCAAATGATCAGCCGAAAGGCTTTGTATATCCTCGCATTAGTATTGCTTTTATCCTTTAATAGTTTGGTTGCCAAAACCCTTGCCGCTTCAAGCACTGTCGGGTCATTCTCCATCAACAGCGCCTGCAGCGGCGTGTTGGTGCGTAATCGCCTTACTTCGCATTGGTCGCGGTTGCTGGCATCAAAAATGGCCATCTCAACCGGCGGAACCGTACGTTTTATCAGTGTGTACATCCCCCTGCGGTACAGGTCGGGGCCGTGTACTTGTTTATAAGTAGCCAATTGCCCGCGGCCTGATGTCGCATTTTCCCATAAGCCAGGCGGCTGGTATGGGTTTACGCTCGGGCCGCCGATGGTATGCGTTAACAAGCCGCTGCTTGCCAATACCATATCCCGCACAAATTCGGCTGGCAACCGGTATCGCGGGCCATGGGATAACAGGGAGTTGTCCGGGTCTATCTTCAATTGCTTAGCGCTGATCACGGCCGATTCCCGGTAGGTTGCTGACATGACCAACTGCTTCACCAGGCGCTTAATGTTCCAGCCATGGTCCATAAAATCAACAGCAAGCCAGTCAAGCAATTCGGGATGCGACGGAAGGTCGCCCTGGCTGCCAAAATCGCCCGAGCTTTTTACTATGCCCCTGCCGAAAAATTCCTGCCAGGTTTGGTTTACAAACACCCTGGCCGTTAGCGGGTTTTTCCGGCTGAACAGCCATTCGGCAAGCCCAAGGCGGTTTTTAGGATAGGAATTATCGAAAGGCATGATTGCCTTTGGCGTGCCCGGCAGTACTTCATCGCCATGGGCATCATAGTTCCCGCGTTTAAGTATATAAGTTTTGCGATAAACTTCGCTGTCGCCCATTACGGATACGATCAGTTTGTTGGTGTCGCGCTTGTTTACAAAATTCAGGATGCCTTTTACATCGTCATTAGTGATCTGCATCATCGGCCTTTTGGCATACGTCTCGGGCCCGCCAACTGTCGATTGTATGCCCGGCTCCTTCACCTGGTTAAAAAAGGCAAAAAGCTGGTAGTATTCCTTCTGGGAAAAGGGATCGAACTTATGGTCATGACAATGGGCGCATTCAATGGTTACGCCTAAAAGCGCTTTGCCGAAGGTGTTAGTGCGGTCGGTTACATAATTTACCCGGTATTCTTCCTGTATTACGCCACCCTCTTCGGTTATTTTGTGGTTGCGGTTAAACCCTGTTGCCAGCAATTGTTCCTTGGTGGAATTCGGCATCAGATCGCCTGCCAGCTGCCAGGTGATAAATTTATCGTAAGGCAAATTTTCGTTAAAGGCATGGATCACCCAATCGCGCCAGGGCCACTGTGAGCGGTAATTATCATCCTGGTAACCATGCGAGTCGGCATAGCGCGATACATCCAGCCAATGCAGGGTCATCTTTTCCCCGTAGGCCGGGCTTTTCATCAGTTCATCAACTACCTTTTCGTAAGCATTGGGGCTTTTATCGGCTAAAAACCTGTCCATCATATCGAGGCTTGGCGGCAAGCCGGTAAGGTCGAAGCATAAGCGCTTTAACAGGCGCTCCTTATCAGCCTCCGGATTTGGGCTAAGACCGTATTGCTCCTGCTTATTTAAGATGAAATAGTCGATTTGATTTTTTGGCCATGATTTGTCGCTGACATCTGGTAAAGGGCACGATTTCGGTGGAACAAAGGCCCAGTGCTTTTCAAATTTCGCGCCCTGGTTTATCCATTTTTTTATCAGGGAAACCTCGTGGGGTGTCAATCTTTTCAGGTTTGATGCTGCAGGCGGCATCATTTCAGAAGTATCGTCGGTAGAAATCCTGCGAAACAGCTCCGACATTTCGGGGCTGCCGGGAACCAGCACATGTGCATTCGGATTATCGCGCAGCGCCTTAAACGCGCTTTCCGGTTTATCCAGCCTTAAGCCTGCCTGCCGTTTGCTGGCATCGGGACCGTGGCATTTATAGCATTTATCGGATAAAATTGGCCGGATGTTAAAATTATAACTAACATTATCAGGTATTTGCTCGTCAATATTCGAGGAATGGCTGCATGCATTGAACATGCAAAAAATACATCCCACACACAAAATCCACAACAAATACAAATGCCGCCGCATAAATTAATTTAATAATGAGAAGTTACCGGTTTATAACAAAGTTAAAATTACATAAATAAATGTGAATTTAACATCAATAATTGACCTATAGCAACTAATTTTTTACAATAGGCCGGTATTTTTTAACATCAAATTAAGGTAAGATTTTTTAGTTTAAAACCCGCAAATCCTGATAATCTTGGTCTAAAAGATTAGCTTTGATTTAACGAATTAGCAAGAAGCAAATGAAAAACATCGATGATATTCCCGACGGTCCATTAAGTGATGATCCGGAAGAAAACCTGCGGATGGAAAATGAGCTGCTGCGTTTAAAATTAAAGGCAGAGCTGGGCGCCGAATCCTATTCAGTTTCGGACCTAAATCCTGAAATTGAAAACGAGTTCCTGAAAAACGTAATGGCTTTTGAGCATAATTGGGCGAAGGCAAAACCCGGCAAAGTTTATGACCTGCTTGGTAAGCCGGCGTTTAAACTGGCCAGCGACTTAAATGATGAGGAAATTGAGAAGGAATTGGAAAAGATAAATGAGCTGCTGGCTGAAAAGAACGTGGAAGTATATTTCGGCGATGATGAGGAATACGACAGCCGTACCCAATACCAGTTCATCACCGAAGAGTTATTTGACCATGAAACAACTTTTATGCCGATGCCCGGCATGACCACTTGCTTTGATTATGAAGAATTTCATCCTAACCATAAAAAAGATATTGAAAGGCAAGCCTTAAAATTTTTATCGGCCTGGCTTAAACAGGATATTGAAGCCTGTGGATGGGAGCTTGCCCATCATGCCATATTGCCTGACAGAAAAATGCTAAGCAAAGCTGAGGTAGTTAAGCAAATTGAAACCATTTTCGCGGCTTATACTGCGTTTACCGATGAAAAGCACGAAATTTTTGATATTGGCTTTGACCTGGAGGCCGGTATGGGCCATGCGGAAGGCGGCATAAGATACCGCGCTGTTTTAGAAAATGGAGAGTCGGTAATGATTGGCGGGGCTTTTAAATTATATTTCTCATTGGAGTTTGACTATTGGAGTATTGTTTATATGGTTTTACCGGGCTTTAAATATTCGTAATAGTATTCGCAGCATTTGGTACCAATGGAACCCATTACAGCAAATGATCTTACACTTTATCCCATAAGCGAATGCGCCATTACCGTTGAATTCGGTAACACCATTGATGAAGGCCTGATGTCGCGCATCAGCAGGTTTAACCGGGCGCTCAGTCAAAATCCTTTTCCCGGCATGTATGATACTGTGCCGGCATACACTACGCTTACTGTCTTTTTCGACGCGGTGCAGGTTATCCGGCAAAATGACCTTAATGGAAATAGCTGCTTTGAAAAAGTATCAGGCTACCTGGAAAATCTGAAGGAGGACGACGATTCCGCGCCATCTTCTGAAAGTGAGATCATCAGCATCCCGGTTTGTTATGGCGGGAAATTTGGGCCCGACCTGCAATATGTCGCCGAATATCATAACCTCACCGTCGACGAAGTGATCGGGCTGCACACCGATGCTATTTATAAGGTTTACATGATCGGTTTTATTCCAGGTTTTGCTTATATGGGTGGATTGAATGATCTGCTCGAAACGCCGCGAAAAGATACGCCCCAAAAAGTTCCGGCCGGTGCGGTGGGGATTGCTGGCAAACAAACCGGCATTTACCCGCTCGAAACTCCCGGCGGCTGGCAGGTCATCGGGCAAACACCGGTTATATTATTTGATGCCCATCGTCAGCCGCCTGCGTTATTAAAGGCGGGCGACCGGATAAAGTTTGAAGCGATAAGTTTATCCGAAAAAAATAAAAAATGAATGAAACTTTTAAAGTTGTAGGCTTCTTTAAAACATCGATAGGAACAATAGTCGTACTAAAACTTCCAAATCGTTATGTGTTTCTTAATAATGGCATGATTTTAAATAATGAAGGACACTCTAAGTGGAGAATTATTGGCGTAGGTATGGGGAAAAAACCAGATTTTTCCGATCCCGAGGGCGATTGGATACTGATTATGGATTATAGAATTGAGCATATCAACGGCGCAGAGATTTTAAAAGAAGGCGATATACTTCATTTGGAATAATCTCATTATCGGGCCGCCAACACAATTATGTCGCTAATAATCATTATCATCGTTTTAATGGTACAGCAAGTATCATAATGGGCAGTGCATTTATATGAGAATTACGTTAACAAAGCCAGGCTTATTAACAACCATCCAGGATTTGGGACGGATGGGCTATTTCTCGCAGGCAGTCCCGGTTTCCGGTGCGATGGATAGCTTATCGGCACAAACTGCCAATAAAGCACTGGGAAATGATGAAGATTGCGCCCTGATTGAATTTACACAAAGCGGCGCCGCATTTATTACTGAAAGTGAAGGGCTGATGGCTTTTTCGGGTGACGGCGCATACTTGAATACGGATAGTCAAAGACTTCCTTCCGACCGACCCATTTTTATCCCGGCAGGAACAAACCTTTACCTGGAAAATAACAAATCGGGCAGCCGCTCCTATCTTGCAGTTGCCGGCGGTTGGGATGTGCTTGAAGTTTTAGGAAGCAGAAGTACTTATCTGACAGCCAGAATCGGCGGTTTAGCAGGCAAATGCCTCGCGGAAAATGACCGATTAACCAACACCGGTAAGTTAACACTCTTAACAAAATCCATTTTGGATAGCTTAAAAGGCGAAACCATAAATTATCCCAATTGGAGCATTGCCCGGAATTTATTTTTACCTGAAAATCAAAAAATTATCCGTGTGTTGCCGGGAAGAGAATTCAACTGGTTTGATGCAGCTTCAAAGGCGGGGTTTTTATCGCAGCCTTACACTGTCGGACATAACAGCAACCGGATGGGTTATCATTTACAGGGCATGGCTTTAAACCGGGCAATCGACGGTGAGCTCCTTTCAACTGCAGTTACACCAGGAACAATACAGGTTACCAACGATGGCAGTTTGATTTTGCTAATGGCCGACTGCCAGACCACGGGGGGCTATCCGCGAGTGGCACAGGTTGCCGCCGTTGATATGCCGCTATGCGCGCAGTTAAAACCCGGCGATACTATCAATTTTAAAGAGATCAGCTGGAAAGAGGCGGAAAGGTTGTATCTTCAATTTAAGTTTGATATGCATAAATTGTCATTGGCTGTTGAGCAGAAATATGGTGTAGGTTAGTTTTATAAATTTTCTCAATCGGCTAAAAACTGTACTTTTAGTGATAAAAACAATAGAAATTCATGTCATTTCGAGCGATAGCGAGAAAACTTTTCAAACTTTGCATAGCCCGCCTGTCTGTCCCAATGAGCAGGTTGTGTAAGTTTTCCCCCTCGTTGCCCGGTCCAAATGACAAAGTCAGTTAACAAATTAATCATCATGCCAACCATTGATCTCAGCTGCGATATGGGTGAAGCCTTCGGCAATTACCCGATGCCGAACGATGACGCGCTGATGAATTATATTTCATCGGCCAGTATAGCCTGCGGTTTTCATGCGGGGGATCCGAATGTGATGCAAAATACTGTGGCTGCGGCCATAAAAAGAGGCGTTGCCGTCGGCGCGCACCCCGGCCTCCCCGACCTGCAGGGTTTTGGCCGGCGCGAGATGCAGATCACGGCAAAAGAGGCTTATCGGATGGTGCTTTACCAGGTCGGCGCTTTATATGCCTTTGTAAAAGCCGGGGAAGGGCGCTTAAACCACGTAAAAGCGCACGGCGCCTTGTACAATATGGCCGGCCGCGACCCCGCATTGGCAAGGGCGATTGTTGATGCGGTACATGATTTCGATCCGGGGCTGATATTATTTGCATTGGCAGGCAGCGAAATGGTGAAGGCGGCAAAACAAACCGGCCTGGCCTACGCCTCTGAAGTATTTGCCGACCGTACCTACCAGGATGATGGCTCGCTCACCCCACGCTCGCATCCGGATGCTTTGATAACCGATGAACAGCAATCCTTAAACCAGGCGCTGATGATGGTAAATAAACAACAAGTAATTTCCACCAGTAAAAAAACAATCACATTAAGGGCCGACACCTTATGCCTCCACGGCGATGGCCCGCATGCCGTTGAATTTGCCAAAACCATTCATGAAACCCTGACGAAAGAGGGGATCACCATTAAAGCCCCAAGCCGGCTCACATGAAAAAGAATAACAGGAGCGTTTTGATCGGAGCGGCATTTTTAATGGCCACTTCGGCCATTGGCCCGGGGTTTTTAACGCAAACTTCCGTTTTTACCGAACAACTTGGCGCCAGTTTCGCTTTTGTTATCCTCCTCTCTATTTTGCTGGATGCCATCGCGCAGCTTAATACCTGGCGTATTATCACCGTGGCCAACAAGCCGGCGCAGGATATCGCAAATATGGTTTTCCCGGGGCTGGGATATGTATTGTCGTTTTTGGTTTTCCTGGGCGGGCTTGCTTTTAATATCGGCAACATTGCCGGTGCAGGATTAGGGCTTAATGTATTGTTTGGCATCAGCGTTACGCAAGGCGCTATCATTAGCGCTGTTATCGCCATCGGTGTTTTTATCTACAGGCAGATAGGAAAGGGAATGGACCTTTTCGCGAAAATTTTAGGCCTGCTGATGATTGCACTCACTTGTTATGTTGCCTATACCAGCGGCCCGCCGGTTGGCGAGGCGGTTGTAAGGTCTGTCGCACCGTTGCATTTTAGTTTTGGTGCCGTATTAACCATAGTGGGCGGGACCGTTGGCGGGTACATTACCTTCGCCGGCGCTCACCGGTTACTGGACGCTGGGGTAACCGGGCAGGCCAAACTCGGCGATGTTAACCAGGGGGCCTTAACAGCCATAGGGTTAGCCTCGGTAATGCGGATATTGCTTTTCCTGGCCGCCCTGGGTGTTATTACAGCAGGCGGGCACCTCGACCCGGCAAACCCTCCGGCCTCCATGTTCAGGCTGGCAAGCGGCGAAATTGGTTATAAGCTGTTCGGCCTGGTAATGTGGGCGGCCGCCATTACCTCTGTCGTAGGCTCAGCGTTTACCTCGGTTTCATTTATTAAAACTTTTCATCCGCTCGTGGCCAAATTAAACAGGCAGATCATTATCGTTTTTATACTGGTTTCCACAACGATGTTTATCCTTATTGGCCAGCCGATAAAGGTATTAATTACAGTTGGCGCCCTAAACGGACTGATACTGCCGGCCGCCCTGGCTATTATGCTATTTGCTGCCTACCATAGGCGGGTTGTAGGCGATTATAAGCAGCCACTTTGGCTTACTGTTACGGGGACAGTCGTTGTACTATTTATGACATGGATGGGATGCGAAGCCATTGCCGCCCTTGCAAGAGGCTGATGCCGGCTACCAGGCTGTTCTCCTCCCTGCCGGCCACATTCTCCAAACCGTAGTACTACGGTTTATGCTGCGTAAAACTACGCGATTTTTTGAACGGCCTAAATGTCATGTAATAATAAATGTATTGATAATCAATACTTTACAAACATAAAAACCAGACCGATGCTTTCATCCGGATTTACTTGCCCTTTGAAATAACCAGTAATTTACCTTAGTTTTAGCAAAACTATTTTCTAAACCACAACAATCAAAACAATGGAAAAACAAAAAAGAACACCGATCACCGGCAAGGAAGGCAGCCCGATCGAACTTGAGCTGGCCGCCAGTTGGACAAAAAATTACAGGGACAAACATCCCGGCGAAACAATTTCTCAATTTTTTGGAAAGGAGATATTGGAAAAGATCCTGTCGCAGGAACATTGCCTGGGTATAAGGTTTTACTATGCACTTGACCGCGAAGGCAAAAAACACCTGATTATAGCCGGCGCAATGAGCGACGGCACGGACCAAATCGAGGGACATACAAAAGCACCCGCGGCAGCAATTGCACCGGGCGCGGCGCCCAAGCTAAAGGCCGGCACGGCACCTGTCATTTATACGGTAGGAGAAATGTCTTCACCATGTCCCGGTTCGCCCGGATGCCCTACCAATGTTTTAACGGGCACTAAATAGGTTTTAAAGATCAAGGCAATGTCTGCAGCGTATGTATTAAATATTTCTTCCACAATATCGGGGCTGTTACCAGTACTCGCCGCCTTATTTAACTATAAGTCCCTGGACAAAGTGCTGCGTATAGCGGGTTTATTTTTCCTGGTATCCAGTGTATTCGACTGGATGCTCGAATTAACAAAGATCGCCGCATTCGGTATGCATAATAATCACCCGCTGCTGCATTTGTTTACCATGATAAGCATCCTTTTTTTTGCAGCGATTTATTACCACGCGTTTTTTGATCCTGGCCTAAAACGAATTGCACTCATACTTTCAGGCATTGCCTTGCTTATCGTAATATTTAACAGTATTTTTATAGAAGGGATTTGGGAATATCCTTCTATATCGGCTACGGTTTTAAGTATCTTGCTGATATGTTTTTCGTTAGCTTATTTTTACCAGTTATTAAACCGGCAGGAATTTATACACATTGAAAAACAGGGCTTATTCTGGATAAACGCGGGCATATTGTTTTATTTTTCAATAAACATTTTCCTGTTTATGCTTTTTAACAGCCTTATAAAAGCGCACCAGGAAGATTCATACATGATCCATATCATAACCAATATTATTGCCAACATTTTATATTCAGTAGGATTACTTTGCAAGCCCCAGAAAACAGCCTGATACATAAAGGGTTCATCGGTTCATTGATCGTTAAGTCGGCTTTGCCAACCACGGAGAACAACCTTGTACCTGTATTAATTACAGGGACGATTGTTATTGTAATCCTGCTGGTTTTTTTGTTCCTGTTCGTGATCATCTACCAGCGGAAAATGATAAAGAACCAGGTGGAGCTGCGAAAATTGCATGATAACAAGCAAACAGAACTGCTCAATGCCGTTTTCGAAACCCAGGAAAGCGAACGAAAGCGGCTTGCCGAGGACCTGCATGACAGCGTCGGACAGGTTTTATCGGCAGTCAAGCTCAACTTGCACCGCCTCGAAAAAAGCTGTGATGAAGCTATGCAGCCCTTGCTTAGCGATACACGTAAACTGGCGGATGAGTGCATTGTTGAAATACGTAATATAATCCAAAATGTGCTGCCCCCGGTGCTTACCGATTACGGGCTGCTGGAGGCGCTGGAGGGGTTATGCCTGAAAATTGAACAAGGTACGGACGTAAAGGTCGCGTTCAATAAAAAAGTTGAAAATATCCGGTTCAAACCCGACATTGAGCTTGCATTTTACCGTATTGCGCAAGAATTGTTTAGCAATGCCATAAAACATTCGGCGGCAACCGTTATCCATCTGACACTGACAAATGAATCGGGCTGGCTTATCATGGAGTTTAAAGATAACGGCAAGGGTTTTGATATCAGCCATGTTAAACATGGGTACGGTTTAAAAAACCTGGAAAGCCGCGTACATTTGATCAACGGCGAAATTAACATTTATACCAAGCCCCAAAATGGCTCGATTACTATTATAAGGGTGAAGATGTGAGGTTGGACATGAGATATGAGATTTGAGATATGAGACGTGAGACAGGGTGTTCGTGGCGGGTAACCCTGGTGCCTTCTCAATCTCAAATCTCATATCTCAAATCTAATATCTCACGTCTAAAATCTAATATCTCACATCTAAAACATTTGCTATATTTATCCAAGTTACCTAAGCATGGAAAAAATAAGATTGGCTATTGCAGATGACCACAAGATCTTCAGAAACGGCTTAAAGGCCACCCTCGAGGATTCTGATGCTTTTGACCTGGTATTGGAAGCATCGAATGGCAAGCAGCTTATTGCCCAGTTAAATACCATAACCCCCGATGTTATACTGATGGACATTAAGATGCCCGAACTGGACGGCATTCAAACCACGGCCTGGGTCAGGCAGCATCATAAAAATATTAAAGTGCTCGCGCTTTCGATGTTTAACGAAGACAAATATATTGTAGACATGATGAAAGCAGGGGCATCCGGCTACCTGCTGAAGAATGCCGAGCCTGAGGAGATCATTGAAGCCATTTCGACGGTTTACCATAAAGATTATTACTTTAACGAACATTTGTCCATCACCCTTATTAAACAGCTCGCCGGAAATTCGCAGCCTGGCAACGCCCCTCAAAATTTGTCGGAATTTAACGAGCGCGAAATAGAGGTGCTAAAACTTGTTTGCCAGGAATGCTCCAACCAGGAAATTGCCGACAAAATATGCCTTAGCGTGCGTACCGTGGAAGGCTACCGTGCCCGGCTTTTTGAAAAAACTAAATCAAAAAACCTGGTAGGCCTGGTGATCTTTGCCATCAAAACGGGCCTGATAAACGTTTAAATATTCTCTTCGATCGTCTGATATTGCTTTCTTTGCATGAATTAATTTATCAGGAACATTTATGCGGGACCTTACTTGGAAAAAACTTTCATCAATTTATTTACACAAAGGCCCCTGGGCTACATTGCGGTCCGACAGGTGTGAAATGCCCGGCGGCCATATAGTGGAGGATTATTATGTTTTGGAGTACAGCAACTGGGTAAATGCCGTGGCCATTACCGACGACAATAAAGTTTTAATGGTAAACCAATACCGGCATGCGGCAGAGATTGTTTCGCTTGAAATACCCGGAGGAGTAATTGACGAGGGCGAATTGCCCGAACAAGCCCTTCGCCGTGAATTGCTTGAAGAAACCGGCTACCTTTTTGATGATTTTGAGCTATTGTGCACGGTTTATGCAAATCCATCAACAGCAAATAACCATACGTATTGTTACCTGGCGCGCGGGGGCAAAAAAGTGCAGGAGCAATCATTAGACGAGCAGGAAGAGATCATCGTACAAACTTTCACCATCGGGGAAGTAAAACAACTGCTGGCCGAAAATAAAATAGCCCAGGCGCTGCATTGTACCGGGCTATTTTATGCGCTCGTAAAGCTTGGGGAATTAGCTTAAAACCAAAAGCCTTCTATATCGGCCCTGTTGAAAATACGATCTTACGGATACTGTTATTGTATTGATCGGCGACATAAATATTGTGATTGGCGTCGATAGCAATACCCTGAGGGTTATTAAATCGTGCGTTGGCATTTGTTCCGTCAACAAAGCCTGCAGCGTTTAAACTTCCGGCTATGTTATATAAAACATTATTGCTGGTAAACTTAAGTATGCGTCCGCCTTCATCAACAATATAAAGGCTGCCGTCTGTATCAATTGTTAAGGCAGATGGAAAATTTAGCAGGTTTGATTGCGAGGGATTACCAACTAAAGTAGTCACTACGCCCCCCGGTGTTACTTTACGCAGGGATGAATTTCCACCATCCGCTACATATATATTTCCCTTCGAATCCACTGCAACACCTGATGGGTTATTAAATGCGGCGCTGGCACCGGTGCCATCGATATAACCCCTTGATCTCCTGCCGGCCAAAGTGGTGACCCGGCCGGCCGGCGTAATTTCGCGAATGGCGTTATTTCCGTGGTCTGCAACATAAACATTGCCGGCAGCATCGACTGCCACCGCCTGCGGATTACTAAATTCTGCTACAACATCCGAAGTGCCGGTAAGGCTGGCCGAGGTAGCAGCCCCGTTTACATAGCCCGCCTGGCCGTTGCCCGCATAAGTACTTACAACACCTGCAGGCGTAATTTTCCGGATCACATTATTGCCAAAGTCGGCAACATACACGTTGCCCTGGCCGTCGACTGCTGAGCCGGCGGGGCCGTAAAATTGAGCAGTGGCCGGTGGGCCGTCGGTATAGCCGAGTGTTGGTATTCCCGCGAGGGTGCTCACGTCGCCTCCGGGTGTAATTTTCCGTACAAGGTTGTTAAATGAATCGGAAACGTACACATTTCCCTTGCTGTCAACCGATATCCCCTGCGGATTGTTGAACTCGGCACTGCCGCCTGATGCATCGATATAGCCTGCTGTGCCATTTCCGGCGAATGTGGATACCGTGGCTATCGAAACCGATAGATTATCGCTGGTGGTGAATTGTACAACCGCACCGTAACCTGTTCCGGCGCTATTGGTAGCGTATGCTCTTAAATAGTAGGTTGTTTTCGGCGTTAGGTTGGTTAACTGACTTATAAAACTGGTAACAGACGTAGCTATTACCGTCGAATCGGAAGTCCTGCTGTCCGAAGTTGTCGGTGTTTTATTTGTTGCGCTATAACAAACGCCGTTTTTTGTTATCGTTCCATTTCCGGCTGATAAAATAACGCCGCCGCTCTGCGCGCTGGTTGAAGTCACGTTCAAAATTACGCTTGTGGTACTTACGGTAGGCAGCTGCACCATAATTACCGGTGTGGACGATTTTTTACAGCCTGCTGCCAGTGCCACTAACAAAAAAAGAACTGACCAAAGAGAAATATTGCGTCTGTAGAGAATTTTCATGCAAACAAAATTATAAAGGGGTAAATTTTTTAACCATAACACCAAACGGGCGCATAATTAACTGCAATTATAGGTTTATTATTGCTTCGATTAAACAATTTTAACAAATATTAACACCGCCCTGGCGCTGCAAAAAGCGCAATGCATTATTGGTTGCAAAACTACAAAAAGCCGGTGTCTGTGGCAATACATCCACCCCACGGCTTTTAAAAGAAACACATTTAGACAATGCCATCCTTTCAAAATGGCGCGATTGCAACATAAGCCATATTCCGTCTTATCTGGCTTCATCACTTTGATCAGCCCGGGAATGTCCTGCTAAAGCAGTATCCTGAGAAAGAGAAAAATTCCTGTCAGGCACACAAAGCCCAATTACATTTATCGAAATCGCATTTTCATCTCAATTTCATTATAAGCCGCTACTTTCGGACCATAAACATTAGCGATATTCCGCATTGGCATGTTGGTGAAGGTATAAAGCGAGGGTTTGTTCAAATCAGTTTTTGGCAATTAAATTTATCCGCTTATGTTAGCTGTAAGAACCTTAAGTCAACAACCGGTCATTTTCAGGCGCGATGTTCGCCTTATGGGCAGCCGGTTTGAAATCAGTGTAGTTGGTAACGACCCGAACTGGGCCGACGAGCGGATAGATGAAGCTATTGCCGAAATAACGCGGATCGAAAAACTGTTAAGTACATTTAGTGATGATACCCCTATTAATGAAATAAACCGCAACGCAGGTATAAAACCTGTTAAAACATCGGCAGAGATATTTAACCTGGTGAACCGGTCAATGCAGATATCCGAGCTCACCCATGGGGTGTTTGACCTTACATATTGTGCTGACAAAGATGCTGATACAGCCACCGGCGAAAATATAGCAAACACCAGGTCGAAAAGGCAGATCAATTATCAAAATGTAGCCCTTGATTCGAAAGAGCAGACGGTTTTTTTGAAAGAAAAAGGTATGCGCATTGGTTTTGGCGCCAATATAAAAGGTTACGCCGCCGACAGGGCGAAATACCTATTGCAAATGCAGGGCGTTTGCAGCGGCGTTATCAATACAAACGGCGACCTGCTGGCCTGGGGACAAACCCCGGCCGCCGCCCCATGGACTATTGCCACAGCCGATCCCGGCCAAAAATCACAGCCCTTTGCGAATGTAGAGATCAGCAATATGGCTATCGCGACATCCGTAAATGCAGGCAATCAAACTGCCACTATCAATAAAAAATATGCAACCGCCATTAATCCGGAAAAAGGCTTCCTGGTTAGCGGCATAAAAAGCGTAAGTGTAATTAGCGTGAGCGCTGAACTGGCCGACTCAATGGCAACGCCTGTAATGGCTATCGGCGTAAATGCCGGTTTATACCTTATAAACCAGTTAAACCAAATGGCCTGTATTATTATTGACGACCACGACCGTATTTACACATCGAAAGATGTCAGCGTCGTGAACTGATTAATAAAATTGGCAGTATTTTATCCTTTTAGTAAATAAATAAAAGCTAAATTTAGCTATTGGACGAAACCCGGAGTTTCGTCAGGATGGTCATGAATATTACCGGCAATAATTTTTATAAACCCCAATTATATAATTCAAATCAATTTCAGGGAAATGGTATTTAATGCATTTTTTTAAATTGCATTTTAATACTATACAGGCCCTATTTTAATTAAATCGAAAAATTTAATTGGATAATATTTGAATAGATTTTTAATATTTTCTCTCTCTCAATGATAAAGTGGTTTGCGTATATTGTGGTCTTGTTGATATTTGCACCATGTTTTTCATCTGCTAAAATAAAAAATCGTCATTTTTTTACCTCTCGGCACAGTTTGGGGCTAAGTTTGTCGTTTATACAGCATACGAATGACACTACGGCAAAAAGCAATAAAAAACAGGAAGCCGATGAAAAAAGGAAAATAAAGGAAATAGCCAGGGCCAAAAAACAGCCAAAGCCCGAAAAAATTGAACCTGCAGGTAATAGTGCCGGCACAAAACCAAAACAACGGCCCAAACGCCAGCGCAGGCCCGAAGGATTGGAAAGGCCGCCGGAAATACCGAGACGAAATGGCAATTAACAAAATCAACCAACAGCTTACTGATCATAATGAAATATCTTCCCGTATTGCTTTTCCTGATAATGTGCAGCACTGCAGGTGCGGCGTTGCCGATGTTTAATCACAACACTGGCAGTCCCTTGCACAATGTTGCCGATACGGATACGGTTGTGAGGAAAAGGTCGGTTTCATTGGGGGTCAATTATGGCAGCGATATCCAGTTCTTTGGCCGCACCGGCCCTGTTAGCTATCCTTACATGAGCGCCGATGCGATATACAATTTTAAATCGGGCTTTTTCGTTTACGGATCTGCCGTCCAGGTTTTCGGCTATACGCCGCTGGTTGATGAAGTTGACCTGGGAACAGGCTATTTGTACAAATATTCAAAACGTTTTTCGGGATTGATCAGCTATACGCGGTTCTTATTTACTAAAAATGCCGCTGATGTAATAAAGTCCGCATCATCAAACGACATAAATTTTAAAAATTCGTACGACTGGAAATTTGCAAAATCAAGCGTCACATTCGATTACCTTTTTGGCAAGGAGAACGACTATTTTATTACGCTGAACACTTCAAAATATATCGAAACGGACTGGAGCATTTTTGACGATAATGATTACCTGTCATTTAATCCAACCATAAGCTTTATTTTCGGTACACAAAACTTTGTGCGGCGATATTCGCTTGATCACCCTGATAAGCTGGATTTCGACGAGGCGTATGTACGGGGCCTGGATGTACCCCCGCCGTTTTTAAACTTTAACAA
>Ga0134126_10000868_pt1 | contig 38202 bp, 29 predicted proteins | sample KB31752_FD_96881 | JGI IMG/M metagenome (GOLD analysis project Ga0134126, IMG submission 96881) | Terrestrial soil microbial communities with excess Nitrogen fertilizer from Kellogg Biological Station, Michigan, USA - KB3-175-2 | ecosystem: Environmental > Terrestrial > Soil > Unclassified ...
CCATTCCGAACACGGCCGTCAAACGCTGCCGGGCCGATGGTAGTAGTCCTATAGGTTCTGCGAGAGTAGGTCGCCGCCAGTCTTTCAATAAAAAGCCGGAGAAGATTTCTTCTCCGGCTTTTTGTTTTTCCAGGCTTGTGCTGAAAGTTCAATGGCTTAACGCCATCCCCGATAATGCTCCCGAAACTCCGGCCGCGCCTCATGATACTCTCTCCATGGCTGGCGGCTATGAAGCTGCAGATGCACCGAAGCTCCCGGGTTCACATGAAAGCGGGGCGGCAGCCGGCGCCCCCAGCGCCAATGCCCGCCATCATACCAATAATAACGGCCGGCGTTTGGGTAGTAGTAAACATCCCAATCCGGATAATAATCGTAGGCGTAATAACCGCCCGTGGTGCCGGACACATACCAACCTCCGCCGCAGCCGGCCAATACCGCCATGCTCGCGGCGGCCAGCAGGCTCAAAAAAACTTTCGGCATGAATTGTCTGAAATGTGGTCTCATGGTTTTCAAGCTCAGGCTGCGGCCTCATTTGCTCAATGGGGTGAAAAACTACAGCCGCGCAACCGACGGATTTGTGCTAATTTCCCCCCGCCACCCTCTCAAGAATAGAAAGGACACCATGAGCTTGAATGAAGCACTTTTCGTGAAGCTGGAAGCGAAACCGGGAAAGGAAGCGGAAGTGGAGAACTTTCTCCGTGACGGCCTCGCTGTCGTTGAACGGGAAGCGCAGACGATTGTCTGGTTTGCGCTCCGGATGGGCCCGGCCACCTTCGGAATTTTTGACGCGTTTCCCGATGAAGCGGGCCGGGAGGCGCATTTGCAAGGCCAGGTGGCTGCGGCGTTAAAAGAGAAGGCGGGCGATCTTCTGGCCAAACCGCCTGCGATCATGAAGGCCAGTGTCCTCGCGGCAAAAGTGCCGCGGTGATGATTCAGGATGTTTTCTCTTCCAACGCTCTAAGGTTGATGCAGGCGGTAAAAAGCGCCGGAGGGCAGCGGATTCAAATCTGTGTAGTTGGTGGGAGGAATGATCGTTCCCAAGACGGACCAGGAGGACAGGTCGGAGGAACGTTCGACATCGTAACTGAGACCGGAAGTGGCCGCGAATTGGAGAATATTCGAGCTGCCGTACACGGACAGGGAAAGTAAACGAGGCGGCAAGGAGGAGTTGCTCAGTGCGAAAACGCAACCCGCATCGCTGGTGCCGCCAAACTCTGTTGTGCCGTAAAGAACGCCATCGGTGGATTGGAAGAGACCGCATTGCGGTGTGCTGGCATCAGCTCCGGAGGCAAACATCCGCAAGGTGGTATAACCGGATCCATCTTTGTTTATTTTGTAGATTCCACCGCCGTAAGGTTCGCTCGAATCGGACGCCGCGCCGTACAGGGCGCCATTCTGCCCTTCCAATAATTCACCAATCGGTCTTTCTAATCCCGTCTCCGTCCCTTCTGGGAAGGCGTATAAAATCTGGTAGCTTGTCCCGTCCTCGTTAATTTTGAAAACAGTGCCGGAAAACCCGGTGCCTCCTTGGAAACACGTGCCGTAAAGAACATGATCGCTGCCCTCGATCAACCCGCCCATCGGTACGACTCCATCATTGGGATTGCTGTGGAAAAAGTAGAGATTGGTGAAGGCAGTGCCGTCCTTATTGACGCGGAAAATGGCCCCGGCAGAACGAGCGCCACCGTCTCCGGCCACTCCGTACAACGCACCATCGCTTCCTTCCAACAGTCGGCCGACCGGCTGGATGCCGTCAGCGCCCGTGAATGTGTGCAGAATGGAATAGCCGGTGCCGTCCTTTCCGATTTTGAAAAGGGTGCCGGAGGTGTTGGTGTTCACATACCAGGTGGAACCGTATAACATTCCATCGCTTCCCTCGATTAACGCCGCCTCTGGATTTTTGCCGTCTGTTCCGCCGCCGAAGGCGTGAAGGGTCGCGAACCCGGTTCCGTCGGTCTTCAAGCTAAAAACGGTGCCAGCGTTCGACACGCTGCCGCCGGCAATGGTGGTGCCGTACAGATTGCCGTCGCTCGCGAGAAGAACTCCGACGTAAGGGCCGGAGCCGTCATTAGTGCCGTCAAAGCTGTGCAGTATCTTGTAGCCGGTTCCATCCAGATTCATACGGAAGACGGTGCCAAAATTGGATGCGCCTCCAATCAGAGTTGTGCCATAAAGAACGAGGTTCGTATCGGCCGTAAGTGCACCGCAGCAGACCCCGCCGTCGGGCGTCCCGATGAAACTTTTAAGAATGGTGATATTTGTTTGAGCTATGGCGCCACCGACACCGCCAATCAGAATGCATAATGAGAGGATTTTCGAATTGGATGGGCGAAGGCCATTCTTGTTGATGCAGAACCACATCCGACGATTCTCATGTCACGTGGAAAAAATGCAAGCCCGCTCAAGTACGGACAGGATCGATGTTGTTCAGGGGTGTATCTTGGCATTGTGAAATGGTTGCGAGTCCCACCCCTCGAATTGGACGGTTCACGACGGAACGACCCCGCAGCCCGTGCCACAATCAAATAATTACGCCGCAGTCGCCAGCGCGGGCTTCCGGACTTTGGGCTGAACGTTCGGGACAGCCGGGCCGGTGGCCTGTTTGAAATGGACTTTGGAGCGCAGCAGCAGGGTGCCGAAAATCAGGTCGGCCAGGGGGAGGACGACATTGAAATTCTTCCCCATGTAACGGTGATGCAACAAGTGGTGGCCGTTCAGCCGAAAGAAAATCCCGGAGCGTTCCACGTTGCGTTTGCGCGGCAGATGCATGCACCAGTGCATGTATTCGTAGGCGGCAAAATAAGCGCAGCACGCGATGAATGCGCCGGTCACAAAACCCCAGCTTTTCAGATAAAAAGCCACGATCGCGAAGGGAATGATGCCCACCGCAATGATTGCCGGGCCGTTCCACCAGGCCATGGGAATGGTGTGTTTGTCTTCTTCGTGGATGAGATGGTACGTCTCATCGGCTTTGAAGATGTGATGATGAACGAGCGTGTGCCGTTCGAAGGGATACAGGAAAAACTTCACACGGCGGTGCATGATGAACCTGTGCAGGCTCCATTCGAAGAAAGAGGCGAAAACTGTCGCGATCAGGAAACTGACCGCACTCCAAAAGAAAAAGGTCGATATCAAGGTAGTGGGTGTGATGTTGATTGGTTCGGTTTGGTTCAGCGCAGCCTGTAGGTAATGCGCGCTTTGGTCAAGTCGTATGGGGACATTTCCAGCCGCACGCGGTCACCCACCGTCAGGCGGACAAAATGGCGGCGCATTTTCCCCGAGATATGGGCCAGAACCTCGTGCTGGTTGTCCAGGACCACGCGAAACATCGTGCCGGGCAAAACCGTTTGGATGGTTCCTTCCAACTCTATGGGTTGTTCACTGCTCATACTGTGACTGTAAATGCGCCAACTGGACTTTGCCCGAGCATCGGGGTTCCGAAAACTCAATTGAGGGATTCGTTGCCAGAAAAATTGGCAATTCAACCAAGTGTGCCGGCCAAGATGCCTTTAAATACCCTATTGCGCAAGTGATTATTGCGAGCGGCCAAATTTTTTCTCGAGCTCGCGAAAATTCATTTCGATCAGCGTGGGACGGCCGTGCGGGCAGGTGTAGGGCATGGCGCAGCGGCGCAAATCGACCACGAGGTTTTCGAGTTCGGGGCCGGCGAGAGGATCGTTGGCTTTGACGGCATGGCGGCAGACGGTTTTGGCAACGGTGTGTTCGCCGAGGCGGAGGGAATTCACTTCCTGGCCGGCGGCCTTGAGTTCGTCCAGGAGTTCGAGGACGAATTTCCGCGCGTCGGAAACCTTCACGAAGGGCGGCAACGCATCGAGGAGAAAGGTGCGTTCGCCAAATTCGCTGAGGCTCACGCCGAGGCGTGAGAGCGTGGCTAGTTGTTCGCGGATGAAATTGGCGTCGCGCGCGGATAATTCGACGGTTTCCGGCAGCAACAGCTTTTGGGAATCGGCCTGCTGCTTTTGCTCGAGGCGATCGAGCATTTGTTCGAAGAGAATCCGTTCGTGCGCGGCGTGTTGGTCCAGCAATACCAACCCGCGGTCCGATTCCAGCACGACATAGAGTTTTCCAATGACGCCGACGAGGCGCAGCGGGACACTTAGGAGGGGGGAGCCGCTTAAGTTTCGGGTTTCGAGTTTTGGGTTTCGAGTTTCGATTGGCGTTGCCGTGGGCGGATGCTGCGCCGGTTCGGTTGGCGATGGAGCGAAGCCCATTTGCAGCGGGGGTTGTTCGGTCGTGATCGGAGCAGGCTCTGAGACAGGCTCCAATGGCTGAGGGAACTTCGGCAGTGGCGGAGTGGACAATGCGGAACGGAGAATCGTCGGCTGAGTGGGCAACGCTGAGGGCTGAGTGCGAACGACTGTGGACTGTGGAGTGCTTGTCGCGCCGAATCCCGCCAGGGCGGGAGAAGACGGATGGGCCGCGGACTGATTAGCGGACTGACTATGAAACGCCAGCAATGTTTCGCGGACGGCTTGCGCCATGAGTTGCCGGATTTCGCGTTCGCGATGGAATTTCACTTCGCGTTTGGCGGGATGAATGTTCACGTCCACCGCGGCGGGATCCATTTCGAGAAACAGACAACACACCGGGTAGCGGCCTTTCATCAGCGCGGTGTGATAGCCTTCCATCAGGGCAAAATTCAGGCCGCGATTTTCCACAGGGCGACGGTTGACGAACAAATGCTGGTCTTCGCGCGTGCTGCGGGAGACGCCGGGGGCGCCCATGAAGCCCCAGATGCGGAGTGTTGAGTGTCGAGTGTCGAGTGTCGGGGGAGTCGCTGTCGCGGTTTCGAAATTGTCGGATTCTTCGGGTTCGAGATGTGAGGTAAGGGCGCCGGTGAAATTCACTGCGAGCAGTTTTTGTTCGCTGCCGTAGAGGGCGCGGAGACGTTCGCGCAGAGCGGGGAGACGGTCGGGAATTTCTGCGCCGGATTTGATGGAGGGAAGCTGCCAGACGATGCGGCCATCCTTCAGAAACGTGAACGCCACTTCCGGATACGCCATGGCGGCGAGCGTGAGATAATGCTGGATGTGCGCGGCTTCGGTTTCTTCGGTGCGCAAAAATTTTCGGCGCGCGGGCAGGTTGAAAAAAATCTGGCGGACTTCAATCGTCGTTCCCGGAGCGCTGCCGGCGGCCTTGACTTCGAGAATTTTCCCGCCGTGAATGACGATTTGCGTTCCTTCCGGCGAATCGCCTTCACGCTCGCGCGTGGTTAAAGTAAACCGGCTCACGCTGGCGATGCTCGGCAGCGCTTCGCCGCGAAAACCCATCGTGGCAATGGCGGCGAGGTCTTCCGCACGCTGGATTTTGCTGGTGGCGTGGCGTTCCAGCGAAAGCAGGGCGTCATCGCGGCTCATGCCGATGCCGTCGTCAATCACGCGCACGAGGCTGCGTCCGCCGGCTTGGATTTCGACGGTGACGCGCGTGGCGCGGGCGTCGAGGGAATTTTCGACCAGTTCCTTGACCACGCTGGCAGGGCGTTCCACCACTTCGCCGGCGGCGATTTGGTTGGCCACATGGTCGGGAAGCAGACGGATGCGGTTCATTCAGGGTTGGTTAAAGGAGTTGAATGGGTTAAACAAGTTAAATGGTTAAATGGGTTAAATTGTTAAAGAAGTTAAATGGTTGAATGAGTTAAATGGCTGAGAAGTGATTTGTTAAATTGTGAAATAAGTTAAAGGGGAAGCGGCGCAGATCGTGCAACTCATTCCAATAATTCACCTTTTTAACCGTTTTAACAATTTAGCGATTTAACTTCTGCCCGTGGGTAGCGGCAAGGTGAAGGCGAAGACCGCGCCGCGGGCGGGTTGATTGCGCGCCCAGATGCGGCCGTGGTGATCCTCGACGATTTTTTTGCAAATGGAGAGCCCGAGGCCGGTGCCGTGTTCTTTGCCGAAGGTGGCGAAGGCTTCGAACAACGTGCCGGCGATTTCCGGCGCGATTCCGGGGCCGGTGTCTTCAATCTCCGTAATCAATTCATTGTTCTCTTCCAGGAAACGCACGAAAACGGTTCCGCCGCGGGACATGGCGTCCGAGGCGTTGTGAATGAGGTTATGAAAAACGCGGCGGAGGCGTTTGGGGTCGATGGGCAAATCCACCGAGGGCGGCGATTGCAGTTCGATGAGGACGCGCTTGGGTTCCACGTCGGCGCGGATTTCTTCGATAACGGATTGGACGAACGCGGCGTAGTTGGTATTGCCGACGAAGGTGCGCGCCTGCGAGCCATTGGTAAAATCAAGGATATCGCTGATGAGATCGCTGATGCGTTCGACCTGTTTGCGAATGCGCGCCTGGGCGTTTTCGCGGACTTCGGGCTTGGCCGGCTGCATGGCGATGAGCTCCGAGCTCATGCTGATGATGCTCAAGGGATTTTTCAGGTCGTGAATGATGGAGCGGGCAAAACGGCCGATGACGGCGAGGCGCTCGGCCTGGATGGTTTCGTCGATGTAACGGCGATTGAAGTCTCGCAACCGCTGGCTGATGTCGCGGAGCAATTCGAGCGAGAGCGCGGGGGATTTTTCGAGCAACGACAGGAGCGCATCGCGCGGGATGAAATAGACCTGCGTTTTGACGGTGGCGATGGCCGAGGCGGAGCGGGGCTTGAATTCGAGCACGGCCATTTCGCCGAACATTTCGCCGGGGCCGAGTTTGGCGAAGACGCGGCGGACATTTTGGTTCATGGCCACGGAGATTTCGACGGCGCCGTCCTTCACGGCGTAAATGCCATCGCCGCTGTCGCCTTCCTTAAAAATGTGGTCACCCGCGGCGAAGGTTCGTTCCACGGCAATTTTGCGCAATGCGTCCTGCTCCGACGCCTTGAGGCTGCGGAACGGTTTGCAAGTTTCGAGCCCGGCCATGGGGAAATTTTAAGCGAGAGCGAGGGCGGGTGACAAGCCATGTCTGGTATTCCAACCTTTGGCATTTGGCAAATCATGGACGTTGCGTGGTGTGAAAAATTCCAAGTTCCAGGTTCCCAATAAGCCGGGGTGTGTAGCCGCAGCAGCCTTCGGTTTTCACGAATCGCTGCATTTCTTCGCACGTTTTGTTTCCCCAAGCATTGCTGCGGGTCACAGACCCGCGCTCCGCGCATTGCGCAGATTGGGACGCTTCCGCATTCCGCCTGAACTTGACGCGGGGCGCGCGGAAATCTAGTGTGTTCGCGAATGGTGGCCGTAGCTCAATGGTAGAGCCCCAGATTGTGGTTCTGGCTGTTGCGGGTTCGAGTCCCGTCGGCCACCCCATTTCTTTCCGGTTTCGATTTTCCAAGCGGGTGCATTTCCAAGGGAAAATCTTGTCGCTAAAGAAAACAAATATTTCACCAATCACCTTGGTTGTGATTGAATGTTAAAGATTGGCTGCAAAGCGAATGGCATGGCAGCGGCAACATTTCTGCCGCAGCGTGAATTTTAACCAACAAATTAAATAGTTTTTATGTCAAGCGAATCCAAATGTCCGTTCCACAATGGAACTCCCGCCGGCGGCACGACCAACCGCGATTGGTGGCCGAACCAGTTAAAAGTCGAGTTGCTGAACCAGCATTCCTGCCGGTCGAATCCAATGGGCGAAGACTTCAACTACGCCGAAGAATTCAAGAGCCTCGATTTCGCGGCCTTGAAGCAGGACCTCACGAAGCTGATGACCGACTCGCAGGAATGGTGGCCGGCGGATTTTGGCCATTATGGCGGCCTTTTCATTCGCATGGCCTGGCATAGCGCGGGCACTTACCGCACCGGCGATGGCCGCGGCGGCGGCGGGCGGGGCCAGCAACGGTTTGCGCCGCTCAATAGCTGGCCGGACAATGTGAGCCTGGACAAGGCGCGGCGCCTGCTCTGGCCGATCAAGCAAAAGTATGGCCGGAAAATTTCCTGGGCCGATCTGATTATTCTCACTGGCAACGTTGCGCTGGAATCCATGGGCTTCAAGACCTTCGGATTCGGCGGGGGGCGGGCTGATACGTGGGAACCGGATCATGATGTTTATTGGGGCCGGGAGAAGACCTGGCTCGGCGGCGATGTGCGCTACGCGCACGGTTCAGAAGGCGTTGAGAAGAGCACGGCGGTGCTCGTTTCCGATGACTATGCGGATGGAGGAATCCATGGCCGCAACCTGGAGAATCCGCTGGCTGCCGCGCAAATGGGATTGATTTACGTCAATCCTGAAGGTCCGGACGGCAATCCCGACCCGGTTGCCGCTGCGCATGACATTCGCGAAACCTTTGCCCGCATGGCCATGAATGACGAAGAAACGGTGGCGCTGATTGCGGGCGGCCATACCTTTGGCAAGACGCACGGGGCCGGACCAGCATCGCATGTCGGGAAGGAGCCGGAAGCCGGCGGCCTCGAGATGCAGGGCCTGGGCTGGAAAAGCACTTTTGGCACTGGCAAAGGCCGCGACACGATTACCAGCGGCTTGGAAGTCACCTGGAGCCAGACGCCCACGAAATGGAGCAATCGCTATTTTGAAAATTTGTTCAAGCATGAATGGGAACTGACCAAAAGCCCCGCCGGCGCCAATCAATGGGTGGCGAAGGGCGCGGCGGCGGATGTTCCCGATGCGCATGATCCGTCCAAAAAGCAGCGGCCGACGATGCTTACGACGGATTTGTCGCTGCGTTTCGATCCAGCCTACGAAAAAATTTCGCGCCGATTTCACGAGCATCCCGATCAATTCGCCGACGCATTTGCGCGCGCGTGGTTCAAGCTCACACATCGCGACATGGGGCCGCGCTCGCGCTATCTCGGGCCGGAAGTTCCCGCTGAGGAACTCATCTGGCAGGACCCGATTCCAGCAGTGAATCACAAATTGACCGGTGAAAAGGAAATTGCCGATCTAAAGGCCAGGATTCTGGCCGCCGGCTTGCCGGTTTCACAACTGGTTTCGACCGCGTGGGCTTCGGCCTCGACGTTCCGCGGTTCGGACAAACGCGGGGGCGCCAACGGCGCGCGCATTCGGCTTGCGCCGCAAAAGGATTGGGAAGTCAACCAACCGGCCCAATTGGCCCAAGTGCTCAAGGCGTTGCAGGGCATCCAGCGCGAGTTCAATAAATCGCAAACCGATGGCAAGAAGGTTTCGCTGGCGGACCTGATTATTTTGGCTGGTTGCGCCGGCATTGAGCAGGCGGCGAAGAACGCCGGCCACAAGGTTGAAGTGCCCTTCACGCCGGGGCGCATGGACGCGTCGCAGGAACAAACCGATGTCGAGTCCTTCGCGGTGCTCGAACCGGTCGCGGACGGTTTCCGCAATTATCTCAAAAGCAAATATACGATTCCGGCGGAAACGCTCCTGGTGGACAAGGCGCAGTTGCTCACGTTGACCGCGCCGGAAATGGCGGTGCTCATCGGGGGAATGCGCGTGCTAAAGACGAACTTCGGCGGCGCGCAGCATGGTGTCTTCACCAATCGGCCGGAAGCGTTGACCAATGACTTTTTCGTGAACCTGCTGGACATGGGGACGGAATGGAAGCCGGTTTCGGAAGCGGCCGATCTGTTTGAAGGCCGTGATCGCAAGACGGGCAAAGTCAAATGGACCGCCACGCGCGTTGATCTCGTGTTCGGATCAAACGCCGTTCTGCGAGCGCTGGCGGAAGTCTACGGAAGCTCGGACGCGCAGGAAAAATTCCTCCGCGACTTTGTGGGCGCCTGGAACAAGGTGATGAATTTGGACCGCTTCGAGCTTGCTTGATGCTTCGGGGCGCGAGATACATTTGGAATGCGGCAATTGCGCGAAATGTTTCGCGCGATTGCCACTCTCAATGCCCGTTCTCTCATAGAGAATTCGGTTGTTTGGCGGCGTTTTGGATACTACGCTACGGACATTGCGGAATGACCGCACTTCGGAGCGGCAATGTACCTGGCGAAGCCACAGCGCGCATCCGTAGCTCAATTGGATAGAGCTTCTGACTTCGGATCAGAAGGTTGCAGGTTCAAGTCCTGCCGGATGCACCATTCAAATCAGCGGATCGTTTGGAACCATTGATCGCTCTCATCCAAGCGTCTCCAAAAATTTGGGCGCGCAGCGGTGCTTCGTGCCTTGTTCGTACGCGAACGCAATCTTGAGCAATTGCGCTTCGCTATACGCCCGGCCGAAAAATGAAATCCCCACTGGCAATCCCATAACCTGTCCCGCCGGCACCGTTATATTTGGATACCCTGCAATTGCCGCCGGTGATGAGCTTCCGCCCACATCGCGGTCTCCATAAACGGCGTCCGTCGTTCCCGCCGGTCCGCCCGAAGGGCCGAGGATTGCGTCCAGGTGATGCTTGTCCATGACCGGATCAATCCCTTCCGCGCGCGACCGGCGCCGGCATTTCTCCAGCGCGTCCAGGTAAGTTTTGTCCGTCAGCGGACCGCGCGCCTGCGCTTTCACAAATTGTTCCTGGCCAAAAAATGCGAGCTCGCGCTCCTTGTTTTTCAAATTGAATTCGATCAAATCCTGCAAACTGTGCATCGGCGCACTCGGGCCCAGCCACGCGAGATAGTCATTGATTCCCGCCTTGAATTCATAACTCAACACGGTCCCCTCGGCATCGCCCACGTTGGCAAGATTTTCATCGAATTCGACCAACGTCGCGCCCAGGCTTTTCATGTCGTCCCGCGCCGTTCGCAGCACTTCAGCCGCCAGCGACCCGCTGTGGAAAAATCTCGTTGGAACGCCGATGCGCGCGCCTTTCAATCCATTGATATCCAGCGACGCCGCGTAATCGACTCCCGCCACCGCGTTCCCGTTGTTCGTGGCTTCGTCCCGCGGATCGTTTCCTGCCAGGGCGCCCAGCAGAATCGCGGCGTCGGTCACCGTGCGCGCCATTGGTCCCGCTGTGTCCTGTGTTCGCGAAATTGGAATGATTCCGCTGCGGCTCACCAATCCCACGGTCGGTTTGATGCCCACAATGCCACACACCGCGGACGGTGAAATGATCGAGCCGTCCGTTTCGGTGCCCACCGCCACCGCGCAAAGACTCGCTGCCACTGCCGCGGCGGAACCTGAACTGGAGCCCGACGGATTGCGGTCCAGAACATAAGGGTTTTTCGTTTGGCCGCCACGCCCGCTCCAGCCGCTGGACGAACGATCGCCGCGAAAATTCGCCCATTCGCTCAAATTTGATTTGCCCAGGATGACCGCGCCGGCTTCCCTCAACTTTCGCGCGACGAAGGAGTCCTGCGGCGCAATCGAACCGGCCAGCGCCAGCGAACCTGCCGTCGTGGTCATCCGATCGTGTGTCGCGATGTTGTCCTTGATAAGCACCGGAAGGCCGTGCAGTTTCCCGCGCGGACCTTTCTGTTTGCGTTCCTCATCCAGCTCGCGAGCGATATGGAGCGCATCCGGATTCAATTCGATCACGGCCCGCAACGCCGGCCCGCGCGCATCCAGTTCCTTGATTCGCCGCAGATATTTTTTCGTGAGCGACACCGCGGTTTCGCTTCCCGCGTCCAGGGCAGCTTGCAGATCAGCAATCGTCGCCTCCTCCAAGCCGGAATGCCGCGCTCTCGCCGAGCGGGCAGGTGGATTCGCCTGGGCGTGACCCGTATATTCGAGGCTCAAAGGCAAACTCGCGAGTGCGGCTAGTTTTATAAAGTCCCTTCTTGAGTGCATAAGATAAGTGCTCAGGGCAGTATCAGGTGTGGGGTTGTGATTGAACCGACATTACAAAAACTGCCCGTGCAGTCAACCTGGCAATCGGTGTAAATGCCTATCCGGGTGTGATTGAAAGCGGGTGAGGCGGGTTTGGGGTGTAATTAGGGCAGGCGAAGGCGAGTGGGAAAAGAGGAAATGACACGAGCAGACTGGCAGCCTGCGACACAGTGTAGCCCGGACATTCCCGTCCGGCGGTTCGCGCCGACTTTCTAGTCGCCCCATTCTTACCACTGCGTTTCTCGCAGTTGAAATGGAATTGACTGCCAGTTCCAATTCAAAGCAGCATTCCCAATGAAGTTCGCTAAAACAATTCTCTCGGTCTTGGCCTTGATGCTGGCTTGCTTCATTCCTGCCGTTGCGTTTGCGCAGGCGCAAACTGCCGAAGGTTCCGCGCCTGCGGAATTGCAGCGACTGCGTGATGGCTTGATCGCGGCGATCAACAAAGGCGACCTTGATGGGGCCTTGAAATTCCTCGACACGAATTGCGTGATCACCTGGCATAACGCGGAAGTGAGCCGCGGACGCCAGGGGGTGCGGGATTTTTATAATCGCGTGATGACCGGCCCAAGCCGGATCGTGAATAGTTTTCACTGCGATGTGAACGTGGATGGATTTACGAGCTTCTCCGGCACAAATACAGGTATTTGCTTTGGCAGTGCGGACGAGCGATTCAAACTATCCAACGGCAGAAACTTAAATGTCAAAGGCCGCTGGACGGCGACTCTGATAAAAGAAAACGGCCAGTGGCTCGTTGCCAGCCTGCATGTCTCCGCGAATTTATTTAATAATGTGATGCTGGATCTGGCGAAGAAAGCCGCCGGGGTTGGTTGCGCGGTTTGTTTCGTTGTGGGCGTTTTGCTGGGTTGGCTCGTGAGCCGCCGGCGCAAACCGGCCAACGACGGCACGTGAATTTTTCGAAGCGATGAGTCTGAGACACTCGCGCAAGGCTGGACATCTGCAGCGCTTTGCTCATTATAGCGTTCCATAAATGCTATAGCGAACAGTCGATTTGGGCATTGCCTGTGCGCTGATTGGTAGGGCGCGTCACTCCGTGCCCGCCGCCGCTAACTAGCACTGCGATCATTGACCTTCTCACAACCCGTCGGCGCGCGCGGAGCGACGCGCCCTACCTTGCCGATTGGCAACGCCGCTACATGATTTATGGACTCGCTCTAAATGTAGGAGACCACGTGAGGAGTCTCTGACTTTTCCGATTGACGAAGAAATTTTGAGACTCGTCACCTCGTCTCCTACTCTGACAGGTGAATGCGCTGCGGGTTTAATGAACCGCAGCACGCGCTTCATGAGTTAAAGAATGGACGTCCGTCGTGTTCGTCAACGAAAAGGGTTTCCCGTTGACGATGACATTTTTGATGTTGAAGTCCTTCAAGTGAATGGCCCTCAGCCGGTCGTCCTTCAGTTGCACGTTGATGTTTTCGAGCGTGATGTCGCTGATATCGGTCTGGCCGGGGTTGTCCTGGATGATGCCAAAGGTTCCATAGCTGCCTCTGATATTGGATAGAGTTACATTGTGCACGATGGACTTCGGCGGCGGCTGGCCTTTTAAATCGAAGAACTGCCTCCACGGCTGCATGTTGATGAGCATTTTGTTGGTGCCATCGAGCGTGATGTTGCGATAGTGAATGTCCTCGTAATGCTGCGGCGTGTCGGGGCGCAGTTTCAGCACGGCGACGTTTACCGGGCCAACGACTTTGCAATTCTCCACCACCACATCGCGGACGAGCGTTGCTTCGCTGCCGAGCGTCACCACGCCGCCGCCGCGCTCAAAGGTGCAATTCTCCACGCGAATGTGCTCAACCGGCGGACTGTTCGTGTCTCCCATCGCAAACGGCCCTTTGGATCCTTTCAAACACACGCAATCGTCGTCCACTCGATATGTGCAGCCGCGGATGGTCACGTATTGGCAGCTATCGACATCGGTGCCGTCGGTGCTGGGGCATCGCATGCCATTGGGCACCTCAAAGCGGTCGTTTTCCACGACCACGTTTTTGCAGCGGTAAATATGGAGATTCCAAAAGCCGGAGTTCTCGAAGGTGATTCCCGACACCTTTACATCGTGGGAATTTTGGATGAACACCAGCCGGGGGCGTTCGACGGCGAGATTGGTCACCCTCGGGTTTTGCCGGCGGGCATTCCAGAATTTGATGTAGAAAACCTGGCCGCTGCCGTCGAGCGCGCCGGAACCGCTGATGCGCAAATGATCGCACCTGTTCGCGTTCACCAAGGCCGGAATCCAGTCAATCAACTGCCCTTCGATGCGCGTTTTCATCTTCGGGTAGTCCAGGATGTTGGTGGATCCTTTGAGCACGGCGCCTTCGTCGAGGTAAAGGTTCACGCCGGGCTTCAGGAAAATCGCGCCGCTCAGGAAAACGCCCCTCGGAATGACCAGCGTGCCGCCGCCTTTTTGCGCGAGGTTGTCAATCGCTGATTGGATCGCGGAGGTGTTGAGCGTTTGGCCGTCCGGAACCGCTCCGAAATCCGCGATGGACACGCGATTGGCGGAAGAAGATTCCATTCTCCCGGTGCCGCCCTCGGCGCAGGCGCCGATGAGGAACAAAAGCATGAGTGAAGCCGCGAAGAGGCTGCAACGTGGGATTCGAGCGAATGCGCGCATGCGATCTTATGCCGTCCTGGCCTTCACCATTTTGTTTTCCGATTCTGCCGCCGGTTGCATTGCGATATTGGATTGAGCATTGAGCCAATGGTCAATGGTAATGATACAAATGGAAATCACCATTTCTGATGATTGCAAAAGGGATGTTTTTCGTTCCCGGATTCTGCCGAACTGCATATTGGTCTATTGGCGCGTCGCTTTTTGGTGATCAGGGCGAGATTCGCACCCGGTAGAACCTGTTGGATAGGCCAGCACCGTTAGTGTCGATGAATTGAACTGGGCCGCCGCTTCCCGGGAGGTTGGCGGCAAGGATTGCCCATAAATTGGTGTTCAGGCTTGCCGCCTGGAGGATGTCGTAGTCTTCGCCGAGCACAGTGCTGAAATCGACAACCACGTTCGTGCCGGCCAGTTTCACGTCGGTGATCCAGGGTTGCGCGTTGGTGGTGAATTCATCCGCGCCAATATCTGAACTGGCTCCTCGCGGACGGCGGTCGCCATCGAAGTCGTTTGTCACCGACGACAGCGTGAGGCCTTTGTCGATGGCGTTGGTGGCCGAGGCGAGCAAATGCAGGTCGGCGGCGGCTGGATTGACGAACATGCCCGGCACAGCGGTGACGAGATTGGAGCTGAGCGTCGCGGTGGCGCTATCGCGCAGGTGAATCGGCGCGTCGGCCAAATTATTGCGCGCGGTGCCGTTGGTGGTGGTGGCAAAGCGAAATTCGATCGCATACAACTCGTTGCCATTGAGCAGGACGGTGTTGTGATCGATCTGCGTGCCCGGCGAGTTCCAGGCAATCAGGGAGCCGTCGGATCCGGCGGTGCGGCTGGCGCTCATCAGTCCAGACAGCAGGCAGACGAAATTGTTGCGAATGACGCCGCCCGCGTGATCGAAAAACGGTGTCGTGTTTCGCAGGCCGTAAGCCACGGCGCGATCCACATTGATGAATGTGTTTTGTTCGGTCACCGTTCCCACCGAATGGTTCCAGAACAGCACGGCTGCGTTCCACAGGTAGGCGGCGGAATCGGGGTTGTGGAGGTTTTTGAAAAGATTGCCGCGGATGATCCAGTTTTGCGCCGCGTGGGCGCTGATGCCGTTGAAATAGCCGATGCCCGAGCCGTGATCGTCCGGCGGACTGCCGGTGTATTCGAACCAGCAATATTCGACGACCCCATTGTTGACGCCAAGGCCGGCATTCACATCGGTGGGGTTGGCCTTGATGAATTGCGAGCCGGCATTGATCAAGCGAACGCAGTAAACCAGAGGTGATTGCGCGCCGGAATTGAAAATGATTTCGTTGTCCCAGGTGTTGCTGATGGTCAGATGAGCGATGGTTGTGTTGGTGCTGTCGGACCAGATGCCGAAAGGAACATTGCCGTAATTCGTATTGTCCATGCCCTTGCCGACGAGGACGACATTCGTGCTGCCGGCGGTGCCGCGGATAGTGACATCGTTGCGGCCATTGACGTAGAGGGTGTGGCTCAGATTGTAAACACCATCGGCGAGCAAAATGGTGTCGCCGCTTTGCAGGTTGCCCATGGCGCTTTGCAACTGGCTATCGTTGGTGACATTGATGATTCGCTTGCCGGTGATCGGCAATTGAGGAGCATTGCCTGGCGAAACGGCAACCGTCGTTTGGGCCAGGGTGAACGGAAGGAGGACGAAAAGGAGTGCTCGCAGTGTCACCATCAATTCCAGAATAATGCGGATTAAAATGATCGGCCACGCAAAAATGAAAGCGGCGCCAGCCGAAGATGTAATTGAAAGTGGGAGGCGCGATATCAGTCGCAGCGCAGAGTTGCACTCTCCAGTATCGCCGCATTGCGTTCGGCTGGGCATCGATAACTCAATACGGAGTCGGCGAATTCACAGTTTGCCGAGTGCAACTCGGCGATACAGCCGATTAAAAATCGGCGCTACGACGGACTCGCCAGCCGTTCAGGGTTGCTGGAATCTCACCGCTAGCTTCTTTCCACGATAATGCACTTCGCGGTCGGGTGTGGTGGCTTCGGACGGACCGACGCCGTGGTTTGGCCGGACGAGCACGATGCGAAACAGGCGGTCTTTCACCATGCCGTGGAAGCTTCCTTCGCGGGCGCCGAAGGTGAGGGTCTGATCGCGGTCATTCCATCGCAGCGGAATCATGGCGCGCGCGCCGTTTTCGTAACGGTAGGAATCGCCTTCGTCTTCGTAGAGCGTGAAGGCGCCATCGGCGCCGGGATAAACGCGCAGTTCGATGGGAGCCTGGGGTTTTTCGCCGGCGAATTGCACGACCGGGCCGAACGGAACGATGGAACCGGCGCGGACAAAGAGCGGGATTTGTTCGAGCGGCGCGGCGGTGTTCACGGTTTGCGCGCCGGCGAGTTTTTCTCCGGTCCAGAAATCAATCCAGCGCGTTCCAGCCGGGAGATACACTTTCTTGAACGAGGTTTGCGGTTCGGTCACGGGAGCGACGAGAAAAGCCGGGCCGAACATGTATTCATCACTGATGGCGAGCGCGTTGGTGTCCGCGCGAAAATCCATGGCCAATGCGCGCATGATGGTGTATTGCGCGCTCGTGACCTGCCAGGCGACGGAATAGTTATAGGGCAGGAGACGATGGCGCAGGTTGTCATAGGACGTGAGAATTTTTTGCGTTTCTGGGAGCCAATTCCACACTTCGGTTGCGGTGGCTCCGCCGTGAATGCGCAGGATGGGGCAGAACGCGCTCCATTCAAACCAGCGCGAGAGCAGTTCATTGTAATCCGGCGAGGTGTATTGATTGGCGGGATGCCAGAAGCCGCCGCAATCGGTGGTCCAGTAGGGAATGCCGGTAAGGCAAAAATTCAGGCCGGCGGGGATTTGGCGGCGGAACGTGATCCAATTTCCGCTGATGTCGCCCGACCAGATGGCGGAAGCGTAGCGTTGGAGGCCGGGAAAGGCGTTTCGAGTCAGAATGCAAACCCGTTTGCTGGAATCCGCGGCGCGTTCTTCGTCGTAAATCGATTGGCTGGCAAAGAGGGAGTAGGCGTTGTGATAGAAATCGCCGGGACCGAGGAACGTTTTAGCGCCGTCCATGGCATCGCCGGTATCGCCGGGTTCAGTGGCATCGCCCCACCAGGCGTCGGTGCCGATTTTGAAAAAGGCGTCATTAAGATGTTGCCAGCGGATCTTGCGGCCCAGCGGATTGAAGACGTCGATCCATTCGCCGATGTTCGCGTGATGGCTGGATAAATCGGCGAGGGTTTTGCCGTGAGGATTGCACCAGACGGAAATCATGAACTTCACGTGTTCGTCGTGAAGTGTTTGGATCATGGCGGCGGGATCGGGATAATTTTTGAGGTCCCATTCGTAACTGCCCCAGCCGTTGGTCCCCCAATATTTCCAATCCTGCACGATGAGGTCCAAGGGGATGTGGCGGCGGCGAAATTCCGCGGCGGCATCGAGCAATTGGTGCTGGCTGGAATAGCGCTCGCGGCATTGCCAGAAGCCGTAGGCCCATTCGGGCCACAGGGGCGCATCGCCGGTGGCCTGGCGGTAGCCGCGGACGACCTCATCCAGTTCCGGGCCGTAGAAAAACAGGTAATCAATGGATTTGGCGAGGTGCGAACGGAAGGTGGTGGTGTTGGCGCGAGGCGCGGCGAATAGTTTCACGTGGTTGCCGCCGCGAACGACGATGCGATGCGTTTGATTCGCCGGAAAATCCGCGACTCCGCACAGAGTGAACGGAGTCCAATAGTTGCTGATGCCGGCGATTTCCTGGCCATCGACCGCGATGGAAAAATCCTGGCGATTGTTGTCCGCGCGCGCGAAGAAAACGTATTCGCCGGCGGCACCATTGGTGAACGTGCCGGTCCAGGTGAAGATTTTTGGGCCGCGGCGGTTGGGATTGGTTGAATCGTGGGCGGAAGTGAGCGGGACTTCGGTGTCGATGGGATTGAATTCGGTAACGGAAGCATTGTCCCAAAGCAAGCCGTAGCCGCGGCTGGAAACGAGCATCGGGATGGTCGCGGTCATGTTGTGCTGGCGGAATTCGCGGGGCAATCCGCGCCAGTTCCACAGGCCTTCCTGATATTGGCCGAGGCCATAGAGGGATTCGTCGGGTGGCGAGGAAAAGGAATCCTCGGCGACAAAATAATCGCCGTCGGGCGTGAGTTTTTTGGCGCCCGGGGTTTCGGCCAGCAGCACGTTGCCGGCGTTGTCGAAAAAGGTGAGCGTGCCCTCGGTTTTTTCCAGGCGAATGGAAAGCGCTTTGGTTCGCAGCCAGACGGCATTGCCCTTTTCTTCGACGGCGAATTTTGTTTTGGGCCAATGCGCGGTGACGACGCAATCGAGATTCGGCGCGGGTGAATTCGACGGTGAATAGAGGACGCGGATGATTTTATCCGCGCAGACTTGCAGCCGCAGCGTGCCGGATGGCGACTGGAGCGAGAGGCCGGCGGTCTCGCGCCGGAGAATTGGAGCGCAAAATGCCTGCTGGCACAAAAGCAAAAGGGCCGCCACAAGGGCTGAACGAAAGATTTGGCTCTGGCGAAGAACCAACAGAATGCTGGCCAGCTTCGGTTTCATCATCGGGCTTGTACCATGGAGCGCCAGCAGAAACAATAAGCCGATTGTCGTACGCCGGCCTGCGCGCAAAGTCCGAGGCAATCGACGATTAGAGTTGAATTCGACGGGAAAACGATGCTCATTTTCACCTTCGCAACGATTGCGGGAAATTTTTGAATGAAGAATCCATTTTCTCTTGAGGGCGAAATTGCGCTGGTGACAGGCGGTGGGACGGGACTCGGGTTTGGGATTGCACATTGTCTCGCGCAGTCCGGGGCGCGTGTGGTGTTGGTGGGAAGGCGCGAAGACGTTCTCCATGAAGCCGCGAAACGGATTGGTCCGATGGCCGTGGCAGAACCGCATGATATCACGCGGATAAACAAGGCGGAAGATTTTGTTGAGCGCGTTGCGAAGCGCATTGGGCCGATCAGCATCCTGGTGAACAACGCCGGGGTGCATTTGAAGAAGAAAGCGGTCGATACCACACCGGCGGAATTCAGCGCGGTGCTGGAAACTCATTTGGTGGCGGCATTCAGCCTGACGCGGGCGGCATTGCCATCGATGCTGGAGCGAAAGCACGGCAGCATATTGTTCACGGCATCGATGGCTTCATTCATAGGCGTTCCGCTGGTTTGCGCGTATTCCGCGGCGAAGTCGGCTTATCTCGGAATGGTCCGGTCGCTGGCGGCGGAAGTGTCGCCGCGCGGGATCCGGGTGAATGCGATTGCGCCGGGATGGATTGAATCCGACATGTTGCGGAAGGCGTTGCACGGCGACGCAGAACGTTCGGGGAAAATTCTAGGGCGCACGCCATTGAATCGTTTTGGCCGAGCCGAAGATATCGGTTGGGCGGCGGTTTACCTGTGTTCACCGGCAGCGGAATTTGTGACGGGCACCGTTTTACCGGTGGACGGCGGGGCGAGTATTGGGTTTTAAGGTAAATCGTTGGTTATCTCCCGTTCGAATTGAGGCCGCGGCCTTGCACGTTGGTCTGGGTGAGGAGCGGGCCTTGATAGCCGGTGACTCGAATGTTTTTAAGCTTCGCGCCGATGATATTGGCCAGCGTGATGCCGTTGGTGCAGGCGCCGGTTACGTTTGCCAGTGAAAAACCGGCGAGCGGTTTTTGCGGCGAGATGTCGCGGGCATCCACGAGGCGCGAGCCATTCATAACGCGAATGTTCGAGAAGGAAAAATTTCTGCCCAGCGGAATGCCGGCGTCGCCTTCCACGGGATCGTCGGCGGTGTTCGTGTTGCCAGCGCTGACGAGGTTGATTTTCAGGAAGCCGCCGCCGAGGATGTCGAGGTCCCTGCCCGAAATATTTTCGATGACGCCGCCGCGGCCAATGCGCGTCTTGATGTAAATGCCGAACGTGCGGCAATTCATTTGGCAATGCTCGATCCGCACGTTGCGAATGCCGCCGGAGGTTTCGCTGCCGATGCCCACGCCGGCAAAACGGCGGCCGCGCAGTGTGCAGTTCGAAATCAGGACGCCGTCGGTCGGTTTGCCGATGCGCGCGCCGTCAAGGCCGCGGCCGGATTTCAGGCTGATGCAATCGTCACCGGTGTTGATGTTGCAATGTTCAATGCGCGCGTTTTTGCAGGAATCAATGTCAATGCCGTCGCGATTGCCCATGATATTCAGGTTTTTGATGACCACATCGGAGCAATAGGTCGGGTGCGTGGCCCAATTGCCGCCTTGCGTGACGGTGAAACCTTCCCAACGGACGTCGTTGCACGAAATAGGTTCGAGCACGACGGCGCCGCGCGGATTTTGCGGCGCGGCCATGGCGCGGTTGCCTTCGATGCGGCCGGGGCCGATGATGCCGGTATGGTCCACGTTGGCGGCGTAAATGAGCGCCCGGCGGCCCGGCTGCCAGCGGCCTTCCCAGCGAATGTCCATGGTGGGATAATCGCTGGCATCGCCGCTGCCGATAATGACGCTGTTGGTCTCCAGGCGAAGGATGGTGCCGCAGCCCATTTGCACGCTGCCGATGAGATAATTTCCGGCGGGCACGATGACTTCACCGCCGCCGGCGATGGCGCAGGCATCGAGGGCTTTTTGAAAGGCAATGGTGTCTTTGTTCGTGCCGTCTCCGGTCGCGCCGAAATCGCGGACGTTATACGTGTTCCGTATTTCGTGTTTCGTGCTGGCGTGCATGGTGGTTGCCAGCGCGAAAATAGTTGCGGCGATTAAAAGAATTTTCATTTCGACGCGATGAGGAAAATGGCGGTTCTCATTGTGGGTGAGCCGATGATGAAACACCGTTCTCGCGGGCGCAAAGAAAATTGCAGCGCTGGAATTCTTGGAGATGGGGAAGCATTCGGAAATCTCTTCATACCAACTTGAGCGTGAACGCTGATCTTCAGGCCGGCGGACTGCGAATCCTCCTTCTTTTGGGACAAAGAGGGTCAATTATTGGGACATGGAGAGGAGCCTTTCCGGGGTCGGTTTTTTTGTCAGCGCATCGCGAATTTTGATGCCCATGCGGATTAGGTAGGTACACCGAGGAGCGCTGTAGAAAACCTAATCATTGGCTCAGCGGATGCTTCCCTGCGGACTGCACAATGACGTGGGAGATCGGAAATCTCGATTTGCTTTTCCCGAAGGAATACTTGCGGGCGGCGCTGATGGTGTCTCTGCTAAGCGTTTGGGTGCTGGTCGGGCTGTTTTATTATCTCAATAGGTTTACCAAGCGCGAGTATTTCACGGTCTGGACGGCGGCGTGGTTATTTTATGCCTTGTGGCTGACGCTGGGGCTCACACAAGCGAAGGCAGAAGTCGGCGAGTTGGTTTTTGCAATCAAACAGGGTTGTGTGGCGATTTCGGCCGTGTTCCTGTTGTGGGGCAGCCTGCGATTTCTGGGATTGCCGGTGCCGCAGCGCATGTTCGGCTTGTTCATGGCGTTCCTGATGATTTGGGTGGTGGTCAGCCCGCAGGTGATTTCGAACACCTTTGAATTGGAGTTGCCGGTGTTCATGCTTCTGGGACTTGGCAGCGCGTTTGCCGGCGTTTGTTTCCATCGGATGCGGAAGAAAACGCCGTACATCGGCTCGGGAATGCTGGCGCTCGGATTCCTGCTGTGGGGGGCTTATTTGGGGAGTTATCCATTTGCGCAACAGTACGAGAATCTTTACAGCGCCGGTTTGTTCTCGGCGGCGGTGCTGCAATTATTCATCGCGGTGAGCATGATTGTGCTGGTGCTGGAGGAAGTGCGCTATCACTCGGAACAGATGCAGGCGGAAATGTTGAAGATACGGTCGGAGAAGGAAGACTTGCAACTGAAGGTCATCACGGCCCAGGAGGAATGCCGCAGCCTGTATGACGAGGTGCGGTTGAGCCAGGGGATCCGGCAGGCCTACGAGGAATTGCGGCGCACTCAGGAAGTGGTGGTGCAACAGGAGCGTTTGCGCGCCCTGGGACAAATGGCGAGCGGCGTGGCTCACGACGTGAATAATTCGCTGACGCCGATCATCGGGTATTCGGATTTGTTCATCGGGCTGATGCCGCAAATGCCGCCGGCGGCATTGCGCGCGTTGAAAATCGTGAAGCAATCCGGCGAGGACATCGCGCGGATCGTTGCGCGCATGAGGGAGTTTTATCGCCGCCGGGATGAGCGCGAGCAATTGACCCCGGTGAACCTGAATGAAATCGCCACGGAGGTCGCCGAATTGACGCGCCCGCGCTGGCGGGACTTGTCGCAGCGGCAGGGCGTTTCCATCCACATCGAGAACGAATTGGAATCGGATTTGCCGCCGTTGTTGAGCGACGCGGCGGAATTGCGGGAAGCCTTCACCAATTTGATTTTCAATGCGGTCGACGCATTGCCGAAGGGCGGGACAATCACGATATCCACGCGCATGGTTCCGGGTGTGCCTTCAAAGAACAATGAGAACCCGCCCAAACAATTGCAGGTGGAAGTGCGCGATAACGGCATCGGCATGGATGAAAAAACGCGGCAGCGTTGCCTGGAGCCGTTCTTCTCGACCAAGGCAAAGCACGGCGGCACGGGCCTGGGTCTCGCCATGGTCTACGGAATGGTGCAGCGCCATGGGGGCGCCATCACCATCAAAAGCGCGCTCGGCGAGGGCACGAGCGTTCTGCTGAATTTCCCTGTGCGCGAAGAAACCGCGCAAGCGCCGGCACAGACTTCGCCGACCCACGCCCGCCAGCGCTCGCTGCATGTGCTGTGCATTGATGATGAATCGATTGTTCGCGAGGTGCTCAACGACAGCCTGAAAAATTTCAATCATCAGGTGACCGTGGCTTCGTCTGGAAAGGATGGCATTGAATTATTCCGGGGCGCGCTGCGGAAAAAGCGGCCTTACGAAGTCGTTATCACGGACCTCGGAATGCCCGAAATGGACGGGCACCAGGTGGCGCGCATCATCAAGGCCGAATCTCCGAAAACGCCGGTGATCATGCTGACCGGCTGGGGCACGATGATGAAGGAAGAGGGCGAAACGGCGCCGGAAATCGACGCCATCATGTCCAAGCCGGCGCGCATCGATGAGTTGAACAATCTGTTGCTCGAAACGGCCGACCGATTTGCGGTGAGCGCGTAAGAGTTTAATTACCTGCCACCCGTTTGTTCGCATTCTTCGGTTCCACCGCGATTTCCGCCGGGTAATCCGGATGATGCGAATGGGCCGTGATCGCTTCCCAAATGGTCGCCCATAAACCCCGTTTTGCCACCGGACGCCGGGTCATGCTGTCAATGGCGGGTTCGCGAATGAAAAGGAAAACCAGCATTGCGAGAAAGAGCGTGCCCAACATCACCCGCAGCACCCAGGGCGGCGACATATAACGAGTCAGCACACCGGCGCACAAATGGCCCAGCGGCATGCCGCCTTGTTGCGCGAGGAGCATCACGGAGAGAACACGGCCGCGGTTGGCATCGGTGGCGAGAAGTTGGTTGGCGGTGTTGGTCGGGTTCAGGCTGAGGAGCCAGAATGTGCCGCAAATGATCAAGATGCCAATGCTCAGGACTGGAATTTTGGAAAGGCTGAAGACCAATCCGACGGCGCTGAACGCGCACATCGCCAGCGGAATCAAATGGTGCAGCGGGTAGTAGGTGGGAATCGACGCGAGCACGAACGCGCCGATGATCGAGCCAAGCCCGATGGCCGAGAGCATGAGGCCGAACAGGATCGGTCCGCCCTTGAGCACACTTTGCGCGAACACCGGCAGCAGCCCTTGCACCGGCGCGCTCAGGAACATGAACGTCAAACTCATGACGGTCAGCCGGCGCGTGCCGGGATGCGTCCAAACGAATTTCAAGCCTTCGCGAATGTCGTGGCTGATGGAAGTCGATCTTGCCGCTACCCGCGTGGCTGAGGCCGGGATCGCCACCGCCAGCGCCACCAGCAATGGAATGAACGTGAACGCGTTGAAGGTGAACGCGCCCGCGACACCCACGGCGGCAATGACCGCCGCCGCCAGCATGGGGCCGCAGAGGCGCGCCATGTTGAATTGGACGGAGTTCAACGCCAGCGCGCGGTCGAGTTCGGCGCGCGGAATGAGCGAGGGGACGATGGCCATGATGGCGGGCCCGTTGAGCGCCCACACGATGCCTTCCAGGAAAGTGAAGCCGATAACCACCCACGGCGTGGCGAGATGAAGAAACGCCGCCACGGCCAACCCAGCGCCCAGCGCGCACGCGGTGCTTTGCAGGATGATGACCCATAGCTTGCGGTTCACGCGGTCGGAGATGACGCCCGCGATCAATGCCAGCAGCAGCACCGGGCAGAAGTCGGCGAATTGCAGGATTTCGACCATCAGCCCCTGGTGTCCGCTGCCGATGGTCTGCTTGGTGACGGCCCAGCTTTGCGCGGCGTTTTCGGTCCAGTTGCCGGTATTGGAGATGAGCGCGCCGAGCCAGAAAATCAGGTATTGGCGATGGCGCAGGACGCCGAGCGCCCGACCGACAGTCGTGCTGGAGGCGGGTGTTTGTCCTTCGCTGCTCATGAAGAACTCCTAACAGTTCTGTTTCAGCGCCGGAAGTGATTTAATGAAGAACGATGTGTTGCTCTGGGGTGCGGCGAACATAGTGGCACGGGCGAACTCCATTCCCTCTTCGAGGTTGAAATCGCGCCGCTACCTGCCAATCTTGGAGCGATGAAACCATTGCGAGCGTTGAAATTTTGGGTGGCCGGAATGCTGGCGGGCGGCCTGTTCATTTGCGCGGGTTGCCAGAAGTCCACGCCGCCGCCTCCGGCGGCAACGGTGACCATCGATTTGAATGAACCGACCGAGGCCCAACCGAAATTGCCGACGGTGAAACTGTATCTCGGCGCGCAGCAAATGGACGCCGAAATGTGCACCACACCGCGCGAGACGCAGACCGGCATGATGTTCCGCAAATCGATGGGCACGAATGACGGCATGATTTTTTCGCTCGGTGTCCCGCAGCAGGCGTCGTTCTGGATGAAAAATTGTTTCATTCCGCTTTCGGTCGCTTACATCGATCCGGACGGAGTCATCCAGGAAATTCATCCATTGGAGCCGCAGAATACGAACCCCGTTGTTTCGGCGGCGGGCAACATCGAGTTCGCGCTGGAAACACCGCAGGGATGGTTCGACCGGAATCGTGTGACGACCGGCATGGTGGTGCTGACCGAGCGCGGGTCGTTGCAGGAAACGTTTGGCGGCCGGCAATAATAATGGAAAGGCTTCATTGAAGGTCGCGCTGGCGCAAATCAATCCCACCGTCGGCGACCTCGCCGGCAACGAAGCCAAAATCCTCGCCGCGTACCGGCGTGGAATCGAGGCCGGCGTGGAAATGGTGCTTTGTCCAGAATTGAGCATCACGGGTTATCCGCCGCGGGATTTGTTGCTCAAAAAAGGATTCATTGCGGGGAACCTCGAAACGCTCCAGCGATTGGCGGCCGCGACCGGCAAGACCGGGCTGATGGTTGGCTTCGTTGGAAAAAATGAGGTCCAGCCCGGACGCGAGGTGGCTAATTCAGTGGCGCTGTTGCAGAATGGAAAAATTGTCGCCACGCGCGCCAAGACGCTTCTGCCCACGTACGACGTTTTTGACGAGGACCGGTATTTCGAACCGGCCACGGAAAATCCGCCTGCCGATTTCGACAACGCAAAAGTCGGCCTGACAATTTGCGAGGACATTTGGAATGATGAGGATTTCTGGACCGTGCGGCGCTATCAGCACAATCCGCCAGTGGAATTGGCCGAGGCTGGCGCGAAAGTCATCTTCAATATTTCCGCGTCGCCATGGCATTTGGGCAAAAACAAAACCCGCTTGGAAATGCTGCGCAGCATCGCGCACAAGACGGGGCGGCCGGTGGTCTTCTGCAATCAAGTGGGCGGCAATGACGAATTGATTTTCGATGGCTGCAGCGTCGTGTTCAACGCGAATGGCGAACTGGTTGCGCAAGGCAAATGGTTTGAGGAGGATTTTATTGTCATTGACACCGAGTCCAAAGCCGTGATCCGGCCGATGCAGCTTGGCGCGGAGGAGGCGGTTTACAGGGCGCTGGTGCTGGGGTTGCGGGATTATTTTTACAAGTGCGGTTTCAAGTCGGCGGTGCTCGGCTTGAGCGGCGGGATCGATTCGGCGGTGACCGCATGCCTGGCTGTCGCCGCGCTCGGGAAAGAAAACGTTCGCGGCGTCTCATTGCCCTCGCAATTTTCCTCGCAACACAGCCTGGATGACGCGCGCGTGCTGGCGGAAAAATTGGACATCCGCTATGACGTGGTGCCGATCCAGCCATCGTTTGAGACGGTGAAGAAACAGCTTCAGCCGGTTTTCGCGGGCAACGCCGAGGATACGACGGAGGAAAATGTGCAGGCGCGATTGCGCGGCGTGATGTTGATGGCGTTCTCGAACAAGTTCGGTTCGCTGCTGCTGACGACCGGCAACAAAAGCGAACTGGCGGTTGGTTATTGCACGCTTTATGGCGATATGGCCGGCGGCCTCGCGGTCATCAGCGATGTGCCCAAAACCATGATTTATCGGCTGGCGAAATGGATCAATCGCGAGCGCGAAATTATTCCGATCTCGACCATCACCAAGCCGCCTTCGGCGGAACTGCGGCCGGATCAATGCGACCAGGATTCGTTGCCGCCGTACGACGTGCTGGATGCGATTCTGGATTTGTATGTCGTGCAAGGCAAAGCCGCGTCGGACATCGTGGCGGCCGGCTTCGAGGAAGCGACGGTGCGCAAAGTGATTCGCCTGATTGACCTCAGCGAATATAAACGCCGCCAGGCTGCGCCGGGATTGAAAGTCACGACGAAGGCTTTTGGCGTCGGGAGGCGAATACCGATTGCGCAGAGGTATTGGGAGAAGTAATGCGGAACCGACTTGCCGGTGAGACGCCGGCGCTCCCAGGCGATTCGGTTTGATTTCCGCGGCGGGAGGCGGTTTATTGAAAGCATGGCAACAGCAACCCTGCCAAAAGTGAAGGCGAAGCGGTTTTGGACTTACGACGAAATGCTCGCCGAGTTGCCGGAGACGAACGTTCCCACCGAGTTATGGGACAGAGAAATTGTTACGTCGCCAACGCCCACCTCGTCGCACCAAACAATTGTCCCCAAGCTGGCCCGCGCACTTGATGATTTCATTCAGGACAAGAATGCCGGAACTGTTTTCATCAGCCCATTGGACGTCGTGCTCTCCCAACACAGAGTTGTTCAGCCGGACGTATTCTTTGTTGCGAAGGCAAACAGCGAAATCATCCAGGATCGTATTCGCGGCGTGCCGGATTTGGTCGTCGAAGTGATTTCGCAAACGTGGAAACGCGATCGCGTGGACAAAAAGGCGCTCTACGAACAGTTCGGTGTTTCCGAATATTGGATCGTGGATCCTGAGAGCCGGGCCATTGAAGTCTTTGCGCTCACCAGAGGCGTGTATCAGCGTCACAGCAAGGGCACGGAAACGACTTCGGCGAAATCGCGACTGCTAGCAGGCTTTAAAATTTCCTTCCACGAGCTTCGGGCCTGATGCCAATCTTCGGGTGATGACGCACACGCAATCTGAAAAGCTTTTCGCCGAGGCGCTGAATTACATTCCCGGCGGCGTGAATTCGCCGGTGCGCGCGTTTCGCGCGGTGGGCGGACAGCCGTTTTTTGTGAACAAGGCCAAGGGCGCGCGGGTGTGGGATGTGGATGGCAATGAATACATCGATTACGTCTGCACCTGGGGCCCGGCCATTCTCGGGCACGCGCATCCGAAAATCATTGCCGCGGTGAAAGCCGCCGCCGAACACGGCACGAGCTTCGGGATTCCGAATCCGTACGAAGTCACGATGGCGAAGCTGATTTGCTCCCTGGCGCCGAGCGTGAAAAAAGTGAGGATGACCAATTCCGGCACCGAAGCGTGCATGTCCGCCATCCGGCTCGCGCGCGGATTCACCAAGCGCGATAAAATCATCAAGTTCGATGGCTGCTATCATGGCCATGCCGATTCGCTGCTGGTCAAGGCCGGATCGGGCGCGCTGACGTTCGGCAATCCGGACAGCGCCGGCGTGCCGGCGGCGTTCACGCAACACACGATTGTGCTGCCTTTCAACGACGCTGACGCCGTCAAGGCGGCGTTTGCGGCGAATCCGAAACAAATTGCGGGCATCATCATCGAGCCGGTGCCGGGCAATGCGGGGTTGTATTTGCCGAAGGCCGGTTATCTGGAGTTTTTGCGCGAGATCACGCAAGCGAACGGCGCGCTGCTGATTTTTGACGAAGTCATGACTGGGTTCCGGCTCGCGAAAGGCGGCGCGCAGGAGCGGTTCAAAATCATGCCGGATCTTTCGTGCTTCGGCAAGGTCATCGGTGGCGGCCTGCCGGTCGGCGCGTTTGGCGGCCGCGCTGAAATCATGGATTACCTCGCGCCGCTCGGGCCGGTCTACCAGGCCGGCACCTTGAGCGGCAACCCGATTGCGATGGCGGCGGGCATCGCGGCCTTGGAGGAATTGGAATCCGGCGGCGCGTATTGCAAACTCGAAGAACTCGGCGAGCAACTTGAGGCGGGCATGCGCGACGCGGCGAAATCAGCCAATGTGCCGGTGCAATTCAATTGCTGCGGCTCGATGTTCTGCGGCTATTTCACGAGCGAACCCGTGCACAACCTCGCCGACGCGATGAAAAGCGATCGCGAACGGTTCAAAAAATATTTTCACGGCATGCTCAATGAAGGCGTTTATCTCGCGCCCTCGCAATTCGAGGCTGGTTTCATTTCCACGACGCACACGCCGGAGGACATTGATAAAACCATTCGCGCGGCGGCGAAGGTGATGAAACAAATCGCGTAACCGTAGGAGCCGACGTGAGGAGGCTCTGACCTTTTCTGCGCGGAAAACTCGAGAGCCTCCTCACGTTGGCTCCTACGAAGATTGTTCGCTGAAATATTCCTCCTCCAAAATCGCAAAATACGCCGTGCTCAGCCATTGGCCGCCAATGTGCTGGTGCTTCCGGAATTCCGCTTCCTGCCGCATGCCGAGTGATTTGAATAACTCGCGCTGCTCCGAATCATCCGCGCCGCATCGGGTGATGACGCGATGCAGATTCATTTCCTGAAAACAAAAATCCAGCGCGGCTTCGAACACTTCCAGTTCCAGGCCGGGCAACGACGCCGGGGTTTTTGAAGTCAGCGAGAGTTCCACTTGGTTCAGTTCGGGATCAAGGAACGTGAATCCGAGCGAACCGACGACTTTGTTCGTCTCGAGCAACTCGACGGCGAGATAAAATGGCCCGCGCATGTCGCCCGTGCGAATTGTCGAGGTTGTGGGAATCCAACCGGTGGCTTCGTCCTCGTCCTCGAATTGGAATTCCAGCAGGTCTTGCCAATCCGTTGGTTCAAACGGGCGCAAGCGAAGCCGCGGCGCTTCGATTGGAAATGGCAGTTTGCGCGCGGCCTCTCCGTCCTGCGCCGGCACAATCAGCAGGTCGAGGCAATTGATGCATTCGTGGACGCAATTGGCGGCGGAGGTGGAAAAGGAGTTCAACGAGCCGCAGTGCGGGCATTTGAAATCGATAAAATCCTCGCCAGTGGGTTCGCGGTCCATAATTGATGTTGCGAGGATGCCTGAGTGTGGTTCGCTCGCCAACTTGAAATGGCGGCACTCTTTGGTGTTTGGTGCTTGAAGTTTGATGTTTCTCTGGACGCTTGGATCTTGGTGCTTGGAGCTTCTGAAATGAGGCTTTTAAAATAAGTGCGGCGGTCACAGACCGCCGTTACAATGATGGCATGAGCGCGTTCCCCGTCAGTCCGGAGAGAGAAGCTCAATTGCTGCGGCGCATGGCGTCGCTGGGCGTGCGCGAGAGTGATATTGAGGAATCGTTTGTGCGCTCGGGCGGGCATGGCGGGCAGAACGTGAACAAGGTCGCGACGTGCGTGATGTTGCTGCATCGGCCCAGCGGCGTGCAGGTGAAATGCCAGGAAACGCGCCAGCAGGGGATGAACCGCTACATTGCCCGGCGGCTGTTGGTGGAAAAAATCGAAGAGCAACGCCGCAATCGAGCCGCCGCCGAACGGGCGCGGATTGAAAAAGCGCGCCGGCAAAAACGCAAGCGCAGCGCCGGCGCCAAGGAACGCATGCTGGCCAACAAATCGCGGCAATCGGAGAAGAAGCGATTTCGCCGGGCGGTGCCGATGGATTAGTGGCACGGGCGTCTCGCCCGTGAGGCTCTGCGTTCACACGGGCGAGACGCCCGTGCCACTATGAAAATAGCAGAATTGGATATAGCGCGCCGGGTTGAGCATGTTATTATTTTCGGGACGGGCGCTCCTGGCTTCGAGTTCGGCTCGGCCTATTTCCCGGCGGATAACCTATAACGAAACTGAATTATGCCACAGATTGCAACATTGCTCGGCGACAAGGCCGAGTATCTTCTCAATTTCAACAAACCAAAAATCTCCAAAGACCGGCTGCACGTTCCGGGGCCGGATTTCGTGGATCGCATTTTTGTGCCGTCGAACCGCAACAATCGCGTGATCGGAAATTTGCAGTGGATGTTCAATAACGGCCGGCTCGGCGGCTCGGGTTATCTTTCAATTTTGCCGGTCGATCAGGGCATCGAACATTCCGGCGGCGCGAGTTTTGCCAAGAACCCGGACTATTTTGACCCGGAAAACATCGTGAAGCTCGCCATTGAAGGCGGTTGCAACGCGGTCGCGTCGACCTTCGGCGTGCTTGGCGCGGTGTCGCGCCAGTACGCGCACAAGATTCCGTTCCTCGTCAAAATCAATCACAACGAACTGCTCACCTATCCGAACAAGTTTGATCAAATCATGTTCGGCACCGTGAAAGAAGCCTACGACATGGGCGCGGCTGCGGTCGGCGCGACGATTTATTTCGGCTCGGAGGAAAGCGGGCGTCAGATCGTGGAAGTCGCGCAGGCGTTCGCGCTCGCGCACGAACTCGGCATGGCCACCGTTCTGTGGTGTTACCTGCGCAACAACGCTTTCAAGATCAAAGGACCCGACGGCAAGACGACCGATTATCACGTTTCCGCCGACCTCACCGGCCAGGCGAATCATTTGGGCGTCACGATTCAAGCGGACATCATCAAGCAGAAGCTGCCGGAGAACAACGGCGGTTTCAAAGCGCTGAACACTGGCAATTCCAGCTACGGCAAACTGGATGAGAGAATTTACACCGAGCTGACCAGCGATCATCCAATTGATTTGTGCCGTTACCAGGTGGCGAATTGTTACATGGGCCGCGCGGGCCTCATCAATAGCGGCGGCGAATCCAAGGGCAAGGGCGATTTGGAGCAAGCCGTCGCCACGGCGGTCATCAACAAACGCGCCGGCGGCACGGGATTGATTTCGGGGCGCAAGGCATTTCAGCGTCCGATGAAAGAGGGCATCGCGCTGCTCAACGCGATTCAGGATGTTTACTTGAGCAAGGAAGTGACGGTGGCGTAAGGGAGCGGTTTTCTGGACAACCCTCTCGCGTGATGGCGCGGGAGGGTTTTTTATGCTCTTAATTTTCCAGCGAGGTGAAATCGCCGACGGGCCGGTTGAAGGCCGCTTTGGCGGGAGTCACGACGAGGGCGTGCGCGGTTTTTTTTACGCTCTTGGACATGGCAGCGAAGGGAAGCGCGACGATAAAGAGCGCAGTGCCCCCGACAGTAGCAACCATACAGCCGGGGCGCACCAGGGCGACATCAGCCAGCGAATCCAGCATCTTTTCATCTTGAGCGGCAGCGGGTGTGATGGAACTCAGGAGGGTCAACGCGCAAAGCGCGGTCAATAATTTGGTTTTCATGGCTGTCCTTTCGCTGAACCATATAGTGAGTCAGTCGCGGACATTTTTCAAGCTTTGGCCTAGTAGGGAATACCATACCAATAACACGCAATCGCGCGGAGCAATGCTCCGCGCTCCGTTCAGGCGGGCCGCGCCCTCCCGCGCTCCGAAATGGCGCTACCGCGTGGAAAGTTCCGCCAAACTGATTCCTTCGCGGCGGCGGATGGTGGCTTCGACTTTGGGCACGAACATTTGCGTTTCAGCAGGCAGATGGGATGCGATGGCGTCATAAGTGTGGGGCTTATAGCGCTTCAACAGGTTCTGCACGGTGCCTTCGCCGGCATTGTAGGCGGCGAGGGCCAGGCGCCAATCGCCGAATTTTTCGTGAAGCTTGCCGAGGTAAATGGCCGCGGCGCGGGCGCTGGGTTCCGGGTCCAGCCGCTGATCGAAAGGCCAGGTCCGCAGTCCAAATCGTTTGGCGGTGTCGGGCATCAATTGAAACAAACCCGCCGCGCCCACCGGACTGCGCGCGCTCGGGTCGAAGGACGATTCGACTTCCGCCACCCACACGAGCTGGCTGGGAACTTTCTCCCGCGAGAAAATGGGCTTCAACTTTGCAACGTATGGTCTCGCTTCCTCCGGCACGGGCCGCTTCGAGATTTTTCGGATCCAGACTTCTTCAACTTGTTTCGGCGAGGGAACGACCGGCGGCGGTGGCGGCTGGCCGGGAATTCGTTTCGGGGGCGGAATGAGCAGGCGAAGTTCTTCCGCCGTGTCCAGATAATCCATGCGCGCTTTCAGCCAGGCCGCGTAGGGCGCCGTTTCCTGGTAGCTTTCGAGGAGGGGAAGAATGGTTTTGGCGGTGTCCCGGAATTGGGCGAGGTCGATGACGTATTCGCCCTGAAGATCTTTTTGCAAGGAATCGAAAAATTGCCGCACCTTTTCCTGGTCGGCATTTTGCAGCGCGTTGAGGACGTTTGGATCAAGGTTCTCGTTGGCCCATTCCTGCGCGGACTGCATCAGGTCGTCGATGGTAATCGTATTGGTCTGGCTGAAGGCGGTCAGTGCGCTGGCAAGCAGAAGCAGGGCGCAAAGTTTTTTCATGGGTGAAGCATAGCAGACGTGGGCAGCGTTGGGCAGCTTTCCATCTGCTGGAATGTGTCCCGGACTACGGCGGCACTCCGCCGCTTTGGAAAGGGTCAGTAACAATCGGTGATCGGCATTATTATATGAAATCGGCCATCCAATGCACAAACCACTGCGAATCAGTGGAATGTAGACCCCGGCTGATATGGGTTCCTGCCATCCTTGCAAATCTCGGCCAATTCGGTTCTCCTGTGGGACGAACATGAAGCGACTGGCATTTTGTGTACTGATTGCGGCCCTGCTGCCGGCGACGAAGCTCGCCGCATATGAATATGCCGAGGTAAACCTCGATTACGTCGCGAAAAAGGCGCTCGAACGCGCGCAGAAGCCGTTTCACCCGCCGAGTTCAGCCGATCTGCCCGATTTCCTGCGGTCCGATAAAATGGACTACGACAAATACCGGGAGATTGAGTTTCGCCGCGAGGACGCGCTCTGGGGCAACGAGCCGCTGCCGTTTCGCGTGGAGTTTTTTCATCCCGGTTACATTTTTCAGGAGCCGGTCCGGATCAACGAATTCACGCTCACGCACGTGCAGCCGATCCGGTTCGTGCAGGATTGGTTCAATTACCGCTCGCTGAAACTTCCCCGGCAAATACCGGCCGATACCGGCTACGCGGGGTTCCGAGTGTTGTGCCAGTTGAACCAATCCAACAAATGGGACGAACTGGGCTCATTCATCGGCGCGAGTTATTTTCGATTGCTGGGCAGAGGCCAAAGCTACGGCCAATCGGCGCGCGGACTGGCGCTGGATTGCGGCGAAACTGATCGCCCGGAGGAATTTCCGATTTTTACCGATTGGTGGCTTGGCAAACCGTCCCAGGGCGAGGATCGCCTGAAGCTTTACGCCATCCTGGACAGCGTCAGTTGCGTGGGCGCCTATAAGTTTGTGATCATTCCGGGCGACACGACCGTGGCGGAGGTGGAAGCGGTGTTATATTTCCGCGAAGGCGACAAGGTGCGGATGGTGAAACCGGACCGCAAGCCCATCAGGACCATTGGCATGGCGCCCTTGAGCAGCATGTATTGGTTCGGCAAGGCTTCCGAGCGCCGATTCGATGATTACCGCCCTGAAGTTCACGACACGGACGGTCTGCTGATGCAAATGGGCAACGGCGAAATCCTTTGGCGGCCTTTGACCAATCCGACCAAGCTGAGCCATCAGAGTTTCGTTACCAAAGACATCGCCGGGTTCGGCCTGATCCAGCGCGACCGTGATTTTGCAAGTTACCAGGATTTGTTCAACGCCTACAACCGCACGCCCAGTGTGTGGATTCGGCCCACCGGCGGCGACGGGTGGCGCGAGGGAGAAGTTCACCTGGTGGAATTGGCCACGACCAACGAGTTCCTGGACAACATTGCCGTGTTCTGGAACCCGAAAGAGCAGCCACAGCCGCTGAAGCCGTTCCACTTTTCCTACAGCTTGCTCTGGGGATCGAATGAGAACGACATGAAACTGAACTTCGGCAAGGACCGGGTCATCGCGACGCGCGTGGGCGTCGATCCGCGCGATCCGAAAGTGCGGGTCTTTAACATTGATTTTGCCGGCCCGCGTCTGAAGCAATTGAGTGAGACGAACAAACCGCAGGCGATCACGAGTTGCAGCGCCAATGCGGCCATTTCCTTCAGTGAAGTTTTTTACAACCCCAACAGCCAAAGCTGGCGGGTGGTGATAAAATTGGAACCCCACAATCAGGATCCGGTTGATATCCGTTGCACTTTGCAAAAAGGAGAGGAGGTTCTTACCGAGACATGGACCTATCACTGGAGTCCGCCTTAAGCGCCGCGGGCGTGGGTGGAGAGCCTTCGGGAAATATCGCGGGACGGCCGTTGGATGAGTGGAATGCCGCTTACGCCAAGGTGGAAAGCTATTTCCACGCGTTGCGCATCCGGAACAAGGTGCTGCTGGGCCGGCTGGTGATCCATGTCTTAAAACGCGCCATGCGCCGCGCGCCGCAGGAGCCGCAGCTTTCCGCCACGGAATTAGCCGCCGAGGAAATGGATTTAGTGGTGACGGAATGGTTCGGCCAGGTGCTGCAGGAGGCCACGATGGGCGCGAACCACATGCTTTCCACGCGCGGCCGGCTGGCGCTGCTGCTCGCGGACATGCCCGGCAAATGGCAGGAGCAGTTCCTGCATCCGCCGCCCTGGCCGGAGGAGTTCATCAAGGCCATGCGCGAGGCGTACCTGCGCGCGGGGCCGGATTTTCAATTGGCCAAAATGGCGCCGCGCCCGCTGGACCTGGGGCCCATGGCCACGCTTTCAAACCTCAGCATGGTTCCGTTTCGCAAGATGATTCTGGGCTGGCTTTTGCTGATGCTGTTGTTCGTGGCGGCCTTCGTGCTGACCCACAATTCGGAGCAGAACCACCATTTGTGGACTGCCTTTATGACCTGGGTGCGGAATCTTCTCCATTAGGACTGTGACGATTATGCCTTCCGCCGCATCCGAATCGCCCGCCAAACAAACCCAGCCCCCCGGCACGGCGTTCTATACCAAACGCACGGTGCGGCGCTGGCTGCGGCTGTTCGTTTTTTATTCTTCGGTGACGATTCTGACGGGCGCGGTGTCGTTGCTGTTCGCGGACCTGCTCTGGCGCGGCGGCTGGACGAATATCAGCACGATCATCCTGATTTTGTTTATCATTCTGTTCGCGCTGATTTCCATCGGCTGCATGCACGGCATCTTCGGGTTTTTGCTGCGCGTGCTCGGCGATTCCAACAGCATCACGGCGCTGGGAAATTACCAGGATCAAAGCATCGAAGGCGTGAGCGTCGCGATCGTCTTTCCAACCTACAACGAAGGCGTGGCGCGCGTCATGGAAGGCTTGCGCACCACCTACGTTTCCCTGGAACAAACGGGACAAATCCAGGGCTTCGACTTTTTCATCCTGAGCGATTCCACCGACCCGGCCAAATGGGTGGAGGAAGAGCAACGCTGGTGCGAAATCGTCCGCGAACTCGATGCTCTCGGACGCATTTATTATCGCCGCCGCATCAGCAATGAAGGCAAGAAGAGCGGCAACATCCGCGATTTTCTCAGCACCTGGGGCCGGCGCTACCGGTATTTCATCGTGTTCGACGCGGACAGCGTAATGCGCGGGGAAACGGTGGTGGATCTGGTCAAACTGATGGAGAAACATCCGCAGGTGGGACTGATTCAAAGCGTGCCGGCGCTGGTGAACGCGGAATCGTTGTTCGGCCGGATGCAGCAATTTGCCAATCGCCTCTACGGGCCGATTTTTATCGCGGGATTGAATTTCTGGTCGCAGGGTTTTGGAAATTATTGGGGGCACAATGCGATCATTCGAACCGATCCGTTCATGCAATTTTGCGACCTGCCGCATTTGCCCGGACGCAAGCCCTTCGGCGGGCAAATCCTGAGCCACGATTTCGTGGAAGCGGCCTTGTTGCTCAAGGAAAACTGGCAGGTCTGGATGGCTTACGATCTCGAAGGCAGCTACGAGGAAATTCCGCAGGACATCATCAGCAACGCGCAGCGCGACCGGCGCTGGTGCCAGGGCAACCTGCAGCATGGGCTTGTGTTGTTCGGACGCGGCCTGCGCGGCATCAGCCGCATCCATTTTTTGATGGGCATTTTCGGCTATCTGGCCAGCCCGTTGTGGCTGCTCTTTTTGGTCGCGTTCAACTGGGCGCTGTGGAATCTCAAGAGCAGCGACCTGTCGCCCATCATTGTGCGCGGCATCACCACGCCCTGGCTTAAATTAAGCGGCAAGCAGCACGCGTTCCTGATTTTCATCATCTGCATGTGCGTGCTGTTCGTGCCGAAAATTCTCGCGCTCATCGACCTGGCGTTCGATAGGGAACGGCGGAAAATGTTCGGCGGCCTGCGATGCGCGACGGTAAGCGCCGTGATCGAAACGATTTTCTCATCGTTGCACGCGCCGTTGCAGATGCTATGGCATTCGAAATTTGTGGCCACGATCTTGTTCGGCATCGGGGTGAACTGGGGACCGCAGAAACGCAGCGCCGACGGCATTCCATGGTCGGAAGCCTTCCGGCAGCATTGGGCTCACACGGTCATCGGGATCGGCTGGGGCTTCGCGGTGTGGAAGCTGGACCCGGCGACGTTTTGGTGGTTTCTGCCGGTATTATTGGGCATGTTGCTCTCGATTCCGCTTAGCGTCCTCACGAGCCGGACGAGTTTGGGCTCGCGCGCCCGCGCCCTGGGATTGTTTTTGACACCGGAGGAAACTTCTCCGCCGTCGGAGCTCGACACCTTGCGCGTGCGCATGGCGTTGCTGGAAAAAACCGGCCCGCCCGCTGCTCCAAACGCGATCATCGCCGAAGCGGTGCTGGACCCCTACGTGAACGCGATCCATGTCTCGCTCTTGCGCGAAAAACAATTGAACCCGGAATACCGCGACGCGCTGGTGAAATTGGGCGTCGGCCGTCCGGAAGTCCGCGAGCTTGGCGAGAAGCTGTTGAGCAAGGGGCCGGAAGCGCTGACCAGCCAGGAAAAAATGCTGATCCTTTCGGATGCCGAAATCGTGCCCTGGCTCCATCGCCAGGCGTGGATTCGGCCATCCAAAGCCCTGGCGGTCTGGTGGCAGGCCGCGATCCGCAAATACGCGCGGTGATGGCGCCGATCTCCCGATCGGCGCGTTTAGTTATGTTTCGCTACGCGCCGGGTCAGGAGACCGACGCTCCGTGCGTAGCGCAGGCGTCCTCGCCTGCGAGTTCCGGCACCGTCCTGGTGCCAGGAACAATGGTGGCTTAATCGTGCTTCAATGTCTGGCGACGAGACGCCGCCGACACTCGCAGCCGGGACGGCCGCGCTACATTTGAACGCGTGGACCCGGCGCTCCGTGCGGAAAGCAGTTGCGCGGGCGTTTTAGTTTTGTTAGAGGTTAAGCAGCCGGAAGCGGGTGTGGTTCAGTGGTAGAATGCGGGCTTCCCAAGCCTGAGATGAGGGTTCGATTCCCTTCACCCGCTCCATTTCGCCAGTTTTTTCAAGCACCTAGCTCACCGCTTTAAATTAGGGTGTTCGCCCCGCTGTTAGTCTTCCGACGAAAGCAGAC
>Ga0134126_10000869_pt1 | contig 38182 bp, 25 predicted proteins | sample KB31752_FD_96881 | JGI IMG/M metagenome (GOLD analysis project Ga0134126, IMG submission 96881) | Terrestrial soil microbial communities with excess Nitrogen fertilizer from Kellogg Biological Station, Michigan, USA - KB3-175-2 | ecosystem: Environmental > Terrestrial > Soil > Unclassified ...
AAGCGGACCGCCGGAGTTTCCTGGGTTGATCGCCGCATCCGTCTGGATGGCATCTGAAATCAGATTTCCCATCGGGCTGCGCACGGACCGAATGGAGCTGATCATGCCGCGCGTCATTGTTCCGCTCAGGCCGAATGGATTGCCAATGGCATAGACCAGCTGGCCCACCTGAAGTCCCCGGGAATCAGCAAGGGTGGCGGGCTGCAGATCCGGGGCGTCGATCTGCAATAAAGCCAGGTCGTGGGCTTTGTCGGTCAACAGTACCTTGGCCTTGTATTGCTTCTTGTTGTGGAGTGTTACTTCGACTGTCTGAGCGTTTGAAACGACGTGGAGATTGGTTAGGATGTGCCCTTGCTTATCGAGAATGAAGCCGGAACCCTGGCCCTGGGCGGGAACCGCGCCGTAGAAAAAATCGAATGTGACGGTGGTTGAAGTGATATTGACGACCGACGGAATCGCCTTTTTATAGACGGCAATATTGTTCTGCTCCGAAGGCAGCAACCCGGGCGCGGCTTCGGCCTGCGTCATCTGCGTGCCGCGCGGCAGACTGCCAGTGATTTGCTGCGAAGAAATATTGGCGAAGGGATGGTAAAACCAGCGAGCACGATTGCCGGTGGATGGAGCATGCGTGGTAACAAAATAAAATCCACCGAGTATCGCGGCTGTCAAAACCAGTAAGCGAGCTTTCATTCGGTTCACGACTCCTCAACTTTCCGCCGTGCAGCCACAAATTTGCGGCATGCCATTATGAGAATTATTTTAGCCGCGTTGCCCCGACGGTACGCGCACGGACCATGCTTCAGTTAGGGATCGCGGCCAAGGTTTGCAGTTCCCTCAGAATCTGATGCACCTGCTTCGCTGTATTTTCTACAGACTCTGAGTTTTCGATGACGAAATCGCAGAACGGCGCTTTTTCTTCATCCTTGATCTGCATGGAAATCCGCCTGCGGCCATCTGCTTCCAGTGCGGATCGTTCCTTTGGCGTGAGGTTGCGTCCGTCGCTTAGACGGGCAATATATCGTTGGATTCTTATAGCTTCTGGCGCGATCACCAGGATCAGCTTGTCAAAACGATTTCGCAGGCCCGGCGCCGTCCCGGCGCAGTCCGCCTCGAAGATCAATGCGGATTCCACCATTGCAATTGCATTCGGATCATTGCGAAAGAGGAGGTCCATCCGTCTCTCCTGTTCGGCGATCACCGCGGGATGGACAATACGGTTCAATTCATTCAAGCGGTTTGTAGAGAATACATAATTCGCCAGCGCGAAGCGGTCAATCCTGCCATCGGGCTGAACCAGCGCGGGCGCATCCGGATATTGGCGAAAATGGGAGAGCAATTCTCGATACACAGACTGGCCGGGCTGCATCAGTTCTCGCCCGATGATATCCGCCTCAAGAACCTGAACGCCCTCGCGGGCGAACATGCCGGCGACCGTGCTTTTGCCACTTCCAAGTCCGCCTGTCAACCCGACCCGCAGCATAATATTTTCTCCGCAGCCTTACGAGACCGGTAGTCCGCGACGAAGCCGCGCGGCACGGACAGTATTCGACATCAGCATGGCGATCGTCAGCGGACCGACTCCGCCGGGTACGGGAGTGTAGTAGCTGGCAAGCGCAAAGGCATGGGGGTTGATGTCTCCCATCAATACCGAACCCTTTTCGCGAAAAACAGTTTCGCGTTTGGTGTTGCCGGAAAAAAAGCGCTCTAAGTCTGCATACGTTGTGATCCGGTTCATGCCCACGTCAATAAGCACCGCGCCGGGGCGCACCATCTCCAGTGAAATCAAGCCGGCCTTTCCAATTGCCGCGACCAGGATGTCTGCGGTGCGGCAGACCGCTGCAAGATCTCTCGTTTTGCTGTGGCAAATGGTGACGGTCGCATTTTCCTGTAACAGCAGCATCGCCATCGGTTTGCCGACGATATCGCTGCGGCCTACGACGACAGCGTTGACTCCGGCGATCCGAATCCCCGTGCGCTTCAGCATCTGGATAATCCCTGCCGGCGTGCAGGGCGCAAGTGTCGGCTGTCCGCTTTGCAAACGGCCGGCATTCACGGGGTGAAACCCATCCACATCTTTATCGGGAGAAACGGCTTCCAGTAGTCGCCTGGTATCGATATGGGCCGGCAATGGCAGCTGAATCAAAATTCCATCCACATCCTCGCGTGCATTCAACTCGGCGATTAACGAAAGCATCTGCTCGGTGGTCACCGATGCGGGCGGTGTAATCAGTTCACTGGCGATTCCCAGCGCGGCGCTGGTTTTGACTTTGTTGCGAACATAGATTTCAGAGGCTGGGTTGTTACCCACCAGTACCACTGTCAAGCCGGGCCGAATGCCCAGGAAATGCAGTTCTTTTATGTCATCCGCGATGTCGGCCTGAATCGCGGCGCCGATTGCATTTCCGTCCAATATTTTCGGGGTTACAGTCATGTCCATAGTAAGGAGTAAAGAAAAAGGATCTTATTTCATCGTAACGGATACGGTTTCAGAATGTTTGCTTACTTCTCAAGCGGCGAACCGCTGGCTTCGCAGAAAGCCGTCCTTCAGAATGCAAATATTTGCGCAACGCAAAAAGGGTGCCCAACGGTACTCGTCTTTCGGTAACGAAAGTACGCTAATGCACACGGGAAATTTGTCGAAAAGCAATACAGCAGCGAAAAATTGACGTATTTAAAGACAGTGGGGAAACAGTCGAATGATTCCCTGAAAAATGTAGCGGTGCTTTATCAGATTCCTTAGCAACAAATGGGAGGTAATGTGTGTCTCATGTATTGAGAGCGCTCCCGGCTTTGACCGGTATCTGCAATAGGGAAGGGGACCCATCCATGATGTCTCGAACTCACGTCGAGAAATTTCCTGCGGTGGAACTACAGGAACTGCGCGATGGCTTACTGCAGAACGGCCTGGACAGCTGGCAGGCAGCCGAGCTGGTCAGCAGTTTCCTGGCAGGACGGGGCTATGGAGTGTCACGCCAAAGCGCGCGCGATGCGGTAATCCGCTTCGAGGGATCAGGACGTTCCATCGATGGAATACAGGCTGAGCTGGAAAAATTGGCGATGGTGATGTAGACGATTGCAATTCGCTAGGCGCGCACCATCGCGCGCGATACTTCGTGCAGTAAAGTTCCCGAGGACAAAAACCGTTCCAAAGCTTTGGTTGCGCAGCCCTCTCCGCAGATGTGATGAACTTTTGGATTGCGCGATTCCGCCCCATCCCATGGAACCAAAGTAAAGTGCCGCGCCGGTTGCCCTTCTTCAAAACAAAACACATCGCCCAGGGAAATCATCCACCAGTGGTTGGACTCCAGCTTGGTGTTCCCGCAAATGTCACAGATAAACGATTCATCCCAAGCCATTTGGGCACCCTTCCATTTGCGTCCACAAAAAATAGATGAAGGAGAAGCGATTTTGTTGCGAATAGTGATTTTATTTTCGTACAGAGAGAGAAAAATGCAAGTTTCAATTTCGATCCCGGGTGAGATTTCAGTTTCATCCGACGATAAGAGATTGATTTAATTGGTCGGGACGGGCAGATTTGAACTGCCGACCCCTCGCACCCCAAGCGGTCTGACGGCATTTTCTGCCTTTTCCCGTCCAGTACCTTAAAGTGCTTTGGAGTCAGTATTCATGCGCTTTTACACGCGTTTTTCTGTTGGACGTTCTACCACCATTTACTGCCGAAATTCATCCAGGGTCCCCACAATTGTGCCCACAGTTTCCAAGACAATTTCTTTGCGAAGGTCAGAGATCGCAATCCGCAACAATACAGACGAACGTTGAAACTATCGCTTCCGCGCCTGAACGCCGTTCCATTCTTTGCGATAGCCTCCATCGGGGTCGTAGGCCAGCACCGTATACACTCCCGGTTCACGCACCAGCGGTGTAAACGAGTTGCCTAAGATTCGCAATGTATAAACGATCTCGCCATTTTTCTCATCATGCACCTGCACAACCGGGTCGTGAAAATCAGGCGTCTCAATGCGATCAAGCTGCCAGTGCGCTCCCCACAACCCGTTGTCGAGCTGATTGATCGTGATTGGCCATCCATTGTACGGTTTGGCTCCGGGGGCGGATGGATCGACCCACCGCGGCCATTGGGTGATCGACGTTTTGCGTGTGGCGCGATTACATCTGAGAATTGTGTATCCCGTCACTCGAAAACGCAGATCGCGAGGTCCCGGACCAGAATATTGGGCCGGATTCGCCACCGCGAGAACTGTCATACGATTTCCGAATGCGTCCATATAATCACCGGTATTGGGTGCTCCCGGCAAGGCATTGCGCGCTGGATTCGGAGGAAACCAGCGACGGGGCCAGATATTCGAAATCGCTGGCGTGCACACCGCATAAACTCCGTCGCGGAACTCCTCCACTCCATAGTGCGAGGTGGTGCCCAAATGTTGATCGCCGGAGAGATGCGGCGCGAACGCCTTGCGCCATTTGCGAATCGCCGCGTCACGCCCATGCTGCGGCCATGCGCCGGAATCGTAATCGGCGACCAGATGATCGCCTGTCAGATACGTTCCCACCGGCGGAATCGCATTCTCCTGTTCATGATCGTCATTAACTATTCCATTCGGTTCTGTGTGGAGACAGCCTAAAACAGTCTGCGATACAGCGAACTTCATCCATGTCCCGCCACTCCAATCCGCCGCCCATGATTCCAGAAAGTCGATCTGACGCTGTCCCAGCAATTCCGCATTCAGATTGTTGCTTTGCGTCAAAGAGTCCCAGCCTGGATTTTCCGCGAAACCGTTAGCGATTTTCCCCGTGGGTAAAAGCTGAGTAGGGGCGGATTTCCATTTGCGGTCTTCCAGAATTGCGAAACTGATGCCACCCCAATGCAGTTCCGTGTAATAGACCGTGATGCCCTGTAGTATTGGCGTTGGGTCGAACGGATCGGGCAAGTGCGACGTCTGCAGCCGCTGCACCATATTTACCCAACGGGGCGACATTATGTAACCGCCAGAATCGTCCGCGGCTTCTTCCGTCAACGCAGGATTCGTTGGACGACCACCGCACCCCCAAATATTGCCGTGATACATGTCATGATCGTCCGTCATGCATGCCGAGGGAATCTCCCGCGTAAGATCACGGACGGCCCACCCGAAAATGAACCACTTGCGCAGGAAATCCAGCATCGTAGCCCCGATAAGGTCAGGTGCGCGGCTTACAAGCACACCGAAACCACCAACAGGCTCATAGATCTGATCGCCGGTCCAGAACAGAAGGTTCGGTTTGTGGTACGCAAGATTCGTGGTGAAATCAGTATGCGGAAAACCCAAATCCCAGATACACGTCAGGAGACCAACGACAACCTCATCCTTACTTGCGGGATCCTTGCGGATGATCCCTTCATAAGAATGTTGCTTGAGCGTTCCGCTGCCGTCCGGCGTCGAAAAGAGCACGCGATACGTTCGATCCCGCGTCGCATCCCAGGATGAAACCCGGAACGTTGCGTTCCAAGCATCCGGATCGAGGTCGGCGGTGGCAATCGATGTCCAAGAATCACCATCGCGTATTTCAAGTGTTGCCGTTTGAGGTACATTGCCCAACGGTGGAAACTGCGCAGACAGTTTCATCGTGCCTTTGCTTACTGTGTACAGAGTGAAGAAAATGGGTCCGAATGCTCGTTCGTCATGCTTATCCACCTTACTCCCAGCAACTGTCCAGTCGGCAAACCAGAAACGCATTGTTCCGCCTTTATCCTGGTTCGGCGGATACAGAGTGTCGTCCTCGACAGGATGAAGTGGCACCGGAGTAGGATCCACGGGCCCCGAGCTACAAACGAGCGCGATACCACCCGTAAGCCAATCGTCAGGGACCTCACGCGTCGTTTCCACTGTGTGTTCGCCATGAACGCTGGTGGCCCGCAACGATACCATGTATCCAGTTGCCGAGGGTCGTGCGTGTAACTGTAAGTGCATCTCACTGGCCAAATCGATGCGAGGAGCCGAAGTCTCCAGCGTGCCAATAAATAGTCTTCCATCGGCATTCACGCCAGCATTCATCCCCTGGCCGTAGATTGCTGTCGCACGATAGTCGTTCATACCATTTTTTATGCCAACACGAAATCCCACAAACCCGCGCTTCCGCAACTCATTGCCGATCGGTCCCAGACGTACGCCGAGCGCAAGATCGCCTATTCGGGCCGCAACGTCCCGAGTAAGCAATGCAACATTACGATCACCTCCCGGCGAAAAACACTCCAGCCTGCCTTCGTGTACGCGCCAATCCTGTAGAGGATTCGACCAATATTCCGGCCCGGGCCATACACGATTCGTATCTGGAGACCACATACTCCGAAACAATACTTGTGGCTCCGTCTGGGTCTCGGAACCTTGCACTGGGCGTGTCAATGTCAGCGCTGCCGCACCCAGGGCTGTACTGCCGGCCTTTTTCAGGAAAGATCTGCGATCAAATAGATCCTTCATCTTTAAGACTCCCCTTTTATGCCTACAAAAATATTGATTTTTCCCTAAATTCCGCAGAAATAGAGCTTCGTCATTGGCTAATTTATTCCCATCCTGGAGGTGCGACGAACCCATGTCCCATCTGCTCGATGAATGCCGCAACTTGAATCGTTGTGCGATCCCCGTACAAAGGCCCAACGATCTGCACACCAATCGGTAACCCTTCGCTCGATTTGCCAACCGGCGCAACCGATGCCGGTAAATAAAAGCCGCAAGTGATTCCCGGCCAGAAGAGCATATCGTTGTAAGCGATCTCACGGCCATCGACCGAATAGCTGCGCTCCCACGTCGTGCCCTTCTGCATATGTGGTAAGGCGGGCACTGCAAATGCAGGACACAGTAAAACGTCCCATCGATCAAAGAATTGTGCCCAGGCGTGACAAATCTTGTGGCGCTCCTCGTTCAAACGCAACCATTCGTGATGTGTCATATTTGTGGCACGTAATGTTAACGCTTCAGTACCCATATCATCGAGGCGAAGCTGTGCCTTGCGGGTGCGCTTCCGTGTCGACTCTTCCTCGGAATCCCACGCGCTCAATGCCGCTTCTAACAACGCTACATAAAGGCGATACGCCGCGAGAGAGTCAAAGGCCGGGCGTGCGGTGCGACTGACTTCAGCTCCGTCGCGTTCAAGCCGCATCGCTAACGCTTCAATGGCAGCCGTTATCTCATTGCTGGTGGCCTGTCCCGACTCCTGCGACCACACCGCGATGCGAAGGTCTTGCAGCCGACGTGCACGCGGCTTGGGTAGGTTCAACACCAGACCCGTATCGAGCGTATCTGGACCGCAAAGCGAATCCAGCGCCAGTTGTAGGTCGCGCGCTGAACGTGCGAGTGGTCCCAACACATTGATATCATCAGGTGCAGCCGTCTCCGCCACGGAATGACCACGCATCGGGCACAGTCCCCACGTTGATTTATGGCCAAAGATGCCACAAAAGTGAGCTGGAACGCGGATAGAGCCGCCGATATCACTGCCGATCTCCAGGCCACTGAATCCCGCCGCTACCGCTGCCGCAGCTCCCCCGGAACTGCCGCCAGGGGAATATGCCAGGTTCCAAGGATTCGATGTCGCACCGTACACCGGATTGTAGGCCTGCCAGTCCGCAAGCGATACGGGCACATTGGTCTTTCCGAAGACTACTGCGCCTGCCTTTTCAATCCGTTGCACTGCCACCGCGTCCTGCTCGGCGCGATGGTTTTCACGTTCTGAAAGCCCCCAAGTTGTTGGGTGGTTCTTTAAATCAAAGCTCTCCTTGACTGTCATCGGAACGCCGAACAGTGGAGCAGATTTCATACCGTGGTTTTGATCGAGCATGCGGGCACGAACGCGGGCTCGCGTAAAATCTCGCACCACAACCGCCCCAATCCTGGCGTCGAAACGTTCGACGCGGTCAATACAGTGATCCAGGAGTTCCAAACAACCGATTTTTCCCGCACGCGTTAATTCCGCTAACCGCCAGGCTGGAGAAAATGCCAGGTCCATGGTGTCCTCATGCAAAGGAAAAAAATCGATCAATAACGTGGAAAATAAATATCGATAACAAAAGCTGATCCTTCTCTGCGTTAAACCGTACAACTACTGCTCTAGTTCTATTTGACCCATGTCGTACCATCCATCAGGTTGTCGTCCGTCAATTGCCAAACGTATGGCAGGTTTATTGGTTCGAGGATCAAGCAGGGCGATTCGAACATGATAAGTACCGGGGGATAGGTCATCCGGCACATACAAGGATTCGTCTACGACTGCATCGCCAGGAAGCCATTTAGTTACATGAGAAGGTATTCGAACGATAGCTTCGCCGTCTTTCGACTGTAGTTCCATGGCCAGCCAATATTCCTTGTACACGGGAGCAACTCCAGCATTGAGCCACCACATATGGATTGGCATCATGCTACCCAGCCGTACTGTTGTCGGATATTCCAAACGCCGCAATATAAGGCGATATCCCATATGCTCTTCAAAATCCTCAAACTGACTTCGCCATTCGGGAGGGATCGGAGAAGACTTTACATTCAATGAAGTAACATGCCAGCGTAGCGCCTGATCCAGAATGTATTTCACATCTAAATTACCCCTTTTCCAACTGGATGGAGTACCACAAGTCTCCAGTGAGACGGGGCTGTGCTGCCATACGTTTTCGATTCCGGTACGTGCCACCTCTTCTGGATATACATCCAGCATTTCCTTCCACCTGCGCATATCTCCAAGACAATCCAGTCGCCAGCCTGCCCCGTGTTGGGTTGCATAAGCCAAAGCTTCCGGCTGGTCGAAGTTCATCAACAATCGGGTGTGCGGAAAAGCATTCAGCCAGATGTCTATGAGCGGTTTTTGTGCGGAGAATGGCGGCATGTAGTCGCTCCATCCTTCTCCCCAATAACCAATCGAGGATATGTCCACGCTGTCAAGATATGGATTCCCGTCGTATCGTTTACCGGCTTCAGCAACTAGTTCACCCCAGTATTTAAGATAGAGGGGATCACTGAAATCGGGCTGCCAAATACCCCCGTCTTTATCAGTTGATTTATTGGCACGCCGTGCCCCGGAAGCACGGTACCAATCCGGGAGCGGAATAATACGAGAATAGGGCATCAGACGGATAGCCAATGTCTGTCCATGTTGTCGAGCTTCTTTAAGGGCCAAGTCAATGATTTCCCATCGAAACTTTCCATCCTCCGGTTCGAGGGTGCTCCAATACCAACGGAGGTATGCGATCGAAGCATTAGGGAAATCGGGCTTCTTAGCCGCCTGTGGCAGCTCTGTTACAGGACCGCTTTCCGACCAGGTAAATGGAGGATTGAGTTCCTGACCGTTGAACCGCTGAAATGTGGTGATGCCCATCCCTGGATTTACAATCAAGCCCTGAATTTCACTGGGGCGAACTACGACGGTGTTTTGCTGTGCATATCCTCGAACCGCTCCAGCAACCATGAGCAGAGCCAGCACTCCGGAAGATAAATTCATAGAATTCCTTTGACTCACACACCCATCTCCTAGTGGTATCTTTTGATATTTGCAGGATCAAATGTGGTGGATATACGTCCGGAAATATGTACTTTAAAACTCCGCCGAACGTTTAAACCGTCGAGGTCAGTCGCTTTGAGACGCACTGTATAAACACCCGGTTCGGTATAGGCATGTTGTACTTTTCCACCCTCCGATGTCACGCCATCGCCAAAGTTCCAGATATAAGAAAGAACTGGATCTTCGCCATTGTTTTGTGCAGAGAAAGTTATCGTTTCTCCTGTGTCTCCATCCGATGGGCCAGCTATCTTCACTTCCGGTGCGCTTGCAGGAATTCGAGTGTCAATAATTTTCAGTACTCGGACGGAGTGAGGGGGCTGCTGAATCATCAAAGCCGTGGATGGTCGAACCAGAACCGGCTGATTTTCCAACACGTCGGTAACAACGTAGCGACCAGAAACCGGCAGGCCGATGCTTGAAAGATTTATGGTGTGCTCTCTCGGCTTATCCGTCCAGTTAAAAACAGCAAGAATGCTCTGCCGAAGATCTTCTTTAAGCAGAAAAATGCTTGGCTGTTGATCCTGGGCGCTATAGCTCATCAGGTCAACCGGAATAGAAGCCTCGCCCAAACGAACCATGTCGATGAGATCAGGATTTTCGATCAATGCCAGGCGCTCTGGTTCTTTCGATAGTGAAGGAAGGTTATCTCCAATCTCAAGCGCGCCTCCGGAAATTGCTGCGAGAGCAATGGATACTTTCGCTTCATCTAACGTCAGCGGTATTTTGCTCTCATGCCAGGCTTGGTCGGCGATCGTTTGTTCGGACACAGTAAAGGCATCCGGATCGGCGACAAAGAAATTGTGGTTCATATAATAGCGCGCGGCAATCCCCGGTTCAGCCTCTTTGCTGGCAAGGAAAGTATGGCCAGTATCTTGAGATATGCGGCCGTAATCCACCAATCCGACAGGATTCATCATCACACTGCCGTCTTTGTCCAAATAGACGTTATCACCCACGGTATCGCGGATGATCTGTAAGCCGATCCGCTGCGCCTCCATTGCCGTTACATTTGGCTGATAGTGGAATCCTTCTATCGCGCTATCATCCATGAAATCCAGCTTGATATATCGGATTCCCCATTTTCTTACCAGGGTCGAATACGCCTTTCGCAGGTAGTCTTGGGCGCTTGGATTGGTAGTATCGAGAATGTACAGTTGATCTTTGTGATCGACGACGGTTTTAACAGGAATTGGCGTGCCTCTTGCGTTTTTTACCAGCCAGTCTGGGTGATCGTGATACACCCAGGAGCGCTCCGATACCTCAAACGGCGCAGTCCAGATTCCCGGAACGAGTCCCAATCCATGTACTTGATAGTAGACAGGCGCAAGGCCATCCGGAAAGAGCGTGGCATTTGCCGTCGTGTATTCTCCGCGGGCATATTGATAGCCTTCGTCAATATGAAACACGTTGTAGCCCAGCGACTTCAGATGCTCCGCTTCCCACTTGGCATTGGTCAGCGCCGTTCCTGAATTCAGTCCAAAATAATAGGCTGTCCAACTCCACCACCCCATCAATGGAGGCGCCGAAGTCCTTGCATGATGGATATCCCGAATCAAAGAGCCATAGGTCTCCAATTGTTTGTGATAATCCTTCGATACACTAAAGAGCACTCTTTCTGACGAAAGCTCATCGCCAGGTGTCACAGGCAGGTTTAGCTGAATCTGATCCACTGCGGGAGCGTGCTGAAGGGAATAATCTTTCTCGATCTCGGTAGTTCCGGTTGAATCCACCTGGTAGGTCAAGAGGCGCGGTGAATTTCCCGTCGAGTTCGATAGATGAAGCCGGAGAATCGTGATAAACCGGTTTGAAGTGAGGGCACCGAGAAAGAGGCTTTCGTGGCTTCGGCGATTGTAGATGAGTTGGCTACCGACAGCGCGATGCATCTGCTGCTCGGCATCGGCAAGATCGCGGATTTTGACGGCTGGGCCGTCCTCGCTGTAGCTATCGGATAACACCCGATTCTCAGCCGCAGGCCCGTCCAAATTGAGAATGGGTTCCTGTGTTGCTTCCACGGAGCGGATGGCTTCGACATGAATGGGTTTGGCAGTTGTATTGCGAACGGTTACTTGTATATCAGCGAAAGGCTGATTAGCATACGCGCGCAACCGATAGATCAACTCCGGCTGCCCACTCAAACCCGAGCAGGTGACCTGCCAGTCCGTTGCCGCTCCCAGGAACCCTGTAACTGAAGAGTGTTCGATACTATGCTTAGGATAATCGGCTGCATGCAGCCAGCGTCCATCCACCTCGGCTGCTATCCCTGCTTTTAATGCATATAAGTCTTTCCCCTGTATTCCGATTGCATAACTACCATCATGGTCTACTGTCACATGAAGTGCATTTTGTGGATTCGGCGCTTGCGCCACCATTCCCATGCTACAACTCGCCAGCAACAATATGGAAGCGATATCAACCGCACCGCCAATCTTAATTCGCCTCATCCGAATAACCATCCGCATTTTTTCCAAACTGTCTAGATGACATACCTGCCGTTGATTTCCAGAAATAAGTTCTATCTGGATGCCAATTACTGTGTAATGTCATAAATCTATTGCCAGGAAGTGCGGTTCATAAAACTCCGTAGCGCGCAAACGCTTCGCTTGCAAACATGCCCTTTGCCAACTGCGTGCGTACAATGGACTCAGTGCGCACCTTCGCCAGGGATTTAACAATAACCTCCGCTTCATGCTTGAATGGCACCACAATGAGACCGTCCACATCTCCGATAAGGAGATCCCCGGGGTTGATCCATACGTCTCCCAGTAAAAGGGGAACTCGATAGTCTCGAACAGTACCTCGGCCCCGCTGATCGAGAGCATAGGAACCGCGACAATAAACCGGGAATTCCAGCGCGACGATTTGGTGCGTATCTCTCACAAATCCGTTACAAATTGCTCCGACTGCTCCTCGCTTTAAAGCGGCTGTCGACATCAACTCCCCGAAAAGAGCGTAAGGAGCGACCGATCCCGAGCAAATGTAGACATCGCCATCCCGTAAGTTATCGAGCGCTTCAAGCATCTTTCCCCATGGCGTGGTTTCATCTATCGGCGTTGAGATATCCTCTTCCAGCGCTGTCATCGCTCTTCCGGCGAGTACATTCTTCTTATTTTTGTCGAGAGGATGCAAATCCGGCGGTAAAAACTGATTTCGAAATCCCATCTGGTCGCAGATGTCTCCGACTACCGCAGTGTAGAGCTCAGTTCGAATCAGCGAGAAAAGCTCTTTATCGCTATGCCATTCTTTATCCATAGACTTTGTCGTTGATTTTCCTCAGATTCGCCCCGCTAGGGTATCGATGCAGAGCCCACGGAGGCCGCTCACGATGGCTTCAAGAAAATGTTCGCCCTTCCGAGCTGTCGCTAAACACGGATCACCGAACCCTCCATGGCGGCTTATCCTACCCATAGGCCTATAGATATTGACGGAAGAACCATCTAGCATTTCGCTTCGCGAATAAATCGATTCTGAAAGAATGCCGTCTTTTTCCGCTTTAGACATATCAACTAATTCGCCGGCAGCAGCCAGAATTATAGATGTTTCTAACTCGCATGCGTGACCTAGGCCCCCAAATTCGCTTTCTCGAATAGATGCCAGCTCTTTTCTGGCAACTTCCCAGTACGTCACCCCAATAATGTCAATATTTGGCAGTTCATGCCCCAGTTCTTGAATAGTGGACGCCAGGACCGCTCGATTTCCTCCGTGGCTGTTTATGAAGAGCAATTTCCGAAATCCATGTTGACTGACCGAAAGAGAGATGTCTCGAATTACGCCTTTCATCGTAGCCAGTGTTGTGCTCATCGTGCCAGCGAAGCTGAGATGATGGCTGCTGCAACCTAGCCAAACAGTCGGAAGGCATAATAATTTCTCCGGCATGCTTCGCTCTAACCGTCGCATAATTTCTTCACCGATCAAATAATCTGTACCCATCGGCAGATGCCAACTATGCTGTTCAAGCGCACTAAGGCAACAGACAACAACAATGTCGTTGCGACAAAGTTCTTCCACTTCTGGCCATTTCATCCGCTCAAGAAACACTTAAGGTCCTCTCTTCCAGCTAATCCGAAACCGCTAGCATATCGATCTCAACCTTTATTCCGCCCCAGAGAACTGCTTGAACCGCAGTCCGTACAGGATAGGGGGGACGGAAATAGTTGCGATACACTTCATTGAAGATGGTCCAGTCTTCGATGTCCTTGAGGTAGACTGTCACTTTGAAAACGTGGGAAAAACTTGACGACGCCAGTTCAAGCTGGTGCTTGCAATTTTCTAAGGTAAACTTCGCTTGTTCCTGTATATTATCGCCGACAATATTTCCATCATCGTTAATCGGTCCTTGGCCACTTATAGCGATTACCGCTCCACTGTTGATTCTTAGGACGGGAGAATAGGGTCCTGACTTTTTGTGCTGTGTCGTCCCATGCGGTATTTCGATAGAAGACCGAAGACCAGGAGGCGATAGCTGAGGCATCGGATTCGGCAAATATCCCAAAAAGCCAGATATACGCCAATGTCCCCCGGCGCGACGCAGCCAATATATGGTCTGCCAGTTCAAAACGATTTCGCGGCCTCCCACTATAACGGCGCGTCCGTCTATTTTTTTGTGGGCCATTGCTATGGCATCGGATATCTCGATATCTCTTAACACCGACGCTCTAAAAAGAAATTGCTCTGTGCTCTCATTAGCCAGTTTCGTTTTCTGAAACTCGGAAGCTTGCCGAAGCCATTCGACTCGATAACTATCGAGCGACGGAAAAGCGATCTTCCAGTGGTCTGGATTCGATGAACCTGAATAGCCTACGAATGATTCGGCTATAAAATCGTTGGCGATTGTGGACCAATCTGATTTCAAAAATGCCCCGATGTCTCTGTTGACGAGAATCTCCCAAATCTCGAATCGATCGGGATCGGTGGAAGGGAACGGATTTCGATCGCGTTCATTCATGCTTCTGAAGTCCAATGACCGGTCCGGTAATGGGCCAGTGCATCGTGGTCAAGTTCGACCCCCAGGCCAGGTGCTTCCGGCACTCGAGCCGTTCCTCCTCGAATTTGTAGAGGTTTCCGGAGCAGATCGTGCTCTCGAATTAGTCTTCCAAAGATATCGGCTGGCAGGATGGCCAGCGCTGCCGCTGCACTCTTGTGCACATAGCTTGCTTCTAAAATCCCTAGATCAATCTCACTTCCATGCCAGTAAGGCAATTCAAACAAATCCGCCAGGGACGCTAACTTGCGAAAGGCATAAATGCCTCCATTGAAGTTGAAGTAATCATTAGCACCGAGTTTCGCTGCCCTTACCGCATCTTGAGGTAATTGACCCATTTCCGCGTATGGCAGCGACACGTGCATGGCAAGTGGAACATGGATCTTTTGGCGCAAGTAACTCCAGGACTCAATGTTCCATCGTGGAATCGGATCTTCCAAGCAAAGTACATTTCCGATCCTGAACAGTTCCTGTGCAATCCTCTCGGCATGCACAGGATGTTCAAATCGCTCGTTCGGATCAAGAACGATGGAGATATCGGAACCACATATCTCACTAATATTTCGGCACCACTCAACTACCGGATCCTTCAACATACATTTGAACTTGATGCAATCGAAGCCCAACTCCTTGGCTTCCTTTGCTTTCCTTGCGGCGTCTGCGATCGTTCGATGCCCTGTCCAAAATGCACAACGTACTTCATCGCGAAACTTCCCACCTAACATTTGATAGAGTGATAGTCCGCAGCTACGCGCCAGTGCATCCACGATTGCACATTCAAAACCGTCATAAATACGGCCTGGCGGAATCGGGAGCGCTTGCGGATTTAATTCCGCGACATTCGTGCCGATCAGACCTTTCGCCACTGCTTGCAGCAGGTCGACGCTCAGTCCGCGATAAGATTCACCCAATCCGACAATTCCATTTGAGCAATGAAGTTGAATAATTGCCTTCGGAATCCGGTCAAACTGTTGTGTCCATCCCAGCTTTTCGCCCAACGGCAATTTGTGCAGACCATGATCGTTCTCGGGACTATTTATGCTATCCGGGCGTGCCGGCACCACCACGTAATCCAATGTGATGCGCTCGATGATCACTGACCCGCCTTCCTTTCAAAAAGCATCGCACTCGAACCTCCGTCTATCGTTATGCTCTGTCCAGTAATCGTAGCCGCCTCTGAACTCAGAAGAAAGCTCACTAAACCACCTACTTGCCCCGCAGTAACCAGCGATGGAATCAGTTGCTTTGTTGCTGTATATGAAGAGATCCAACTTTCCACATCAGGATCGAGCTTTTTAATCAATGAATGGTTCTGCGCGCTCATAACCAGTCCTGGATGAATGCAATTGGCTCGAATATTCTGTCCACCATAATCCACCGCGATGCCTCGCGTGAACGCCTCTAAGCCGGATTTGACGGCCGCGTATACTGAAAATCCGCGAACCGAGCGGTGGGCATGTATCGAGCCGATGTTCACGATAGATCCTCCAGCAGGCATCATGGCTCGCAATGCGGCGCGACAAAAACGGAACATCGCGCGAAAATCCACATCTAAAATACGCTCAAATTCTTCGTCTTCAATTTCCGCTACAGGCTTACACAGGCCGACCCCCGCATTGTTGACTAATCCATCAAGTCGCCGGTAACGCTTGAGCGTTTCCTCTATCGTCAGCTCGGCCGCGTGGTCTGATGTAATATCTCTGACAATTCCATCTATCTGAAATCCTTCAATGGAAAGTGCGTGTTGAAGTTTCGTGATAGCGGAAGCGTCTGCGTCTATAATCAGTACCTGCCACCCACGTCTCGCTAAAGCTTCCGTGATGCCGCAGCCAATTCCTGCGCCTGCGCCTCCTGTAACAATTGCTACTGGTCGCTTACTTCCTGAGCTATCCGATAAATCGCGATGAGTGGGTGTAGGCATGAGCCGGAATTACATGAATCCAGCTTTACTCAGCAGTTCATCTTCTGTCAATTAGAAAGATTAGAAATGTTCTGTCTGTTTCTGTTGAAAGAATGTGCGCTTCAGAAAAGGAAATTTATATATGGATCTCATGCTTGATGATAGCCAAAAGGAAGCAGGCCTGGTTCCATGCCCCCTCCTCGTCAATAGAATCTGCGAAAGACTCCATTTCCTGTTGTCTCAATCATTCGATCAATCTCAGTCCGCAGACAGATACATTTCCTGCATGACAGTGCACCAGATCGAAATAAATATTTCGAAGCTCAAATTGATGAAATATTGCAGATATTTAAGTTATTTCCAGGCAAATCCCTTGTCCGCTGGATTGGAGACAACTGCATCTGCGAGAGAAATTATCCTCATGTCCTTTGTCAATCGATGCAAATCAACACTGCTATTCACACGAATGTCCTTAGGCTCACCGGGTAGTAAATCAAAGTAGTTATCGGAAAGCTCTACATCATGGTTATTAAATGATATGTATACATCACGTGCAAGCGCCTTCGATAAAAGGTGCAAATTGTAAGAACCATGCACCTCTGTTAGCTGCCTTTCGATATAAGTAGTTGGTATCAGAGAAGTTATCTTTATATCTTTCGTTGATTGACGCAAATCAACACTGCTATTCACGCGAATGTCCTTAGGCTCACCGGGTAGTAAATCAAAGTAGTTATCGGATAGATTTACATCATGGCCGTTAAATGATATGTATACATTACGTGCAAGCGCCTTCGATAAAAGATGCAAATTGTAAGAATCATGTACCTCTGTTAACTGGCTTTCGATATGAGTAGTGGGTAGCTGCACTGGCTTCGGGTGAACGAAATAAATTATGTTGCTCGACACTTGCTTTCCATCGATGGTCAGACCTGCCGCGGCGAATATTTTTGCTGGATCCACTTCATCTGAGGTTATAAAGCTATTGATCGGAATGTGAATATAGGCGTCACTAGAAAATTCTGGAATAGTAATGTTTTCAGACTTTTTATTCATAACGGTTCCATCGACTTTCATAATCCGCACTCTAAGGGTTGCGGCGGCCGCCTTCTTCTTATCAGAAGTCACATAAATATCGAGTTGCTGATCCTTAATGCCAAAAGATACCAACATCGGAGAGTAAAAACGACGTGCATAATACTGCAAAGCTTTCCAGCGACCATAATAGTCGATACTTGACGATGTAATTCCGGGCCAGCAGTCATTGAGTTGCCAGAAAATGGAACCCATAGCGTGCGATTGATCCTGTCGAAGATGTTCCGCAACCGCCTTTATATCTTCAGCCTGTAAAATCTGACTTAAGTAAATCATGGAAGAAAAATCTCTCGGCTTTCCATAGTTTCGCAATATGGAGTCGTAGATGGATTTGTATATATTGACATCAATCGATCCGGATTTCTGATGAGCCTTCATCACGGCGGTATCGAGACTCGTCCGATCCTGGGGCAGCGTGAATGTTTCAATCGTCCTCATATCGGGAAGGGCCGGAAATCCATATTTTCCGGCAAGCTCGTAATGACGCTTTTCTGCCTCATTGTAGGGGAATCCGAATAATTGTCGATCCAATACTGATGCGGTATTAGCATTGATGTCGGCAGCCTCGCCGTCGCTTTGTTTTCCATTTTTATTTTTCAAGTTACGATTGTTTTCGATTTTGGTACCCTCATAATCGGCACCAAAAGCACTGGGCCAATATGGGGTTGTTGGGGCATAGCGAGCAACCTCTGTTGGAATGATTCCATTAAAAATGGTCAAATAATTCTTCCACATCTGTATACGAGCTTCAGAAGTTCCATCGTGGCTGGTCTTACCAAAAGTCGATTGCGGCTCTTCGCTGCCATACCACAGCCCAATACTGCTAAAATTGTGCAGTCGCTTTAACTGATCCTTTGCTTCCTGAGCAACATCTTGTTTAAATGCAGCAGTTCCTGGCTGCCTCGGAGTGTCAAACATAAAGTCCTGCCAAACCAGAATACCGAGCTCGTCACATAACTGGTAAAACTCCTTTGTTTCGTAATAACCACCACCCCATACTCGTATCATATTCATGTTGGCATCTATCGCTGACTGCAAAATATAGCGAAGTTGCTCATTTGTGACCTGATTAGGAAAATTGTCAAAGGGTACCACGACCGCCCCCTTTGCAAAGATAGGGGTTCCGTTTACCGCAAATTCATAGTGGTGTCCCAACTTATCTGGCACGTACCGCAACTCCAACGACCGAAGTGGAACATGCACATCGCTGGAGTCCTGAATAACACCACCAGTCGCTATATCTGCGTGAAAATCATAAATAGGTTGCCATCCATAGCCAACCGGATACCACAATTCAGGCTTTTCGATAGTGAGAGGCAACTCCAGGTAGTTAGTTCCGGGATGAAGAACAGTTACTCGCGAAGCGCTTTCGAAAATATGCTTACCGGTTACCGCTATGGTTGCTAAAGTATTCTCGGAAGCTACAACGTCTATATCAGCGACAATATGCGCACTGTTACGCGTAACGTCCGTTTGGCGAATATTAAAATCGGAGATTCTTGCGCTATTCCATGCTTCCAGCCGGACAGGCTGCCAAATTCCGCTGGTAACAAATCGTGGTCCGCCTTCCCACCCATACTCATATGCAGCCTTGCGTATATATGATTTCGTTGGCACTTGGAGTATGGGATGCCATTGATCTTTTGCTGAGGTTGCCACAGCACAGCGGATCGGGGAGGTAAACATGACAAGAAGCCGGTTTGCACCGCGTTTCAGATACGGCTTTGCATCGATGCGATAGGTCCGGAACATATCATCCGATTTCAGGACAAGAGTCCCATTCAGATACACACTCGCACAAGTATCCAGGCCGTCAAACACTAGATCAATGTTATTGTGTGTTACTATGTCAGTCCCAGCTGAGATGGTCGTGCGATATTCCCAATCGGCATCTTCAATCCATTGAAGCTTTGTTTCATTGTCTCTATAAAAAGGGGGTGGGATCAGCTTGTTGCGAAGCAAGTCCAGATGAACATCTCCGGGAACTTTCGCCGGCAGCCACTTTTCCTGTATGGCGGTACCCTTGACGTCTGTCATTTGGCGAAATTCCCAGCCAGTATTAATCGCAATGCTTTGGTTCGCTGCCCCCCATAGCTGTGGCATCAAAATTGAACCGAAGCCGAAGAGCACAATGGAGGTAGAGCACCAGGTTGTAAATAATTTCACGCCTTAACCTCACAGAGAACGTTGGCCTATATCCGTCAAAAAATGGTAAGACCCATAATCATCGGATAACCACTACGAGCGCGGTAGGTCTTAGTTATAAGCTTCCAGATAAGCTCCAGGCATACAACACCCCGTCGATTCCCGTGAGAATATACTGAGTCCCATTCAGTTGATACGTCATGGGAGCGCTATTCAGCATCCCTCCCGGTCGAGTGTGCCATAGCACGTGGCCATTTGAAGGATCGAGCGCCAGCAGATTACCGGAAATGTCACCAGTGAAAAGCAGGTGTCCGGCGGTCGTCAGAATGCCCGGATAGCCCAGGCCAAGGCCGCTCTCTCTCTGCCAACGAATTTCTCCCGTCCGATAGTCCAAAGCCAATAAGATAGATGTCGTAAATAACGCGATAGATCCACCACCGTGGTTGTCTTCAGGCGGACTTTTAGCATCCGCATCCAGATGCCAAAGACTATACCCCTTCCGAGCATTGACGTAGAAAAGCCCAGTCTCCGGATCGAAACTAGGTGACATCCAATTTGTTCCACCACCTTGAGCGCCGCGCAAAAGCAAACCATCCGGTTGTGGTTCTTTTGCTGGATTTGGGATGGGACTACCTTTGTAGTCGACACCTTTCGCCCAGTTTGTAGGAACATATGGAGACGTCAGCAGATGCTCGCCAGTCTGCCGATCAAGCACAAAAAAATACCCATTGCGGCTCGCCTGGGCTAGGAGCTTGCGCGGCCTTCCGTTGAATTTCGCGTTAAATAAAACTGGTGTCTCGACTGAATCCCAATCATGAGTGTCATGAGGAGATGTTTGAAATGACCAGACAATCGCCCCAGTAGCGGCGTTAAGCGCCAAAATGGAGCATGTGTAAAGATTATCCCCAGCCCGCCCTGCGCCGGCCAGCACTGGATGTGGATTACCTGTTCCCCAATATATTAAGTTGAGATCCGGGTCGTAAGTGCCCGTTATCCATGCTGAACCGCCGCCATGGTTCATCGCCCTGTTATTTGGCCATGTCTTAGCCGCCGGAGTCCCAGGTTCCGCCAATGTAGAAGTTCGCCAGACTACTTTTCCGGTTTTCCAGTCAAGTGCCTCGATAAAATGACGCACTGCTATTATATCGTCGGATGTGCCGACAACAACGAATCCTTTGACAATCAATGGAGCGATACTAAGATAGTAGCCTAGATTAGTGTCAGCTATCTTGACATCCCAAAGTTTCTTTCCATTCCGTGCATCCAGACACAGGAGATGTGCGTCTGGAGTTCCGAAATAAATCCTGTCGCTATAGAAAGCTACCCCCCGTTGCCCGGTATGATCGCCTTCAGAAGTGCGTCGAAATTCCCATATTTGTTGTCCAGTTTTGGCATCTAAAGCCCACACTCGATCTGGCACTGTAAAGTATACGATTCCATGCATTTCCAAGGGTGTCGATTTCAGCGTCGCGGCATGGGTCTGATAAGCCCATGCTAGTTTCAATGATTTAACGTTTGATTTGTTGATCTGTGTTAACGTACTGTAACGTCTACCTGAATAATCTCCGTTATAGGTCGGCCATGAATCATTCAGAGAAGGAATAGAATTCGTCACAATAGAAGTTTGTCCGAATAAGCATTCCGCGCCAGCTATTATTAAGATAGCTATCGTCTTTATGCTACTTGAGCGTTTCCAGATAGGCAAAAATATCATGAACATCCTTATTCTTGTATTTGCCGAGCAATTCCAGATGTTCGGTCAACGGATCCTTTACCTCAACTTTCACTTGCTGAAGCGACCATGAACGATACCATCCATCCTCATTAAGGATTGCTACATAGAAAGCATCGAGATGCAGCAATTTCCCCTTTATCTGCTTGCCTGAAGGCAGGAATACGATAGCCATGATATTATTGTGCGGTGGATATAGGAATCTAGCCTCTAACCTCATGGGTGAGTACCGGCTCGCAATTCCGGCAAGATCTCCGGTAGGGGAGTGACAAGTATTACATCGTCCTTTTCCATAAAAGTATTGTCGGCCGGCTTCGGCGTTTCCTGTCAGAAATTGCTTGAGTGTATGCTCCCGCATAAAGGTGGACGATTTGACATTATTATTAGCTTCAATTCGGGCATGAAGAAACCCGGCGATATCTAGAATATCGGCCTGACTCATCAAGGGGAACGCTGGCATTCCTTTTCCACCACGCCCCTCCCGGATCACGGGCGCAATCAGATCTCCACTATTGTCATGACGCACTAGAGGCGATTCGAGCAGATTCGGGCCTGCGCCGCCCATAGCCTCATTGCCATGACATTCCGCGCAATTTTGCTGAAATTCGATCTTCCCCTTCTGCAAATTTTCTTTTTTTAGGGGGGGCGTCTGCGCAATAACATCAACTGCCAGGAACTGCGCGCCCAAACATAAAGGAATGCACAATTTTACAAACTTTCGTAAGACAATCATCGAGTGTTCTCGCGACGACGGCAGCAGAGATTCATTTGTCCATTTGCTACTATGTCATTATCTGTGGCAGCCTGGATTTATGTGGGCACGCCATAATGGTTCGTTTGTCTGTGATTACGAACTGGCGTCAAAAAAATCGATAGCTATAAAAATGAACGACAAGCCGCAATTTCGATCAGTATTTCAGTTCGAGCCCGCGAGATGTGATTCATTCCGATTCCGTAACCATGCCGCAACCTCGCTTGCATTCTGATCGGGAGGAAAGACCGGATAGAACACCTGCTCGATCCTCCCATCCCGGATAACGAGCGTCATCCTTTTCAGACAGGTTATTCCACCTGTTATGAATGTCGGAAAACGCATCGCCGTTGTTAGTCTTAAAGATTCGTCCGAAAGAATGGGGAAAGGTAGGTGCAGACGTTCCGCTACTTCGCGCTGCCAAGCTGTGTCTTGCGTCGACAACCCAAACAAGTTGGAAACACCTAGGGACCTCAGTTCCGCATAGTGATCGCGAAAAGCGCAAGACTGCGGTGTACATCCCCGCGCCCCAGGAATGAGCTCCCATCCATCCGGGTTTGGCTCATTCGGTCTGCCCGTCCGGGGATAGGCATAGACCACAACCAGCCCTCCCAACATGGATAAATCTACATCCGATCCGTCCGTAGCAGATAGCCGGATGGAGGTAATCGCCATCCCACGCAAATGTCGTGCGCCTCCGTCGTCCTCAGGCCGTGGAAGCTCTGACCAATCCGGCGTGTCGATGGATTGTGTCGACATCGGTTTACTCCATCATGAAATCGACCTAACGATCTCACGCTATAACGTGTGCCACAGGTCGCGCGCAACCGCACCCTACAAAATTTCGTGACCTTAGCGTTACTCAGCGGATTATCCTTGTCAATTAGAAAGATTAGAAAGAGTTTGTCTGTTTTTTATGTGCATTGAATCCAGCGCACATGTACCAGGAATCAATTGGATGCGCGAAGAGAACGCTCGAGGCAGCTTCGTGATATACCCATTACCGTCGACTCGACTAATAGTGGTAAAGTCACCAACCCAACCAGCACAAAAGTCGAGCAGCATTTATTTTGGATCTGAGCAGAGAGAATCTCTATAGTGTGGAAAAAGCCCGAGGTTCCGGAAATACACGGCGGGCTTCGCCGGAACGCTCGCCAAGGTTATTATTAGCAATCATGTCGGCAATGAGTGCAAGCGCGTGTGTTCGCGCCACCAGAAAAGCCTTTATGCAGTCGAGCAGAGGTCATATATCTATTTTGAGTCGTATATCCATCTTATTTTTTTGTGCACTTGCGGTATTCACGCTTGTGTCCTGCAAGCCCTCCCCAAAGCAGAAAAAATTATCGGCTATAGAGTTGCGCACAATCAACGTAGTTGTCATCACGCTTGATACCGTCCGTGCGGACCATCTTCACTGTTATGGCAATCAGAATATCCAGACTCCCACGATCGACAGCCTTGCCCAACGGGGAGTTCTGTTTGAAAAAGTACTCGCGCAAACGCCATTGACAGAACCCTCCCATGCCAGCATCTTCACGGGCGAAAATCCCAATGTCCACCGCGTTCGTGACAACGGATTCGTATTGCAGCCCTCCTCGCTCACGCTGGCAACGATCCTACGCGGGCGTGGATGGGATACGGCAGGATTTATCAGCGCCTCCGATTTGAACAGACAATTCGGATTTAATCAGGGTTTTTCAACCTATGACGATGAAATGTCGCAGTCAACCGATATGTCAATGGATCAACCTGTTGCGGTGCGCCCAGCCAACATAACCGTGGACCATGCCATCCGGTGGCTGAACCATCAGTCCGGCAAGCCATTTTTTGTGTGGCTGCATTTGTACGATGCCCACCAGCCCTACCATCCGCCTGAGTATTTTCTCAAGCAATATCCAAACGATCCGTATGATGCGGAGATTGCATTCGAAGATCAACAAATAGGTCGATTTCTGAATGTTGTCAGGAAGAAATCGCCGGACGGAAAAACGCTGATTCTCCTGCTTTCCGATCATGGCGAAGGCCTTGGTCAGCACGAAGAAGACGGCCATGGAGTGTTCCTGTATGACTCCACGATACGCATCGCATGGATCATGGATGGACCTGGAATTCCAGCCGGCATCCGCGTCCAGCAGCAGGCGCGGGAAATCGATGTTCTCCCGACTGTGCTGGATTTGTTGGGTGGAAAAGCATCGCCGGCGGTTCAAGGGAGGAGCATGGCACCGGCTTTTTCCGGAAAAACGGTGCCAACAACCTACTCCTATGAGGAAACGCTGTATCCAAAAATCAATATGGGATGGTCTGAGCTGCGCGGCATTCATACCCCTCACTGGATGTATGTCCGCGCACCTCGACCAGAGCTATACGATCTCGATCATGATCCCGACGAGGTCAATAATGTTATTGCCGCACATCCGAAGGAGTACCGCAAACTGGACGCGCAATTGAAGCAGCTCAGTCGGCTGGGAAGCAGCAATACGGAAACAGTTGCGACCCCATCGATGAATCAAAAGACGATCGATCAATTGCGATCGTTGGGCTATGTGGGAGGATCTTCGGGTGGAAATATCGAACTCAATGGACAAGGACCAGATCCCAAGGACATGTTGAACGTAATTCTTCTATTCAACAGTGCCTTGGGACTTGATGGTAGGGGGCTTCCTACAGCTCGCAAAATTGCATTGCTCCAACAAGCGATTCGACAAAATCCAATCAATCCTTACCTGTATTCCGCGTTGAGCGATCAATATAAGCAAATCGGCCAAAATGAGCTTGCTTTACAGGCATGTCTCACAGCTCTGCATTATAACCTTCAAAATAAAATGATTCTCTCGCGGGTGGGAGATCTGTACATGCATGCAGGCCATCCGAAAGAAGCCTTATTGTTTTTTCAGCGAGCGGCCAGACTAAACCCTTCTGATGTCGAAAACCAGAGCAATTTGGCGAGTGCATACATGCACAATGGTCAACTTGAGGATGCTGAACGAATTTTCCGTTCTATCATCGCCTCCCAGCCTTATGCGCCAGCCTACAATGGCCTTGGCATCGTTGCGCTGAATCGTCGTGACTTTATCACAGCACGTACACATTTTAATCAAGCACTGCAATTAAATCCGGACAATGTGGAAGCGGAATACAATCTCGGGATCGCTTGTGCACAGACTCACGACTTGCCCTGTGCTCAGACTGCTTTTCAAGAATTTCTCTCAAAGGCTTCCCCGGCAAATCAAAGTCTTGCGCCCCAAGCGGAATATAATCTCGGCATCGCTTGCGCGCAGACTCACGATTTGCCCTGCGCTCAGACTGCTCTCCAAGCATTTCTTGCAAAAGCTTCGTCCGCATATCAAAACCTTGTGCCTCAGGCCGAATATTATCTAGGCATCGTTTGCACACAAACTCACGATATTTCCTGTGTTCGTACCGCTTTTCGAGCCTTTCTTGCAAAAATTTCGCCAGCATATCAAGACCTTGTGCCCCAGGCCGAATACAATCTCGGAGTCGCCTGTGTACAAGCTCACGACATCCCATGTGCCCGCACTGCTTTTCGAGCTTTCCTTGCGAAGGTCACACCGGAATATCAAAATCTTGTGCCACAGGTAAAAGCGAACCTGATCGCTTTGCACTGATAATGAATCTGAGCAACGTTGTAGTAGACGATCGTTAAAGACTGTCGTCTCTTTTTCCGAAGTGGCAGTGCGTTCTAGTAAATCTTGTCTCTCGATTTGTTGAATATTTACTTTCCGGTCGGGCAGAATTCCGATCCGATCAGATCTTTCCGAATCCTCTTCAACACATAAAAAGACAGACCCTTTCTAATCTTTCTAATTGACGGCGTTTAGGTCGCAGAGTAATGCATTAACTGAATATTACCTGTCCTAATTTCCGCAAGTGTATTGAGAGACCATTTTTTTACCTGAAAGAACCAACTTTATTCAATGAGGAGTCGGCACAATGACGCGCCGGTTTATAAAGATTAGTTGCTGGTTTTTATCGGCCATTCTAGCTCTACCTGCCTTTGGTCAGATACCGTCAACGATCCGCCGACTCGATCGCACCGCCATCACCCCATCCCGCGCCGATGCGATCGCGTCTTCTGAGTTAACCCGCGATCACGTTACAGGAGCGCAACTTGCTATCCTCAACCACGGTCACGTTGTCTGGACCTATGCTTTCGGTTTCCGCGATGTGGAGCATCAACTTCCCATGACCACGGACACCGATATGGGAGCCGCTTCCATCACCAAGCCCGTTTTTGCCACTTGGGTTATGCGCCTGGGCGAAGAACACCGCATCGACCTCGACCAACCCATAGCCAAAATGCTTTCTCAGCCGCTCAATGATTATGCCCCCTATCGAGATTCTGCTGCCGATCTCGTTCGTGACCCCCAGTGGCAGCTGGTCACCCCTCGCATGTTGCTCTCCCACACTTCCGGCCTTGGCACTCTCCTCGGAATCGAGCACGATCATAAATTCCACCTGCACTTCCGGCCCGGATCCCACTACGCTTACTCGAACGCCGGCTATAGCCTCCTCCAGTTCGCCATCGAACAAAAGCTCAACCTGTCGATAGCGCAGTCCATGCAGGATGACATCTTTACGCCCCTGGATATGACCCGCACCAGCATGGTCAAGCAGCCTTCCTTCGCAGAGAATGCTGCTCTCCCCTATGATGCCAATGGCGATCTCATTACGCGTCGCGTTTATCCCACCCATCGGCAAACCGATCATCCCCGTGCTTCTGCCGCCGGCTCTATGACCACAACCGTCAACGACCTCTCACGCTTCCTCACAGCCTACCTAGCCGGAAAAATCCTCGAACCATCCACCCGCGCAGAGATGCTCACCTCACAGCTTGCCATCCACACCCTGCACGAGGCTCCTACCCTCTCGACCGAAACCGGCACTGAAGGTGATCGTGTCGGCCTTTCGGCCGGTCTGGGTTGGGTCCTGCTTACGCGAACGCGTTACGGCCTTGCCTTTTCTAAAGAAGGATGGGTAGCCGGTATTCAGAACTATCTCATCTGTTTCACTCGAAGCGGAACGTGCATGATTCTGTTGACCAATAGCAATAACGGCACGTTGGCTTTTCGTCCGCTCCTCGAAAAGCTCATTGGCGATAATGCTACTCCATGGGAATGGATGCGCCTCACACGCAACGACATCCTTCAGGACGATGAACATACTCTGTCAAAATAGCTGCACATCGGTCGCGATCGAAAGCAGGAACGACTGTAAGTTAGCCTGATTTTTAATTGTTCAAAACATATACAGGATATTTCTAATCTTTCTAATTGACAGAAATTTAAGATACAGAGTAATGCTTTTAATACGCGATTACACGGTGTGCCATTTTCCCGAAGATATTAGAGCTAGGTTCCCCCAAGAATCGGCCTCGAACATAAGCGCGACTATGCATCGTTTTCACTTGCTCGGAGGAGGTACCAATCTATGACGTGTAGGTTCATCAACGTATGCGTTTTGTTGCTATGCAGTACTTTCGCTGTGACGGCATTCGCTCAAAATTTCAATTCATCTGTTACGGGTACAGTACAGGATGCTAGCGGAGCTGTAGTTCCAGGCGCGACGGTCCATCTGACAAACGTCGGCACCAATCAACAACTCAGCACTACGTCTAAGGGCAATGGGTTCTATACCTTCACGAACCTGAGTCCGGCAAATTACAAAGTGTCCGTCAACGCGCCCGGATTTGCCCAGTGGGTTGGCGTACTCACATTGCGGGTTTCCCAGGTGGCGGAAGTGGATCCCAAGTTGATTGCCGCCCGCGTGTCGACGAAAGTCACCGTGAGAGATGTAACGCCGGTCATCGATCGGGTAGACCCAACTCTTTCGGACGTAAAGAGTGCCAACACGATTGAAACTATTCCTGTCCAGAACCGCAGCATCCTAAATGTTCTGGCCTTCAGCCCGGGCGTGGTTGCAGGCAATTACGGCGGCTCGGGCGCGGGATATACGCGAGTCAACGGCGTGCCGGCCGGCGGTTCCGTAGATTATCTGGTGGACGGTCAGACCATGTCGGACCGGTACTCCGGTGAATTGCAGAGCAATCCTCAGCCGATTCCTACCTTTCAGGAAGTCAAGATCATCACCTCGAATGGGGATGCGCAATATAGCCGCCCTGGTGTAGTGGAACTAGTGACCAAGAGCGGCACCAACCACTTTCATGGACAGCTCTTTGAGCTGAACCAGAACAATTATCTCCGAGCCAAGCAGGCTTTTTCCGGCCCTTCGCTGAATTACCTGATGCACAATGAGTTCGGGGGCCAACTTGGCGGACCTGTTTGGCTTCCCAAGCTCTATAACGGGCGGAACAAGACTTTCTTTTTCATCGATCTTGAGGGAATCCGCGAAAATGGGAATGTACCGACTCAATACACCGTTCCCACGCCGGCCATGCGGGGCGGCGATCTTTCCGGGCTGTTGAATCCGAGCGGAAGGCCGATCACAATCTACGATCCGAACAGCACGCATTCCGATACCTTTGGCCCCTATGATCGCACCCAGATGTCCTATAACGGGGCGCTGAACGTGATTCCGCCCAACCGTCTGAATGCGGTCGCGCAGAAGGTGCTGACTGCTTCCTACGGCGTTCCCGAACCGAATATCAACAATCCGACGTTCTATCAATTCACTCCGAATTACATACCGGTAAGCTCGGCAGAATCACTCACGAACAAGCTGTACACAGTGAAGGTCGATCAATTGTTCGGGCCCAATCGCCTGTCGCTACGCTATACGTATACTGGCAGCAACACCATAGAGCCCGAAGCACTTCTGAACCCACAGATCGCCGCCGCCGGCGGACACAACGGAGCGGTTGTCTTTACCCAGGTGCTTGGGACGCACGCCGTAAATGTTCTGCGTGGGGGCGTGCAGTACGACCATAAGTTCGATGGACCGGTGCCCGTCGGTCCCCCTCCTATCACAGAGACTCTGGGCTTGCCCAGCTATCCACCCGAGACCGCGTGGCCCAGCTTTAACTGGAATGGCCCGAATGACACTTACTGGAGCGCTATCGGTCGCGACAATCCCAAGGACAATCCCGACCAGATCGAGACCGTGAGCGACCAGTTTTCCTATAACCGCGGCAACCATCAAATGATGTTCGGCTTCGGGGTCCAGAACTACCGCACGAATACTTACCAGACAGGCCAGCCTGGTGGTGGTTACACCTTCAAAGGCTACTTCACGAGTCTTCAGAATCCCGCCCAGGCGGCCGCGGGGACGTACGATGTACCCATTGGCCGCACCGGTTCGGGACTTGCGAATTTCCTGTTAGGCCAAACCCATGGTTTCTTTTACACGATTTACCCTGTCTACCATACGCGTCAAACCGAGTTTGACGGATTCGCGCAAGACAACTGGCGGGTCACACAGAACCTGACGTTGAATTTCGGCCTGCGGTATCAATACTGGACGGCATTCTCGGATTCAAGCGGGCAGGAGGCGACCTTTGACCCGAATATCCCCGGCGGCATGGTCGTCTACCAGGGCAGCGGCGCTCTTCCTTCACAAGTTCCGGCTGCGATATTCAATTCCTTCAAGGCGAACGGCTTGCCGATCGAGTCTGCCGCGCAGGCGGGTTACCCACTCAGCTTGTGGAACATGCCGAAGAACAACTTCGAGCCGCGACTTGGTTTTGCCTATCAAATCGGAAGCAACGCAGTCCTGCGTGGCGGCTGGGGTATTTACCAGTGGACGATACCATTGGAAAATTTTGTAAGCGACACTCGTCTCAATGTGCCCTTCAGCCAAACCTTTAACCTCAATCCGGGTACCCTGCCGAACGGTGTATTGACCGATGCTCATGCGGCCGAACTGGAGTTTCCGATCGCCTCGGCCCAGTACGCGGGCCCTCAGGGCGTGAATCAATTCGTGCTGGGCAATCAGGGATGCGCCAACGTGCCGGCAGGAACCTGCACGCCTCCAGGCTTGGAACTGGACCTCAGTAATGAACCAATGGTGCAAGGCAGCGGATTTTCGATGGATCCTATGGATCCCAACTACAAACCGCAAACGGTGCAGGAGTACAACCTGACATTTGCGCAGCAGTTGCCAAAGCACATTGGGTTTGAGCTCAGCTACATCGGGAACCACAGCTACAACCTGCTGCAGACGGACCCCATCAACTACACTGTTCCACGCGACACCGCGCCTCCAGGTTCAACTCCCGCGCAGTTGCGCCAATATCCTGTCTTTGAAACCTCTTGTGGCTATTGCATGAACACGTTTCGTTATGTCGGCCATGCCAATACCAACCTGCTGCAGGTGAGATTGCAGCATACATTCGGCAGCGGGCTGTTGCTGCAATCCTATTTCACCTGGCAAAGGGCGCTGACAACGACCAATTCGGGAACGCTTTACCAGGCCCTGGGGAATGCCGCGACGATGGTTCCGGCGGCGTTGACTCCGGGTTATTCTCTCACCAATCCGAACTCCGGGGCTTCCACCGCCGAGCGGTTAAGTGCCGTCTACGCTCCCGACAGCAACCTGCCTGACAAAACCTTCAGCTTGAATGCCCACTATGAATTACCCTTCGGCCGGGGCAAGAGGTACCTTGGAAATTCGCATGGTTTCGTCAATGGGCTGGTCAGCGGATATAACATCTCACCGTTCTTCCTATGGCATAGCGGCTTTCATTTCGCGCCGTACTTCACCGCGTACAATTCCAGTACCGTCTCACCGGATGGTACAAGTGGCATTGTTTTATCTCCGGGAAAAACCGGAATACTGCCGGAAAGCCAGCGAACGCCGCAAAAATGGTTTGATCCCAGCATTTACGATCCGACGTCGGGAAGTCCTTATGCGGGACAGACCTACACCCTGCAGACCAGCCTTCAGGGCGATTACCGGAACAACATTCCGAACAATTACATGACGGGACCGGGCTTTAATGAACTGGACGCCACGATCTATAAGCTCACACCGATTACCAAGAGCAGTGTGCTGGACATCGAGGCCCAGATATTCAACGTCTACAACCATCAAAACCTGGGCTTGCCGAACGTGAATGGCATTATCACTACCCCGCTCAGTGGCAGCTTGCCCCGGATGATCCAACTCCAGGCAAAGTACGTTTTCTAATTTGGCTCCTTGTTCTTCTTTTGCGGCCCGGACAATTACGGGCCGCTTTTTATTTTCCATCCGCTACTGGAATCAATGTAAAACTATGTGAAAATATCCGATCTAAATTGCTAGGTAAACCTGAACTCACAACTATTCATCATGAATCAGTTACTCGCCAGAATTTGATCTAAAGAAGACTGACACACTCTATCTGGCTGATTGTTCTGTGCAAAGACGGAGGAATTCCTTGGTCTTTGTCGCGATATATCCGGTACTTCGTACTGCTGCCACCTTCTGAAAAATCCGTTCACCATGTATTTGTAATGCATGCAAGTGTTCGCTTCGGGTCCGGCGAAGCGAGAGGAATCCGATACCCAGATTGATTTCGATCATCTTCTCAATGGCCTCTTCATTCTCCAATTCCATGATGATCTTGGGCTCAATGCCCGCCCGTCGGAATCGAGAATCTATTAAACGACGAATTCGACTTTCCTTGGGGAAGGAAATGAAGGGCAGGCTTTTCAACTCGGTCCAGGTAACACTCTTGCGTCTAGAAAGAGTGTGGCGTCGGGGCACGGCTACAACGAACTCTTCATCGAATAGTGGCTCGTAGTGAATATATTTTTCCAAACTAGGCCCCTCGGGAGATTCGCTTACGATTCCCAAATCGAGATCGCCAGTGCTGACTAGCCGGATAAGATTGTCTGCAGTACCCGTGACAATATAGATATCGATTTTGGGATACTGCCGATGGAACCGTTCGAGCACGGGAGGTAGGAAAAAGGTGAGCGCAGTGGTTCCTGTACCAATTCTAAGCTGGCCGCTTTGTAACGTGCGAAGATCTCGAATCTGTTTCCCCAGCCGGGCGATCTCCTGATGTACCGTGCGGGCGGTTTCTATCAGCAACTCCCCCGATTCATTCGGATGAACGCTTTTTCCTCTTTTGACGAGAACCTTTTCGCCGAGTTCTTCCTCCAGCAGTCGGATTTGACGATGAATGGCCGAATGGGACACATGCAACTGGCTACCTGCCTGCAGATAGCCGCCTTGTTCTACGACTGCCAAAAACATTTCAAGCTGCCGAACATCCATTGTCGTTTACCTTCCGAAGAACCTTATTGTACACAAACCAGACAGAATAAGTCTAATCTTTCTAATTGACAGCAGTGAGCCGCGGAGTAACTCTAATTCTGCATTTCTAAAAGTGTTTTCTCGTTATCCAAAATGGATCATTCCATCAATTTTATGAGTGACTGAAGGCCGTATTAAGCCAGCTTTTAAAATGATTTGTGGAGTTTGTTGGAGATGCGAACAATCAGAATATCTGTCACATTCGGTTAACTTATATCTGATCTCGCAGCGAAGTTTGGAAATTGAGGAGTTTGTATGATCAAGGATATAACGCGCCGCGAATTCTTAAACACGGTGGCAGGAGCTGCCGTAAGCAGCGCGATCATTGGCGACGCGACATTTCTCGATGCTGTCGTCACAGACCCACCATCTACAGCGGTTGGCGTCAGCAACTCTAAATGCGTCGGATTGTGCGCACCTCTCGAATCTCTCATCTTTCCCCAACCACGGGAAATCTCGAGTTCAGACAGCGATTTTATCGTTGACAACAAAGTGCGCATTGTCGTGCCACTAAATGCGTCAAAGGAAGACCTATTTCTCGCATCTCTTCTAGCTCGCGAACTAAGCGACAGATTTGGCCTGCATCTCAAAATCGAAAGGATAACTCGTGTCAGCGACGATGCTCGAGTCATTCTGATGGGATCGATTTCGAATCCGTTGGTTCGGCAGTGCTGTGCGCGAATCGGTCTGAATGGAAGCAGTCAGATCCCAAGTCCGGAAGGATATGTTCTTCGGGCCGACAGCAATATCGTCCTGGCAGCCGGCAGCGACAATCGCGGTGCTTTCTATGGGCTGCAATCTTTACGGCAATTGGTTTTCAAGGAAGACAACCAGATACGGATTCGCGGCGTACGGATTCGCGACTGGCCGCACAAACCGTTCCGTGGGATATATCTGTATCTCCCGGGACGGGACAACATCCCATTTTTCAAGCGCTTCGTACGTGACTATATGGCGCTGTACAAATACAACACGCTCATCATGGAAATGGGCGCGAGCATGCGGCTCGACAGTCACCCGGAACTGAACTCCGGATGGGTGGAGTTCGTCCGGGACTGCAACTACAGCTGTCGCAATTACCCTCCAGGGGCATTCCACGATATCGAACAGAATTCATCGCACCAGGATACCGCCGACGGAGATATTCTCGAAAAAGAGGAAGTTGCCGACCTTGCCCGCTGTATCGCCCAGAACCAGATAGAACTCGTTCCTGCGCTTGCATCTTTTACCCACAGCTACTATCTCCTGACAAAACACAAAGATTTGGCAGCAGTGCCGCAAAATAAGTGGCCCGACATCTATTGCGCGTCAAATCCAAATATTTATCCGTTGCTATTTGAAGTTAATGATGAGTACATCGATCTTCTGAAGCCGAAAATGGTCCACATCGGACACGACGAGCTTTTTCTCCCGGTCGGGGTATCTCCTCAATGCAAATATGAGGACATTGGTGAATTATTCGGAGAAGATGTCAGGAAGATTCACGGATATCTATCATCTCGGGGAATTAAGACTGCGCTCTGGGGCGATATGCTGTTGCAATCCGTTCGGGGACACGGCCTGAAGAAGCGTATAGCCCCAGACGGCTGGACCTACTATTTGCCCGGCGGTCTGACTCCTGAGCAGGTAGAGAGACTAATCCCAAAAGATTGTTTAATTTTTAACTGGTTCTGGCATGGAGGACGCCGTAGTAATCCTGAACTGAATGAAGCCACGCTGGACAAGATGGGATTTCAACAGATTTACGGTAACTTTGACGCAACAATCACAAATTATGAAATCCGTAAAAAGCGATCTACGCTGATCGGTGGAGCTCCGTCCGCATGGTCATCTACCAATGAAATTGGCTTTGGGAAAGAACTTATGGCTGCTTTTCTCGGTTGCAGCAGCATTCTTTGGACGGGTCAGGTACTTCAAGGTAAGGATTTGTCAGGCACGGTTCAATCCATGCTTCCCAATATCCGCAAGCGACTCAGCGGAATCGTCCCTCCCAGCCAGACAGAAACCTCGATTGTGCCGGTGGACATTTCGAGTAAGTTCAACATCGGAGACAGTGTACCTGCATTGGGAATAAATTTGAATGGAATGACAACCGGAAGCATTCAGCTCAACAATATCCCATTCGATTTGAAACGCGTCAATGGCATGCATTCGATTCTTGCTGCAACAGAGGGCAAACAAGTGACCGGTCTGCCAAAAGTTGTGGCCGGCATTCCGATTGGAATATCTCCTACAAGTTTGATCTTTTTGCACGCTTCGGCAAAGTGGGCCTCAAACAAAGAGGGCTATCGCTTAATTTGGGATGAAGCTGACACTGCCGATCTTCTGGGATGGTACGAAATCGTTTATGAAGACGGCTTCGTCACTACGATTCCCATCCGCTATGGCGTCAATATCCTCGAATGGAACTGGGATCAGCGCACTTCTGAAAACGCCTATTGCTACGGCGCGGATGCAGTCGCCGTGGGAGGCGAGGCGAATAATCGCATTACATTTTTCTCTTTCGAGTGGGTAAATCCTCGACTAGGGAAAGTCATCCGCGAGGTCCGATTACAAGGAACAACTGGCTTTCGAGCCGTCTCTCTTGAAGTCGATAACGCGTGGGGGCCGGTCATTGAAAGCAATGGAGTAATTGTGAAGGCCATCAGCGCAGTGAAAAAACGAAGCTGATATTTCGCCGTCTCTCCCACGAAAGTGAGTGATCGGAAGAAAGTTTATTCAGTTAAGAGTATATGCCGTTTCTCCAATAGCAATTATTGGATGGGGATTCTCGCCACATCCAGCTTGCCGTATCAACTGTGCGAGATAGGCGGCAGCCTGTATTCGCTGCGCCATTCTTGTCGGAGGTGAACTCATGAAGGTTGATAGATATTATCGTCGCGCATTCGTTCAACTGATCGCGTTAATGTTAATTCCTGTTTTTGTTGTCTCGGCATCGGCTCAGTCAACGTCCTCCTTCTGCGACAAATCAGACTGCACGGCAACCCGGGAAACATTTAAAGATATCTGCGACTATATTGTGAAAGAGAAAAGTACCTTTCCGTCAATCTATGTTGGAGGGTACTACATGCGGGATTTAGTTGCCGGATATGAAATCTTTGGAGACCGCCGATACTTGAATACAGCGGTTGCTTACGGAGACTATCTGCTCAGTAAGCAGATGCCGAATGGCTTCTGGGCGACAGGTTATGGTCCAGTCTATCTTGCGGATACCGGAAGTGCCCTTGGACTTTTTATCGTTCTCTATAAACATGTGGATCATGCAAGACAGAAAACATACTTCGACGCGGTTCGACGTTATACCGATTCACTTCAGAACGATGGAATGATTCTGCCGAACGGGGCTTTCGGAACAGGGTGGAATGAGATCGAGAATGGTAAACTGACCAGCCCCATCTATGATCAATACACGCTATCTTCTGCATTGACAGGTGCAACGATCTTTACGTGGATGTATTACAAGACGAAGAAAAATAAATATAGAGAGATCTCCTACAAGGCATTGCAATGGATCTTTTCCACCATGCGAAACGATGGAAACATTCCTTATATCCTCGCGGAAGAGAGGGCCAACATCACCAAACGAGGCGATTCGAAAAATGACGATCACTTGTGGAACCGAATGACGTATGGGACCTCCGCGTACGTCGGTGAAGGTGTAATTTCGTTCGATCTCTATTGCAATAAATCGAAATGGAAGTCCTGGATTCAACGAACGGTAAAACCGAATATTGAATTTCTTCTTCGGACACAGCTCCCCGACGGAACATGGTCTACCCACAGTCCAAAAAGCTGGGACCGGACACGTAGCCCCGGAATTATCAACTATCTCACCTGGTACTACGAGCATGTCGATCGGAATCCTCGGATTCAAGAAGCAATTCAAAAGTTTGACGCTTTTGTTGTGAATCCTGCGAACGGCAAATCTTACGGGCTTCTTACCGCTGGCGCGACATACGGACCCAAAGATCGGGCCTATGCATTTAATACCGCGACCAGCCTTACGGGACGCGCACTCGCAGATATTATTTCCCCCGGCGTAGATGCGAAATGGTGATCGGCGAACGCCTCAAGCCAACTGCTACTTGAATTTAAATAAATATGGTCGGGACGGGCAGATTTGAACTGCCGACCCTCGCACCCCAAGCGGATACGCTGTTTTTTCTACGGTTTCCGCTCAGATATCGTGATGTGTTTTCCAATCAGTATACATGCACCCTTTGTGACGTTTTCCCGTCGGGAGCACCCCCGCCGTTTACCGCCGAAAACCATCGGGGGTCCCCACAATTCCCCCCACAATTCTTCCTGCTCAACTTTGCGTGAAAATCGCATCCGAATGCCTCTCAAGTCATCATCTATTCGTATGGGAGCATAAATAATTCCCATTGCGTCGGGGCAATCATTCGGAAGCGCCGCGGAACGATGGCAACTTGAATTGAACTGCGATAATTGCCACAAATTAGACTCTGGAAGGATCGAATAAGAATAGAAACTCTCTGATCGGTCGTCGTGCTTGTGGGTTAGCGCTTACCAAGCTATTGCGGTAGAGGATCGTACTTTCCGCACGTTGATATAGCTTTGCAAGTGAAGCGTGATACGCGTTGCTTACGATCACCGTAGCGCCGCGTTTTTGTGCGTCTAGCGCGACCGCAGCCAGTCTTTCCTGGTCTGCCCAAGAAAAATTCTGCTCGTTGTACCTCCTAAACCCATTGTTCTCGTGTGCAACCGTATAGGTTGGGTCACAATATGCGACATCTCCCTTCCCGAGTTTACGGAGAACTTTTTCAAAATCAGCAATCTTGAGTTCAACAGTCTGCAACTTCTCGGAGGCGGTTCGGAGCATGGATGTTTCGAATAGGATCCGGTGATCCCGTTCACCGCCGCCATAAGGGACATTGAAGCCACCGTCACGATTTACTCGATACATTCCTGCGAATGCAGTTCGATTTAAATAGAGAAAGCGGGCCGCCCTTCCAATTGGCGTTCGCGGAGCCATTGACCGCATTTCGTAGTAGAAATTCTTACTGTTTGGGAAGCTTTTCAATTTCCGCTCCAGTTGATCTGGATGGTCCCTGACTTGTTCATAGACTTCGATAAGACATCCATTAAAATCCGATAAAACGGCGCGGGCCGGGCATAGCGAGAAAAAGACAGCACCCCCACCAAGAAACGGTTCATAATAAGTGCCCGCGAGTCGTTTGTTAACGACCTCCGCGATTGTTGCGCTCGCCCATCTCTTTCCGCCAGGCCACTTCAGGAAAGGCAGGCCGCGATTTAGACCGCGAGCCTCAAGCGTCATGAGAGGACCGCCTGCCTCCCAAAACCCCCCAGTAGCATCTCTCAATTCATACTTCCAATATCGATTCGATTGCCGAATTTCGATTTGATTTAGACGCTCCGGGAGGTTATAGAGCACGCAGGGATATTCGGCAACTAACCCGCTCAAAGCCAATCCCAGGGAATGAGGCTTAGTCCCGCAACACAGGTAGTACAAATCCTGCTGAGGAGAGTCCTCTATATTTTGAGAAAGAGTCCTCCAAACCTCAACGGGATCTCCTGCGGGAATCTTCAAGATCTGCTCGTCTGGAATGCAGTAATTGTCGATCAAAGTCTGATTGCGGGTTTGTACCTCTTCATCGTACTTCGGTTGAAATCCTGGCACAGGAAGAATCAGAGTCACCTGCTTCGGATCGCTCTTTGAGAGAATCCGCAATGTCTTAGTACCTTCAAATCCAACTGAAACGAAGAAATGTCTTTCCTTCGAAGGTTGCGGACTGCCTGCTAAAAACGGAATAGGTACAGATCTCCACTGTCCAAACGAAAATGGAAATGCATCGTCTGTACCATTTTCGCTTTTGATGTATTCAGCTT
>Ga0134126_10000870_pt1 | contig 38165 bp, 27 predicted proteins | sample KB31752_FD_96881 | JGI IMG/M metagenome (GOLD analysis project Ga0134126, IMG submission 96881) | Terrestrial soil microbial communities with excess Nitrogen fertilizer from Kellogg Biological Station, Michigan, USA - KB3-175-2 | ecosystem: Environmental > Terrestrial > Soil > Unclassified ...
CATTAGTATCTACACAAGCAGCTTGCAGGGCTGAGGCATGGATGAGGAAGAGCAAAAAGTAGCCGTTTATCGCTCTTCCTCAACCACAAAAATTGCTCTACCTCAGCCTTCTCTGCACTTGTGTAGATACTAATGCCCCTGTACTCGGGGGAGAGGGGTTGGGGGTGAGGGGGAAGACTCTCCCCCTCACCCCCAACCCCTCTCTCCCGAATACAGGGGAGAGGGGGGCTTGTGGAACCGACTCTCAGCGAGCGCCGATGCGATAAAGATGCTTCTCTGTGCGGAGAAACAGGGCGCCATCGGCGGCGGCAGGCGAAGCCAGCGAGCGCTCGTTCAGCGCGTTCCGCGCCAGCAGCTTGAACTCCTTGCTCGCCTGCACCACCACGCCGGCACCCTCTTCGCTCTGGAAGTACAACTTGCCGCCGGCGAATAACGGCGATGCCGAGTAGTTGCCGCCCAGCCGTTCCTGCCAGTGAACCTGCCCTGTCCGGGCATCGAGGCAACTCGCCTGCCCGCTGTCCGATACGAAGTAGAGTTCCTCACCAACCAGCAACGGCGAGGGTGTGTGCGGCACTGCCTTGCGCGTCTTCCAGACCACATGCGTATCGGTGACATCGCCTTTGCCATCCGGGCGAATCGCCAACAAGCTCGGGGTGTTGTAGCCGGTGCAGATGAAGAGGAGTCCTTGCCCATACACCGGACGCGGAATGACGGAATAGCCATCGTAGCGCACACGCCAAATCTCACGGCCGTTGGCCGGATCGTAGGCACACACCACATTGCTGCCTGGACTGATGATCTGCTTTTTGCCGTCCACTACGATCAACAACGGCGTGCTGAACGAGAATTTCCGGCTCGCCTCGATGGTGCGGTCCGTCTTCCAACGCACGTCGCCGTTGGCGACATTCAGCGCGGCGATAAAGCGTTTGTCTCCGCCGTCGCAGCTGAAAACCAGGGCGTCTTCGACGAGAATCGGTGAGCCACCGTTGCCGTGAACCGGAGCATAGTGAAGGCTCGTGTTTTTCCACAATACCTTCCCCTCCAGATCGAGGCAGGCCGTTCCCTGGTGCCCGAAGTGAACGAACAGCCGTTCGCCCCGCACGAGCGGCGTCGGACTGGCGTGGCTGTTCTTGCCGTGAATACGCGGCGACTTTTTGGCGTCCGAGCGAAAGATTTCTTTTTCCCAAACGATCTTGCCGTTAGCCGCATCCAGGCAGAGCGCTTCGAGGTGCTGATCGCCGCTCTCCTTCCGCGTCGCGCTCGTTGTCAGGTAGACGCGCCCGCCGACGATCACGGGCGAGGACCATCCCTTTCCAGGAATGGTTTGCTTCCAGACGACATTCTTGTCTTTGCCCCATGTCGTCGGCAACTCGCCGTTGGTGACCAGCCCTTGTCCGGTCGGCCCGCGGAACTCCGGCCAGTCGTCGGCGCGGACCACGGGAGCGAGGCATAAGACGAACAAGGTTGTTAGTGTAAATACGTGTCGAACCATGAATGAACTCGTGACAAAATGAGTTACTAGCCCAGAGTTCCAGCGACGGGTTGCAAGAACTCGTCGCTGGCGCTCTGGGCTAGTGGCAAAAATCAGCAACGCTTACTTCTTCTTGGGAGGCGCGGGAGGGGGTGTCGCGCTGCGTTTCAGGCTGACGACCAGTTCGCCGTTGGCCTTGACGGCTCGCCTTTTTTGAGGCAAGTCCAAATCGACCTTGAGCGTGGCCACGCCCTCGACAATCTGACCGGTTTCCGGTGAAACCATCAGCGTGCCGTCCACGGTGCCGGCGACGTTGGAGCCATCGCCGCGCTGTCCGCGCAGACCGCCGTGCATGCTGATGACCGCCTGCGACTTGCCCAACCGTTGGCGAACGCCCAAGAAGGTGTAGCGGATGTCTGCCTGGACCGGCACCGCCATACCCAACGGGCCGACCTCCAGCAAGCGCTGCGTCTTCCAGATTTGCAGCGGTTTCAGCGCATCGCCGGACAACGGCGTCGTCATCACCTTCAACGATTGCAGCACCTGATCGCCCAAGTCCGAGACGGCGTCGCGCGTGTCGCGCGACACGCGCGTCATGTCCTGCTTGGCGACGGTCAAATTGCCGTCGCCGTCCATGTCCACGTTCAGCGCCAACTGGATGGTATTCTTGAAAATATCCTTGGTGTCCGCGTTGCCTTTGACCAACTGATTGTCAATAAAGATGCCGGCGGCGATCGACTGGAATTTCAACAAGAAGCGACCGCCGCCATTCTCAGGCGCTTCCTTGGCGGACAGCTCGCGCAACAGCACCTTCATGTTCGAGCGGATGGAGTGTTCCTCGCCGTCGTCATCGCGGAGACGCAGCGTGGCGTTGCTGTTGAGGTTCATGAACATCTGCTTGCCGGGCGCTGGCTGATACTTGAGTTGAATCGGCTTGCGTTCCACCAACATGTGCAAGGGCTGACCGGCGGCGGAGATCCAGCGTGTTTCGTCACGGGCATTGGTCAGGACCGGACGCAGCCAATAAACCTGTTTGGGATCGCTCAGCGCCGGCAGAGTCACTTCTCCCCGCGCTGATCCCTTCTTATCGTAGGTGAGTATCACCAGCTGTCTTTCCGAATCGCCTGGCATGGCCTTGGGTTCCTTGGCGCTGGCCGGCCGAGGCTTCCCGGCCGGGCCGACCCAGACTTCCACGGCCACTTTTTTCATGCGACTAAGGGGATCATTCAAGTGGACGAGAATCGGCATCTTGATCTTGTCGCCGTCCTTGTAAGCGGCTTCGCGGGTGGTGTACTCGGGCCGGCCATCGAGAAAATAGCGTACGTGATCGCTGGGGATGGCGAAGTTGATCTGCGAGTTCTTGATGGCGGACACGGCCACGCCGATGACCTGGCCCTGGGTGTCGGTCACGGGACCGCCGGAATTGCCGGGACTCATTCCGCCATTGACCTGGATCTTGGCGATGGCGCCAGCAGCGCTTTTGCGCAAGCTGGAGATCGACGACTTGCTGACGGTGATGTTCTTGCCGAGCCGTTTACCGAAAGGAAAGCCGAAGACGAAGACTTCTTGCGTTTCGCTGAGATCCTTGGCGGTGCCGAGCTTGAGGGGTTCGGGCAGTCCCTTGCCTTGGATGCGCACGACGCCCAGGTCGGTGCCGCGATCGGCGCCGAGAACCTGACCGCGATACGTTTTGCTGTCCGGCTCGCCGCTGTTGACCACGACATCGACTTGCAAGGGCTTACGGCTGTTGGGTTCCAGCATGCCCAGGACATGGGCATTGGTGACAATCAAGCCGGGTTCGTCGGCGAAAAAGCCGGTGCCCTCGTAGACCGCGCCGCCCGGCGTTCTCACTTGGAGATAGACGGTGGCGTGTTTGACCTTTTGCAAGGTCGCCCTGGGAGCATCGGCGCGAGCGATGCAAGCGCTACCGAGCAGCACGGTGGCCAGCAGGAGTGTGGAACGTAGGGAACGGACAGGAGGCGTCATGGGAATCAGGCTCCGTGGGATTAGACGGATGATCCAGCGATCAAGGGCTGTGGCGATGATAACGTCCGGGACGAAGCCTGACAAGCAAGTCGAGACGGAATCGCTTGTGCCGCATTTGGCTCAAGGTTTGTCTTTTGATCTTTCCTCCAATCGTCGCAACGTCTTGCCGATGGTCGCGCCCTTGACGAAGCCATCGGCGAGGATGGTCGTGGTCGTCGCGGCAATGGTTTCGCCGCGCACCATCTGAACCGCTAGCCGGACGGTCGAGAGCGTGAGAAGGGCGGGGAACGCCGCGTTGGTCGTCGATTCGGTCAGCAACGCCGCCAGTAGGCCAGCGGGAACGGTGAAACCACGTCGCGTCAGTTGCCGTTGCAGCATCTGCCACGCTCGATTCAGCCGGGCCGTCAGGGAACTTTTGGCCAGCCCAATTCGCCGGCCGCGTGTTAGCGGGCCTCCCGCGTAAGCGGGGGAGGATGCAGTGAACATTCCCCCGCTTACGCGGGAGGCCCGCCATTTTATTCGTGCCTCTTACCAGAACTGCCTACTGGCTGAGCGGAGGAGGGAAACATCCACGCCGCGCCGGCATAGCTGTAGGCGAGCGATTCGACCTCGGGGCAAGTCAACGGTTGAAGGAAACGCACGCCGACACAAGAACGACCATCAGCGATAGGCAGCGACCACATCGTCTCGGCTTTAAGGATGAGGGGTTGGGGCAGCAGAGCGCTCTCCAACGTCAACTCCAGAACATCCCCGGCCGCCACGGGATTCTTGAGAACCAGCCGTACTCCGGTCTGCGAGAGGTCAAGCACCGAGAGAAGCAGATTCGGGCCGCTTGTGCCGGCGGCAACGCAGGTCGCTTGCGCGGCGCGGCGCGGTGGCGAACGACGAGCTTGGCGACGGTTGGAACTCTGACGTTTCGGCGTCCTCACGAGAAACCTCCGGTGCGCGAACGCGGATACAATCACGATAATCTCCTACGTCGCACGGGGCATTCTGTCAAACCGGCTGATCTCTCGATACTTGATCGGCCATGGTGCGCGGGATGGTTTTCTCGCTGGCCTTCCTTCCCGTCACGCGGTAGAAGCGCACGGCGCCGCAAGTGAAGAGAGGAAAGAGCCAGGTAAGAAAGAGCCCCACCCGCGAGCGCCGTGCATCGGGCAAACCGCATTGCCGCAGCACATGGACATAGTCGGAGGTGTGTCGCAGGTCCAGAATAGCGATTTGTCCGCCGGGTTTCAGCACGCGCGCGATCTCTCGAACGGCCTGCCGCCGCCCGTCTTGGCTGGGGATGTTGTGCAGGACGAGACTGGAAATGATCGCATCGAACGAGGCATCGGCGAAGGGCAAGCGCTGGGCATCTCCATCCTTGACCTCGACGCGATCGGCGACCCCGGCCCTTCGCGCGTTCTCCAGCGTGGCCTCGGGACGATTGCCGCTGAGGTCCACACCCGACCAGAGATCAACACCGGCGGCCGTGCCGGTGGTCAAGCGCTGGGCCGCGCCGAGGAGTAGCAAACCACGGCCGCAGCCAACGTCCAGAACGCGCTCATCTCCGCGCCAGGCAAACGTATCGAGGAGACGATCGCGCTGGCGCAGCTTCCCCACCTTGCTGTACCACAGCATGGCGGCCGCGACGACAAGCAGATCGACGGCGACGATCACGAGGGCAATCGCCACCAGGAGAACGCCGAGGAGATGAAGCAAGCCCAACCCGTACAACAGCGCCGCGAGGCCGCCGGCGAGGACGCTCAACAGAATCAAGACGGAGACGGCTCGCGGCGCATCAATCCCATAATTGGGCGGCAACGAAGTAGTCGGCATGGTCCTCCCTCAAGGGATCGTTAGCTCGTGGTTCATTCGATGGGCACGGTGGGCGGGACAGGCGTCTCGCCTGTCATGGCGTGGGTCAGGGGTTCCGCCTGTTCCGCCGCGCTGGAGGAAACGATGGGTGCTTGCGGCCAGACCACGGCAAGGCGATCAAAACCGGGAGCAGCGACGAGATCCAGTCCATCAAGGATACGGCTGTTATAGCGTGACCGTCGGCCGGCCGTCAGGACGAACGGTTCCAGTTTCTGATACCCATTATCGAGGAGGACTCCCTCGCCCTGCCAAGGTTGCGTCATCTGTCCCTTGTCCACACTGGTCAGATGCAAGGCCACCTGAAGCCGATGATGCTGCGAACCATCGAGATAAAGGGCCACGAGACGCTCTCGATCCGGGAAGATTTGCGCCCCCAGCCGCAGGGCGTCCCAGCAGACACGGAAGCGATGGCTGGCGTGGCGGACAAAACGCTCTTGCTCCTCGGCACTGAGATTTGCCGGCACTATGACATTGCGCCGCGCATACTCGGTCATTCGTTCGATCTGGTCCCGGTGAGCGGGGTCGTTCTCCCAGCGGCGCACGCGCCATTCGCCGATCCGCAGCAGGGCGAAGCGAAACAGTTGATAGGGACCGAAACGCAGAAACCAGGCGAAATGCGTGATGCGCGTCGGCGGTAGAAAGACAGTTCGATAATCCAGGACGCCAATGAGATCGGCTATCGAGGACATATAGGATTTCATAAGGACGCGATCGGCGCCGTTGGCCACCAATAGCGTCTCGTCGTCGAAGTAGATTTGGAATTGCAAGCCGGGAGGATAGACGCGCTGCACCTTGTTGTGCCAGGCGACGAGATGACAGAGAGCGAAGAATTCGGCCCAATCGGCGCGGCTATGCGCGACGCCGTTGGGGTTCTTGAGCGGGCCGTAGCCCACCGTGACTCGAACGGGCTTGCCCTTGCGCACAAAGCGGCGAATCGGCGCGAGAAACTGCTCGTACAGGTCCACACTCGGCAGAGGCCCGACCCGGAACTGTCGGGTGAGCATCGTATCCAAGATAGAGCGAGCCAGTTCCTCGACACCCTTTTCGGAAGGAGGGACGAACGGTTCCGCCGGGTGCGGCCGCACCCAATGTCTTCGCACCACCTCGGTAACGCGCGCTCGCAATGCTTCACACGGCAGATCAAGTGACGGTCGCGTGTCCATGAGCGTGTTCCTCGATCCATTTGACAGTAGTGTTTAATCCTTCCTGGAACGAAATGTGAGGGGTGTAGCCCAGTTCCTTGCTTGCGCGGGCGATGGAGAAGAAGCGTGAGGTGCCCAGATGACGCAGACTGCTCCGGTTGATCGGCGGCCGGCCGCGATAGAGGCGCGTCCGGGCCAAGGTCTCGAAAACGAAACAGCCCATGGCCGGCACCATGTAAGGGAGTACCTTCCGGGGCGCGGGACAGCCGAGCAACCCGGCCAGATGGTCGATAAAGTCGCCGATGGTGGTGCGGGAGCCATCGGTGATGTGATACGCCCGGCCTCTCGATGCCGGCGTTCGCCCTGCCAACAAAATGGCCTGGACGACATCGCTGACGTGGACGATCGGCGTCACATGGTCGCGGCTGCCGATGTAAGCGAATCGGCCCCGGCGCAGGGCGCGGATCATTTGAGGCAAGTTGTGCCGGTCGCGCGGGCCGTAGATCAGTCCCGGCCGCAGAATGGTCGCGTCCACGCCATGCCGCTGCTCATATTCGTGCGCCAGCGCCTCGATCTCGATTTTCACATCCGCGGAGGCATCGCCGGAGCGGCGGCAGGGCAAATCCTCGGTGGCATCGGCGAGATGGCGGGTTCCCAACACGTTGACGGAGGTAAGCAGCACGGCCCGGCCTGCGCCGGCTTGACGCTGCGCTTCCAGCACATGACGCGCGCCGCTCAAGCCGATGTCGTGAATCTCGCGCGGGGAAAACGCTGGTCCGACGGCGGCGGCGCAGTGATAGATCACGTCCACCCCGCGCGCCGCTTGTGTCAGAACGTGGGCTTCGCGCACATCGCCGACCTGCACCTCGACGCCTCGGTCGCGCAGTTCCTCCGCGGCAGTGGGATTGCGCACCAAAGCACGCACCGCCCGCCCCTGAGCGAGCAGTGTATCGATGACATGGCTGCCGACAAAACCCGAGGCTCCGGTCACCAGCGTCACCATTGTTGTACTCTTTCGAGAGTCCGGCCTGGATTCGACGACCACCAAACATCCTAGCGATTGGCATTCGGTAGGCGAGTACCGAAATCGGCAAGTGGGGTTCACAGGTTCACATTCGCCTAATCTCCCCTTGAGGATAGAGGCGGCAAGTCTGGTTCCGGTTCCCGCTGGCGGTAATTTAAGGGAGTACTGCGGCCGGCGAGCCGGCGCTGCGGATGGCCGTCTTTTTCGCTATGGTGTGCGGAAAGGATTAACCATCGGCCGAAGCGGAACGGGAGAATTTGTGGAACCTACGTCGCTGGAATTATCGAAAACACCGCCCATACCGCCCCTGCGGGAATATGGTCAGCGCCTGGACGAACGGCGTCGCCGCGCGGCCCAGTTCAGTTGGCGAGAACGCGTGGCCGGCAACGCCCGTGTCGCCGTCTTCCTGGTGGGCGTGCTGTTAGCCATCCTCGCCCTCGGCGTGCATATCCTCTCCGCTTGGTGGGTTTTATTACCCATCCTCCTCTATGCCGGCCTTTTGATCCCGCACGAGAAGGTAACGCGAACCTGGCATCGCTCGCAGCGGGCCGTTGCCTTCTACGAGAACGGGCTGGCACGTTTGCGCGACGACTGGAAAGGGCGCGGTCAGAATGGCAGCCGTTTTCGGGATGACACGCATCCGTATGCCGGCGATCTGGACCTATTCGGTTCGGGTTCGTTGTTCGAGTTGCTTTGCACGGCGCGCACGCGCACCGGCGAGAACACGCTGGCCGCCTGGCTGCTGGCCGCCGCTGCGCCCGAGGAGGTGCGCGCGCGTCAGGCCGCCGTTGCCGAATTGCGTCCGCTGCTCGATCTGCGTGAGGATCTGGCTTTGCTCGGCGGCGATGTGCCGGCCGGCGTCGATTTCGATGCGTTGGCCGCCTGGGGCGCGCAATCGCCCGTACTGGAGGCACGCTGGCCGCGCTGGGTGGCGCTGGTCCTTGGAGTGATGACCACCACGGCGCTGGTTGGCTGGCTGCTGAGCTTGTTCGGTCTGCTCGATGTCAACACGCTTTTCGGTCGATTCTTCCTGGAGGCGCGCTCGCTGCCATTTGTCATTTTGCTCACCGTGCAATTGCTCTTCGCCGCTTGGCTCCAGAAACGAGTAAATGCCGTGTTGGCCGCCGTCGAACAGCGCGGCCGCGATCTCGCCCTGTTATCCAACGTACTCGCGCGCCTGGAACGCGCCACGTTCAAGGCACCGCGTCTGCGCGAGCTACGCGCCGCCCTTGATACGACCGCGCATCCGGGCGCCGGTCGATCGGTGCCGCCGTCGGAACGCATCGCCCAACTGGGCAATCTGCTCGATGTGCTGAATTCACGGCGCAATCAATTGTTCATGCCGTTGGCCTTGCTGTTGATGTGGGGCACGCAGATGGCCCATGCGATTGAGTCGTGGCGTTCGGTCGCCGGTCCGGCCATTGCTCGCTGGTTGGCCGTCGTCGGTCAGTTCGAGGCGCTTTGCGCCCTGGCCGCCTACGCCTATGAAAACCCCGACGATCCGTTTCCCGAGATCGTCACCGAAGGGGAGGTGTGTTACGAAGGCGAGCAGATGGGGCACCCGTTGCTGCCGGCATCGCGCTGCGTGCGCAACGACCTGCGGTTGATGGACGGCCTGCACGTTCTCATCGTTAGCGGGTCGAATATGTCCGGTAAGAGTACCTTCCTGCGGACTGTGGGTATTAACGCGGTGTTGGCCCTGGCGGGCGCGCCGGTGCGCGCGCAACGTCTGCGTCTCTCGCCCGTGGCGGTGGGGGCCACGCTGCGCATTCAGGATTCCCTACAAGAAGGCCGATCGCGCTTCTATGCGGAGATTCTGCGCGTTCGGCAAATTGTGGAGTTGACGCGCGGGCCGCTGCCGTTGCTCTTTCTGCTCGATGAGATTTTTGCCGGCACTAATTCGCACGATCGCCGTCACGGTGCCGAGGCCGTGGTGCGCGGTTTGGCCGCCTCCGGAGCCATCGGTTTGGTGACAACGCACGACCTATCCTTGACGCACATCGCCGAGCAACTCGGCACCCGTGCCGCCAACGTCCATTTCGCCGATCACTTCGAGAACGGCGTTATGATCTTCGATTATCGACTACACCCCGGCGTGGTGCAGCACAGTAATGCTTTGGCGCTGATGCGCGCCGTCGGACTGGAAGTGTAAGCAACTAGCTACTAGCCCGCAGCGCCAGCAAGGGTGTCTTTGCCAGCCCGCAGCGCCAGCAAGGGTAAGTCCTTCCCTTGCTGGCGCTGCGGGCTGGCAAAAAGCTACCGCCTATTATTCCTCGACTGCCGCCACGGAGGGCAAACCCGGCAATTCCGTCGCCGCTTCGGTTCGGCGATAGCCCAGCGAGCGCAGCACTTCGAGAACCTCGCTCCAGGTCGGGAAGGGCCGGCGATTGGCGCGCTTGTATTGGTCCATCGCCTTCATGAAAATGATTTCATCGTCGTTGTAATCTTTTTCGCAGGTAGTGGGATCGACCTGGCGACGACGTTCGCCGCGTTCGCGGCGTTCCGCCCCGGCACGGCGTTCGACCGCGACCGGGATAGCGCGCTTGCGGCGATCGCCACCCTGCTGGCGACGATCGCCGTTGCGTCGATCGGTGACAACGAAATCCGAAGAAGAACCGCTTTCACTACTCATGTGGATGAACCTCGTTGTTCTGCCGGATGCTCCCCATCACACCCGTTGCGGGCCTAATAGTACGGAGTATGGGGAATATGAGGCGTCTTTTCCAAGAATAGCTCATAAATTGAGAAGAACAAATGCGCCAGTCCAAAAATGATGCAAAAAAGCGCCGCGATTGTCAGAACTGTCTTATTTTCGGCATAATCGCCCCTCTCTCGCTGACAATTTGTTGTCATTTTTCCGTTTGGTCTCATGTTTTATGCTTGCGTTCGAGCAAATAGGCGGCCAAAGCCTCGCGCCACGGCCGGGGCTGCGCCAAACCCAACCCGCGCAAGCCCGCATTGTTGAGTACACTGTATCGTGGCCGGCGCGCCGGCGCCCCGTAAACACTGCTAGGGATAGGCTCCAAGTCCGCTCGCGCCTCGGCCAACTTGAAGAGGGTCTGGGCGAATTCGTGCCACGAGCAAGCTGCGGCGTTGGTGACATGATACAGACCCGAGACGCCTGCCGTCAGCAGGGCGATGGTCGCCTCCGCGACATCGACAGTGTAACTCGGCGCGCAAATTTGATCGTCCACGACGCGAAGTGGTTTCCCCTGACTCGCCAACCGCAGCATGGTCTCCACGAAATTGCCGCCCTTGCCGCCACTGCCCCAGACGCCGTACAGCCCGCAGGTGCGCAGGACCATATGCCGAGGACACAGGGAACGCACGAGGTATTCGCCCGCCAATTTGCTCAGTCCATAGACGCTGACCGGCCCAGGAGCATCGCTCTCTGTCCATGGTTGCCGGCGCGTTTCGTCGAGGCCAAAAACATAATCCGTGCTGAAGTGAACGAGCAAACGATCATGCTCCGCACACAACCGCGCCAACTCGCGGACGCCCCAGGCGTTGACGGCGAAGGCCTCGTGCGGCTCCGTCTCGGCGCGATCAACGAAATTGTAGGCGGCGCAATTGATGACCACATCGGGACGTACCTCGTCGAAAAGAACGCGCAGCGACTCGGGGCGAGCGAGATCGATCGACGGCGATCCATTGCGGCTCAGGGCGACGACCTCGCCGGGCAGACGAGGACAGAGATCGCGGCCGAGTTGCCCCGCTGCTCCCAGCACGGCGTAACGCATGGGTTTCCTCCAGATGCGTAACCTGGTCGCTCAAACTTATTTTGAGCGGGAAGATTCGTTTAATACCTTGAGATAAGCATACAAATCGGCGATGTCGCGGTCGCCGAGCTTATCGAGCAAACCCGCCGGCATCAGCGACATATTCGTCAAGCGGCGTTCGCGGATCTGCGGATTCGCCAGGCGGATCGTTGCGGCCGGACCCGTTTGCAAAAGGACGCTATCGACAGCCTCATAAACGATCAACCCTTGATAGACCTTACCCGCCGCCGTCGTGATTTGCGTCGTGCGATAGCGCGGCGACACGTCCTTACTCGGTTGCAAGATCGCCGTGAACAGGTCGGTCCGCGAGAAGCGACCGGCCACGCCGCGCAGATCCGGCCCCAACGCTTGCGCGCCCGAATGACACGAGGCACAGCTTGCCTTGCTGAACATGAGTCGGCCGCGCTCTGCATCGCCCGCCGACCAATCCAGCGCCGTCAAGCGCTTGTTCCATACCGCCACATCGACGCCATCCGCATCGTTGAGCCGCGCCGCGCGCTCGGGATATATCCGGCCATACCACTCCACCCACGCCGGCGTGGTCGTTAGCTTCTGCCCCGTACGGCGTGTCAGATACATCGTGAGATGATCGCGCACCTTCGCCGTCTCTTTTCCGTCCGGGAGCCGGCGCAGTGCCAGGATGATCGCGAGGAACTCGTCGCGGTCGCGCGGCCGATCCGCTGCGCGCGGCGGCAGTTTCTCCAGCGCGTCGAGGACGCGCAGGACGGTGTCGAGCCGGGCCGATCCCAGCCCGTTCAAAAAACGGTCGCGATCCTCTTCGCGCGGCTCGCGCGCCAGGAGTTTCAGAATGGCGTCATCCACGCCATGCTCGCCCCACAGCCGGCGCAGTACGGGGGCGATGCGTTCCGAGGGTAGACTGCCCAGCAAAGCGATATGCTCGGCATTCCAGGGAAAATCCGCGTCTTTCTCACTTCGTTTCAGCAGAATTTCGGCGGCACGGCGACGGTCAAAACCTGGACAGCGCGTGAACAGGACGTGATCGGGCCGGCCAAACTCGGCATGAGCGAGCAGCGCCGCGTTGAGGGCGGCATCCTTGCGAGCTAGTTCCGCATGCAGTTCGGCGATGCGCAAGGGCCAGTTGGTATCGCGGTTCAGGTGTCGTTTGGCGATCTTGGCATCAAGAGCCAGTAGTGCTGTCGCCATGTGTTTCGTGATGGCTTCCGAGCGCGGGCCCCGTAGCCGCGCCAGCACGATGAGATAATGTATATCCTCCACCGGATCGGAGTCCGCCGTCAGGCGTGCGGCAATCTTGTCGAGTGTGGCGGAATCCTCATCCTCCATCACGGCCAGCGTGCGCGACAACTCCCGATCGAGGTCGGCATGCCCCGAAGGAAACGCGGTTCGCAGCGTCTTGCGTAATGCTACAGGAATGGCAATGTCTGCCTCTAGCCGAGAATAGCCCTCCCAAATGGTCCCCTTTTTCTTTGCCGCCATCAAACCGCCGAGCGCGAGTTGCACCACACGAACCGCATCCAGGCGCACATTCACCGCGATGTTCCTGTTCGCCACCACGGGCACCACATCGAAACCAGGCTTGCTCAAATTCCAGGTGATTTCCGTGAGTGGATCATCCTTTGGCTGATTGAGGCGTTGACGGGCGTTGTCATCGAGACACGCCAGCAGCGCCGCCGTCGCCTGACGCAATCCGCGATCCGCCTGGCCGCTGTTGGCGCCAATCACTCGCTCTAGCTGCTCGATCGTGAAGTGACCACGATGACGATGAATCAGCGCGAAAGCGCGCCGCCGCTCGTGCAAGTCAGTTCCTATCGCTCGCTTGATCCACGTCGTTTGTGCGTCCGGTTGCCAGTCCAGCGAGCGAGCCGCCGGTTGCAAACGAGCCACGTCCTTGGGCTTCACGTCCCCCATCCCCTTTGGATAGCGGATGCGATAGACCGCCCCACGCGTGCCGCGTCCGCCGATGGATACATAGAGATCACCGCTGAGCGGATGCACGGCAGCCGCCGTCGGTGCGAAGCCGTTGTCACCGACCGCTTGCAAAAACACCTCCGGCTTGGCGACATACGATGAGCCACGCTGTTCGAGGGGTAAAAAATAAATCCGTCCGAATGTCCAGTCGCACAGGAAAAGACCATCGCGATACTTCGCCGGAAACTGCGTGTGCCGATAGCAGGCGACGCCGGTCGGCGAACCGCGTCCCAGCGTCGCCACGGGGGCCACGACATCAAGGAAGTACGGCGGCAGCCGCCACGTCTGCGCCCGCTGCGGATTCTGCCAACCGTAATGACCACCGGAGACAACGTGATAGCAGCGTGTCGGTTCGTACCAAGGCAGCGATACACAGCGTTCGTTGTCGGAGTCGAAGGTGAACAGATCGCCGGCACTGTTGAAATCGAAAGCGTAGGCATTGCGGAAACCATCGGCGACAATCTCGCAGTTTTTGAAATCCGGCGACAGCCGCACGACGCATCCGGCAATCGGTTCGCGAATGGGCGAAGTTGGCGAGGTTGCCTGCTGGCGACGAATGCCCGTGCTGTTGCCGCACAGCACATACAACCAACCATCCGGGCCGCGACGCATGGCGTGGGCCGCATGTTCGCCACCGGTTTTGAACGGGTGGATCAACTCGGGATCGCGCAACCGCCCCGCACCGCCCGCATCGCGATAACGGCGGAGACCACCATCGCCCATGCAAAAGAGCGTATTCCCCTCCCAAAAGAGGCCCATTGCTCCGTCCTTCGGCGCTCCAGCGAAATCCAGCGCTCGGTCGGCGCGACCGTCGCCATTGTCATCGATCAGAAGACGGATGTACCCGCGTCCCGAGACGACGACGCGGCCCTTCGGATCGAGCGTCATGCAATAGATGTCATTGGCCAGCGCACTATCGGCGAACTCCGTGATCTCGAAGCCGGCCGGCACGCGCAGCCCCTGCGCCGGCGTCTGGGCATTGCCACACGCGGTAAGACCGAAGAGAGCGAATAAAGAGAGGTAGGTGCGATAAATGAGAGAGGAAAACTCCTGTTTGCGCGGCGAGAGGGCGCGGGAGGGAGGATTCAAATTGGGAAAAATAGTCCGATGCAACCGTCGCTTACGGTTATTTTACAAGCGCCCGTGCGACGCGGCTATGCGACCCGATTAACCTTCCCAGAGCGTCCCTTGATGGCGCACCCGTCGGCTCGACAATGCCCCAGATCGCTATCGGTTGCGGCGGCACCGCCTCGTCGATCACGAACACGGCCTTGGGCACGATACCTTCGCGTTGGTGACGGCGGGTTCGATCGGCGCTCACTTCGACACGCCCCCGCACGACATGGTCGAGACGAATGGCCTCACCAGCGTAACCGTCACACCCAGTTCTGATCTGCATTCCACATTAAATTAGTTGGTTTCACCAGCGTAAGCGTTATCCAGGTCCGCTCACTGGCGTGATCGTGAACCGTTTGTGCGCGCATGCGGAGACGTAGTAGCCTCTTGTCACTGGCTCCTGACTCCTGACTCCTGCATTGCGACTGACTCCTGACTCCTGCTGTTTGACAGTTGCGTATTTGTATCCCATCTTTCGGCTAGAGAAATCGATACACCCGTTGCAGTCCTCTTCCCTCGATTCTCGCTTCGAGCGTGCTGCACTCGGGTTTCGGTTCGCCCGGTTGGATGCGTGGCGTGGATGCTCGGTGTCGGAGTTCGCGCTGCTCTCCCTAGTCACTCCAGAAGGATGCCGCCGCTATGTTGACAACGGACCTCGGAGCCTGCGAATGGTTCGTCTGGGATCTGCGCCGCAGCAATCTGATCGATCGCGGCCAACTCGATCAAGTCATCGGAGAATTTCTCAACAAGAATCCCGGCGCCGAGCCGCCAGCCCTGGCTCAGTATCTCGTCGGTCAAAATATTCTGACGGATTTTCAGGCCGAGCGTCTACTCCAGGGCAAGACGCAGGGTTTTGTCCTCGGCCCGTTCACCCTCATGGACGCGCTGGGAACCGGCAGCATGGGTACCGTTTACAAGGCTCAATCGAAAACGGATAGCGGTTGGTACGCCGTCAAGGTGCTGCCGCGGCGCAGCATGTGGAACGTGCGTATCGCCCGCCGGAAGGTTCGCGCCTTCGAGCAGTGCAAACATCCGTCCGTCGTGCCCTTCGTGGACGTGGGCACCTCCGGCGGTATGCACTACCTGGCCTGGCCGCTCGTCGAGGGCGAGACGCTGGATAAAGTCGTCGAGCGCGAAGGCCGGCTCAGTCCCGATCAGGCTTCACTCTATGCCATGCAGGCGGCCGAAGGGCTGGAGCAGTCCCATCAACAAGGCTTGTTCCACGGTTTGCTCAAGCCGTCCAACCTGATGATCGGCGCGGACGGGCAGGTGCGCATCCTCGATTTCGGCATCGGCTGCTTGCTCGCCGAAACGGAGGGCGAATCGCTTGTCGATACCATGTCCACCGCCAATTCGGTGAATAGCGGTCTGGATTGTTCCAGTCCCGAAAGCATCATGGACCCGACCAACCTGACGCCGATCGGCGATCAGTATAGTCTGGGTTGCACGCTGTATTACTGTCTGGTCGGCCGCTATCCGTTCCCGGACGGCACGGCGGTCGAAAAGATGATGAGCCATCAGCACAAACAGCCGACGCCGATCCGGGATCTGAATCCGGATGTGCCGGACGGCTTGGTTGAGGTGGTGGAGAAGTTGATGCAGAAGGCACCGACCAGTCGCTACGTCAACTGCACGGAGGTCATCGAAGCATTGCGGCCCTTCGCGGGCATCAGTCCCGCGCCGGTGCGTCGGGCGACGATGGCGATGCCGCGAGTCAAACTGGCTCGTCCGGAAGTGTCTCGTCCCGCGCTGGCGGCACCGCCTGTCGCGCCGTCCTCGCCGCGTGAGTTGTCTCGTCCGCGTCCGGCTCCGCTTTCGCCGCCGCGCGCTCCTGCATCGCCAACCAAACTGCCACGCTCCGAACACGGTCAAAAACCCGCCATTCCCGCTCCCACACCTCCCGTCGAGCAGCCGACCACCGAGACGCCCGCGCCGACCTCAGCACCGCTCCCGCAGCGAATCGGCACGTTCGGCACCATCTTGCTCGCCGCACTTGCGGGGATCGCTGGCTATTTCCTGATTTCGCTCATCCAACAATACCTTGCCCAACATGGCTGGTAACAGTGTGGAAACTGGATCCGCAACAACTGCCAGCCCGCAGCGCCAGCAAGGGAGAAGTTCCCCTTGCTGGCGCTGCGGGCTGGCAATCCATTGGGCTTAGAACAATTCTTCAATCGGCTTGCCTTCGGGCAGGACGGAGATAGGCCGGCCGGCGTTGTTGAGATACTGCTTCTCGGTATCGATGCCGAGATGCTGATACACCGTGGCAAGCACATCTTGCGGCGTCTTGGGATTGCTCTTGGGGAAAGCGCCCTTGGCGTCGGACTCGCCGACCACGCGACCGCCCTTGACCGCGCCGCCGGCCAATACAGCGCTGAAGACATTGGGATAGTGATCGCGGCCGGCGTCGTTGTTGACGCGCGGCGTCCGGCCGAACTCGCCCCAGGCAAGCACCAGCGTCGATTCCAGCAAGCCACGTTGTTGCAAATCCTCGATCAGCGCCGTGAACGCCCGATCGAAACGCGGCAAGAATCCCAGACGCAATGATTCAAACCCTTTTACGTGCGTGTCCCACCAGCGCAGATCGACCGTGACCAGACGCACGCCGGCTTCGACCAGACGGCGGGCCAGCAGGATGCGCTGACTCCATGCCGGCGAGCCGCAGCGGTTCGACGCTTTGGGATCGAACGGCGGCATGAAGCCATAGCGCTCGCGGACGGCCATCGGCTCGCGGTCCAGGTCGAAGGCATCGCGGGCGGCGGGCGAGGTGAGGATGTCCCACGCCTTTTGATTGAAGCGATCCAGCGCATTCATCTGACCGCCGGCGTCCACGTCGCGGCGCAGCTGATCGAAACCACCGAGCAGCTGGCGACGCTCGCCGAGACGCTCGACCGTCAGCCCCTGCGGCAGCGCGAAATTCGGAATGCGAAACGGTCCCGGCTGCGCGGGATCGGCCAGCGTCTCGAACGGCTTGTTCGCCACACCGAGATAGGCCGGTCCCGTTCCGGGCACCATACGCGGGATCATCACGTAGGCCGGCAGACGCGGATTCTCGCGACCGAGTTGACGGGCGACAATTGAGCCGCAGCTGGGATAAACATTTTCGTCGGGATTGGGACCGGACGGATAGCCGGTGAAGCAGATTTGATCGCCGGTAGAGTGGCCGGCGTCGTGATGATGGAGACTGCGAACGATGGACCACTTATCCATGATGCGGCCGGACATCGGCAGCAAATCGCCCAGGAGGATACCGGGCACCTTGCTCGGCTTGACGCCGAACTCGCCACGGTATTCGACGGGAGCATCCGGCTTGGGATCCCACATGTCGATGTGGCTAGGCCCGCCGCGCATCCACAGAATGATGACGGAGGGTTTGCGTGGAGAACTGGCGGGCGTGGCCGCACGCGCTTCCTGTCGCAACAGTTCACCCAGGCTGAGACCGGCGCTGCCGAGAAGGCCTGCTTTCAAGAAACTACGGCGATCCGGCGTGAGTTGACGACGACTATCGGCACAACTCCGGTGAGCGTTTCCCCGGCGGCCCATCAGAACTCTCCTTCGACCAACGTCTTAAACGATCCCATTCCACTGTCTCGATCCTAGCCGGAAACCCTGCACGGCGAAAGGAGAAATCCACATCAATGCTCGATTACGGCGTCGTAGCCCTGGCACGTTTGGCCAGGCGTTGCAGGGCAGCTTTCGCGTCTCGTGTCGCCCGTGCCGCCGGCGCTCCCTTGGCGTGATCTTCGAGAAGACGCACGGCCTTCGGCGTGCCGAGTTGCTCCAACACTTGCATCGCCCGCAGCCGACGCAGCAACGGCGGAGAACGAACGATCCACGGTCGCGTCAGCAGTCCCTCGACGCGGCGGCGAACTTCGAGCGACGGCTTTTTCTCCAGCGTCTCACGCAACAGCGGATCGGCTGGGTCGCCGATCTGCTCCAATTCCTTAGTAGCGGCCTCGCGGACGGTGAACTCGCCGCTGTCGAGATCCGTCAACAGTCGGCGGATGCGTCGCGGATCGACGGTCTCGACCGGCTTCAACCGTTCTTGCAGCAAGCGTAAGGCTTGGTCCGGCGCGGCGACGAGCGTCCAGATGGCGGTATGCGCCTTGGCCGCGTCCTCGCTGACAAGATCGGACCAGAGTTGATCGAGATCACGACGAGCAAGATCTTTTTTCGGCATATTTGCCCGGCGGATTCCCGGCGTCAGATCCCATACGAGCGCGGTTGAGTCCGAGTATCCGGCAACCAACCTCGCGCCATCGGGAGAAAAAGCGAGAGCGCCAAGCCCGACCTCGGCTTCTTGCCCACGGTAGGCAAGGAGTTGCTTGCCGGTGGCGACATTCCAAAGCTGGAGTACGCCTTCGCCAGCGGCGGCGAGAGTCCGGCCATCGGGAGAGAAAGCCAGTGCCTTCAACGGATTCTTACCCGCCGAGATGCGCAGGCTTGGCTTCCCCGTGGCCAATTCCCACAAGTGGATGGCACACTCCGTCAACTCGTAACCGAGTGGGGTACGAACGTGGTAGGAAGTGATCGCCGCAGCGGTTCGACCATCGGGCGAGAACGCGACCGACTCTTCCAGGTTCTCGCCGCGCCGGCGGTTGGAAGGCTCTAGACTGATACGCAGTTTCCCGGTGGCGACCTCGTAAAGATGGAGGGTCTTGTCTTTCGGTTCGGCGACCATGTCGGCATCCGGGGAGAACGACAAGATGCTGCCGAACGAAGGATGCACGCCCTGACGTTGAAGGAGGCGCTTGCCCGAACCCACGTCCCAGACGATGACCGTCCGCGTTTCGTCACCCGGCTCACTGACCGAAATCAATCGTTTGCCGTCAGGAGAGATAGCCATTTCCACGTCAGCCCGCTGGCTTTCGGGGATCGGATATTTCCGGATCTCTTTGCCCGTCCGCACGTCCCACAATCGCAGCGTCCCGTCGGAACTGCTTGAGACGACCCCCTCACCATCCGGAGTGAACAGCACTCTGTCGATCAAACCCACCTCTGCTTGACACCGCCACAGGGACTTTCCCGTGGAAGCATCCCAGAGGCGAAGCGCGTAGTCGTACCCCAACCAGGAGCCGGTAGCGATGAATCGGCCATCCGGCGAGAAGGCCACGGTGCGGACCACGCCGTCTGGTCCCGGCGGTTGAAGTGCCTTACCGGTGGCCACGTCCCAGAGGCGAATGACCGTCTCATTGCCGGGCGCGGTCGAGGCCAGCGTTTTGCCATCTGGAGAAAAGACCAGGCGATCTTTGTTCCAGCCGGTTTTCTCGATGCGGCGGACCTCCTTGGCCGTGGCCACATCCCAGAGATGAATCGTCTCGACTTCGGCCGAGGCCAGCGTCTTGCCATTGGGACTGAAGGCCACGGCATTGATTCCGTGCTTGTGACCTTTCAGTTGACGCAACTTTCTCCCCGTGGCCATGTCCCACAAAAAGAGTCTCGCCTCCGCCGTGTTCTTCACCCGTTCCGTTCCGCCGGATGCCAGTAAGACATCGTCTGAAGAAAGAGCGATACATCCCAAGCTGGAGGCATTGATTTTGCGAACCTCCCGCCCCGTGGCCACGTCCCAGGCATGGATGTCGAGATTACCGGCGGAGATCAGTGTCTTATTATCAGAGGAAAACAATAGGGTGTGAATTTTCTCCTTATGGCCGAGGAGTTTTCGCTTCTCCTCACCGCTGGCCGTGTCCCACAGGGGATGACTTTATCCTCCGCTACGGAGGCCAAGGTTTTCCCGTCCGGTGCAAGCCCAATTCGATCGACTCTCTCTGCCCCGATTCCGCGGAGTTGCTTCCTGTTGGCCACATCCCAGACGATAATCCCCTCACGCCCCGCCGTAGCGAGGATCTTGCCGTTGGTGGAAAGAATGAAGCGGTCGAACGTCTTCTCGTGACGAAATTCTTGCAGCGGCTTGCCGGTTTTCACGTCCCAGAACTGCACGATCTTGCTGGTTCTCGCGGACACCAATGCTTTGCCGTCCGGGGTGAATGCGAAGTCGCAGGGCGATTGATACGCGCGCCGCATACGCACCGTACCCAAGCGGGCGATGGCTCCGGCGGGCAAAGGATCGCCCTGCCTATCGGTGCGCGACGGCTTACTCCTCTGAGGCAAGCCTTCAGGCGTCGTCGGGTAAGCCCACAGTCCCGCCAAGTTAGTCACGGCAATCAGAAACAGAAGAAACGCGGCCCCGAGTTTCGCTGTCGTCATGAGCAGGAACCTTGTCATTCCGGATCGCCGACCAAAGTAATCCCGGCTTCGCGCAGTCGTTCGCGCAACATCTCCGCGTTCTCCTCGGCCACCGCCAGCGCCGTCGGTCCCAGACGCTCCGCGATCAATTCGCGTGTCTGCGGCCACTGCATGAGACCATCGGCCAGTTCCTCGTCGGTCACATGCAGCACCAGATGCCGCCGCAACTGCGGCGCTTCGCCCTGTCCCGCTGTCATCAGCAACCGCGCTGCCGGCGGCAGCGATTGGCCGGCACGCTGCAAAAACCACGTCTCCAGCGCCGTCAACGTCATGCCGACCGACCGACCCGCGCTTAACGATTCCGGCGTCAATCGATACTGACGGCGGCCATTCGCCGGTGAGCCGCCAATCAACTCCGCGAAGCGCGGCACTTCCGTCTCCAGCATCAGATCCGAACGCGCCAGGTCCACCGATAACGTCACCCCATCCGCCTCGACGCTGACGCACTTCTCCGGCGGCAATGCGTAGTCGCGCGTCCCGGCCAGGCGGAAGTGACGGAACTCGATGGTCTCTTCACTGGCGACCACAGCCAGCCGATCCGAGAGACGCACGGCCGGCAGACCACGCGCCAGCGCCTCGTTCAGATCCTCGGCGCTGCCGAATTCCAGCAGCGTCGCCGATGGATACACCGTGATGCGATCGCGCTTGTTCGACCAGGTGCGCAGCGAATCGAGGACGGCCGGCGGCATGCTTCGTGTGCCATGCTGCTCCAGCGTCAGACGAATACTGTCGAACGATTGTCCCGCTTCAAGGGCACGGTAAACCGTCTCCGGTTGCAGTTGTAAGGTGCAGGCCGCGCCGAGGTTTTCCCAGGCCGCGAACTGCGTTAAGCGAGCAATCAGGCTGCTCGTCAATCCTTGCCGATAGGCGAGAATCTGCAAGTTCGGCTGCACCAGCAGCGTCTGCGTGTGGACCGTCTCCAGGTTCGGCGTCTCGCCCAGCCCCAGCAGCCAGCGTCCTGTCGGCGACAACCGCACGCGCCACACGCTGTCCTCATCGCGCATGGCCTGCACCAACCGCAGTTGATACGCCATGCCGAGCAGAAACGTCTCCATCCACGGTCGCTGGCGCGAGGGCCGTAGCGATTCGCTCGTCCAGTACGGATGCTGCTCGAAGATCCACGTTTGCACGGCGTCCGGCCGCACCCAGGCGTCTTCCGGCAGACGCGCCAGCAGTAGGAAGGCGAGCAGGTAGGCTGATGGGAACGGATTGCCGGCGGGCGTCTCGCCGCCGCGCCAGCCGTCCAGCGGATTCCACTGCGATAATCGCGGCAGATCGACCCATAACGATTCGAGCGCCGCCGCTACGTTTTTCTCCCACGACGACGGCAACGATCCCGACCGCAGTTCGCCCTCGACTTCCTCGACCATGCCCTCCAGTTCCGCCAGCACAATGATGAGGAACGCCATGTCCGGCACGTCCGTCAGGTGATCCGCCGGCGGCGCGTTGAGCAGGGCGTCTTGCTGAAGGCGCTCGAAGTCGCGTTTGAAGAATCCGCCTTGCTGCGTCCGCCGTAGCGCCGCGTCGGCCACCTGCTGCCACAACACCGCCAGACGCAACAGCCACTCCAGGCCATCCGCTTCACGGATGGAGGCAGGGCGAACGGCCGGCGTCAGCGGGCTGGTGGGAGCTTGCACCAGCCCGCTGACGCCGGCCGTTCGCTCGCTCTCGGAGAGATCCGGCAAGCCGAAGTCTTCGCCGATGGCGCGGACGGCGATTTGCGGCGGCGTGAACACCAGCAACCCCAACGGTCCTGGCACTGCCATCCACTGCTCGAAGCTCTTGATTTTCGTACTGGCTCCGCGCGGCGAATCGGCTCGCGGAGTGGGCAGGCCACACTCCAGGCGTGGATAGAGCAAACCGGCTTCGAGTAGCGCCAGCACCGGCAATAGTCCATCGCTCTGCCCCAGCGCGATCGTCATCTCGACGAGGTTGCCGAGGTTCCAGCAGGGTTGGCGACTATGGCCGATGAGCGCCAGCACCTGCCGGGCGGCGGGCGTCAGTTCTTGCAGACGGCGATCGATGACGACGGGGTTGTCCGTGATGGCGACGCCGCGTTCGATGAGGTCTTCGACGGGCCACTGATTGCGCGGTTTGACGAGGCGCGCAGCCACCTGACGCAACAGGGGCTCGTCGTAACACTCCAGCGTCTGCCGCTGGAGATTGGACCAGAAAGCAGGATCAACGACAGGCATTGCATTCCGTTCGTAGTCGGTAGCCGCTTGCGGCTTAGCGCTCCGTTCGCGCTAAGTCGCAAGCGGCTACCGATTTTACTGACTGCGGACTTGGGGGGTGTGTCCCATCTTTTGCAGTTCCTGGACGACGGACTCGACGCGGCCAGGACGGACAAGCAGGACGCGATCGGTTAATCGGCCGACGATGTCTTGAGCCAGCTTCTTGCGCGCCATCAGTTCCTCGGCCAGCACGGCGTCCTCGGTCTGCACCAGGCAAACGCGGCGATGCAGTTTCACCGGAATGCGAGCGCCCGCCGCGGGCCGAACAGGATCATTCAACATCGTCAAACGCCCTCAGTCCTCAACCCGCCGCCCGTGCATCGTCCAGCATCTCCGTCCCATCGATAATCTGATAGCTGTATCCCTGCTCGGTCAAGAACAGCTGCCGATGGTGGGCGAAGTCCTGTTCGCGCGTATCGCGGCTGACCAGCGTGTAAAAGTGAGCCACTTCGCCACCGCTCTTGGGTCGAAGGATGCGGCCCAGACGTTGCGCCTCTTCTTGCCGCGAGCCGAACGTGCCGGATACCTGAATAAGTACATTGGCGTCAGGCAGATCGAGCGCGAAATTGCCGACCTTGGACAAAATCAGCGAGCGCACCTCGCCGGTGCGGAACTTATTGTACAAATCCTCGCGTTCGCTATTGCTGGTTTGTCCGGTGATGAGCGGGATATTGAAGCGTCTGCGCATCTGGCGAAGTTGCTTCAGATACTGGCCGATGATAATCACCCGGCTGTCGGGGTAGCGATCGAGCAGGCAGGCGACGACATCATCCTTGGCCTCGTTCTCACTGGCGATGCGATACTTGTTGCGCCACTCGGCGACGGCATACTCCATGCGCAGCGGTTCCGGCATGGCAACGCGAATCTCGGCGCACGTCGCCTCGGCGATCCAGCCTTTCGTCTCCAACTCGCGCCACGGCACATCGTATTTCTTCGGTCCGATGAGGCTGAATACATCCGCTTCGCGGCCATCCTCGCGCACCAGCGTAGCCGTCAGGCCCAATCGGCGACGCGCCTGAATGTGCGCCGTCACACGGAACACCGGGGCCGGCAGCAGGTGAACCTCATCGTAGATAATAAGTCCCCAATCACGCTGATCGAACAGGCGAAAGTGCGGAAATTCCTCACTCTTTTCCGGTCGATACGTAAGGATCTGATAGGTGGCCAGCGTGACCGGCGCGATGTCCTTGGTTTCGCCGGTGTACTCGGCAACTTGCTCTTCGGTAAGATCGGTCTTGTCGAGGATTTCGCGCCGCCACTGCTTGACGGCGGTGATGCCGGTGGTCATCACCAAGGTGGAACGCTGCATCAAGGCCATGGCGGCGATGCCAACAACGGTTTTGCCGGCCCCGCATGGCAACACAATGACGCCGCTGCCGCCGCGCACGTCGCCGCCGGCATAGAAAATATCCGCCGCATCGCGCTGATAATCGCGCACATGAAACGGCATGCCCGAGCGGGCCAGGCTGCGCAGATGAATGGGCAAAGACGCGCCTTCGGTGTAGCCGGCCAAATCCTCGGCCGGATAGCCAACCGTGATGAGCGCCTGCTTGAGTATGCCGCGATGTCCAGGGTCGATGAGGAAGCTCTGAGCATCGAGCCGTTCGCCCAGGTATTCGCGCACCTTGGGTTGCCGAGCCAACTCTTCCAACAGCGGCCCATCCTCGCACACCAGCCGCAACGCCAGTCCGCTGTCCGCTACCCGCTGTCCGCTATCCGCTGTCGGCTGTTCACTATCTGCTGTCTGTTGTCCGCCGTCCTCCAGAGCGGATTGCGGACTGCGGACTGCGGATTGCGGAATGTAGCGTTCGAGTTTGACTCGACCATAGCGGCTGACGAGTTCGCCGATGTCGCTGGCAAGATTGGACGGCAACGGGAACTTGCTGTAGCGGCCGAGTACATCGAGCATGGCGTCCGCGCTCATGCCGGCCGCAGCCGCGTTCCAGAGTGACAGCGGCGTTAATCGATAGGTGTGGATATGTTCGGGACTTTTCTCCAGTTCCGCGAAGGGGGCCAGCGCATCGCGTGCCTCGGCGTAGTGGGGATTATCAACCTCGACCAGGACGGAGCGATCGCCCTGAACGATGAGAGGATTACTGGCGTCGTAATGCATTCCGCGTCAACCTGTTGGGAGGGGTTCCGTCCGGCGGCCCCGCAGAGCACCAAAAAGCGCAGTTTAGTGGGTTGGTATAAACCACGCAAGGCGAGATGGCGTGTGCTGGCTGCCGGTATCAACGGACGGCGAGGGTGTATTCAGGATGACCCAGAGCATTGACGCGCTGGCTGAGCTGAAATGACTTGCCGAACACGACGGACTTGAGCCAGCCATCCTGTTTGCGCGTGGCGGCGTAACCCTTGGTGGTGCGACGAAGAATGTCGAAGCGAATCGGCTCTTGCCGCGCATCCACGAGCCAGTATTCGTGGATGCCCGCTTGCCAGTACGCTTGGCGCAAGACAACCGTGTCCTTGTGGACCGAACTGGAACTGATGACTTCCAGGACCATGTCAGGAGAGCCTTCCATTTCGACAAAGCCGCCGTCCCAGCCCTCAACGAGTTGCACCCGTTTCGCCTGAATACTGGCGTTAGCTACGAACGTGGCATCGGGCTTCCCGGAGATGTCGGCGGCTCCATTGCTCAAAAGTAGGCCGTCCGGCAAGAAAAGCCCCAAATCCGCCTCTTTCACGAGGCCAGTCAAGACGTAGAAGAATTCCCGTTTGACCGCCAAGTGGGTGAAGATCTGTTCCTTGCTCATGTCGATCCAGACCTCGCCTTTGAGATACCAGATGCGGCCGTCCTCGGGAAAATCGTCGGCATCGACCCAGCGACGGAACGATTCCAGGTCTACAATCCAGGTCGGGATACTCACTACTCGGTTGAACTCGTTAATCACCGTTATCATGGCTCTGTCCTTTCGTTCCGAGGACGGGACCACCCCATGATAACTAATGAACTTATGAACGCTAGACGAGGACGCTTGACCGAGATCGGAGGAGATTCCTTGGCACTTTTTCCGTTGGAGGAGTGAGAGGCAGGCCAGCCAAGCTTGGCCTCAGAAAGCCGGCTTGACGTTCGCGGACCAAACCGCCTTCACCTACGAACCGTCGGCTCGTCGCGGGGTTATTTCTGGTATCCCTTGACCAGGTTCCGTTCGAGAGACGACGGTGTCCGCGTTTGGCGTTACAACGCTGGCGGGTATGGTTCCGAAAGCATCCAGGCCAATCGATCGGGAGAGACGTTATGGGCTTGCGCGAGCCACGCTACAGTCGTGAGGAGTTTGATCGTCGCGGACAGGATATCTACGAACGAGACGAGATCCCTTCATATAGTTGCCGTGCCGCGCACGGCAATCGCCTGGGCGGTGGCATACGCCCGGCAATGAGACAGTGACAAGAAGATGTCACTAATTCGCTGGTTCTGGGCGATGTCCTTGGCCGCACCGCACAGCAGCACTTGCGGCTTGCCATTCGGTTCGGTGCGTATCTCCATATCGGTCCACGATAGGCCGCGCCGCCACGGCAGCCCCAGACATTTCAGAATCGCTTCCTTACCAGCCCACAGCGCGGAGAATTGCTCCGTGGCCCGCTGTTTCGTCTGGCAATCGCGTATTTCTCGTTCCGTGTACACACGCAAGAGAAACAATTCGCCATGCTGTTCGATCATGCGGCCGACACGCAGGCATTCCACAATATCCGTACCGATTCCAACGATTTCCATGCGTCGCTCGTCTTGGCTCCCTCAAAGGTGTCTGCTGCTGATCTTAGCAAAGTGTCGCCGGGAATGATAATTGCAACACGATGGAGTTCCATCGTGCGACGAGGCCGACAAGCCGCCTACAATAAAGCGGCCGCGACTCGACGCACGAATAAGCCGCGTTTGCAACCTAAAGGTCATGATCTCATGCCTCCCAGCCCATTCCTCCTCGACCTGGATCGACTCGGTTCGTCGTATTCGCTCCTGCTCACCTTCCTCGGTCTCGGTGTGTTGGCCGGACTGCTGTTTTGGTCCGGGATCGTCGGGTGGGTACTCGGCCTCGTCAGCCTGATTGTCCAGCGCGGCATCGCGACGGGGTTTCGTTTATGGGTTTTACTGCTCGCCTGGGCAAGATGGCCCACCTTCCTGGTGCTTGTCGTCGTCCTCCTCACCGTGGGCATGGCCTCACGGCCGATTTCTCCATTTCTACCGCTGCTGTGCGGCGTGGCGCTGCTGCTGCTGGGCGTCACGACTTGCCTCGGCTACATGTCCATCGATCTGGAGCGCTACGAGGTGGCGCGCGGTTATAAGGCTCTGCACAACCCGCTTAAGGGACAGGAATTAGCGGTTAATTTGGTGCGTTATGGTCCGCAGGTGGGGGTGCCGTTGCTGGCTGCAGCCACCGTCGGCGTCGTCGCTGGCTTCGCCCTCACCAATCAGGGATTGTACGAGACGGTCGGACGCGGCTGGTATCGCCTGGAGGGAGGGCCGGCGGAACCGCCGGGATACGCCGACTTCCTGGCTTACACGCTGATTAACCTTTTCCGCGTCGCGGATTTGCTGCACATTGCCAGTTCGTACAATTACGTTCACGCCACCTACGTCCAGCAGGCCAAATGGCCGGCCGGCACGCTGTTGAGTCTGTTCAAAACCTTCTTCACCCTCGTCCTGCTGCAACAGATATTCGCCTCGGTGCGCCGCGGCCGATTGCTGGCCGAGACGATCTCCGACTTCTGGAGTCCCCATCCGCCCATCCACGATCGCGCCCGCGTTTCGCTACCGCAGCATGGACCGGGCGCGGTTCGTCCGCTCTTGCTTTCGCTGCGTTCCGTGGAGGTGCTGACGGCGGAGCAGCGCATTCACATCCCGCACATCATCGCCGACATCGGCCCGGCGGCCATCCCGATTTTGACCCACCATTTGCTCGATCCCCATGAGCATGTCCGGGGCGTCGCCGCCTCCGCGCTGGGCCATCTGCACGCGCTCGACGCCGTCCCCGTCCTGGTGCAACTCACGCAGGATTCCAGCGATTGGGTGCGTCAGGCGTTGGCCGAATCGCTCGGCGGCATTGGCGGCGCCAACGCCTCGGCCACGCGCCGGCGGTCGATGCGGCGCGTGGTTCGCGTCTCCCGAGCCTGGCTCTGGCGAGCGTTTCGTCGCAAGGAAAAACACGCTCTTCCTCCGCGGATCAATCCGATCGATCTGGCCGTTTCGACGCTGCGCACTCTCCTCGCCGATGCGTCGGCGACAGTGCGCATTCAGGCGATTCGGTCTCTCGGCGAGATGGGGCAGGTGGATTCGTTGGCGACCGCGGACCTGATTCGCTTGTTGCAAGACGATGATGAGGCCGTGCGTTGTCAGGCAGCGGAATCGCTGGGGCAACTGAAAAGTCCAGGCGATGAAGCGGTCACGGCGCTAGCGAAGTTGCTCGAAGATCCCAGCCCGCCCATTCGCGTGGCGGCGGCGAAGGCGCTGGGAGCGCTGAAGAAGGAAGCGGCGGAGGCCGTGCCTGCCCTGCTGCCGCTGCTGCAAGAGGGAGACGAGACGGTTCGCCTCGCGGCGGCCGAAGCGGTCAACCAGATCGGCACTATGCAGGGGGAGGCGTTACAAACTCTGGGCGAGGGTTTAACCAGTCAAGATAACGTGGTGCGGGCGCAGACGGCCGAGGCGTTGGGCGCGATTGGCGAAGCGGCCGCCGAAGCAGCGCCCCTGCTGGCCGATGCGCTGCAAGACAACAATGATCGCGTGCGTGCCAAGGCCGCCGAGGCGCTGGGCAAAATGGGCGAGGCTGCCGTGGAAGCGGTGCCCGGTTTGGTCAAGGCGCTGCGCGATCAGGACAACTGGGTCAGCGCTCTGGCGGCCGAGGCTCTGGGCGAGATCGGCAATGGCGCGGCCCACGCCATCCCGGCCTTGGTCCGCTCGCTGCATCACGTCAATCCTACCGTGCGGGCCAACGCCGCCGAGGCGCTGGGAAAGATGGGTGCGACCGCGGCCCCTGCACTATCAGCGCTGGAGCGTGCCAGTCAAGACGCCGAGGATGAGGTTCGCCGCCAAGTGATCTTCGCCCTGGGCGAGATCGGCGGTCTGGGCCGCAGTGGTAGTCGTATCTTGCTTACCGCCTTGGAGGACGGCAACCCGAACGTGCGCGCCGCGGCGGTCGAGGCGATGGGCAAGCGCGAAGAGTTGTGGGAGGAAGGCGCGACGGCCTTGCTGCGCGCCGCCGGCGACAGCAACGATCAGGTCAAGATTGAGGCCGCCAAGGCGCTGCCGCGCCTGGCCGGTGTGACGCCGGCGGTCGTCGAGCGCTTGTGCGCGTTGCTGGAGGATGACAACGCCACGGTGCAGACGCTGACCGCTCAGGCTCTGGGAAGATTAGGTTCAGCCGCCGCCCTCGCCGGTGAGACGCTGTTGCGGCTGACGCAGGTTGGGGAGGCGAATGTGCGCGAACACGCGCTGCGCGCTATCGCGCAGATTCAACCGCCGCAGGCCGTCGCCGCGTTCCTGGCCGGTCTCAAGGATGCGCTCCCCGAGGCGCGGAAACTCGCTTCGGCTGGGCTTATCAAGGTGACGGACATGCCGCCAGAGGTCATTCCGGCGCTGCTCGAAGCTCTTCGCGATCCCGAATCGCAGGTGCGCGCCAACGCGGCACGGGTTCTGACTCGGCTGCCGGAATTGCCCGGCGAAGCCATCGCGCCGCTGGTCGAGTGCGCCACCGATCCCGATGATAAGGTTCGTCTCAGCGCGGCCCTCGCGCTTCGATTGGCACCTCCTGCCTGGCTGCGTGATGCGTTCCTGCATTTGCTGGCCGACCCTAATCCGCGCTTGCGTCTGCTCGCCGCCGGCTCACTGCTGGATGCTGATCCCGCTGACACCGAAGCGACCGCAGCGCTGGTTCAGGCATTGGCCGATCCGGTTCCGCGCGTCCGCCGTTCCGCGCTTGAATGGATCGAATCGCAGAAGCAACTCGACGATGGAGTTCTCGAAGCGTTGCGGCAGCGAGCCGAACAGGAAACCGAGCCGGAGTTGAGCGGCTTGCTCGAGGAGATCATCGAGCGTCTGGAGCAGCAAAAGGCGGTCGCCGAAGCGCCCGCGAAGCCAACGGCAGCCGAGGTCGGCAATTTTCAAAGTAAATGAGGGCGCCCACGAATCGTGTAGCCGCGACTCTTGAATGCAGAAGTCAGAATGCAGAATGCAGAATGAAAGACAATTTGGTTTTCATTCTGCATTCTGCATTCTGACTTCTGCATTCAAGAGTCGCGGCTACACATTGTCAGTCGGACTCGATCCACGTTTTCGCTTCGTCGGCCTTGGCGTGATCGAAATAGCGGATTTTCGCGGTCGTGAAAGGTTTACAAAAGACGGCCATGCCGTGTTCCCACTTCGTTTCGCCGACAACGGCCAGTTTCTCGATGTGCGTGAAGTGCTTCAAGTCAAACTTGATGTCCTCCCACAGCGCACCTGCGGTCCAGCCGTGGAAATCGTGCATGGTGCATAGCACGCGAATCTTGCCGTGCTGCTTGATGAGACGATCCATTTCGCCGCCGAAGTGTTCGTAATCCGCGGCGGTCAACTTGCCGCTCAGCGTCACCGCCACGATTTTGCCGCCCGCTTCTTCGCGCAATTCAACCGGCATGGTAACACTCCCGATGAGAATTCTCGTCCACACGCCCACCGCTCGCGCGGCGGAATCACTGCTCATCCTAGCCCGCCCGTCGCCGACCGCCAACGACAACGCTTCGCGCTGAAATCGGCAGTCGGCCACCCTGTAAGCGGATTCTCGCCTCTTCTATAATGCCGGGGACGGCAGACACGATTGTTCCGGCGCGAAAGGGGTATCGATGACCGCAGCTACCGATCCGAGCGAAAAACTCGAATTCAAGACCGAACTGAAACAACTCCTCCACATCATCACGAACTCGCTGTACTCCCACAAGGAGATATTTCTGCGCGAGTTGATCTCCAACGCCAGCGATGCGATTAACAAAATCAAGTTCGATTCGCTGTCGCACGAGGAGAAGTTGGAAGGCAACAAGGATTGGAAGATCAAGATCATCCCCGATCCCGCGGCCGGTACACTGACCATCTCCGATAACGGTATCGGCTTGTCGCGCGAGAGCGCCATCGAGAACCTCGGCACCATCGCCAAGTCCGGCACCCGCGCGTTCCTGGAAAGCCTGAAAAACAAGGAAACCAAGGACCAACCGGAGTTGATCGGGCAGTTCGGCGTGGGCTTTTATTCCGCCTTCATGGTCGCCGACAAGGTGACGGTAATCTCGCGCATGGCCGGCGATCCGCGCGACGGCGTCAAGTGGGAGTCCGACGGCCAGGGCGAGTTCAGCGTCGAGACAATCGAGAAACCGGCGCGGGGAACCGAGGTCATTCTGCATCTCAAGCCGGAAGAACGGGATTTTCTCAACGAGCATCAACTCCGCCAGATCGTCAAGAAGTTCTCCGATTTCATCGAGCATCCCGTGGTGATGGATGTCGAGAAAACCGACGAGAACAAGAACAAAACCATTGTTGAAGAAACGCTTAACTCGCGCAAGGCCATCTGGCTGCGCGGCAAATCCGAGAATACGCCGGAAGAATACAACGCCTTCTATAAACAGATTGCCAATGACTTCGAGGATCCCGCCAAGGTCATTCATTACACGGCAGAAGGCGTCAATGAATTTCGCGTGTTGTTATATATCCCGGCCCAGCGTCCGATGGAGTTGCGCTGGGGCGGTGAAGTCCAGTTTGGTCCACGGTTGTACATTCAGCGTGTTCTCATCATGGATCATTGCGAGACACTCTTGCCGCCCTACTTGCGCTTCGTCAAGGGGGTCGTCGATTGTTCCGATTTGCCGCTGAACATTTCACGCGAAATGCTTCAGCATAATCCATTGTTGGAACGAATCAAAACCAACATTGTCCGCAGCATTCTCAAAGCGCTTGAGGAAATGAAAACCGATGAGTATGACAAATACATCAAGTTCTATCTGGAATTGGGTTCGATCCTTAAAGAAGGGCTGAGCCGCGATTGGAACAATCGCGAGAAGATCGCCGATTTGTTATTGTTTGAATCGATGAAAACGCCGGCGGGCGAATATACCACCCTGGCGAAATATATCGAATCGATGCCGGCCGATCAGAAGGCCATTTGGTATTTCATCGGCGAAAACCGCACGATGCTCGAACATTCGCCTTATCTGGAGACGTTCCGCGCACGCGGTCAGGATGTGCTGCTGTTGACCGATTCCATCGACGAATTCACTCTGCCGAATCTGGGCAAATACAAGGACAAGGAATTGAAGGCGGTCAATCGCGATGAACTGGAGGAGAGCAAGGAAGATGCCGCGAAAAAGACCGAGGAACAAGAGAAGTTCAAGACATTGTTCGCGGATCTCAAGGCGAAGCTGCCGGAGGTGAGCGACGTTCGGCTATCGAGCCGTTTGAAGGAGAGTGCCGCATGTCTGGTGGCCGGCGAAGGCGAAATGACGGCGCATATGGAGCGTTTAATGCGGCAGTTCGGCCGCGAGAAAGATCTGGAGCCGTCGCGGCGCATCCTGGAATTGAACGGCGAACATCCGGCCGTCCTTGCCGTACAGCAACTCCATGAGAAAGACGCCCACGATCCTCGCATCGAAGCATATGCCCGCTTGCTCTACGATCAGGCGGTGATTGCTGAAGGCTCGAAAATCAATGATCCCACTGCCTTCGCGCGGCGCATCAATGATTTATTGGTGCAGAGTGTGAAATAAAAGATTAGACGCACTAACATCTTGCCAGCCCGCAGCGCCAGCAAGGGATTTCCTTGCTGGCGCTGCGGGCTGGCAATTCATTCAGTTCGTGCTTCTCAGAACCCAAAAAGCCAATCCAGCCCATTCGTGCCGCCCCATTTCTTGACCTGCATCATCGTGCTACTGGTAACCGCGGCTTTAATATCCGTGGCGCTGATGGTCTGCGTGCCTGTCTGCCACAGAATCAATCCCTGTGTGAACGTATGCTGTCCGGCATCGGTTGCGGTGAAGGTGTAATCCGCCGGCAACCACGCTAAACTATCCGAACTGGTGAAATGCACGGTGCCGGCATAGTCGGTGACGCGGTTGCCATACGAATCGAGAGCGGTAACTATCATTCGGAACGGCGTCAACGCGGAGACAGACGCGGGAACGGCCACGGTGAACTGACTGACCGCCGCCGGACTGACGGTGATACCTCCCTGCATCCCCGTGACGCCCGTCCACGGGTCCGTGATGGTTAGGCTCTGGGTACCCGCCGTTTTGAAGGTGACGTTAAAAGTATGGACGCCGTTGTCGGCGGCCGTGAAGGTGTAGTCACCAGGCAGCACGGCCGCCCCGTCCGTGCTGGTGAAATGCACGCTGCCGGTGAAGCCGGGAACGACGTGTCCCGAGGAATCCACGGCGGTGACGGTGACGGGAACCGAAGCGCCGGCCTTGGTGGACGAAGGAATGCCGGTGACAAGGAAAGAAGTCGTCACCGTCGAGGCTTTCACCAGGATCGCTCCCTCGCCATTGCGGAGCGTGATACTCGTGATGGGCGCTCCCAACGTGCCATCGGCTTGCAGGAGATAATATGTTCCTCCGAGGTCGTGAGTGGTAGCCGTGGTGTCGGCCAAGGTGCCCGTCGCGCCGTTGCCGTAAGACAGCGGTTTGTAAAGCACCAGGGCGTTGCTGTACGAGCGCTGGTAGATGCGATACGTCAGCGCGGTGTTGGACGGATCAGCGCCGGTGGCGAACTGGGACCAACTGCCGAGCGGTTGGCCGATGTCGCTGCCCATCGCCGGGAACCAGTGCTGGCTCCAGGGGCCGGTGGTGTCGTAGCCGCCGTTGTAATCCAGGAAAGTCGTGTGCGGGTCGGCGAGGAGATAATAGTAGGCCAGCGTGGCCATCTCGGTGCGCGGGTCGGTCGGCGCGCCGCCTTGCGGATAGCTATCGAGTACCGCATAGGGAGCGGGCGAGGTCAACGCGGCTCGGTCGGCGACCTGCGCGGCCACGCTCTCGAACAGTTGATAATTGTGAGCCAACGGCCGAATGGCGAACTCCTCGAAATAGCCCTGGACCTGCTGAATCGTCGGGTTGGCGTTGGCTCCGCCGCCGGCCGTGTTGGCCATGATCCAATGCGGCGCGATGGCGTGGCCGATCTCGTAGAGCAGGCTCGCGTAATCGGTGGCATAGCTGCCGGTCGGCTCGACCACGGTTCCGGCCGCCGCCAGCGAGGTGCCGCCGGAATTGTCCATGAATAGACCGTCGGCCAGCGGATTGCTGTTGAGATAGCGGACATCGTAATCGACAGCCCAGCTGCGGAAGGCGGCGTCGCCGGGGTTGGTGGCGAAGCGCATCTGGCCGTAGGTGAAGACACGGCTTTCATACAGGAAGCGCGCGTCCATACCGGGAGCGCGATGGGCATACTCGGTGTTGTCGAGATAGCCGTCGTGATTGGTGTCGGCCGCCGCGTCGAAGGCCGGGATGATGCCCGAACTGCGGCCGTTGGCTCCGACGTAATCGCGGCCGAGGATGGTCTGCGCAACTGGCGCGGTACCAGGCGTCAGCGTGCGGACACGGACGTAGAACAGCGGGGCCGAACCGCCGACGGAAGCGGCCTTCCAGTCGGCGGGCGGATCAAAGGTGATCTGCCCAGACTTCGTCAGCCCCGCCGTCGTATCAGTGAGGGTGGTGAGCGGCGCCCAAGCGGTCGGGTTGCCGGAGGCGTCCACGGCCGTGGCGTATTCCAGACCGCCCGACCAGCCCGCACTCGCTCCGGAAGCCAGCTGGATGTTGATTTCGCGGAACTTGTCGGGATAACCGATATACACCGACTGCCCCGTCCCGCCGAAGGCAACGCTGGAATTATGGGCCTGCCAGCTGCGATCGGTCAGCGTGGTGCCACCGACGTAGACGCCCCAGAACCAGTTGACCGGTTGCGTCGATCCGCCGGCTCCCGCGAACGGCGTCGCCTGCGTCACATGGTAGAACGCCTCCTCCCGCGAGTAGCCGTGGGCGTCGGCGTAGCTGAGCCAGTCGGTGAGCAAACTCTTGTAGACGCTGGACACATTGGTGTAGAGCAACTGCGGCGTGTTCGGGGCGACGGCTTCGATTTGGCTGAGATAAGCAGGCGTGTCCTCAATGACGAGATCCACGCTGTTTTGCAACAGCGCGAGGTCGGACGGATCCAACTGGGCCGAGCCGCCGTTGTAGGCTAGATCGGTGAGGCGAATATTGGTGGAATGCTGGGGAATGGTTGGCACGGGCAGGGGCGAGAAATCGTTCTGCGTCGTGAACGTCGCCGATGTTTGGCCGATGTTCTGGGCGGTATCGTAAACCTTGACCATCAAGGTATGCGACCCATTGGCGACCGCGGTAGTGTCAAAATTCCAGGTGTAAGGCGCGGTGGTGTCCACGGCGCGCAGCACATTATCCACGTAGAATTCGACGCGGCTGATGCCGGCGTTATCCGTGGCGCTGACTTGCACCGGCGTCACACCCGTCACGGTGCTACCGGCCGCCGGAGCCTTAATCGTCACAACCGGAGGCTGACTGTCGAGCGTTACCTCGCCGTAGGAGAAGTCATCGAAGTTGACCTTGCCGGTATAGCTCGGCAGCCTTCCTAGGCCCACTTCGCCGCCGGTCGTGATAGCGGTATCGGTCAGGTTCAGCGCCCAGGCCTGGCCGGATTGCCATTGCCCGGAGCCATTGAGGTATTGCCCCGTATCGCTGCGCTGCACCTGCGCTCGCAGATTATTGCCGTTGGCGAACAGCGTCACGGTGGCCCATTGGTTGGCGAACCAATTGGCCGACTTGACTTCGCCGAGCGTGGTTGTGCTGCCGTTCTGGACGCGCAAGAGTTTCAGATTGAGTCCTTGTGTCACGGAGACGGCGTAGTAGCTGGGCGTGGTGGTGTCGAGGCCGGTGCCGCGTGCGAGGACTTCGGCGGGAATGGGGCTGTTGAAGTAGACGGCCGCGTTCACCTGCACATTGGCCGGTTGGGCGCTATTGACCCACGAGCGCGCCTCCAGGCCGCTGGCGGTGGGCGAATTGACCACCAGCGAGTTTGGCGGACTGGCGGCCGGCGAAGACGAAACCGCGAAGGCGTTCGTCCCGGTGCTGCTCCACTGTGACCAGCCGACCGGCAGCGTGCCCGTTGGCGTCGTGTCGAACGATTGAATCGTTCCCAGAGAGGTCGCGGGAGCCAAGCGCGGTTCCAATTCTTCGAGCCAAAGGGATACAGGGCGCAATCGTTTGTTCGTTTTCATCTCAACGCTCCGAAGTTGCACATTTATCGCGTTCATTACCTGTTGCGCCGTCTCTTCTCGATTTGTCGCCCCAGGAAAAGTTAGAACCAATTGCTTCCTTGCATCCAGCTTCTATTTTGGGCAATCTGAGCGGCTTGGAACAACTCGACTTATCTGACAAATTGAATAAAAGTGTCAGAGGGAGAAGCAAAAAACGGTCTCCGCGAAAAAAACGATATAAGTCGCATAAAAAGGATTAACCCACCTTCGCGGGACCATTTGTGAGGTTTTTTTCACGCCCAACTCCTATCTACAAGCCTTGGTTTTCGATTTGTAATTTTCTTTTTTCGATTTCTTTCGGATTTCGGATTTCGGATTTCGGGTTTCTTCTGTAGAGTGTTGTTTCGCGCTCGCAGGAAGCGAGCGTCGTTCCGACACGAAGGGATGCGCTATGGTCGGCAGCAAACAGACGCGGCGATACGCGGCGACGGGAATAATGGGCATACTCCTGACGGGCTGCGTCGGCCTGGGGGATACGCTGTCGAGCGGGGTGGATGCGACCTCGGCTCGGCCACGACCACGGCAGATTGCCGAGGCGGCTACGCCGGACCTGCGCATCCCGGCGGATGCGGTCGCTCAGGCTCCCGACATCCCTTTGGTGCCGTTGCCCTCTTTCGCACGACCAACCTCGTCTCCGGCAGCTCCCTCTTCGCGTCCGCCGGTTGTACGTTCGGCCAATCCGTCGGTTCCACCCGCCAGCGCGGCACCTCCGACCGCTGCGCCGCAGACAACGCCGCCAGCCGCCGCGCCGCAGACAACGCCGGTGCCGGCCGCGACGCCAACGGAGACGCCGCCACACACGGCGCGGCAACTGCTCCAACAAGCCGCCGCCCGCTGTTCCACTCTCGATTCGTACATCGTTCGTCTAACCCGTCGCGAGCATCTCAAGGACAAAGCGCAGCCGGAAGAAACCCTGCTTTTCAAGTTCCGCAAGAAGCCGTTCAGCGTCCATTTCAAGTGGCTCGGCGACGCGGCCAAGGGACGCGAAGTGGTGTACGTCAAGGGCCGGTTCGACAACAAGATTCACACGAAGGTGGCGGCTGGCGACTCCATGCTCTTGCCGGCCGGCGCTCGCTTGTCTCTGTCCCCCGACAATCCCCTGGTTCGTTCGGCCAGCCGTCATCCCATCACCGACGCGGGCATCTGCCATTGCGTCGAAACCCTCACCACGCAACTCGACGCCCAGGAACGCGGCGATCGGCGCTGGGGCACGCTGACCGCCATCGCTCCGCAGCGCCGGGCCGAGTATCCCAAACCCGTCGAGACGATCGAGCGCATCATCCCGCCCGGCGTCGAGCCGGAATTGCCGCGCGGCGGACGGCGGTTGATGTGTTTCGACCCTGATTGGCAGCTGCCGATGCTCGTTGTCACCTTCGACGACAAGGACCGTGAAGTCGAATACTATCGCTACGATCGCATGCAAACGCCCGTGAACCTCGACGACGACGACTTCAATCCCGATAAGCTCTGGGCCGCGCCGCGGACAAAACCCGCGCCGGGCGGTGCGGCCAAACGATGATTTCCTTCCTGTCACAATGACAGGGAAGTAAGACAGTCTGGCAGGTTAGCGAAGATTTGTCGTCGTGCGGATGACCAAGACTTGATTTCCGCGCGGACGAATGTTCTACTGAGAAAAGCAGTTAGATCGTCCGGCCTGGTATCCCGGCGATGGCGGTACGGCGTTTGCTCACTAACAGGGTGGCTCCGTGGGAGCGAATCCTCCCGTGGTCGTGCCGCCGGCCACACTCAGGGCACGAGGAACGGCCAGAGAGGTACGCGGCATGAAGGCAACACCTGAAGCACACGATTATTCGATCCTCATCGCCGACGACGACACCAATTGCCGGCAAGCTTTGCGGGACATCATGGAACCCGAAGGCTTCCACACGTTGCTGGCATCTTCGGGCGAAGAGGCGCTCGATATTGTCCGCGCGTCGGATGTGCATTTGGTCCTGTTGGATATGTACATGCCGACGTTGACCGGATTGGAGACTTTGCAATTGGTGCGGCAGATTAAGACCATGCTGCCGGCCATTTTGATAACCGGCGACGCCGATGAGAGCCTGATACGGCAGGCGTGCCAGATGCGCTTTTA
>Ga0134126_10000871_pt1 | contig 38164 bp, 36 predicted proteins | sample KB31752_FD_96881 | JGI IMG/M metagenome (GOLD analysis project Ga0134126, IMG submission 96881) | Terrestrial soil microbial communities with excess Nitrogen fertilizer from Kellogg Biological Station, Michigan, USA - KB3-175-2 | ecosystem: Environmental > Terrestrial > Soil > Unclassified ...
CGACCTGGGCTTCCCGCACGCCGTGGTGGAGATCCTCGATCCGGCCGGGCAGGCCTCGCTCTGGGACGTGCGCAAGGCCGGCCTCAACATCATGATGTCGATGAAGGGCGACGGGAAACCGGTTTCCTTCATCGAGGATTGCGCGGTGCCGCTCGAGCACCTGGCCGAGTACACCGCGCAGCTCACCGAGGTGTTCCGCAAGCACGGCACCGAAGGGACCTGGTACGCGCATGCCTCGGTCGGTTGCCTGCATGTACGCCCGATCCTCGACATGAAGGGCGACGGCGCGATCCGCATGCGCGCGATCGCCGAGGAGGCAGCGGAGCTCGTGCGCCGTTACAAGGGCTCTTACTCCGGCGAGCATGGCGACGGCCTGGTGCGCTCCGAGTGGATCGCACCGTTCTTCGGTCCGCGCCTCACCGCGGCGCTCGCCGAGATCAAGTCGTGGTTCGACCCGCGCGGCCTCATGAACCCGGGAAAGATCGTGAGCCCGCCGCGCCAGGACGACCGCTCGCTCTTGCGCTACAAGCCCGGCTACCAGGCCGATGCCGGCGCGACGGTCCTCGACTGGAGCGACTGGGGCGGATTCGCCGGCGCCGTCGAGATGTGCAACAACAACGGCCATTGCCGCAAGTTCGACGCGGGAACCATGTGCCCGAGCTATCGCGCGACCCGCGACGAGCGCGACCTCACGCGCGGCCGCGCGAACACGCTGCGGCTCGCGCTTTCCGGACAGCTCGGCGCGCGCGACGCCGCCGACCAGGCGGTCCACGAAGCGCTCGACCTGTGCGTCTCGTGCAAGGGCTGCAAGCGGGAATGTCCGACCGGCGTGGACATGGCCCGCATGAAGGTGGAGTTCCTCGCGCGCTACAAGGCGCGCCGCGGCTTCACGCTTCGCGACCGGATGATCGGCCACCTGCCGCGCTACGCCGCGGCCGCGGCGCGCTGGCAGCCGCTCGTCTCGGTTGCGCTGCGGCTGCCGGGCGCGGGCGCGCTGCTCGAGGCGCTCGGCTTCGATCGGCGCCGTCCGCTTCCCACGTGGCGCAAGTCGTGGCGCTCCTCGTTCCCCGCGGCATCGGGCGAGGGACGCGAGGTGGTCCTCTTCGCCGACACCTTCAACAACTGGCTGGAGCCCGCCAATCTCGCCGCCGCCGAGCGCGTGCTGCGCGCCACCGGGCACCGCGTGGTCTCGCCGGTCGCGAGCGACGGCAGGGCGCTGTGCTGCGGTCGTACCTATCTCGCCGCGGGCATGGTGGACGAGGCGCGCGGGGAAATGCGCCGCACGCTCGATACGCTGCGCCCGCATCTCGAGAGCGGCGCCCCGGTGGTGGGACTCGAGCCCTCGTGCCTGCTCACCTTCCGCGACGAGCTCGCTGCGCTCTTTCCCGGCGATGCGCTCGCCGCCCGGCTCGCGCGCGCCGCGCAGCTCGCGGACGAGTACCTCGCCGGGGAGATTCGCGCGGGCCGCGTGGCGCCGGCGTGGCAGGCGCAGCCCGGCCGCGTGCTGCGCGTGCACGGCCATTGCCACCAGAAGGCGTTCGGCACCTTCGAGGCGACGCTCGAGCTGCTTCGCACCGTGCCCGGTGCGCAGGTCACGGCGATCGAATCGGGATGCTGCGGCATGGCGGGCGCGTTCGGCCACGAGAAGGGCCACTACGAGATGTCGATGCGCATGGCGGAGCTCGCGCTCCTTCCGGCCGTGCGCGCGGCGCCGGAAGCGACGATCGTCGCGAGCGGAACCAGCTGCCGGCGCCAGGTCGCCGACGGCAGCGGGCGCGAGGCGAAGCATCCGCTCGCGGTGCTCGCGGAGGCGATGTGAGCGGCGCGGCGCCGGCAGGCCTGGGCGAAGCGCTCGCGGCGGCGCTGCGCCTGGAGAGCGTCGGTGCGACGGCCGGCAACGTGACCGTGGCGCGCGGCTCGTTCGACGGACGCCCGGTGCACGTCGCGCGGGTGGAGAACCGCGCTGCCAGCGGCTCCATCGGCGCGGCCGAAGCCGAGCGGCTCACGGCGATTTTCCGCGTCGTCGCGATCGAGCGCTCGCCGCTCGTGCTCGATCTCGATTCGGCGGGCGCGAAGGTGTCCGAGGGATTGGAGGCGCTCGGCGCGTTCCGCAGGCTCTTTCGCGCCGGGCTCGACGCCGCATTCGCGGGCGCGCCGATCGCGGCGGTGCTCGGCCGCAATTGCTTCGGCGGCTCGAGCATGCTCGCGCATCTCGCGGGCCGGCGCCTGTTCGGGCCTGCGACGCGCCTGGGCATGTCCGGTCCGGCGGTGATCGCCGCGGCTTCCGGCATGGATCCGCTCGACGCGTCGTTCCAGGCGATGGCGGAAGCGGCGATGTCGCCCGAGGCTCGCGCCGCGGCGAGCGCGGCGAACACGCGATGGACGGATGCGATGGACCTCGTCGCGTGGCTGCGCGAGGCGCTCGCCGCGTCGCGGGATCCGAGGGCCGAGTTCCGGCGGCGCCACGATGCGCTCGCCGCGCGCCTTTCGCCGCCCGCCGCCGCCGACGCCGGGGAGCCGGTGCGGCGCCGCGACCTGGAACGCATCTACCCGCAAGGCTGCGATGCGCGCGAATCGCACGGCCTCCTCGCCGGTCGCGGCCGCACGCACGAGGGCGAGGAGCGCTTCGTGGGGCTGGTGGGCGACAAGCCGCTCGGCGCGCAGCGTGCCTGGCGCTTCGCCGACCTCGCCTGGCGCGACCCGGGCGGCGGAACGCTGCGCGTGCTGCTCGATTGCGCGAGCCACGCGACGCGCCTCGAGGAGGAGCGCATCGTGCTCACGGAATTCATCGTGGACATGAGCCTCGCGCTCGAGGACCTCGCGCGGCGCGGCACGCGCGTGCTGCTCACCATCGTCGGCAAGGCGGGGGGCGGCGTCTATGTCGCGCTCGCCGCGCCGGCGCGTCACGTCGCGGCGGTGCACGGCGCGCAGATCCAGGTGCTCCCAGGCGCGGCCGTCACGGCGATCCTCGGCTCGAGCCGGGACGCGATACCATCATTCGCCGACTACCATCGGGCCCGAGTCGCGGAAGAGGAGCTCAAGCTGGGCCTCATCCCCTGATCGATGACGCAAGACAACGAAAACCTGTACGCGCTGTTCGAATCGCGTTTCCCGGCCGACCGCTCGAAGCCGCTCCTGTTGCTCGAGTCGGGCGCCGTCCTGAGCTATGGCGAGGCCGAGCAGTGGGCCGCCCGCTATGCCGCGCTCTTCGCCTCGCGCGGCCTCACGCCGGGCGAGCGCATCGCCGTCCAGGTCGAGAAATCGCCGGAGGCGCTGCTGCTCTATCTGGGATGCCTGCGCGCGGGCCTCGTGTACCTGCCGCTCAACAGCGCCTATCACGAGCACGAGGTGCGCTACTTCCTCGAGAACGCGGAGCCCAGGGCGGTCGTCGCGCAGCCCTCGTCGATCGCCTGGATGCAGCCGCTCTGCGCCTCGCTCGGCATCCGCGACGTGTTCTCGCTCGACCAGCACGGCGGCGGAACGCTGCAGGAGGCGGCGGCGAAGATGCCCGCGCGCTTCGCGACGGCGGTGCGCGGGGGCGACGACCTGGCGGCGATCCTGTACACGTCGGGCACCACCGGGCGCTCGAAGGGGGCGATGCTCTCCAACCGCAACCTCGCCTCGAACGCGCGGATGCTGCATCGCGAATGGGGCTTCCGGCCCGACGACGTGCTGGTGCACATGCTGCCGCTCTTCCACGTGCACGGCCTGTTCGTCGCCTCGCATTGCGTGCTGCTCAACGGCAGCGCCATGCGTTTCCACCTGCGCTTCGACGCGCGGCGCGCCATCCGCGATTTCGCCGGGTCGACCGTGTTCATGGGCGTGCCGACCCTCTACACGCGGCTCCTCGCGGACCCTTCGCTCACGCCCGGCGCATGCCGCAGGATGCGCCTCTTCACCTCGGGAAGCGCGCCGCTCCTCGCCGAGACGCACCAGGAATTTGAGCGCCGTACCGGCCATCGCATCCTCGAGCGCTACGGCATGACGGAGACCGGCATGCTCACCTCGAACCCGCTCGAAGGCGAGCGCCGCGCGGGCTCCGTGGGTCCGGCGCTGCCCGGCGTGGAAGTGCGCGTGGTCGACGATGCGGGCGAGGCGTGCGCGCCCGGGACCATCGGGCACGTGATCGTGCGCGGGCCGAACGTCTTCTCCGGGTACTGGCGCATGCCCGAGAAGAACGCGGAGGAATTCACCGCCGAGGGCTTCTTCCGCACCGGCGACCTGGGCAGCCTCTCGCAGGACCGCTATCTCACCGTCGCCGGCCGCTCCAAGGACCTCATCATCAGCGGCGGCTACAACGTGTATCCGAAGGAGGTCGAGCTCGCGATCGACGAGCTGCCGGGCGTGCAGGAATCGGCCGTGGTGGGCCTGCCCCATCCGGACTTCGGCGAGGCGGTGACCGCGGTCGTCGTCGCACGACAAGGCGTGCCCGCCGTGAGCGAGGGCGCGATCCTCGCGGCGCTCAGGAAAAAGCTCGCGAACTTCAAGGTGCCGAAGCACGTCTACTTCGTCGACGAGCTGCCGAGGAACGCGATGGGAAAGGTCCAGAAGAACGTGCTGCGCGAGCGGTTCGGCCCGCGCAAGGCGGCGCCATGAACGGCGGCCGCTCGATCCTCGAGCGCATCCTCGGCTCGCTGGGCGCTTCCGGGATCGTGCGCACCGGTGTGCAGCGGCGCGCGGATCGGCTGGCGCGGCTGTTGCGCACGCTCATCTCCGAGCGCGGCGAGGCGTCCGGCGCCGCGCTCGCGCGGCAGGCGGTGGCGGTCTACCATGGGCTCGACCCGATCGCGCGAATGCATTTCTTCCAGCTCCTCGCGAGCGACTTCTCCCCGGATCGCGAGCTCGTGCTCGCCGCCGCGCAGGCCTACCATCGCGATCCCTCGCCGGAAAACCTCTCCACGCTCGAGCGCGTGACCGAGCCGCCGCGCCAGGAGGTTTTCCGGCGCATGAACATGGCCCCCGGCGGTACGGCGACCCTGCTCGGGCTGCGGCGCGACCTCCTCGCCGAGTCGCGCGACCATCCGGAGCTGGTGGTGGTCGACCGCGACCTCACGCACCTCCTCGCCTCGTGGTTCAACCGCGGCTTCCTCGAGCTCAGGCGCATCGACTGGAAGACTCCCGCGGCCATCCTCGAGAAGCTCATCGCCTACGAGGCGGTGCACGAGATCCAGGGATTCCCGGACCTCAAGCGGCGGCTGGAGCGCGATCGGCGCTGCTTCGCATTCTTCCATCCGGCGCTGCCCGACGAGCCCCTCATCTTCGTCGAGGTGGCGCTCGTGGACGAGATGCCCTCCGAGGTCGCGCCCATCCTCGCGCTCGAGAGCGTGGTGAGCGATCCGCGCCGCGCGCGCTGCGCCGTGTTCTACTCGATCACCAGCTGCCAGCCGGGCCTCAAGGGCGTTTCCTTCGGCAACTTCCTGATCAAGCAGGTCGCGGCCGACCTGCATTCGGAGCTTCCCAACCTCAAGGTCTTCGCGACGCTCTCACCGGTGCCCGGGCTGCGGGCCTGGGCGCGCAAGGCGCTGCGCGAGGTGAGCGATGCTTCCGAGCTTCGCTCGCAGCTCCTCGCGCTGGTCGATGATCCGGCCGCGGTGCCCTCGGCGGCGTTGCGCGAGCCGCTGGAGGGCCTCGCCGCGTGGTACCTCACACGCACCTGGGTGAACGGGCATGCGGCCGATCCCGTGGCGCGATTCCACCTGGGAAACGGCGCGCGCCTCGAACGCGTGGATTGGGGGGCGGACGCGACGCCCAAGGGACGCTCGCAATCGTTCGGGCTGATGGTGAACTACGTGTACGACCTCGACCATGTCGAGCGCAACCACGAGGAGTACGTGAACCGCCATCGCGCGGTGGCCTCGACCGTGATCGAGCGGCTGGCGAAGAGCGTGGAGCCGCTGCTGGTCGAAAAGGCGGAGCCCGTCCCGACGCCGCGCTGATCGCCGGGAGGCTCAGAAGGCCGAGAGGCCGGTCTGCGCACGCCCGAGGATGAGCGCGTGGATGTCGTGCGTGCCTTCGTAGGTGTTCACCGCCTCGAGGTTCAGCACGTGGCGGATCACGTGGAACTCGTCCGCGATGCCGTTGCCGCCGTGCATGTCGCGCGCGGCGCGGGCGATGTCGAGCGCCTTGCCGCAGGAGTTCCTCTTCACGAGCGACACCATCTCCGGCGTCGCGCGTCCCTCGTCCATGAGCCGGCCCACGCGCAGCGACGCCTGCAGGCCGAGCGCGATCTCGGTCTGCATGTCCGCGAGCTTCTTCTGGATGAGCTGCGTGGCGGCGAGCGGCTTGCCGAACGCCTTGCGCTCCAGGGTGTATTGCCGTGCCGCGTGCCAGCAGAACTCCGCCGCGCCGAGCGCGCCCCAGGCGATCCCGTAGCGCGCCTTGTTGAGGCAGCCGAAGGGGCCGCGCAGTCCCTTCACGCCGGCAAGGAGGTGCGCATCGGGCGCGAACACGTCGGCCATCACGACCTCGCCGGTGACCGAGGTGCGCAGGCTGAATTTGCCCTCGATCTTCGGGGCGCTGAGTCCCTTCGTGCCGCGCTCGAGCACGAAGCCGCGGATGTCGCCCGCTTCGTCCTTGGCCCAGACCACGAACAGGTCGGCGATCGGCGCGTTGCTGATCCACATCTTGGCGCCGTTGAGGATCCAGCCGCCGTCCACTTTCCGCGCGCGGGACGCCATGTTGCCGATGTCGGAGCCGTAGTCGGGCTCGGTGAGGCCGAAGCAGCCGAGCAGCTCACCGGTGGCGAGCTTCGGAAGCCAGCGCTGCCGCTGTTCCTCGCTGCCGTAGGCGTGGATGGGGTGCATGACGAGCGAGGACTGCACGCTCATCCCGGACCGGTAGCCGGAATCCACGCGTTCCACCTCGCGTGCGATGAGCCCGTAGCAGACGTGGTTCACGCCGGCGCAGCCGTAGCCTTCGATGGTCGGGCCGAGGAAGCCCAGCGCGCCCATCTCGCGGAACACCTCGCGGTCCGCTTTCTCGTGGCGGTGCGCCTCGAGGACGCGCGGCATGAGGTTTTCCCGGCAATAGGCGCGGGCGCTGTCCCGAACCATGCGCTCGTCCTCGGTGAGCTGGTCCTCGAAGAGCAGCGGGTCTTCCCACGGGAACGCGGGCTTCATGTCGTTCGGCTTCATGGGACTCCGGGACGAGGGACGGGAGTTGCGGGAAAGCGACCTCATTCTACTTCTACTGCTACAATCGCCGCGCTCCGAAGCCCGAACGACGAGGATCGCCATGCCGCGCAGTGGCCGCATCACGGTCGAAGACCTCTGGAAGCTGGACCGCCCGGCGCAGCCCACGCTTTCGCCGGATGGCGCGCAGGTGTGCGTGTCGGTGAGCTCCCACGACATGGAGCACAACACCGCCCGCTCGAGCCTGTGGCTCTTGTCCGCGTTCGGCGGGGAGCCGCGCCGGCTCACCTCCTGCGGCGAGAAGGACGGCGAGCCGCGCTGGTCGCCGGACGGGCGCTGGATCGCCTTCGTCGCCAAGCGCGCCGCCGCCGGTACCGACAAGGGAGACGACGAGCCGCAGGTCTACCTCATCGCGCCCGACGGCGGCGAGGCGCGGCGCCTCACCGACATCGCGACCGGTGTGCTCGCGATCAAGTGGTTCCCCGACTCGCGGCGCCTCGCGTTCGTTTCCTGGGTCTGGCCCGAGGACACCCGCCTTGCCGCGCTCGCCAGGCGCTACCGGGCGTGGAAGGACGACAAGGTGAAGGCGCACGTCGTCGAGCACTCCGCCTACCGCTGGTGGGACCACTGGCTCTCGGACGGCCGCGTGCCGCACCTTTTCACGGTGGACATCGCGAGCGCGCGAGTGCGCGACCTCTTCGCCGGCACGCGCTACGAGCTGCCGCGCGCCGATCCGGCCGCGCATCACTACGACATCGCGCCCGATGGCCGCGAGGTGGCGTTCACCTTCGACCCGCGCGAAGACAAGCGCTTCGACGACGAGAACCACATCGTCACGCTCGACCTGCGCAGCGGCCGCTTCCGCAACCTCACCGCGCGCTCGCCGCTCAACCACGAGAGCCCGGCCTACTCGCGCGACGGCCGCCGCCTCGCCTTCCTCGCGCAGGACCTGCGCCGCCTGGGCTCCACGCCGCACAAGCTCGCGCTGCTCGATCGCGCGAACGGACGCTTCGAGGTGCTGCGCACGCGCTGGGACCGCAGCGTGCACGCGCCGGTCGCATGGAGCGGCGATTCGTCGGCGGTGTTCTTCCTCGCGGAGGACCGGGCGCGCCAGCACCTGTTCCGCTGGGCGCTCGCCCGCCGCGAGCCCGAAGTGGCCGCGCGCGGCGGCGTGGTGGGCGAATTCGACGTGGCGGGGGAGGCGATCGCCTTCGTGCGCAACGCCATGAGCGAGCCGCCCGCGGTCTTCCGCAACGCCCCGGGCGAGGCGGAGCGGCGCATCGACGGCTTCAACGCGGGACTCCTCGACGGCGTGAAGCTCGGCAACGTGCGCGAGTTCGAGTTCGAAGGCTACGACGGCGACAAGGTGCAGATGTGGGTCGTGTACCCGCCGGACTTCGACCCGAAGAGGAAATGGCCGCTGCTGCAGAACATCCACGGCGGCCCGCACTCGATCGCCGCCGACACGTTCCATTTCCGCTGGAACAACCACGTGTTCGCCGCGCAGGGCTACGTCGTCGCGTGCGTGAACTACCACGGCTCGAGCTCGTTCGGGCATCGCTTCACCGAGTGCATCGACGGCGAATGGGGCAAGCGCGAGCTGGTGGACGTCGAGGCCGCGACCGATTTCCTGCTGCGCCAGGGATACATCGACCGCGAGCGCCTCGCCGCCGCGGGCGGCAGCTACGGCGGCTACATGGTCGCGTGGATGAACGGCCACGTCGATCGCTACCAGGCCTTCGTGTGCCATGCCGGCTGCTTCGACTGGGTCGCCATGTTCGCCGACGACGTGTACTACGCGCACGCGCGGGAGCTCGGCGCCTACTACTGGGAGAATCCGTCGAGGATCGCGGCCGAGAACCCGCGCGATCGGGCGCGACGCATGAAGACGCCGACCCTGGTGATCCACGGGCAGCTCGACTACCGCGTCCCGGATCAACAGGGCATCGCTTACTACAACACGCTCAAGGCGAAGGGCGTGCCGGCGCGCATGGTGTTCTTCCCCGACGAGAACCACTGGATCCTCAAGCCGCAGAACTCGCGCCTCTGGTACCAGGAGTTCTTCGGGTGGCTGCGCCGCTATGTCACGCCGGGCGGCAAGGCGCGCGGCCGCTAGCCTAGAGCAGCCACCACGCGATCGCGAGGATCACGCACACCACGGCGGTCACCGCCGTGCGCATGTCGACGAACCACGCGGGAATGAGGCCGTGGCGCGCGAGCCAGAGGTCCGAGCCCCACACGGCGACGAAGAGGGCGAGCGCCGCGCCCACCTGCCAGTGCGGCGAGGGCAGCCACAGCACGCCCCAGGCGGCGAGCGAGGGGACGATGGAAAGCGCGAGCGCCGTGGCGCGGGTCGCTTCGCTGCTCGCCTCCTCGCGCAGCGCGAGCCCGTTCTCGATGCCGCCCAGGTGCGCGAGGATGATCGCGCTGAAGGTGACGAGCGCGGTGATCGCCGGGATGCGGATGTGGCTCGCGGGCGAGAAGAGCGCGACCGTGATCGCGGCGAAGATCACCGATCCGGCGATCGCGCTCAGCCATGCGATGCGCCGGACCATCGTCAGTCGACCTTGGCGCCCGAGGCGCGGATCACCCTGGCGTATTTCTGCGCCTCGGAGTGGATGTAGGCCGCGAACTCCTGCGGCGTGTTGCCCACCGGTTCGGCGCCGAGCTTCTTCATCGTCGCCCGCACGTCGGGCGCATCCAGCGCCTTCACGAACTCGTCGTGCAGCTGCTGCACCACCGGCTGCGGCGTGCCGCCGGGCGCGAAGACGCCGAACCAGGTGCTGATGTCGAAGCCCGGGAGCCCGCTTTCGGCGATGGTGGGGAGCTGCGGCGCCATCGAGGAGCGCTTCGCCGTGGTCACGGCGAGCGCCTTCACGCTGCCCGCGCGGATGTGGCCGAGCGAGGAGGCGAGGTTGTCGAACATGAGCTGGATCCGGCCGGCGATGAGGTCCTGCATCGCGGGGGCCGCTCCCTTGTAGGGCACGTGCACCATCTGCACGCCCGCCATCGACTTGAAGAGCTCGCCCGCGAGGTGGCCGGCGCTGCCGGTGCTGCCCGAGCCGAAGTTGAGCTGGCCCGGATGCGCCTTGGCGTATGCGATGAACTGCTGCACATTCGAGACCGGCAGGGACGGGTTCACCACGAGGACGTTCGGCGTCCAAGCGAGCTCGGTCACCGGAGCGAAGTCCTTCACCGGGTCGTAGGGAATGTGCGAGTAGAGCGTCGGGTTGATCGCGTGCGTGGCGACCGCGCCCATGAGGATCGTGTAGCCGTCGGGCGCGGACTTCGCGACGTACTCGGCGCCGATGTTGCCGCCGGCGCCGGGCTTGTTCTCCACGATCACCGGCTGGTTCACGCTCTCCGACACCTTCCTCGCGAGCAGGCGCGCGACGGTGTCCAACGGGCCGCCGGGTGGATACGGCACGATGAAGTGGATGGGCTTCGAGGGATACGGTTCCGCCTGCGCGAGCGGGGCGAGCGCGAGCAGGAGCGCGGCCGCGAGGCCGAGGAGGGCGCTTTTCATGGCCCGCCATTATCGCATCGGCACGACCTCCACGAGGACGTAGACCGCGGCGGCGCTCGCCGCGGCGACGAGTAGCGCGAGCCATGCCGGACGGCGCATGGGCTCGCTTGTTCCGGCCGGCGCCGTCCTGCGCCCGTGGACCATCGATCCGGCGAGGCGCACGTCCCACGCGGCGCGGTAGACGATGATCGCGACCACGTGCAGCACGACGAGCGCCGCCACGATCCATTCACCGATGGAATGGAGCGAGCTCATGCGGCTCACGGTCTCGCTGGAGACCTTCACGGCGAGCGGACCCTGGGTCGCGATCTCGTCGTCGGAGAAGAGGCCGGTTCCGGCCTGGAACGCGAGCACGGCGAGCATCGCCGCGACCATCCAGCCGCCGAGCGGATTATGGCCCGCGAAGAACGGATGGCGGCCCGCGAGCATCGCGCGCGCGTACGCCGCCGCGGCGCGCGGGCCGCGCAGGAAGCGCGTGAAGCGCGCGGTCTCGCTGCCCACGAGTCCCCATGCGATGCGGAAGCCGAGCAACGCGAGGATCGCGTAGCCGCTCTTCAGGTGCCACGCCATCCAGTCGCCGCCGATCATTCCCGTGGTGAAGGAGAACACCACGAGCAGCGCGAGCGACCCGTGGAAGATCCGGGTCGGCAGGTCCCAGACCCGGATGCGCGCCGCGGCCGCCGTCACTTCGCCTTGTAGTCGTCGTGGCAGGACTTGCAGGCCTTGCCCGTCTCGCCCACCTGCTTCTTGAGCGTGCCGAGGTCGCCCGCCGCCTGCGGAAGCATCGCGACCTCGTGCTGCATGTGCTCGAGCTTTTTCCTGAAGTCGTCCATGTTCTTCCAGATCGCGGGCTTCGCCTTCGTGTCGCCGCCGTTCTCGGTGCCCTCGCCGAAGAAGCGGCCCGGGAGGGCGGCGAGGTGCGGGATGATCTGCGCGGCGCGCTCGGCCTCCGCCTTGTCGTAGGGCCGCTTCTCCTGCGCCATGGCGGCGAGGATGCCGAAGTTGTAGCCGATGAGCGCCATCGTGGACTGGCGCAGGTGGATCTGGGCCTCGGGCTTCAGCTGTTGTGCGGGCACGGGCAGGGCGGTGGCGGTGGCCGCCAGGGCGAGCGCGGCGATCGTGGCTTTGGTCATTTTGCGATTTCTCCTGTGGATGGATGTGGCTGCGGCACGAAACCGTGCGCATTATGGGCGAAAATCAGGAACCGACTGTCACGACCGGAGACTCCCATGGGAGGCGTACGCATCGAAAAAGACACCTTCGGCCCGATCGAGGTGCCCTCCGACCGGCTGTGGGGCGCCCAGACGCAGCGCTCCCTCGAGAACTTCCGCATCTCCGGCGAGCGGATGCCCGCGGAGCTCCTGCAGGCGCTCGCCTGGGTGAAGCGCGCGTGCGCCGCGGTGAACGAAGCCCTCGGTGCGCTAACAGCGGAAAAGGCGCGCGCCATCCAGTCGGCCGCCGACGAGGTGCTCGCGGGTCGCTGGCCGGACGAGTTTCCGCTCGTCGTCTGGCAGACCGGCTCCGGCACGCAGACCAACATGAACATGAACGAGGTGCTCGCGAATCGCGCGAGCGAGCTCCTGGGCGGCGCGCGCGGCGAGTCGCGGCGCGTGCATCCGAACGACGACGTGAACCGCGGGCAATCGTCGAACGACGTCTTCCCGACCGCGATGCACGTCGCCTCCACGGTCGCCCTGCGCAAGCACCTCCTGCCCGCGCTCGGGAAGCTGCGCGACACGCTCGCCGCGAAGTCGCAGGCATTCCACGACGTCGTGAAGATCGGCCGAACCCACCTGCAGGATGCCACGCCGCTCACGCTCGGCCAGGAATTCTCCGGCTACGCGGCGCAGCTCGACCATGCGCGGCGCCACGTCGAGGACGCGCTCCCGCACCTCTGCGAGCTCGCGCTCGGCGGCACCGCCGTGGGCACCGGCTTGAACGCGCATCCCGAGCTCGCCGAGCGCGTGGCGGCCGAGCTTTCGCGCCTCACCGGCTGTCCCTTCGTGACCGCACCCAACAAGTTCGAGGCGCTCGCGACCCACGACGCGATGGTGAACGCGCACGGCGCTTTGAAGGCGCTCGCCGCCTCGCTCATGAAGATCGCGAACGACGTGCGGCTGCTCGCGAGCGGGCCGCGCTGCGGCATCGGCGAGATCACGATCCCGGAGAACGAGCCGGGCAGCTCGATCATGCCGGGCAAGGTGAATCCGACGCAGTGCGAGGCGCTCACCATGGCGGCGTGCCAGGTGATGGGCAACGACGTCGCGATCAATTTCGGCGGCGCGCAGGGGCACCTGGAGCTCAACGTCTTCAAGCCGCTCATCGCGAACGCCTTCCTGCAGAGCGTACGGCTGCTCGCCGACGGCATGGCGAGCTTCGAGGAGCATTGCGCGCGCGGCATCGAGCCCGATCGCGAGCGCATCGCCGCGCTCGTGCACGGATCGCTCATGCTCGTCACGGCGCTCGCGCCGCACATCGGCTACGACCGCGCGGCGGAGATCGCGAAGAAGGCGCACCGCGAGCGCACGGGGCTGCGCGAGGCGGCGATGGCGCTGGGATACGTGAGCGCCGATCAGTACGACGACTGGGTGCGCCCCGAGCGCATGGTCGGCCGGCGCGCCCCGTAGCGCGGCGGGTTCGGCGTCTGGTCGGGCGGCGGATCCTTCACCGGCGGCGGCGGGCGCGGCTCCTCGATGGGCGGCGTCTGGTCCGGCGGCCGGGGCGGAGGCTGCTGCGGCGGGCGCGGATGCGGCGGGGGTTCCTCGGGCGAGTCGGGCGGCTCGGGCGTCGGGATGTGTGCGATCCGGTTCATGCCTCGATTTCCAGCGTGCGTTTCATGGCGGCGGTGAGCGTCTGCGGCGTGCGCCGGAACGTCTTCCACGGATCGGATCGCAGCCCCTGCAGGCGCCGCACGACGTTGCCTGCATGGAAGCTCGCGGGCTTGAGGCGCCCGCCCACCTCGTCCCACTGGAGCGGCGCGGAGACCGGCGCCCCGGAGCGCGCGCGCACCGAGTACGCGGCGACCGTGGTGGAGCCCGGAGCGTTGCGCAGGTAGTCGACGAAGATGCGCCGCACCCGCTCGCGCTTCGCGAGCTTCGCGGTGAAGCGCCCGGGCTCGTCGGCCGCCAGGTGCTCCGCGAAGGCACGCGAGAACGACTTCACCTCGTCCCATTCGTGGCGCGCGGCGAGCGGCACCACGACGTGCAATCCCTTGCCGCCGCTCGTCTTCACGAACGACTCGAGGCCGAGGTCGGCGAGGCGTTCGCGTACGAGGTGGGCGGCGGCCATCACGTCGCGCCAGGCGACGGCGGGATCCGGGTCGAGGTCGAACACCATGCGATCGGGCTTGTCGAGGTCGCGCACGGTCGCGCCCCACACGTGCAGCTCGATCACGCCGCGCTGCACGAGGCCGACCACCGCCCCCGCGCTGTTGGCGACCGCGTAGACGCCTTCGCCGGCCGACTCGGGAATCGTGACGCGCTCGATCTCGGCGGGCCAGGTGGCACCGATGTGCTTCTGGTAGAAGCAGCCCTCTTCCGGCCCCTCGGGGCAGCGCACCAGCGAGAGCGGACGCTGCCGCAGGTCCGGCAGCATCCACTCCGAGACCTCGTCGTAGTAGCGCGCGAGCGCCTCCTTGGTGAGCCCGAGCTCCTCGAACAGCACGCGCGCCGGGTGCGTCACGCGCACGCCGGCGATGGTGATCGCGTCGGTTCCGCGCGCAGTCATCGGCTCAGTGCCGCACCGAGGGATCGCCCTCGTGGAGGTGCGCTGGCGGGATGACGCCGGGCATCGTCTCGCGCGGGCTGCCGTCGCCGCGCGCGCCGCGGCGTGCACGCGGCGGGACGGGCGCGCGCCGCTCGGGATCGCGCGTGAAGCAGAACGCGACGAACGCCGCGAGCAACACGAGTCCCAGCAGGCTGCCGTTCTTCATCGGGGGCACTCGCTCGGAATCCTCACGCGGCCCGGCGGTGATGGCTGCGCGACGTGGTGGACTTGCGGCGCGCCTTCGCGGCCGGGCGGCGGCGCTCGTGGCGCCTGGGCGATTCCTCGCGGCCCTCCTCGCGTTCCTCGCGCGCCTCGCGCGATTCCCCGCCCTTCTTGCGCGCGGCGAGGCTCTTCTCGAGCAGCGACGCGAAGTCGATGACCTCGGCCTCGCGCGGCCGGCGCGCCTTCGGCGCCTCCCTGAGGTGGCCGTGCGCCTTGTCCTCGATCCTCTTCATCAGGTCTTCGCGGTAGGTGTCGTGGTACTGCTTCGGGTCCCAGCGCACCGTCATGTCGTCGATCAGGCGCTCGGCCATCTTCATCTCGTTGGGCTGCACCTTCGCTTCGGCGAGGCTCTCCGGAACGTCGATGTCCTTCGCGGGGCGAAGCTCGTCCTGGTAGCGCAGCGTGTTGAGGATCAGCCGGTTGTCGCGCGGATAGAGCATCGCGAGGTGCTGGCGCGTGCGGATCACGACGTTCGCGATCGCCACCTTGCCGCTGCGCTCGAGCGTCTCGCGCAGCAGCGCATATCCTTTCTCGCCGTGCTTCGCGGGCGCGGTGTAGTAGGGCGACTCGTAGTAGTACGGCGGCACGTCGTGCGCCTCGACGAAGCCGATGATGTCGATCGTCTGCGTCGCCTCGACGTTGGCGCGCTTGAAGTCCTCCTTCTCGAGGGTGACGTAGCGTCCTTCCTCGTACTCGTAGCCCTTCACGATTTGGTCGAAGGGCACCTCGTCGCCGGTCGCCTTGTTGTAGCGCTTGTAGCCCACCGGCTGCAGGTCGCGGCGGTCGAGCATGGTGAAATCGAGCTCGTTGCCTTGCTCGGCCGGGTAAAGCGCGACGGGGATGTGCACCAGCCCGAAGCGGATGGCACCTTTCCAGAGTTCTCGCGGCATGGGCTTTCCTTTCGTTCTCGTTGTCAGCCGCCGCTCGGCGGCGTGGCGTGGACGAGCTTCGGCATGCGCGCCACCGGGGGGCGCGTCTTCTCGTTGCGCGGCGAGGGCTGCGTGCGCATCGGCCGGGCGGCGAGCTTCACGGGGCGCCCGCTGCGCGCGGACCGATACAGCGCCCGGATCACGCGCACGTCGGCGAGGCCTTCCTCGCCCGAGGGCTGCGGCTCGCGGTCCCCGAGGATGCAATCGGAGAAATACAGCAGCTCGGCCGCGAACTGGTCGCGCTTGCCGTAGGCGACGACGCTCTTCGAGCCGCCGTGCTTGTAGTGGTGCTCCAGGCCCTTCGCGAGCTCGTAGCCGGGCTCCACGCGAAGCGATCCGCGTGTTCCGACGATGCGGTACTCCGAGGTCTTGTCGGTGCCGAAGCTCAGGCAGAAGGTCGCCAGGCGATCGCCGGGAAAGCGCAGCATGCAGGTGGCCGATTCCTCCACCGATCCGCCGCGGCTGCGCCCGGCCGTCATGGCGAAGGCTTGCGTCGGCTCGGCCTCGAACAGGTGGCGTGCCGCGTTGATGCAGTAGATGCCGATGTCGTAGAGCGTGCCGCCGCCCTGGTCTGCCTCGAGGCGGATGTTCGGCGGCTCGACGCGGTTGGTGAAGGAGGAGACGAAGAGCTTCGCCTCGCCCACCTCGCCTCCGCGCACCGCCTCGATCGCGGAAAGCGTCGCGCGCTCGAAGTGCAGGCGGTAGGCGGTCATGAGCTTCACGCGGTGGCGCCGGCACGCGGCGATCATCGTGCGGCATTCGCGCTCGTCGAGCGCGAGCGGCTTCTCGCACAGCACGTGCAGGCCGAGGCGCGCGCAGCGCACGGTCCAGTCGCGGTGCTGGTCGTTCGGCAGCGCGATGTAGGCCGCATCGACGCCGGCCTCCGCGACGCAGCGCGTGAAATCCTCGTAGCGGTAGGCGGGAGCATCGTAGCGGCGCGCGAGCGCCTTGCGCTTCGCGGCATCGCCCGAGACGATCGCGGCGAGCCGGGAGTTGCGCCGCGCGTGCTCGAAGGCGGGCAGCACCGCCGCCTGCGCGACGTAGCCCTGGCCGATCACGGCATAGCGCACCTCGCTCGTCCTCGCCGCGGCGTTCTCCATCGCTCTCCCGTCACGGTTCGCGGCGCAGCGCGAACGGGTGGGGATCGCGCGATGCCGCCCGGGCGCCGGCGCCGCCCTGCATCACATCAGCCGGGTGGTGTCGGACCAATAGGGCCGCACTCCGTAGAAATCGTGCACCTGCGTCGCCCACGAGTTGTCGGCCATGGAGGGCCAGTGGTCCTTGTCGAACCCCGGCGCCTTCTCGAAGCGCTCGCGGTCGGAATCGAGCACGAAGCAGTGCCGGTTCGCGTCCAGGGTGAGGGCGTTCCACGGTATCGCGAAGAGCTTGTCGCCCATCCCGAGGAATCCGCCGCACGACATGACCGCGTAGGCGACGCGCCCGCGCTGCACGTCGATCATGATGTCCTCGACCGTGCCGAGGTCCTCGTTCTTCGCGTTCACGACCTTGTCGCCCTGCAGCGTGTCGGCCGCCATGACCTCGGGGCCGGGGCCGCTCGTGTTGCCTTCGCCGCCGACGATGCGCGCGCCTTCGGAGGTGGTGGTCCGGGTCGATTTCATTCACTTCTCCTTGAGCGATTCGATCATCCCGCCAGCGCGGTTGCGGTGCCGTCCGGTGGGTTCGTGTTGGAGGTCTTGACCGGATCGGGGTTCGGCGTGGTGGTCTCTCCGGAGGGGGCGCGGAAATCGCGCCGGACTCCTCCCGCCCCGCAACGTCCATGCCGCCTACATGTGCATGCCGCGGGCGACGCTCGCGATGACCGTCAGCAGCTCGGCCGGGGTCACCGGTTTGGTGAGGTGCATCTGGAAGCCTTCGGACAGCGCGCGGATGCGGTCCTCGCGCTGCGTGAACGCGGAGAGCGCGATCGCCGGCCTGCGCCCGCGCGAGGCGTCGCTCGATTCCCAGCGGCGGATGCGCTTGAGCGTCGTGTAGCCATCCTCGTCCGGCATCGCGATGTCGCACACCACCACCTGCGGCGAATCGCGGTCGTCGTCGAGCGCGAGGTGCGCGAGCGCTTCCTGGCCCGAGGCGGCCACCTTCACGGCCGCGCCCGACTGGGAGAGCAGCGCCGCGAGCGATTCGCGCGCCTCGCGCTGGTCGTCGATGAGCAGCACGCGAATGCCCGAGAGGGAGGGCAGCGCCTTGGGCGCCGCGGCCTGGCCGATCGCCACGCGCGTGCCGGAGTCGCGGCACAACGGCAGGTAGACGCGGAAGGTCGCGCCACGGTCGATCCCGTCGCTCTCGCAGGTGACGTTTCCGCCGTGGAGCTCGGTGAGGCGCTGCACGAGCGCGAGCCCCAGGCCCAGTCCCTCGTGGCCGCGGCTCGCCGAGCCCTGGTCGGCCTGCCGGAACGGATCGAAGAGATACGGCAGGAATTCCGGCGGGATGCCGGCGCCGTTGTCGCGCACCTCGATGCGCGCCATCGGCCCCTCGGGCCGCGCGGACACCCAGACGGTTCCGCCCGGCGGCGTGAATTTCACCGCGTTGGTGAGCAGGTTCACGAAGATCTGCCGGATGCGGTCCGGGTCGCCGTGGATCTCGCGGTCGCCCATCGCGTAATCGGTGACGATCCGCAGCTCCTTCTCGAGGGCGGTCGCGCGCAGGCTCTCCACCGCATCGGCGAGCACCGGAAGGAGCGGCATCGGCTGCTTGAGGAGCCCGAGGTTCCCGCTCATGGCGCGCGTCACGTCGAGCAGGTCGTCGATGAGGCGCACCTGGTGGTCGACGCCGATCATGATGCCGGCGAGCGCGCGCCGCACCGAGGGCTCGGCGTCGCGCAGCAGGTTCTGCAGCACGTGCGTCCAGCTCTTGATGCCGTTCAACGGCGAGCGCAGCTCGTGGGAGACGATCGCGAGGAACTGGTCGCGGGCGAGGGTGGCGGTCTCCGCGCTCGCCCGTGCGCTCCTCTCGCGCTCGAGGAGCTCGGCGCGGCGCTCGTCCTCGCGCGCGCGCGCGGTCTCGTCGTAGACGATCGCGAGCACCGCGTCGTCGCGTCCCGCGCCGCCCGCCTCGGGGATGATGCGGCCGGCGAAGTGGCGCCGCGACTCGCCGCCTTCCTCGAAATGGAAGCGCTGCTCCTCGCGCGTATCGAAGGCGCGGCGCGCCGCCTCGCGCAACGGGGCGAGCACGTGCGGCGGAAGTCCCGCCTCGCCGCAGCGCCGCCCGATGAGCTCGCCGGGCTTGCGCCCGAAGGCGTGCTCGGCCGCGCGATTCACGTACAGGTAGCGCAGGTCGCGGTCGAGCCGCGCGATGACGTCGGGAATGTTCTCGGCGAGGGTCTCGAAGTCCTCCTCGCGGCGGCGCGCCTCCTGCTCGGCGCGCATGCGGTCGGTGATGTCGAGGCAGGAGCCGACGAAGCCGCTGAGGCTCCCGCTCGTGACGAGCGGCACTCCCTTGTCGAGGAGCCAGCGGTATTCGCCGTCCTTGCGACGCAGGCGATACTCGACCTCGAACGGCCGCATCGCCGCGAACGCCTCGGCGTAGGCCGCGATGCAGGCCGGCGCGTCCTCGCCATGCAGGCTCTCGCGCCACCCGTGCCCCAGCTCCGCCTCGAGCGTGCGCCCGGTGAAGTCGAGCCACGGCCGGTTGAAATACACGCTGCGCCCGTCGGGACCGGCCACCCAGATCATCACCGGAGCACAATCGGCCATCAGCCGGAAGTGCTCGGCCGCGCTCGCGCCCGCGCGCGCCGCCCGTGACGACACGGCGGCTTGCGCGGGGCTCGAGGTCATGAGGCGCGCGAGGCGTTGCCCATGCCGGTGCGGTTCTGGTCCTCGCGGATGCCGTATTCGCGCAGCCGGTTGTACAGCGTCTTCGTGCAGATGCCGAGCATCTCCGCGGTGCGCTTGCGCTCGCCGTTGCAGTGCTGCAGCGTCGAGAGGATGAGCTCCCGCGCAGCGACCGAGAGCGGCGTGCCGAGCGGCACGGTGATCGCCGGCGTGGAGGAGGGCGCCGAGATCGAGCGCATCGGCGCCGCTTCCGCTTCGACAGTGGGTCCTTCGAGTCCTTGGTCTCCGGCCATGATGAACACCCTATGAATGTAGTTTTTCAATTCCCGGACGTTGCCGGGCCAGGGATACTGCTTCATGCGCGCGATGGCGCCGGGCGCGAATTTCTTCTTCGTGCCGCACGCCTCGTTGAGCTCTTCGAGGAAGTGGCTCGCGATGAGCTCGACGTCGTCGCCCCGCGCACGCAGGGGCGGCATCTCGAGTGGAAACACGTTCAGGCGGTGGTACAGGTCGTCGCGGAGCTTGCCGGCGCGCACCGCCTCGCGCGGGTCGCGGTTGGTGGCCGCGATGATGCGCACGTCGGTCTCGATCGTCCTGGTGGTGCCGATGCGCATGAAGCTGCCGGCCTCCAGGACGCGCAGCAGCCGCACCTGCAGCTCGAGCGGCATCTCCGTGATCTCGTCGAGGAAGAGCGTGCCGCCGTCGGCCTGCTCGAAATAGCCCTTGTGCTGCCGGTCGGCGCCCGTGTAGCTGCCGCGCTCGTGCCCGAACATCTCGTTCTCGATCAGGTTCGGCGAGATCGCCCCGCAGTTGATCGCGAGGAACGGGTGCTTGCGCCGGCGCGAGAGCTCGTGGATGGTGCGCGCGACGATCTCCTTGCCGGTGCCGCTTTCGCCGAGCAGCAGCACCGTGGCCTCGGTGGGCGCGACGCGCGCGATCTTGTCGTACACCTCCTGCATCGGCGTCGAGCGGCCCACCAGCCGTCCGAAGCGGCCGAGGCGGCGCAGCTCGTCGCGCAGCGCTCCGATCTCCGCGCGCAGCTCGCCGCTGCGCGGCACGCGCGAGAGCACCGCCTTCAGGCGTTGCAGGTTGACGGGCTTGGTGAGGTAATCGGAGGCGCCGAGGCGCAGCGCTTCCACCGCGCTCTCGACGCTCGCGTGGCCGGTGATGAGAATGGTCTCGATGGAGGCGCGGTCCTCGAGATCCTCGAAGAGATCCATGCCGCTGCCGTCGGGCAGGCGCAGGTCCATGAGGACCACGTCGGCCCTCTGGCGCACGAGCTGGATGCGCGCTTCGGCGACGCTTCCCGCGCATGCCGTGGTGAATCCTTCCGCCGCCGCGAGTGCCGCGAGGGCTTCGCGGGTGTTGGCATCGTCGTCGACGATGAGGACATGGGACATGGATCGTTCGCTCCGGCCTGGGTAATCCGGGGTGCGCCCGGAGAAAGGATGACGCTTCGCGACGCGAAGTTTTTTCCATGTTGAACTGGCGCGCCGCGGAAGGCTGTCGGCCGAGTCCTACAGGGGGCGCGGCCCGTGGGCCGGCTTCGGGCGCTGCGGATGGACTAGGGGCGCCGCGGCGAGAAGTAGTCGCGCACGAGCGACGACCACGATTCGTCGCCCATGGAGGGCCAATGCTCGTGGTCGAAGCCGGGCGCCTTCTCGAGCCGCTCGCGATCGATGTCGAGCACGAGGCAGCCGCGCTGCTCGTCGAGGCTGAACGCTTCCCAGGGAATCGCGAAGAGCTTCGCGCCGAGGCCGAGCACGCCGCCCCGTGCGAGCACGCCGTACGCGACGCGGCCGCTCGGCACGTCGAGCATCACGTGCTCGAGCTTGCCGAGCTCCTCGCCGCGCGTGTTCTCGATCACGTCGCTCACGAGCGTCGCGCAGGGCATGACGAACGAGCCGGGCCCGGGCGTACGCGCGCCGCGCCGCGCAGGCGCCGCCTGCACCTCTTCCATCGCTGCCTCGCGATCGCTTGCGGGATGGCGCATGCCCATGGCCGCTCAGTGTTCGGGGTCCACGGAAAGGTGCGAGTCCACGCGCATCACGCCGGAGGGTGATTGCGCGCGTTCCTCGGCCGCGGCGAGCTGCTCGGGCGAGCGCACGGTGCCGGTGAGGCTCACCACGCCGTGGTTCGTCGACACGGAGAAGTCCGCGCCCGCGAGCGCCGGATCGGAGCGCATCGCGCTCGCCGCGCGGGCCGTGATTTCCGAATCCGACGGCGCGCGATCCGGCAGCCTCGAGCGCGGTGCGCGATCCGCCGTCTTCGAAGGAGCCGGGGCGGCCGGCGCACTGGCCGGTTTCTGCGCAGGCGGCGCGGCGTCCGAGGCCGCCGAGGGCGAGCCGGGCACACCGATCGAGCGGTCGCATGCGGAAAGGGCGAGCGCGGCGAGCGCGCAGAGCGCCGCGCGCGGCAACGGGGCGAGGAATCGCATAGGGATTGACCGGTTGGATATCACCACCCATCTCGCAGCACGACGCGTGCCAGCGGCGCGTGCGCAAGAACGCGCTGGGCCGGCGCGTTGTCCGAGCATCGCAAGGTGGAGGCGCTCTTCCAGCGCTACGACGAGGAAAAGCAGGGCGGCGACGAGTCGCGCCTCGAGCTCGCCCAAGGGATCTGCAAGGAGCATGGACGAGGCGCTCGTCGAGCACGCGAGCGCGAAGGACCTGGTCGCGCGGATCGAGGGGGCGCGAAGCGTCGACGAGAGCTGCGATGCCCGCGTGAAGGTCCTGGGCGAGTACGTGCGCCACCACCTGCGCGCGGAAGAGAACGAGATCTTCCCGCCAGTGGCGGGCAAACGGCACGAGCTGGACGAGCTCGGCCAGGAGATGCACGCGCGCCGCGCGCAGCTCAGGGAAGAGCCGGGATTGAACGAGGCGGGCGAGGGCGAGGGGCGCATGCCCATGCGCGCTCGGCGCACCGAGTCGCGGCCGGGCGCGCGAGGCGCGGATTGAGCCTTCGCATGGCGCGTGGCGAGCGCGTCACGAAACGCGGCCGCCGCGCGCGCTGACGCCGCTTCATCCCCGCGAACGGGCGCGACCGCGGCTCGGATGCGGCTGCGGATCGCGCGGCTCCGCGGGCACGCCCGAGGGATGCTCGCTCCGGATGCGGTCCGGATTCGGCTCGCTCTCTACGAACGGCGGGTCGTCGGGTGGCGGCGCGGGCTTGCGATGGTCGAGATCGCGGTCGTGCGACATCCCGCTTCAGCCTTCGGCGCCGCCTTTTTCCTGCGGCGACGGCGCGGGCTGCGCGTTCGACGCGGCCTCGCTGGCGACCTGGATGCGCGGGGGCGGATTCTCGGGCGCGCGCGGCGCGGCCGAGGGATTCGTGGCCACCGCGACCGAGAGCCCCGAGTTGATGAATGCGGATTTCTCGACGGGCGGCTGGCAGCCGGCCGCCGCCGCGGCGAGCGCGAGCAAGGCGGCCGGCACGAGGACGCGTTTCACGTTCGCGTCCTTCGCCGTCACTGCTTCGACTTCATGTTGTCGCTGCTGCTGCTCGAGCTCGGCGGCGTCGTGGAAGAGCTGCTGCTCGAGGACGGGCTGCTCGACGAGCCGGACGTGCCGGAGGCTCCGGAGGCGCCCGACTGGTCGCTCGAGCCGCTCGTGCCGGCACTGCCGCTCATGGACGAGCTGCCGCTGGTCGAGCCGGCCGCGCCGGGAGTCGTGCTGCTGCTCGAGGAGCTCGGGCTGGTCGTGTCGGTCGAGGAGGACGACGAGCTCGGAGAGGACGGCATCGTGCTGGTGGTCGCGGACGGCGTCGCCGTACTGCTCGTGCCCGATTTGTTGCGGTCGCAGCCGGTCACGGCGGCGGTCGCAACGGCAAGCACGGCAACCAAGGGGATGAGCTTGTTCATGACTTCTCCATTTCGAGTGCGTTTGTGGGGTGTAAGACGATCCCTCGCGGGGCCGAGACTGCTCTGCTTCAACGAACCCCGTATGCAGGACGCGTGCCAAGCGCTCTCGCCCCGAGAGGCGGGTCGCCAGGGCCTCGTCGCCAGCACTTCTTTGCCGAGTTGGGGAAATCCGTTCCCGCTAGGAACGGGAAACATCTTCGTCAGCCGCGCTGGGGTGCGTCCCCGGCGCTGAACGAAATGAATTTGACATAATACAAATTATGCGCAGCTCGACCCAGTGTCCGGCACAGGCCCACCGGTAGAATTCGCCTCCGGATCGCCATCCCATGAAGCCCTCCATCTGCCTCAACATGATCGTGCGCGACGAGGCGCACGTGATCGAGCGATGCCTCGCCTCGGCGCGTCCCTGGATCGACCGCTGGGCGATCGTCGACACGGGCTCCGCCGACGAGACGCCCGCGCTCGTGCGGCACGCGCTCGCCGGAATTCCGGGCGAGCTGCAGCATCGTCCCTGGCGCGACTTCGGCCACAACCGCAACGAGGCGCTGCAGCTCGCGCGCCCGGGCGGCGGTTACCTGCTCCTCATCGATGCGGACGAGGCGTTGCGCGTGCCCCGCGGCTTCGCGTGGCCCGAGCTCGATGCGCCCGCGTACTACTTGCAAGCGGAAGCCGGGCCGGTGCGATACAGCCGGCCGGCGCTCGTCGACGCCGCGCTCGATTGGCGATGGGAAGGCGTGATCCACGAGTACCTTGCCGCAACGCCGCCCGTGCGGTTCGCCTTGCTCGATTGGCCACGCATCGTGGTGCGCCAAGACGGCGCGCGCTCGCGCGATCCCGGAAAGCTCGACAAGGACATCCAGGTGCTGCGCGCGGCGCTCGCACGCGAGCCGGGCAACACGCGCTACGCGTTCTACCTCGCGCAGACGCTGCGCGACGCGGGCGACCTGGCGGGCGCGCTGGAGGCGTACCGGCAGCGCAGGAACATGGAGGGATGGGACGAGGAGCGCTGGTATGCGCTCTACCAGGTCGCGCGCATGACGGAGCGCCTCGGCGCGAACGTGGGCGAAGTGCAGGCGGCCTATCTCGCGGCGTACCGCGAGCGCCCTTCGCGCGCCGAGCCGCTCTTCAACCTCGCGCGCTTCCACGCCGAGCGCGGCGATTCCGCGCTCGCGTACCTCTTCGCGCGCCCCGCAGCCGAAATGCGACCCCCGGCGGACCTGCTGTTCGTCGAGGACGAGATCTATCGCTGGCGTGCGCTCGACGAGATGAGCGTCGCCGCCGCGGCGGTGGGCGCGAACGATGCCGCGCTCTGGGCGCTCGGCCGGCTCGCCCGCGAAGGACACGTGCCGGCGCACGAGTTGCCGCGCATCCGCAAGAACCTGGAGCGCCTCCATGCGCTGGCTCGCGTAGCGCGCTGACGTGCCGCGATGCCGCGCGCGAAATGCCCGTGGCTCCGAACGCCGTCAGGACCCCTGGTCCGCCTTCACCATGCTGTCCGAGCCGCCGAGCACGGTCTCGAGTTGCTGCGGGTCGATCGGCTTCACGAGGTGGCGATCGAAGCCGGCATCGCGGGCGCGGCGCCGATCGTCCTCCTGGCCCCATCCCGTCACGGCGACGAGGACGCAATCGGACGTCGTCGGTGTGGCTTTCAACCGGCGCGCGACCTCGTAGCCGTGAACCTTGGGCATGCCGATGTCGAGGAACGCGAACTGCGGCGAGAAATCCGCGGCGATCCGCAACGCCTCGGCGCCATCGTGCGCGATGCGCACCTCGTGGCCGTTGCGCTCGAGCACCGCCGCGAGGCTTCGCGCGAAGTCGACGTTGTCGTCGGCGAGCAGGATGCGTTTGGGCCGATCCTCATGCGCCGCGCGGGTCGACGCGGGCGCACGCGGCTCCTGCGGCGGCCGATCGGCGCGCGGCAGCCGCACGATGAACTCGCTGCCGTGCCCGAGCCCTTCGCTGTAGGCGGTGATCGTGCCGTCGTGCAGGCCGACCAGGCGGCGCGCGAGCGTGAGCCCCACGCCGAGCCCGGCCTGCGCCCGCGTGAGCGAGCGGTCCACCTGCACGAACATCTCGAAGATGTTGGCGATCGAGCGCTCGTCCAGGCCGATGCCGCTATCCTGCACGCGCACGACCGCATCGGTTCCTTGGGCCGCGGCCGCGACCGCGATGCGCCCGCCCGGCTCGGTGTACTTCGCGGCGTTGTGCAGCAGGTTCCCGATCACCTGGGCGAGGCGCGCGCGATCGCCGTCGATCGGCAAGGCCTCCTCGGCGAGCCGCACGTCCAGCTCGTGCTTGCGCGAGTCGATGAACGGGCGCACCGTCTCGATCGCGTCGCGCACCGCCTCGCGCAGGTCGAACACGGACTTGCGCACCGTGAGCTTGCCGGTCGTGATGCGCGAGACGTCCAGCAGGTCGTCGACCAGGCGCACCATCTGGCGCAGCTGCCGCTCCATCATGCCGAGCGCGCGCTCCTGCATTTCGGGCGTCGATTGCGGGGTGCGCAGGATCTCGACCGCGTTGCGCAGCGGCGCGAGCGGATTGCGCAGCTCGTGGGCGAGCGTCGCGAGGAACTCGTCCTTGCGCCGGTCGGCCTCGCGCAGCGCCTCGGCGCGCCGTCCGGACTCGGCGAGCATGCCGTTGAAGGCGTCCACCAGCTCCCCGATCTCATCCTCGCTCGTCTTGCGTGCGCGCAGCGCGTAGTCGCGGTGGTGCATCACCTCGCGCGCGACGCGCGCCACCTCGAGGATCGGCGCGGTCACGCCGCGCTGCAGCCAGCCGAACACGAGGCTCGAAAGCGCGAGGCTCGCCACCATCACCACGCCGAGGATCGCGAGATAGTCGAGCACGCGGTCCCACGGCAGGTAGCGCGCGCGGATGTAGACGGTTCCGAGCGGCTCGCCGCGCTCGACCACGCGCCGGAAGACCACGATCTCGTCTCCGCTGATGTGGTAGCCGTTCACCTCGGGGCGCATCGGAAACGACTCCGGCGGCTCGCCCTTCTTGAGATAGGTCGCGAAGAGCCGTCCCGCGTCGGTGTAGATCGCCGCCGCGAGCACCTCCTCGCGCGCACGGATGATGCTCAGGTCCTTCTCCGCCGTCTGGTGGTCGTCGAACGCGAGGGCCGGCGCGCTCGCGCGCGCGAGGATCTCCGCCTGGAGGTCGAGATCGTCGGTCCACTGGCGCTCGTATCCGCGCAGGTCGTAGGCGACGAGCCCGGCGGCGCTCAGCAGCAGCGCCGAGGCCGTCGTGACGAGCACGAGCAGCATGATCTTGCGGCTGATCGAGGTGCGCACGCGCCGCAGCATCACGCCCCCTTCTGCAGCACGCGCCGCGCGACCGAGAGCATGCGCGAGCTGATGCGGTGCCCGCTTCGCTGGGCCGCGTCGAGCGAGACCTCGAAGCCGACGTGGTCGTTCGCCACCACGAAGTTGATCGTGCTTCCCGCCGACAAGCCCTGCGGGCTCTCGGTGACCACCAGCACGCCCGCTTGCTGCGCATTGCGGATGATGGTGCGGTCCGGCTCCTCGCCGCCCACGAAGAGCAGCTGCACGTCGGAGAGGGGCTCGCCCGGCCGGATGCGGCGCACGACGACCGGGTGGGTTCCCACCATGCGGCCGGGGACCAGCCGTTCGAGCTCTGCGGCCACGTCGTCATCGTGCAGGACGCCGATCACGAACGCGGAACCGGGCTGGGCGAAGCGTGCCGGCGGCCAGTCGATGTAGCCCGAGAACTTGTAGAGGAAGGCCGCCTTGACGCTCGACTCGGCCACCGGCTCCGCGGCCTGCACGAACGCCGGTGCCGCGAGGAGCACCAGCGCCGCAAGCAGGCTTGCCGGCCGGATCCTCATGCGGTGTACGGAAGCGGACAGGGTCGGATCGGGTTCATGCCTTCGGGCGGCGACGCGTCCCGCAGATGATACCGCGAGCCCCGCGGAGTTCCGCGGGCGGCGGCATTGCGCCTCAGTGGAAATCGTGGCTGGTGGTGGCGAGGCGCCCGAGGAGCGGCGTGAGGTCGACGAGGCGGCGCGCGAGGACGTGCACCACGAGCCCCTGCTTCTGCACCTCGCCCGAGACCTCGAGGAGCCGCGCGCCGAGCAGCTCCCTCCTCTGCCGCTCCGCGAGGTCGTTCCACACCACCAGGTTCACGTAGCCGGTCTCGTCCTCGAGCGTGACGAAGATCACGCCGCTCGCGGTCGCCGGGCGCTGGCGGCAGGTGACGATGCCGGCGGCGCGGATGCGCTCGCCGTCGCGCGCCGCGGCGACCTGCGAGGCGTCGCGGATGCCGCGCTTGCTCAACCTCTCGCGCAGCAGGGCGAGCGGATGGCGGCGCAGCGTGAGGCCGAGCGAAGCGTAGTCGCCCACGATGTCCTCGCCCTCGGTGGGACTCGCGAGCGCCGGGTGGGCGCCTTCCCGCGCGGGAAGCGCGAGTCGAGTCGCCTCGTCCACGCCGAGCGTTTGCCACAGCGCCGCGCGGCGATGGCCGGCGAGCGAGGCGAGCGCGTCGGCCGCGGCGAGCGCGGAAAGATCGGAGCGGTCGAGCCGTGCGCGGCGCGCGAGATCCTCGATCGAGGCGAACGGCCCCTCGCGCCGCGCTTCCACCAGCCGCTCGGCCGCCTGCCGCTTCAAGCCCTTCACCAGCCCGAGTCCCAGGCGCAAGGCGGGTTGCGGATTTTCTTCGCGGTCCGACGAGGGCCTCGGCTCCAGCCTGCTGTCCACCTCGCTCGCCATCACGTCCGCGGGGCGCAGCTCCACGCCATGGCGGCGCGCATCCTGCACGATCGCCGAGGTGGAGTAGAAGCCGAGCGGCTGGCTGTTGAGGAGCGCGGCGGCGAAGGCGGCCGGCTCGTGGCACTTGAGCCAGCTCGAGACGTACACGAGCAACGCGAAGCTCGCCGCGTGCGATTCGGGGAAGCCGTACTCGCCGAAGCCCTCGATCTGCTGGTAGATCTGCGCGGCGAACTCGCGCGAGTAGCCGCGCTCGAGCATGCCGTTCACGAGCTTTTCGCGGAACGACTCGATGCCGCCGCGCCGGCGCCACGAGGCCATCGCGCGGCGCAGCCGATCGGCCTCGCCCGGCGTGAAACCGGCCGCGACCACCGCGAGCTGCATCACCTGCTCCTGGAAGATCGAGACGCCGAGCGTGCGCTCGAGGACCTTCCTCACTTCCTCGCTCGCATAGGTCACGGGTTCCGTTCCCTCGCGCCGGCGCAGGTACGGGTGCACCATGCGGCCGGTGATGGGCCCGGGGCGCACGATCGCCACCTCGATCACGAGGTCGTAGAAGCAGGCGGGCTTGAGCCGGGGCAGCATCGCCATCTGCGCTCGCGACTCGACCTGGAAGACGCCGATGGTGTCGGCGCGCTGGATCATCGCGTAGACCTCGGGATCCTCCGGAGGGATGTTCGACATCGAAAGCGGCCGGAATGGGGACGGATATCCGGGGACAGATCCGGATTCATGCGCGAGGCGTTCGCATCGGCCATGGTGCTCCACGGCATCGGGGTCAGTCCCCGATTTACCTCGATATCCATTGACCAGGTCGATCGCCCTGCGGATGCACGAGAGCATTCCGAGCCCGAGCACGTCGACCTTGAGCAGGCCGAGCGCGTCGAGGTCGTCCTTGTCCCACTGGATCACGGTGCGCTCGGGCATCGAGGCGTTCTCGACCGGCACGAGGCGCGAGAGGCGGCGGTTGTCGATCACGAAGCCGCCGGGATGCTGCGAGAGGTGGCGCGGGAATCCGACGAGCTCCTGCGTGAGCGCGATCACCTGGCGTACTACGCCGCTCGCGACGTCGAAACCGCCTTCGGCGAGGCGCTTCTCGAGGACCGCGCGGTTGTCCCACCAGGAGAGCGATTTCGCGAGCAGGTCCACCTGGTCGAGCGAGAGCCCGAGCGCCTTGCCCACGTCGCGCAATGCGCTCCTCGGCTGGTAGGTGATGACGACCGCCGCGATCGCCGCGCGCTCGCGCCCGTACTTGCGGTAGAGGTACTGGATCACCTCCTCGCGCCTCTGGTGCTCGAAGTCGACGTCGATGTCGGGCGGCTCGTTCCTCTCCCTGGAGATGAAGCGCTCGAAGAGCACCGACATGCGGCCCGGATCGACCTCCGTGATTCCCAGGCAATAGCACACGGCGGAGTTCGCCGCCGAGCCGCGCCCCTGGCAGAGGATCTTCTCGCGCCGCGCGAAGGCGACCACGTCGTGCACGGTGAGGAAGAACGGCTCGTAGGCGAGCTCGGCGATGAGCGCGAGCTCGTGCTCCACGGTCTGCACCACGCTCGCCGGCGCGCCTTGCGGATAGCGCCTTGCCAATCCTTCGTAGGTGAGGCGGCGCAGGTGGCTCGTGGGCGTCTCGCCCGCGGGCACCAGCTCCCGCGGATACTCGTAGCGGATCTCGTCGAGCGAGAACGCGCAGCGGCTCGCCACGTCGAGCGTCGCGGCGAGGAGCCGCGCCGGATGGAGGCGCGCGAGGCGCCCGATCGAGCGCAGGTGGCGTTCGCCGTTGGCATGCAGCGTGCGGCCAGCCTCGGCGAGCGGGCGCTGCAGGCGGATCGCGGTCATCGCGTCCTGCAGCCGCTGCCGGCGCCGCTCGTGCATGTGCACGCCGCCCGCGGCCACGCATGCGAGCCCCAGGCGCGCGCCGAGCGACTCGAGCCCGGCGAGGCGAGCCTCGTCGTCGCCCGCACGGTGCAACTCCACCGCGATCCATGCACGCTCGCGAAAGCGTGCTCGAATCCATCTTCCCTCCTCCTCGGCCGTGCCTTCGCCTGCGCGGGGAGGAAGCCAGAGCGCGAGCAGGCCTTCGGTATCGGCCGGGAAATCGTCGCGCGTCGCGCGATACTCGCCTTTCGCCGCCGCGCGGCGCGCGCGCGTGACGAGCTCGCACAGCTTCTCGTATCCGGCGATCGAAGCGGCGAGGAGCACGACGCGAAGCCCGTCGGCGAGCGCGAATTCGGAGCCGACCAGGAGCTTCAACCCGCTCTCCTTCGCGGCGACGTGCGCGCGCACGATGCCCGCCACGGAGCATTCGTCGGTGATCGCGAGCGCGTGGTAGCCCAGCTCCGCGGCGCGCTGCACCAGCTCCTCGGGATGCGAGGCGCCGCGCAGGAACGTGTAGTTGGTGATGCAATGGAGCTCGGCGTAGCCGGGAATCACGCGAACACCCCGTGCACGTACCAGGCCGATGGATCGCGGTGCTCGCGGAAGATCCAGAACGCCTCGCCGCGCGCGTTCGACGCGACGTAATAGTCGCGTCGCACCTCGTCGCCATCCCACCATCCGGACTCGATACGCTCGGGACCCGCGGCGATGGCGAGCGGGCCCTGCAGGGTCGGCATGCCTTGCTGCACGATCAGCCGCTGCGGCCGCTTGAGGAGCCACACCGGACGCGTCGAAACCGCGGACAGGCCCCATTTTTGATGGAGCGATTTTTCTGCGACCTGCGGATTCCGCGCTTTGAATGGGGCGTGTCCCCGGCTTTCCGATTTCTTCCAATCGCGTTCCGGACGATGGTCGTCGGCGAGCGCGATGCCGTAGACGCGCTCGCGGCCGAGGCGGGCGGCGAGCCGCTCGAGGAGCCGTTCGCGATCGATCGACTGCTCGCGCTCCGCGGGAAGCCAGGAAGCGGCGCGCGAGGGACGCTCGAGCAGCGCGTCGGCTGCGAGCTCGAGCGCCAGCGTGGGGCCGGGCAACGCGGTGCGCGAGAGCTTCTCGCGCGCGATCGCGAGGATGAAATCCGCCTCGCGCTCCGGAGATGCGAATTCCAGGACGACCGGCGTGCGCGCATCGCGGCCATGCTCGAGCGTGAGCACGATCCGCTGGGCGCCGGCTCCGCGGCCGCGCAACGCACCCTCGAGCTCGACCAGCATGCGCTTGAGCGCGAAGGCGAGCGCCTCGACGCCTTCGGCCTCGCAGGCGAGCTCGACGCGCGAGCGGAAGCGCGGCGGCGCGACGTAAGGCAGGCGCGGATCGGCGACGCGCCCGACGAGACGCGCGAGCGAATCGGCGATCCGCGGCCCGAAGCGGCGCGCGAGGCCCTCGGCAGGCAGGGCCAGCGCATCGCGCACGCGCAGGATGCCGAGGTCGGCGAGGCGCTCGAGCGTTTTCTGCGGCCAGTCGAGCAGAAAGAGCGGCAGGTCCGCGAGCCTCGCCTCGAGGTCCTTCGCGGCGAGGCAGCCACGCGCGCGCAGGCCCTGCGTTGCCGCGCGCGCGAAGAGCCGCGCGGCGAGCGGCGTGGGCGCGACGCCGAGCGAGGCGCGAAAGCCCAGCTCGCGCACGCCTTGCCGTACCGCCGCGGCGAGCCGCGCGTGGCCGCCGAAAAGCCGCACGCTCGAAGCGACTTCCAGAACGATGCCCTGCGATTCGACCGCGGCCATCGGCGTGAACTGGCCGGCCCACGCGGCGAGCCGTTCGAGCGTTTCCGTTTCCGCACGGCCATCGCGCGGCACGACGCGCAGGCTTCCCGCGAGCGCCTTCGCCGCGGCGACCGGCTGCCCTTCGCGCACGCCCGCCGCCTGTGCCGCCGCGTTCGCGCACGCGACCAGCGGGCGCTGCCCCGGCCCCTCGGCGATCACCAGCGCTTCGCGCGCGACGCCGGCGCGTTCCACGATCTGCAGCGGCAACGAGGGCAGCTCGAGCGCGAGCCAGAGCATGGCGCGGCTTCCTTCAGGCGGCGAGGCGCGGGAGCGGCCGGGGAAGTGCCACGGGAACGAGGGACGGTTGCGGCGCGGTTTCTTGCGCTTCGATCGCGGCGATGCGCGGGCGCGCCGCGAGCTCGATGCGCAGCGGCGCGCAGAGCGGCGGCCCGCGCCGCTTCGGGATGCGCAGCGCGAGCGCGCCTGCGGATGCCTCGGCGATGAGGCGAAGATGCGCGGGGGTGGAAAGCGCTTGCGCCGCGCTCGAGCGGTACAGAACTGCCATGGCGCCGCCGGCCTGCGCCGCCAGCTGCAGGCGGCGCAGCCATGCGTAATCATCGGAGCGCGCGCGCGAGCCTTGCGGCAGCGCGCTCGCGAGCCAGAGGAGCATCGCGCCGCACGCGCCGGAACGCAGCGCCTGCTCCGCCGCCCACAACGCATCCTCGCGATGCGCGGGCTCGACGATGAGGCAGCGCTCGAGCGCGATGCCCGCCGAGGCGAGCGCCGGCGCATACGGCAGGTACGGCGAGCCGATCCACGCGAGGAGCCGGCCGCCTTCGCAAGCGCGCGCGAGCGCGCCGCAAAGGAACGTCACCTCGCCGATGCCGACAGCGTCATGCAGCACCTCGGTGAGCGTACCGACCGGCCATCCGCCGCCCGGCAACTCGCGGTCGAGCCCCGGGTGGCCGGTGGCCGCCACCGCATGCGGCGCACGATCGAGCTCGCCGCCGCGCCATACGCCGGGAAGCCGCGCGAGATCTTCCACGCCGAGCTTCACGCCGCGCCTCGCGCCGAAAGATTGCGGATCACGCCGACCGCGACGCCCTCGATCTCCAGCGGCTGGCGCTCGAGATCCACGTGCAAGGTCTGGAAATCCGGATTCGCGGGAATGAGCTCCGCCTTGCGGCCGCGCAGCTTGAAGCGCTTGACCGTGACGTCGTCGCCTACGCGCGCGACGACGATCTGTCCGCTCTTCGCTTCGCGCGTGCGATGCACGACCAGCCAGTCGCCGTCGAGGATGCCCTCGTCGCGCATCGACAGGCCCTTCACCTGCAGCAGGTAATCGGCGCGTGGGCGGAAGAGGTCCGGATCGACGGGATAGCGCCCCAGCAGGTTCTCGATGGCGAGGATCGGGCTTCCCGCGGCGACGCGTCCCACCAGCGCAAGCCCGCCCTCCTCCTTCAGCCGGATGCCGCGTGCGAAGCCCGGATCGAGCTCGAGCGCGCCCTTGCGCTCCAGCGCGGCGAGATGCTTGAAGACCGCGTTGGTGGAGGCGAGCCCCAGCGTGCGCGCGAGCTCGGGACGCGAGGGCGGCCTGCCGTGCTCGGCGATATGGCTGCGAATGGCGTCGAGGATCTCGGCCTGGCGCGGAGTAAGAGGCGTTTGCATGGCGGCGCACCGGGAAAAACCCGGTGGGTGACAATATTATCACCCGCGCTTTTTCGACCGCAACCTGCCCGTTCAGCGCATCCCTTCGAATCGGGCCATGAGCGGCTGGGCCTGCATCGCCGCCTCGTCGAGCAGCCGCGCCTCGCCGGCGCTCAACGCATGAGCGTAGGGATATTGGGTGGAAAGCACCCCGGCGATCTTCGCCTGCGCGGCGAAGAGCGGCGTGGACTGGACCGATCGGAATCCCGCCCGGCGCGCCACTTCGAGATAAGGACGGTATTGCACGTCCGCCTCCACGTCCTCGATCACCACTCGCTGGCGGAAGCGAAAGGCGCGTGCGCACGCCGCCTCCTCGGTCCTTCGCACGGTCGCGACGCTCTCGACCAGCGGCTTCTCGAGCCCGCGATGCACGATGATCCGCAGCGATTCCGATTCCGCGTCCAGCAGCCGGATGTTTCCCATCCTCGTACCCGAGGAACGCAGCACGGTCTCCAGCAGCTCGCCCAGGCGGAACTGCAGCTCGGCGCATTCGAGGATGCCGCAGGGCGTGAACCAGGCGCGCAGCGCTTCGGCCACCTCCTCGGCGTCGAGCACGCGATCGACCGCCCCCGCACGGATGATGGGCTCCGCCATTCCCCAGTGCAGCGCCGTCTGCCGGTCGAGCACCAGCACGGTGCCGCCGCGCTCCTTCACCGCCTGCGCCCCGCGCACGCCGTCGCCATCGAAATTTCCCAGCACGATGCACAGCGCACGCGAGCCGTACTGCGCGGCGATCGAGCACAGGAAATGGTCCTGCGGCTGGAGCGCCACGCTCTCGGGACCGTAGGGCGCGAGCGAGATGGTGTGGTCGTCGACGAGGAGCGGCGTGCGTCCGGGGGGCGAGAGATACACGCGTCCCGGCTCGACGCGCTCCCCCGATTTGGCCGTGCGCACCTCGAGCCCCGTCTCCGCGGCGAGCTCCGAGGCGAGCGTCTCGCGGCAGTCCGCGAGGCACAGAACGGCCGCGGGGAGCTTTACCGGAAGGCGCTTCAGCAAGCGCCGCATCGGACTCACGCCCCGGGCCGAGGCGACGATCGCGATCACGTCGTAGCGCATCGCCAGATCTTAGCAGAGGTGCGCAACGCCGCTACGGTCCGAAATGGCCACGGGAAAAGCGGCGAAGCGGCGCTGCGAGGGCGCCTGGGCTACAATCCTTTCGCGCATGCCTCGCCAACTTTTTCGACAAGAGGCGATCGACGCCCAGCGCGAGAAGTTTCTCGGCGAGGCCATCATCGCCCGTCCCGTGCCCGCCTGGGTCTTCACCCTGCTCGCAGCAGGCACGGCCGCGCTCCTCATCGCCGTGGCGGTCTGGGGCCACTACACGCGCCGCGAGCGCGTCGAGGGCTATCTCGCCCTCGATGCCGGGGCTGCCCGGGTCCTGATCCCCGATGCTGGCCGCGTCACCGAGCTCCTCATCAAGGAGGGCGACGAGGTGAAATCGGGCGACCCGATGGCCCGCATCTCGCTCGACCGGTCCATGATCTCCGGCGGCTCGACCAATGCCGCCGTCGCCGCGGAGATGGAGACGCGGCGCGGCATCCTCGAGCGCGAACAGGCGCAGCTGCGCGACCTCGGCGCGCAGCAGCTCGAGCAGTTGAAGCGCCACGAGAAGGACCTTTCGAACGAGCTCGCGCAGATCGACGCGGAGATGAAGCTGCAGCGGGTGCGGATCGGCAGCGCCAAGGACCAGCTCACGCGCTACCGCGGCCTCGCCGGCGAGAAGCAGTTCGTCTCCGAGGCGCTGGTGAAGCAGAAGGCCGACGAGGTGACCGACCAGGAAATCAAGCTGCAGTCGCTCGTGCGCCAGCGCTCGCAGGTGGAGCAGGACCTGGAATCGGCCAAGCTCGAGGAGCCGAGCGTCGCGCTGCGCTCGCGCACCCAGGTGGAGCAGGTGGAGCGCCAGATCAGCGAGCTGCAGGAAAGCCTCACGCAGGTGCAGGCGCGAACGGAGACGGTGATCCGCGCGCCGGTTTCGGGAGTCGTCACCAACATCGCGGTGAACCGGGGACAATCGATCGCCGCCGATGCGCCGCTCGCCACCGTGCTGCCGAAAGGAAGCGGCCTGCACGTCGAGCTCCTCGTCCCCACGCGCGCGATCGGATTCGTGAAGGCCGGCCAGGAAGTGATCCTGCGCTACGACGCGTTCCCCTACGAGAGGTTCGGCCAATACCACGGCCGCATCACCGACATCGGCCGCAACGTGTGGTCCGCCGGCGACCGCGTGGGGCCGCTCTCGGTGCGCGAGCCGGTCTACCGCGTCGACGTGGCGCTCGACAAGCAGAGGGTCTCCGCGCTCGGGCAGCAGTTCTCGCTGCGCCCCGGCATGCTGGTGAACGCGGACCTCCTGCTCGAGAAGCGCACCATCTTCGAATGGGTGTTCGAGCCGGTGCTGAAGCTCAAGGAGCGCATCTGATGGCGTTCTTCTCGGAGCTGCTGTCGCGGCGCGTGCCCGTCATCCTGCAGAGCGAGGCGCCGGAGTGCGGCATCGCGTGCCTCGCGATGGTGGCCTCGTACCACGGGCACCGCACCGACCTCTCCGCGATGCGCCTGCGGCTTTCGCCCTCGCTCAAGGGGATCACCCTCAAGCACGTCGCGCAGATCGCCGAGACGATGGGCATGAGCGCGCGCGGCGTGCAGGTGCCGCTGGAATCGCTCGGCAAGCTGCGGCTCCCGGCGGTGCTGCACTGGGACATGAACCACTTCGTCGTGCTCACGCGCGTGAAGGGACGGCGCATCACGGTGCACGACCCGGCGCGCGGCAAGCGCGTCCTCACGCTCGACGAGGCGTCGCGCCACTTCACCGGCGTCGCGATGGAGTTCACGCCGACCGGGGCGTTCGAGAAGAAGGACGAGCGCGAGAAGATCCACTCCTGGCAGCTGCTCGGCGTGGCATCCGGCATGAAGGGAACGATCGCGCAGATCCTGCTGCTCTCGCTCGCGCTGGAGGTATTCGCGATCGCGATGCCGTTCTTCCTGCAGCTCACCGTGGACCGCGTCCTCGTGGGCCGCGACGTGGACCTCCTCACCGTGCTCGGCATCGCGTTCGGGACGCTGGTGGTGATCCAGGCGGTGGTCTTCGCGGTGCGCGCGTGGGTGGGCGTCTATCTCAGCACGCACATCAACCTGAAGCTCCTCACCACCCTCTTCAACCACATGCTGCGATTGCCGCTCGCGTGGTTCGAGAAGAGGAACATCGGCGACATCGTCTCCAAGTTCCGCAGCGTGGACGCGATCCAGCGCACGCTCTCCACGACCTTCCTGGAGTCGGTGGTGGACGGCGTGATGGTCGTGCTCACGCTCCTCGTGATGACGTACTACAGCGCGACATTGACGATCGTCGTGGTCGCGGCCGCCCTTACCTACGCGCTGCTGCGCTGGATGTTCTACTACCCGCAGCGCTATGCGACCGACGAGCAGCTCGCGCACGAGGCGCGCAGCGGCACGCACTTCATCGAGACGCTGCGCGGCATGATGGCGATCAAGCTGAATCTGCGCGAGTCGGAGCGCCGCTCGGCCTACCAGAACCTGGTGGTGGACCAGACGAACGCGGGCGTGCGCGTCCAGAACGTCGGCATCCTGCAGCGCGCGGCCAATTCCCTCATCTTCGGGCTCGAGAACGTGGTCGTGATCTGGCTCGGTGCGCTCGCCGTGATGGACGGACGGTTCACGGTGGGAATGCTCTACGCGTTCATCGGCTTCCAGACCGTGTTTCTCACGCGGGTGATCGCGCTCATCGAGAAGTGGAACGACTTCCGCATGCTGGACCTCCATGCCGAGCGCATCGCCGACATCGCGCTCTCGGGGATGGAGACGAGCAAGCCGTCGCTGCCGGTGGAAGCCTCGGGAACGCTCACGATCGAGGCGCGCGACCTCGGCTTCGCCTACGGCCCGGAAGGATTCGTCTTCCGCGGCGTGAACCTCACGGTGGCGCCGGGCGAGACGGTCGCGATCGTCGGTCCCTCGGGGTGCGGCAAGACGACGCTCGTGAAGGTGCTGCTGGGGCTACTGCCCGCGAGCGAGGGCGAAGTGCGCGCGAACGGCCGCAGCCTCGTGGACTGGGACCCCGCGCAGTACCGGTCGCGCATCGGTGCGGTGATGCAGGACGACCAGCTCTTCGTCGGCACGATCGAGGACAACATCAGCTTCTTCGACACCGAGCACGACCCCCAGCGGGTGCGCGAGTGCGCCCGCTCGGCCATGATCGACGAGGAGATCATGGCGATGCCGATGCAGTACAACACCATCGTCGGCAGCCTCGGAATGGCGCTGTCCGGCGGCCAGAAGCAACGCGTGCTCCTCGCGCGCGCGCTTTACCGCCGCCCGCAGGTGCTCTTCCTGGACGAGGCGTTCGATCAGCTGGATGTGGCGCTGGAGCGGCGGATCAGCTCGTCTCTGCGCCGTGATTCACTCGCGCTAATCGTTGTTAGCCATCGTCCTGAAACCATCGAAGCCACCGTCAGGCGAATAGACTTCGGCAACAAAAAGAAGTCAGAATTGGCAGCAGTCAATCCGCTCTGAGCTCGCCAACTTAGTACGGGCAGACCTCGGCGCACCCTCCGCCAGTCAGCGCAAGCTGGAGATCGCTCAGGTCTTCCAGCTCAGACTTCTCCAGCTGCTTCGAGTCTTCGATCAGGCAGTTCACTTCAAGAACTTGATATTCCATGTGTGCGCTCCTCATGAGTTTGCGTGGTCTTTTAGTCGCACTGCCTAGTACGGGCAGACTTCGGCGCACCCGCCGCCAATAATCGCAAGCTGAAACTGACTCAGCTCGCTCACGTCATGCTCAGCAGGCTCGTGAGTAACGCCAATAACCGGTTGCATCAGCACTTGATCTTCCATTTGCGTGGCTCCTCTGGTGGATTTCCGATTGCTGCTCAAATTC
>Ga0134126_10000872_pt1 | contig 38161 bp, 25 predicted proteins | sample KB31752_FD_96881 | JGI IMG/M metagenome (GOLD analysis project Ga0134126, IMG submission 96881) | Terrestrial soil microbial communities with excess Nitrogen fertilizer from Kellogg Biological Station, Michigan, USA - KB3-175-2 | ecosystem: Environmental > Terrestrial > Soil > Unclassified ...
ACCTGCGTGATCGGTGCCAGCCAGCCGTGCCGGATGGAGAAGGGCCGCAGGAAAGTGGCGTAGCCCTTGGGTGAGTTGTCGGCCTGCCAGGCGACGTCGGCGACGCCGGGAGCGGCGGCCGCTGACTCCACGATGTGGACGGCGTTGTCCCGGTCCGGCGTGACCCGGATCGGCGCGGACCATCGCCGGCCGCCGTCGGTGGAGTACGAGAGCCAGCCGATGTCACTCTTGCCCGAGGCGGACTGGGTATCCCATGTGACATACAGGTTGCCGGCCCGGTCCGAGCTCAGGGCGCCGTCGATCCACCACTCGGTGTCCGACAGGGTGCCCACGCTGGCGCCGACCTCAACCGCGCGCGACCACGTCTTGCCGCCGTCGCGGGAGGAGGTGAACATCTCGTGCCCGGGATGCACCTTGAACGTCTTCGGGTTGAGAGGGTGATCGAGTATCAGGGCGTCGACCACGCCGTTGGGCTGGACGAGGACGTTGGCGTCGTAGCCGCCGCCGGCCGGGAATCCCGGCTGCATCGGGGTGATCGGCCCCCACGTCCTCCCGTGGTTGGTCGACTTCTGGACCACCGCGGTGGCGTCCACGTTGGCGTAAGCGCAGCTGCCGGTGGGACTGCACTGGAACTTCACGGCCTTCGCGCTGGGTCCGTAGTCCCAGGTGACGTAGACCGTGCCGCCTCGCCCGGCGGCGATGAAGTCCCTGTCCCCCCAGTTGCCCACCTGGTGCGGAATGAGCGACGCGGCGGAGAAGGTCTGCCCGTGGTCGGACGAGGTCGCCACCACCGGGTAGGCGAACTTGTTGTGGTAGCGCAGGTAGGACACGTAGAGCGTCCCGTCGGGCGCGACGGCGACGGCCGGGTCATCGGAGCCGCTGGAGTCCGGCAGGGTGATCGGCTGGGAGAAGTGGGCGCCGCCGTCGACGGACCGGGCAAAGCCCTCGCCACCGCATCCGATCCACGCCTCGTAGACGTAGTGCGGAGGCGCCACCGCCTGTTCGACCTCGGCGTTCTGCCCCTTGCACGCACTGCTCAGGTCGGTGATCGGCCCCACGCGCGACGCCGTGGCGGACGCCGCGGGCACGGCCAGGCCGAGGACGGCACAGGCCCCGGCCACTGTCGTGATAGCGAGCACCCTGGCCTGGCCAGGGAACGCTCGTCTTCCTGTCCTTTTCGCCATAATCCATGACAGTAATCCTTTTAGCGGCCAATCGACCACCCTGTTTAACCCCGTTTAACTGCGGCGGCTGAGGTGCATGCGGACCGGGCCGGCCGGGCGCAGGGTGACGAATCCGCGGGGCCGCGGCAGTGCGGGACCGGCCAGGTCGAGCCGGTAGTGACGGCACAGCCGGGCCAGGACGAGCACCGCCTCCTGGCGAGCGAACCCGGCGCCGATGCAGCCGCGCTTGCCGCCGCCGAACGGGATCCAGGCGTAGCGGTGCCGTTCGGGGGCCGGGGGCAGGAACCGGGCCGGGTCAAAGCCGGCCGGGTTGGGCCAGACGGCGGGGTTGCGGTGAATCAGGTAGGGCAGCACGGCGACCATGCTGCCCGCGGGCACTTTCGTCCCGCACACGTCATCGTCGGCGATCGCGGTCCGCTCCAGGGTCCAGGCCGGCGGGTACAGCCGCATCGCCTCGCTGACCACGGCGGTGGTCCAGGGCAGCTTGTCCGGGTCGGCCGGACCGTCGCCGAGAACGGCGTCGACTTCGTCCACCAGCTGCTGCCGGGCCTGCGGATAGGCGGACAGCAGCGCCAGGCTCCAGGTCAGCGCCATGGCCGTGGTCTCGGATCCGGCGACAAGGAAGGTGGCGGCCTCGTCGCGGATCTCGCGCTCGCTCAGTCCGCGGCCGTGGCCGACCTGGTGCGGCGGGGTCAGGCCGACGGCAGCATCCGCGCCGACGTCAGCCCGGAGGCGGCCGGCTGGATGCTGCTGTCGCTGCTGTCGGCCCGCCCCTGGCGGGCCGCCCTCATGCCCGGCCCCGGCCTCGAAGACGAAGTGGCCGACCTGGCCCTCCAGGCGCTCGCTAGCGGTGGCGTTCAGCCGGGGCGGTGAGCCTGAGCCGCTGGAGGTAGGGCTGGACGGCGGGCAGCGCGGCCAGGCCAGTGACGATGAAGGCGGCGGCCAGGGCGCACAGCATCCCGCCGAGTACGTCAAGTGGGTAGTGGTCGCCGAGATAGACCCGGCTGACGGCGACCGTGACCGCGTACAGACCGCCAAGCAGGAGGGCGGTAGCCCGCCAGGCGATGGTCGTGGCCACGACGATCAGCGCCACGGCCAGGACGGCGGCGGTGGTGGCGTGACCGCTGGGGAATGACGGTCCGCTGTCGGCGGCCATCGCCTGCAGCGAGACGGGGGGCCGGTGCTCATTGATGAGCTTCTTGCCGACCTCGGCTAGGGCGAGCGCGCCGGCGAACATGCAGAACACCTTCACCGCGTCCAGGCGGCGGCGGGCCAGCAGCAAGATGACCGGCACGACGATCATCAGGCCGACGCCGACGATCTCCGGCGTGGCAATGGTGGAGACCGCCTTGGCCAGCGTGGTCAGCAGGCTGGTGCGGTCCTGGGCGGCGATGTGCTGATCGGCGTGCAGGTCCAGGCGCGCTACCGGGCCGAGCTTGGCCAGCTCGCCCAGCAGGAAGACCATGATGGCCAGCGCGATGCCCGCCAGCAGCCAGGCCACAGCGGGACGGGACGCGCCGACGCCTGGAGCGGAAGGGGCGTACCGGTGTGGCTGAGCTTCCTGCGTGCCGGAATCGGCGTGACGCGAGCGATACACGCGACTAGTCTCCTGACTGCCTGAGCACCTCTGAATCTACAATCACTGTAAAAGTTAGCAGAGAACATGGCCAGAAGGTGGCTGGATGGTAAACGAAACGCAAACCTATGCTTAACAAGGAACATTAGCAGCGCAGCCACGTGGATCGGGGCGTTGCGCGAGACCGGTGCCGCGGCCTAGGACGCCGCTCTTGTCGGTCCTTGAGCCATACGTCCCTTGACGGGCCGGTATTTCGGCCGGACGATAACGGCGCGATGCCGCAGCGCGATGGCTGGCCGCTGCGGCGGCACGGACCCTCTCGCACGTGGCCCCCGGGTGCGGGAGAGTCCGCATGCTCCGCTCCAGTCCCCGGGGGTGGTTGCTGTACGCAATGGAGGGTTAATGCAACCGCTCAGGAGAACCAGCCGCCTCCGCCGGACCGTCGCGATCCTGTCGCTGCTGTCCTTGCCGGTCGCGCTGGTCACCGCCGCTAGTGCAGCGTCGGCGGCACCCATGTCACAGGCCGCGAGTTTAGGTCGCGGACCTTCGCCAACAAGCCTGGGTCAGGGCTCACCCACCTTCACCGGCCCGGCCGCGACCGGCTGTGCCGCGGCGGGCTGTTCCCTGCTCACTGGCCCATTCCCGGCACCATCCACCCGGTCTCTGGCGTCCAGGCACTCGGCGGCCGGTTCCCGGCGGGCTCGCGGCGCGGCGGCCAGGCAGCACTCCATGCCGCTGCCCATGCTTCCGCGGGCCAGCGCGGCCCGCACCGCCGGCAAGGCCGCGGCCGCCGCGCTCCCCGTCCCGACCGTCAGCTGCCAGCCGCTGGGTCCTGGCTGCGACAACATCAGCACGGCGCCGGGCGGTGCCTACGGGGTGCGGGGCGTGAACGCGGTCGACAGCGGAACGCTGCCCACCAACCCGCAGGGTGACATCGAGCCCTCGGACGGCGGGATGTGCGCCGGCGCGGGATACGTCGTCCAGGCCGACAACATCGGCGAGGTCATGGTCTACAACCAGGGTCTGCGCCGACTGTCCGGAGCGATCCCGCTGGACACCCTGATGGGGCTCACCGCCAGGGGCTGGAGCTCGGGCGGGGACCCGTCGTGCGCCTTCGACGCCGATAACGGCGGGCACTGGTTCTTCACCGAGATCGCGTCGGCCAGCACCGAGGCGTCGGGCGGCCCGTTCTCTGGCTGCTTCGCCGGCGTGGCCAACGGCTGCTACGAGGCCATCGCGGTCACCAGGGGCTCGAGCCCGTTCGGCCCGTACAACGTCTACTTCCTCAACGCCAACTACAACCAGGCCGAGCCGGGCGCCCCGAACCTGCTCAACGACTTCGCGAAGATCGCGATCTCCCGTGACGCGTTCCTCATGATGTACGACGAGTTCCCGCTTCTGGGCAGCAACCCGGGCCTGGGCGGCGGTGGCTTCAACGGCGCGCAGGAGTTCGCGTTCGATAAGGCCGCGATGGAGCGCGGAGAGCCGGTCACCGAGCCGGACGGCAGCCCGAACCTGGGCTTCAACGTCGCCATCGAGAACATGGGCCTGCTGGCCACGCCGGACGGGACCTGCACGTCCGACAACACGTTCCACCAGCCGGGCATCTCGTGCTGGATCCAGGTGATTCCGGCGCAGCCACCGGACGGGTCGCAGTTCGACAACAGTCACGGCGGCTCGGCCTTCATGCTCGCGACGCTCGACTTCTACGGGCAGGGCGACAACCGGCTGGCCGCCTTCGACTGGACCGGCCTGCACGGCCTGGACAGTCACAACTGCGCCGCCTGCGGCCGCATCCAGTTCGGCGGCCAGCTGTTCTCCAACCTGCTGACCTACGACAACGGCAGCGGCCGGGCGGTGCAGAAGGCCGGCCCAATCCCGCTGGGTGACGAGTGCGGAGCGGCCGGCCTGAGCACCGGCAACCCGCCGCCCGCGAGCTGCCCGGAGGGGCCGATCGCCACTAACGGCGACGGCGTCACCCAGGCCTCGCAGGCGCAGGGCCAGCTCTGGGCCTCCTCCGAGACGGGCATCAGCCAGACGTTCTCCTCGGAGGCAGCACCTGAGGCGCACCAGGGCACCGTCTACTGGGTCGTCGACACCCGCAGCTTCGACCGGTTCGGCCAGTTCAGCCTCAGCAGCCAGTCGTATGTGTCGGCGGCGCACGAGGACCTGGAGATGCCGGCCATGGCCGCGGAGGGCCTGCGCTTCCAGGATGGCGGCAACGGCGGGGCCGTCATCGTGTTCACCCTGAACGGTAACGGCGGGCCCACCGGGGCAGACAATGGGGGCTTCTTCCCCAGCACTGCCTACGGCCGCCTCACCAGTTACTCGAACGGCCTGCGGGGGTCGGTGATCAACATCGCTGACCTGGGCCAGTCGCCGCAGGACGGCTTCTCCGAGTATCAGGGGTTCCCTGGCCGCACCCGACCACGCTGGGGCGACTACAACAATGGCGTGTTCATGCCGGGTACCGGCCGGATCTACTTCGCCACCGGGTACATCCAGTTCCCGAACTGCACCGGCGCCGACTTCACGCTGACGCTGGGGACCTGCGGAGGGACCAGAGATGGCCGGGCCAACTGGGGCACCTCGGTGAATGCCGTAGTGCCGTAAACGACAGTGCCGTAAACGACAGTGCCGTAAGCGACAGTGCCGTAAGCGACAGTGGCGTAAGGAATCAAGCGCCATGAATAAATCCGGCCGGGTGCCTCGCGGTGATCCGCCGCGGGCACCCGGCCCCGCTTCTGGGTGAACCGTCCGAGGTGTCAGTCTCTGGCCGCCTGGATGCGTCCCGTCTCCCAAGCCCAGGCGGCGATCTCGACCCGGTTACGGACGCCAAGCTTGCTCTGGATGCTGGCGAGGTGAGACTTGACGGTGCTGAGCGAGATGAAAAGACCGGCGGCGATCTCGGTGTTGGTGCGGCCCCTGGCGATGGCCTGGACAACCTCGATCTCACGTTCCGACAGTGGCGGGCCGGGCGGTCCGGAGACGGGACCCTTGACCCGGGCCAGCTGTCGGAGCAGCCGGAGGGTGATCTGGGGAGATATGAGGGCGTCGCCGGCGTCGGCAGCGCGGACGGCTTCGGCCAGCAGGGCCGGGCTGGCCCCCTTGAGCACGAAACCTACCGCCCCGGCCTGCAGGGCGCCGTACACGTATTCGTCCAGGTCGAAGGTGGTGACGATCACGACGCGGAGCGGGTCGGGCACGCCGGGGCCGGCGATGGCTCGGGTGACCTCGATGCCATCCTTGCCGGGCATGCGGATGTCGATGAGACAGACGTCTGGCCTGAGCCGGCGGGCGAGGCGGATCGCGTCGGCCCCGTCAGCGGCCTCGGCGACCACCTCGATGTCGGGCTGGTCCTCGAGGATCAGGCGGAGCCCGCCACGGATCATGGCCTGGTCGTCCGCCAGCAGGACCCGGATGCTCACGCGCTGCTCCTGGCGGGCAGCGGGAGCGTGGCACGCACCGCCCAGCCGGCATCCACGCCCGGGCCGGCGTGCAGTGTTCCGCCCAGGGCGTCGACGCGCTCGCGCATCCCCACCAGCCCGTGACCGCCACCGGGCGCGAGCCAGCCAGGGCCTGGGTTAGCCGCGGGGGCATCGTCGGCGACCTCCACGGTGACACCGTGCCGGTCACCCTCGACGGCGACGATCACCTTGGTGGCGGCCGGGGCGTGGAGGACGACGTTGGTCAGGGCCTCTTGCACGACCCGGTAAATGGTCGTGGCCACCTCAGGCGGCCACGATGACTGGTCGCCATCGGCCAGGCGGAGTTCGACGGCGGGCCCGCGCCCCGCGAAGCGGTCGACCAGATCGGCGAGCCGCTCAGGGGCAGGGGTGACACCGCCGGCGTCATCGGGGTCGCGAAGCAGGCTGACCACCTTGCGCATGGCGGCGAGGGCGTCGTTGCCAGCCGATTCGATACCGGTCAAGGTCTCTTCCAGGGTCTCCGGGCGCCTGGCCGCGACGATCCGGGCGGCCTGGGCCTGGACGACGATGCCGGCGACATGGTGGGCGACGACGTCATGCAGCTCCCTGGCCAGTTCCAGTCGCTCGCCGCGACGGGCAGCGTCGATCGCCAGGTGGCGGCGCGCGTCAAGGAGCCGCAGCCACACCCCGAGGCCGAGCGCGCCGAGCCAGACCAGCACGCCCAGCGAGGCCGGGGCGATGTACTCGGGGCGGAGGGTCACCCGGCCGGCCACCATCACGACCACGCCGGAGATAGCGATGAGCACCGCGGCGCGGCGGCCGGCGACTCGGACGGCGGCGGCGCCCAGCACTAGCAAGGGCAGGGCGGCCGCCACTCCCGGCTGCGATGGCAGATGGGCCGCGTCCCCGGCCGCCGCCGCGGCGGCGGCGACAGCCAGGCTCGCACCCGCCGCCAGGACCCGTCCCCGGCCCCGAAGGAGCGCGAGGGCGCCGACGATGGCGCCGACGGTCAGCTCGAACGCCCAGTTGTCGTGCCGGGCCGCGGTCAACGCGGTGTCGGCCGCCAGCACGGCACTGAGGACGACGGCAACAACCAGGTTCGAGAGAGTCTCGGCTCGACCGGCGATGCGATGCGACAGGCTCATCGCGCACCAGCGTACGCAGGCGCCCGGCCGGCGCTGAATCGGCCGAAAGGACGATCCCCTCGGGTCAAACCGTCCATCTGACCGGTACCGGAGGAGCTGGCTGCACCGCAATCTTGTCCGCATGACCACCGCACCTCCCATCATCGAGACCCGCGGCCTGACCAAGCGCTTCGGTAACCGCACGGCTGTCTCTGACCTGAACCTGACCGTGCCCGTCGGCTGCGCCTTCGGGTTCCTTGGCCACAACGGCGCAGGCAAGACCACGGTGATCCGGATGCTCGTCAGCCTCACCAAACCCTCGGCCGGCACTATCCGGATCGCTGGACGATCCCTCGCCGAACACCGCGAGCAGGCACTGGCCCAGGTCGGGGCCATCATCGAGGAACCCCGCTTTCACTCTCATCTCACCGGCCGGGAGAACCTCCGGGTCATCGCGGCCGCGCGCGGACCCGCGGCCCAGCCGAGAATCGAGCCGGCCCTGGAACGGGCCGGGCTCCGAGACCGCGGTGACGACCTGGTCGGCACCTACTCCCAGGGCATGCGCCAGCGGCTCGGCATCGCGCGTTGCCTGCTGGCCGATCCCAAGCTGGTGATCTTGGACGAGCCGATGAACGGCCTCGATCCCTCCGGCATCCTGGAGCTACGAGCCCTGATCGCCGGCCTCGCGGCCGAGGGGCGCACCGTGTTCGTCTCCTCGCACCTCCTTGATGAGATCGAGAAGACCTGCCACGCCGCCGCGGTCATCGACCGGGGGCGGCTCATCGCCCAGGGGCTCGATCGCCGAGCTGATCAGCGACCGGCACCCCCACTACGACCTGGCCTGCGGGAACCCTCGCGCCGCGCTCAGCATCCTGACCGGGCACCCGGCCGTGGTCCAGGCAAGTGAAACCCCCACCGGCCTTCGCGTCACCCTGGCCGATCCGAGGGCAGCCGGCATCGTCACCGCACGGCTGACCGACGCCGGCATCACCGTGTCGGGCTTCGCGCCCGTCAGGACGTCGCTGGCGGACCGCTTCCTGGGACTCACCTCACGAGTCGGAGACCACGCATGAACCGGATCATCGCTGGCCAGATGATCGCCGCCGACATCCTCAAGCTCCGCCGCAACCGGGCCATGATGGTAACCGCGGCGCTGCTCTCGATCGGGATCGCGATCTTGTACTTCGCCTTCGTCCTGCTCCGCCATGACGGCAACTTCGCCGGGCCGCAGGCTCTCGCGGACGGCGCGACGCTTATGGGCGTCTACTTCGGCGCCTTCGCCGCCATCCTGATCGGCGCCGAAGCGGGCACCATGGACCTCACCAACGGCGTGTTCCGCGACCTCGCCGCCACCGGCCGGTCTCGTATCGCGCTGTTCCTCGTGCGCATCCCCGCCGCGATCGCGGTCGCCCTGCCGCTGACCCTGGTCGGCTTCGGCCTGAGCATCGTCGCCGCCTACGCGTTCCACGGGTCCGCCGAGGCGCCGTCCGCGGGCCAGGCACTCGAGTACGCCGTCTGGGTCGCGCTCGGCACCATCATCCAGACGACCTTCGCGGTCGGCATGGCCTCGCTGACTCGCTCACGGTCGATCACCTTGGTCGCCATCATCGGCTGGAACACCATCGCGACCGCCCTCATCAACTTCGCCAGCTTCCTCGGCGCCGCCCGCGACCTGGTCCTCCTCATCGCGCTCGGCCGGCTGTCTCCCGGTCCCGCGGTCGGCACGCGTGCCAACCCTGGGTCCAGCATCGCGCTCGACAACTTCAAGCTGCCGATGCCGGCCCTCGTCGCGGTCCTGGTCATCCTGGCCTGGGCCGTCATCCCGGCCGCTGCCGGCGCCTGGCGAACGAGGAGCCAAGATGCCTAAGGCACATCCCCGGTCCATGCGGCGATCCCAGCTCTGGACCATCGCGGGCGTGATCGTCGCCGCACTCATCGTGCTGTTCGTGATCATCAAGGAAGTAAAGCGGTACGGCCCGCAGCGGGACCCCGCCATCCTTCGCGCCGTCAGCCACCGGCCCTTGAACCCAATCGCCCGCAAGAATAAGTCCACGTGCCTGAGACCGTTAAAGGTTCTCAGCCGCGCCGCCGCGTCATACGATCCGCGCAAGGGACATTCCCGAAAGAAAGGCGAGGTAATGGTGCGTCCAATGCGATTCGTGGTTCGGGCGAGATCGGCGCGGTTGGTCGCGTTAGCGGCTCCTGTCGCCTGCGCGTTAGTCCTGCTGGCAGGCTCCCCGGCCAGCGCCAATGTGACGGTCACCCAGGTTAGCCAGGACATTTACACCGATGCTCAGGCTCAGCACAACACCGAGGTCGAGGCCGACACCTTCGTGTTCGGCAATACCATCGTCTCGGCATTCCAGGTCGGTCGGGTCTCCGGCGGTGGCGCGTCCAACATCGGCTGGGCTACCTCCACCAATGGCGGCGCGACCTGGACGCACGGCTACCTGCCCGGCATCACCACCAATGGCGGCGGCACCTTCGGGCAGGCCAGCGACGCGTCCGTGGCGTTCGACGCCAGGGACAACGTCTGGATGATCTCGTCCCTGGGCATCAGGGGCTCGACCGTGGACGTGCTCGTCAGCCGCTCCACCGACGGCGGCCTGACCTGGGGTAATCCCGTCACCGTCGCCACCGGCGCGAACGACAAGAACTGGACCGTCTGCGACGACACCAGCACCAGCCCGCACTTCGGCAACTGCTACACCGAATACGACATCACCAGCTCCGGTGACTCGATCCGGATGCGGACCTCCACCAACGGCGGCACCAGCTGGGGCTCGGCGCTCGCGCCCGGCGGCAGCCACACCGGGCTGGGCGGCCAGCCGGTCGCGCTGCCCGACGGCGATGTCGTCGTACCGTACGAGTCGCTGGCCGGCAGCATCCGCTCGTTCCGCACCACGAACGGCGGAACGTCCTGGAGCAGCACCGTGCTGGTCTCCAGCATCAGCCACCACACGGTGGCCGGCTCGCTGCGCGAGGAGCCGCTGCCATCGGCGGAGGCCGACGCGGCCGGCACCGTGTACGTGACCTGGGCCGACTGCCGGTTCCGATCCGGCTGCCCCAGCAACGACATCGTGCTGTCCAAGTCGACCAGCGAAACCACGTGGGCGGCGCCGACCAGGATCCCGATCGACCCGGTCACCAGCACCGTCGATCACTTCACCCCCGGCGTCGCGGTAGACCGCTCGACCTCGGGCTCGGCCGCCCGGATCGGCGTGACGTATTACTACTACCCGAGCGCCTCCTGCACGGCCTCGACCTGCCAGCTGGACGTCGGATTCATCTCCTCGGTGAACGGCGGCAGCACGTGGAGCGCGGCCACCCAGGTGGCCGGGCCGATGAACCTGTCCTGGCTGCCCAACACCTCAGACGGCCGGATGTTCGGCGACTACGTCTCGACCTCGATCCCGGCCGGCGGCAACGCCTACCCCGTCCTGCCGATCGCCAGCGCGCCCACCGGCTCCACCTTCAACCAGGCGATGCTCGTCCCCAGCGGCGGCCTGGCCGTGACCGGCGGGACCAACGCCGCCACGCCCGCCCGGCGCGCGGTCGCGACGGCACCGGCCCGCCACCCCGCTGGCCCACCCATCCCGCTGACCGCCCGGTAGTCCGCTGACCGCCGCTAGTCCGCTGACCCGCTGATCCCGGTCCTGGCGGGGCCGGTACTACCGGTTCCGCCAGGCCAGGGCCGTACCCTGATCCGCATGCTCCCGGATCATGCGCCCGGCCGATCGCGCATGATCAGCCGGGCGCTGAGGCTGTCCGTGATCTCGGCGGCCTTCGGCATCGTGTCCGGCGCGGTCTCGGTGGTGAGCGGACTAGACGATCACAGCCTCGGTGTCTTCGCGGTCGGGCTGGGCGTCCTGGCTGACGTCACCGGGTCGGTCGCGCTGATCTGGCGGTTCCGCGCCGAGCGCCGCGGGCCCGGCCAGCCGGGCCCGCATGAGGCACAAGCGGCCATCATCGTCGCCGCCGCCCTGGCCGTCATCAGCGTGGTGCTCGCCGTGGATTCGGTCATCGCCCTGGCCGCCGGGTCTCACCCCGGCACCTCGGCCGTGACGGTGACAGCGGCCGCCGTATCCCTGGTCGTGCTAACGCCCCTGGCCTATGCCAAGCGCCGCCTCGGCCGGCAGATGGGCAGCCGGGCCCTGCAAGGTGACGGCACCCTCAGCGGCGTTGGCGCGGCCACCAGCCTGCTGGCGCTGGCCGCGCTGGCGCTGTATGACGCACTGGGCTGGTGGTGGGCCGACCGGATCGCCGCCCTGGCCGTCGCCGCTATTGCCGCCGCCGAGGCCTGGCGCACCACGCCGCGCGGACACCGGCGGGGCTGAGCCCGCTGACGATTCGCGTGCCAGCAGTACCGAAGGCATGCTGACGGGATGCACAAGGTAGACGGAGTCCGTGATCCGGCCCTGGCGTTCCCGCTGGCCACATCACGCGATGACGCCGCGGACCGGCGCCAGGCCAACCGAGCGGTCGCGGTCAGCGCGGTCGGCCTGGGGCTTACCGGGCTGGCCGAACTGCTCATCGCGGTGCTGACCGGCTCGGTAGGGCTGCTCGGAGACGCGATCCACAACCTGTCGGACGTATCGACCAGCGTGGTGGTGTTTCTGGGCTTCCGGCTGTCGCGGCGGCCACCGACCGAGCGATACCCCTACGGGCTGGAGCGGGCCGAGGACCTAGCCGGCATTGGGATTGCCATCGTGATCTGGGCCAGCGCGGCCTTCGCCGGGGCCGAGAGCATCCGCAAGCTCATCGGGCATGGTCACACCAGCGACGTAGGCGTGGGCATCGCGGGCGCAGTGATCGGCATCATCGGCAACCAGCTCGTGGCCCGGTACAAGCTCGCCGTCGGCCGCCGGATCGGATCAGCGACGCTAGTCGCTGACGCCCGCCACTCCTGGCTCGATGCCCTGTCCTCGGCCGGGGCGCTAGCCGGGCTGATCGCCGTCGCCCTGGGACAGCCGTGGGGAGACCCGGTCGCCGGGCTCGCGGTCACCGCGTTCATCTGCCATGTCGGCTACGAGGTCACCAGCGACGTCGTGCACCGCCTGGCCGACAGCATCGACCCAGAGGTCATCGGGCAGGCGGAGGCCGCAGCAGCCTCGGTGCCCGGCGTCGTCCACGCCCACGCGCGAGCCCGCTGGACGGGCCGCACCCTGCGGGTCGAGATCGAAGGCTGGGTCAGCCCGGACCTGACCACCCGCGACGCCGACGCCATCGGCCGCCAGGTCGCCCAGGCCCTCAGCCGCGACCTGCCCGACGCCGGAAGCCTCACCTGGATCAGCCGCGCCGCCCCGGTACTTTGACGGCGCCTTCGGCCCTTTCGCTAGCTGGCTCGGCGAAACGCCATTGTGCCGCTCATTGTTGACGGCTATGCCCTCCCCTGTATTGGGGGTAATCTCCGGCCATTCGAGGTGGCTAAGATAAATGGTTCCGGCATCTGCGCGATTACTCTTGGTAAATTTCTAATCGCTGTCTGATTGCCTTCCGGGCAAGCTCTGGAGCCGACCGGGAAATGCCCGGCATGGGCAGTGCATCGTCATGCGGTAACAGGTTGGCGTGTAACACAGTGAGCCTCCGGAGCGCTCTACCGCCGAATACTGACAACCGCCTCAGCGAACTGAGGCGCAGAATCAAGGAGACCCATGAGCGCTACCCCCTTGCGCTGGAAAAGCCGTCTCGTCCCGGCCGCAGCGGTGGCCATCGTCGCCACCGCCGGGGCCATCGCCCCGGCCACGATCGCGAGCGCCTCAAGCCACCCGAAGCTTCAGGCGACCACGCTGTCCATCAAGAACAAGGCGATCGCGCACAGCAAGCACCACGCCGACCTGATTACCGGCGTGCTCAAGTCGCACCGTAAGGGTGTCGCCGGCGAAACCATCACCCTGGACTCCCGGACGGGCAAGAAGCCGAGGTGGGTGTCGGCCGGCACGGCTACCACCGGTGCTGACGGCTCGGCGCAGTTCACGGTCGCGCCGACGGCCAGGACCCAGTACAAGCTGGTGTTCACGGGCGACTCGACTCACCGCAAGAGCCACAGCAACACGATCACCCTGAAGGCCGTCAAGAAGAAGTAAGACGCGTCGCGCCAGGACAAGTCCGGCGCGGCGCAACAGCAGCATCGGGCCGCCGTCCGCGGAGTGTCGGTCCGTCCCCAACCTGGCCTTAGGGACGGATCTGACGCCTCGTGGCGGCGGCTCGGGCGTTCTGTGGCGAAACCCGGCGACGCTGTGGCATATGTTCTACAGTCCATGTAGAAGTTGGTCTCCGACCTGATGGGCCCGCTCGGCAACGGCATCCGCGGCCAGGTCCTGCTGATCCGCGACTAGCTGGACGCGGGCTGCTGGTGGCCGGACCGGATGCCGAGCCTGGCCTGCAGGCCTAGGTAGGCGATGATCACGATGCCCAGGTAAGCCACGTAGACCAGCAGCTGGAGTGGGGTGGGGGCGTCGCTATAGCCGAAGAAGCTGTGCAGCACGTCGCCGAGCGCACTGCTCTCCGACAGGATCCGCCCGGAGTGCCACATCGGTGCGTTGAACACCGGCAGCCAGCCGAGCTGCTGGAGGTTCTCCGCGGAGTCGGCCAGCAGGCCCGCGGCGAAGACCATCAGCAGCACTCCGATGACGGTGAAGAACCGGGACAGGTTCAGCCTGTGGCCCAGCCGGTAGATCACGAACGCGATCACCAGCGAGCCGGCCAGCCCGAGCGCCGCGCCGCTCAGCGCTCCGCTGGCCGAGGTGGAAAAGATAATCGCCAGGGTGAAGACCACGGTCTCGAGCCCTTCGCGGCCGACCGCCTGGAATGCCAGCAGGGCCAGCCCCCACCGGGCCCGGCCGTCCAGGGCCGCATCGGTGCGGGCGCGCAGTTCCTTGGACAGCGACCGCGCGTGGCGGCGCATCCAGAACGTCATATAGGTCAGCACGGCCGCCGCGAGCAGGTAGGTGAACGTCTCGAAGATCGTCTGCGCCCGCGAGCCGTCGTAGCTGCGGATCGTCTCGTAGGCCGCAGCCCCGCCGCCGACCGCCAGGACCAGCGCGGCACCCACGCCGAGGAACACGTCGCGGAAGTACTCCCGCCGCCCGATGCGGTTCAGGTAGGCGAGCAGGATCGCGATGATCATGCTCGCCTCGACACCCTCGCGCAGGAAGATGACGAGCGTGGCCAGCATACGGGTCTCCAGACGGCGGGGTTACTCCGTATTAGGTAAGGCTAACCAAATGAAGAGCGCAAGGCCGAGCGTCTGTGACATCGGCCACGTGCGGAGTGACTGGATGCCGATTCCATCGATGTCGCGTCCGGCGATCTCCACCTGCGGGGCGGTTATCGCGGGCCGGAGAACTCGTGGGCGCCCGAGCCGATGTGGAAGACGGCCTCCCGCAGGCCGCGCGCACCGGGGAAGTCCGCCAGGGAGCTTGGGCCGCGGCCGCTGGCGTCGCGTACCCGGGCGGCGTCGGAGCTGGGGACGCAGACGGTTGCCGTGACGCCCGGCGGTATCTCGGCCCGGTAGGTGAGCCGGTCCGCGGAGCGCTGCCAGCCGACGCTGATCGGTCCTCGCACCGACTGGTAGGCGCCACGGGCGAAGCTGAGGGACCCGCCGGGGTGCGGCCGAAGCGCCAGCTGGCTGAAGCCGGCGGTGCCTGGCTCCTGGTCGATGCCCAGCACGAACCGGTACAGCCATTCGCCGACTGAGCCGAGCGTGTAGTGGTTGAACGAGTTCATCCACGGGGACTGGAACCCCCGCTCGGCGGTCCAGGCATCCCAGCGCTCCCAGATCGTGGTGGCGCCGTTGTCGACCATGTACCGCCAGGACGGCGCCGACGGCTGCTCCAGCAGCCGGTAGGCGACGTCGGTGTGCCCGGTGGCGCTGAGCGCGGGCAGCAGGTATCCGACGCCGACGAACCCGGTGGTCAGCTGCCAGCCTGCGGCCTCGATCGCGATCGCGAGGTGACCGGCGGCGTCCTGCCGCAGCTCGTCGGGGACCAGGCCCATGTGCAGGCCGAGGGCGTAGCTGGTCTGCGTCCCGGAGGAGACCTGGCCATCGCCGTCCACGAATGCTTCGTTGAATGCCGTCCGGATCTTCGACCACAGCGCCCGGTAGCCGCCGGCGTCGTCGGCGCGGCCGAGCGCATCGGCGATCTCGGCCATCAATGCCGCGTCGTAGGCCCAGTAGGCGGTCGCCAGCAGCTCGCGGGGAGTGCCATCCTCGCCGGGCGCGAGCCAGTCGTTGTAGCTGCTGCCCAGCAGCCGGGCCCGCAGGTAGTCGGGATTGGCCCGCTCGATGTAGTCCATCCACGCGGTCATCGCGCCGAAGTGCCGCTCCAGAACGCCCCGGTCGGCGTACATCTTCCAGACCGTCCACGGAACGATCACCCCGGCGTCGCCCCAGCCGGGCGCGCCGTGCCAGGGGATGCTCAGCCGCGGCGCGATGTCGCTGAACGCGCCGGACGGGTACTGGGCGTCGGCCACATCATCGAGCCATTTGACGAAGAACGCGGCCACGTCGCGGTTGTAGCAGGCGGTGCGGGCGAAACTCTGGGCGTCGCCGAGCCAGCCCAGCCGCTCGTCGCGCTGCGGGCAGTCGGTCGGCACGCTGATGAAGTTGCCGCGCTGGCCCCAGTCGATGGTCGAGAACAGGCGGTCAAGCCAGGCTTCAGAGCAGCTGAACGAGCCGGTCACCGGGATGTCCGAGTGCGCCACGCGAGCCACGGTGTCCGCCGGGTCGAGGTCCCCCGGATACCCGGTGATCTCGGCGTACCGGAACCCGTGCACGGTGAAGCGGGGCTCAAGGATCTCGCGGCCGCCGGCGGTGATGTACTCGTCGGTCTGGCGCGCCGTGCGCAGGTTGTCGGTATAGAGGCTGCCGTCGGTGGCCAGCACCTCCGCGTGCCGGACGCGGACGGATGTCCCGCCAGCCCCGCTGATCCGGATCCGCAGCCAGCCGGTGAGATTCTGGCCGAAGTCGACCACCTGCCGTCCGCCGGGATCGCGCGCGATGCTCACCGGCTCGATCTCCTCGGTCACCCGGACCGGCGTCCCTGGATCGGCCACGAGCCTCACCTCGTCGCGGTCCCGGCACTGGACGGCGTGCCAGCCTTCGGAGTCGAAGCCAGGAGCGTCCCAGCCACGCGGCTCCAGCCGCAGGTCGTGCCGCTCGCCCATGAGCAGGTCCGCGTGGCGGATGGCGGCGAAGGTTCCCCGCCAGTGCTCGTCGGTGGCCACCAGCAGCTGGCTGCCGTCGGCCAGCGTGATCACGAGCTGGGCCAGCAGCTCGAGGGCCTTGCCGTAGTGGGCGCCGGCCCGCTTGGCGTCGAAGCCCATGAAGCCGGCGTACCACCCGTCGGCGACCACCGCGCCGAGGACGTTCTGGCCCGGCACGAGCAGCCTGGTCACGTCGTACGCCTGGTACTGGATCCGCTGGTCATAGTCGGTCCAGCCCGGCGTGAGGAACGCGTCGCCGACCCGGCGGCCGTTCAGCCGCGCCTCATAAAGGCCCAGTGCGGTCACGTACAACCGCGCCGCCGCCACCGGGCCGGTGACCTGGAATCCCCGGCGCAGGTAGGGAGCCGGGCTCAGCGCCCTGCTGACCGGGTCATGCCGGCCGGCCTTGGCGGGCGGGGTGACTTTCTCCCGTAGATGGCCCAGGCCGATCCAGGACGCCTGCCACCCGCTGGCCTGGTCCAGCTCGACCTCGAGCCGGGCCGTGGCGCTCCAGCCCGAGACGAGGCCGCTCTCATCCCAGATCCGAACTTTCCAGGCATAACTGCCGCCGCGGATCAGCGGCCGACCGGCATAGGCGACGTCTTCCGACGCCGCGGACCCGACCCGGCCACTGTCCCACCACAGATCCTTCCCGGCCGCGATCTGGTCCTCGTCCGCCGCGACCAGCACCTGGTAGGCGCGCTGGACCCGGTCCGCTCCCCCGCCTTCGAGCCGCCAGCTGAACCGGACGCGGTCGGGGGCGACGGCGAGCGGGTCGGTCAGGTGGGCGCAGCGCAGCCCGGCTGGGCGCAGCCCGGCTGGGCGTAGCCCGTGGGGCGGCTGGCCGGGGGGCGGCTGGCGGGCGGGCGGGGTGGGGGTGGTCACAGTTTTGTGGCTCCTTCGGTGAGGCCGGTGACGAAGTGGCGCATGGTGAAGCCGACGAGGATGAACAGGGGCATGGTGGCGATGACGAACGCGGCGAACACCGAGCCGCCGCCGGACAGGTCGAGGCCGAAGCTGCCGACGTATTGCTGGACGCCGGCGGAGATGGTGGTGCGGTGGGGGTCCTGGATGACGATGGCGGGCCACAGGTAGTCGCCCCAGACGTTGATGGTGACCAGGATCGCGCCGGTGAGCAGCAGGGGGCGGGTGAGGGGGACGACGATCTTGGCCAGGACCTTGGGCTCGCCACAGCCGTCGACGCGGGCGCTTTCCAGGAGCTCGCGGGGGATCTGGTCGAAGAAGCCGCGGAAGATCAGGACGAGGAGGGGCTGGGCGCTGGCGGAGTAGGGGAGGATCAGGGCCCACCAGGTGTTGAACAGGTGGAGTTTCTGGATGGTCAGGAACAGGGGGATGAGGGTGAGGGTCCAGGGGATCAGGAGCAGGCCGAGGTAGGCCAGGAACAGCAGGTTCTTGCCGCGGAAGCGGAGCTGGGAGAACGCGTAGGCGCCGAGCGCGGCGGCGGTGACCCCGATGATGATGCTGGCCGCGGCGACGATGATGGTGTTGGCCAGGGGCTTGGCGATGCCGGTCCAGGCGGTGAGGTAGTTCTGGTAGTCGAACTGGGTGAACAGGGAGAACACGCCGCTGGAGAAGATGTTCCGGCCGCTTTTGAGGGAGTTGGACAGCACGAAGATGATCGGGAAGTAGGTCATCACCACGATGACCGCCCCGGCGGTGATGGCGAGCCAGCGGTAGCGCCGGCCCGCGGGCCCGGCCGGGGGCGGCCGCCGCCCGCCGGGAGCGGGACGGCGGCCAGCCTCGGGCTGGGCTTCAGCGACAGAACTCACAGGCTGGCTCTCGTGGTCAGTACTTGCCGAGGTCAATGTGGTTCTGGGTGGCCCAGGCCTGGGCCGAGCTGGTCAGCAGGGACTGCCACTGACTGGCGAACGAGGAGTAAGACACCGACCCGTTGACGTAGGACTGGACCAGCCGCATGCCGGAGTTGGTGGCCGCGGTGGAGAGCACGTCGTCCAGCACCACGTCGACCACCGTCGGCACTTTGCCCGAAGGCACTAGGCCGGGCAGACCCGGCAGGTTCACCGTCGGCGCGCCCGTCTCGGTCGGGATGTAGGACCCACTGCCGCTGATCTTGAGCCAGTATCCGAGGTGCTGCGGAGTGAACAGCCAGGCCATGAAGTTCATCACCGTCGCCGTCTTGGCCGGGGTCATGGTCGAGTCCGCGTGCTCGGAGGTGATGCTCCATTCCCCGTTGCCATTAGGCCCGCCGATGACCCCGACCGTGGAGGTCCCCAGGGCCAGGGGCGTGCTCGCGGTGGTGATGGGCGGCTCGGGGAACACGCCGAACTTGCCGGTGTAGCCGGCCGAGTCGAGCTGCGGGATCCACCAGCTGCCGCCCCACAGCACGCCGACCTTGCCCTGGACCAGCAGCGACTGCGGGCTCAGCGGGGGAGAGGTGGCGTTCGGGTTGGAGCAAGCGTCATAGGTGCTCTCGCCGCTGCCCGAGTGGCCGGCGAACTGGCCGAGTAGCTTCCACACCTCGGCGTAGCGCGGGTTGTGCATGCCGATGATGCCCTTGTGGATGCCCACGGCCACGTCCAGGCCGTTGGTCACCTGGGCGTGGTTGACGTCGAACTGGCTGACCTGGCTGGCCAGCAGCGAGGAGGTGGCCAGCCGCTCGAACCAGGACGGGTTGCAGGGCGCTCCGGTCGTGAACAGGAACGGCGTGATGCCCGCCGCCTTGAGCTTGGCCAGGTCGGCCATGAACGCGGCCCAGGTGGTCGGGGCGGAGCTGATCCCGGCCTTGCTGAACGCGGCCTTGCTGTAGAACATCCCGGTCTCGACGTTCGAGCCGAGGATGATGTCGATGTCCCCGTTCGACGAGGTCATGTACGGCACCGTCGAGGACGAGAACAGCGACAGCCAGCTGGAGTTGCCGGGCACGTACGGGTTGGGCTTGTCCAGGAACGGCTTGATGTTCTGCAGCAGCCCGGCCGGCAGCGCGCCGGAGGTCACCGGGCCGTACTGCTCCCAGACCACGTCGGGAGCGCTGCCGCCCGACGCCTGGCTCTGCATTGCCGCGTTGGCCTGGGTGATGCTGGCCATGTTGTTGGGCAGCCACTGCACGGTGACCTTCTTGTGGGCCTTCTCGTACTGCGCCGTCAGCGCCTTCAGTCCGGCGTTATCGGCCGCGGTGATCGGGCCGGTGTTGGGCGGTAGCTCCGCTTTAATCGTGATCGGACCGCTGCTCGAGCTTCCCGAGCCCGAGCTGCCCGATGAGCATCCCGCGGCCAGCGCTGCCGCGGCCAGCAGTGCCGCGGCCGGCCGGGCCAGGCCACTTGAGCGTGCATATGTTCTTCGGGGCATGAGCCCTACCTCCTGGAGAGAATCCGGTTAAGTCGTGCGGGGCCGGAGCAGGCGCATGGCGGCCAGGGTGAAGACGAGCATCACGGCGAACAGCAGGGTGCCGATGGCCATGCCGTAGCCGTACTGGTCGTTCTGGAACGCGGACTGGTACATGTCCAGGCCGGGGACGAGGGTGGCGGTGCCGGGGCCGCCGTTGGTGAGCAGCAGGATCGGCACGAAGTTCTGCACCGCGTAGACGCCGGACAAGATGACCACGGTGCGGAACTGGGGCAGGAGCAGCGGGATGTCGATGGTGAACACCCGCTTCAGGGCGCTGACGCCGTCGAGCCGCCCGGCGTCCAGGACGTCTTTGGGGAGGTTCTGCAGGCCGCCGAGGAAGATCAGGAACCCGAGGTTGGAGATCCACGGGAACCCGATGAGCAGGATCGAGGCCAGGGCCAGGTGCGGGTCGGCCAGCCAGGCCGGCTGCGGCAGGCCGGCCCCGCCGAGGATCTTGTCGACCAGCCCGGAGCCGGGCTGCAGCAGGTAGGCCCACACCTCGATCAGCACCAGCGGCGGCAGCACGATCGGCAGCACCAGCACGTACCTGGCGATCGTCGCGGCCCGCCGCGGCAGGTGGGTGACGATCTCCGCGGCGGTGAACTGGGACACCAGCGAGATCGCGATGCTGCCGCCGGCCAGGATCGCGATGTTCCGCGCCTCGGTGCCGAAGTTCGCCGACTGGACGTATTCCCTGAACTGGGAGACCCCGGCGTAGGACGGCGGGGAGAACCCGTTCCACTGGTAGAACCCGCCGATCAGGCTGCGCACCGCCGGGTAATAGCTGAACACCCCGATCAGCACCAGGCTGGGCAGCAGCAGCACCGCCAGCACCGGCCGGTACCGCAGGCGCACCCTGGACCAGCGGTCACCTGTCCTGCCCCTATCGCCGATTATGACCAGGTCCATAGGCAGATCCTTCGCCGTATGGCCTGGTCAGCGCTAGGATGCGATTCGCTACTATTAGCACGAAATTAGCATCGGCGTGATAACGGGAGCAGCGACACGAAGATCGACCATGCCCCGCCGCTGGGCACCAGCCAGGGGCTGTTCCACTTCACCGAGGGCGCACTCGCCTATGCGGGCTGTTACCTGCACACCCACGACAGCCCCGTGCACACCCACAGCTTCGTGGAGATCGCCTTCACCGCCGGCGGCCACGGCACTCACGCCGGCCTGACCGGGCGGCACCCGGTGCGGACGGGTGACGTCGTCCTGCTGCGGCCCGGCGTGTGGCACGGCTACGAAGACTGCCAGGAGCTCAAGATCTACAACTGCTGCTTCAGCAGCGAGCTGCTGCGCCGCGAGCTGTCCTGGACCCGCGAGGATCCGGTCCTCGGCTACTTGCTGTGGGGCGCCCCGTACTCCTCACCGGGCCGCGGCATGCTGATGACCCGCCTGGACCCGCCCACCCTCGATAACTGCCTAAGTCATCTCGACGCCCTGGCCGATCTTCGGCACTGCCCGCCCGAGCGCCACCGCGGCGACATTGTCGGCCGCCTGGCCCTGCTCTTCAGCCAGCTTGGCCAGGCCATCCTGACCACCGATCAGCTGCCCCGAGGAGAGCCCGGACCGGCGCACCCCGCAGTCGCCCAGGCAATGCACCTGCTGGACTCCGACCTGGCCCGGCGCTGGACGCTCACCGACCTGGCCGACACCCTGCACCTCACCCCCGGCCACCTGGTGCGCCTGTTCAAGGCCGCCACCGGGCTGCCGCCCATGGCCTACCTGGCCCAGCTGCGCGCCGAGCACGCCGCGGTCCTGCTCCTGCACTCCGGTGAGCCCATCACCGCCATCGGCAGCGCGGTCGGCTGGCCGGACCAGAACTACTTCGCCCGCCGGTTCAAGGCCCACTACGGGATCAGCGCCACCAGCTACCGCAAGCAGTTCGCTACCGCCGCCGCCCACTTGCAGTAGGGCGCCGATCCGCCGGCCAGGCCGAAGCGTACTTCGTGCTAATTGTCGCGAATCGCGTCCTAGCGCTGACCGGACCGCGCGGCGAAGGATCTGCCTATGGGTTGGATTGAAACGAATCAACCCATGTCCGGGTGGGTGCAGCCGGCCGTGCCGGATCTGGGCCGGAAAGGGCAGGGAATGAAGATCGGCAAGACGATACTCGGCCAGCGGTTGCTCCCGGCGGTGGTGGTGGCGGCGGCGTGCGTCGTCAGCCCTGGCTGGATCTCTGCGGCCTCGGCTGAACCCGCCGTCGTGCATCAGGATCGCGCCACCAGCGCGGGGCGGGACCATGCCTCGCTGACGGCAGCCCGGCTGCGCGTGGACACGCTGACCGATCCGATTGGGCTCGGCGACACGTCGCCTAGTCTGAGCTGGGGATTCTCGGCTCGCGACCGCTCGTCGTCAGCGTTTCAGACGGCCTACGAGATCCGCGTCGCCTCCACGCCCGCTCAGCTTGATCATCCCGACCTGTGGGATTCCGGCAAGGTCCTTTCCAGCGACACCAGCAACATCACCTACGGTGGCACGGCGCTCCACTCTCGACAGGCCGTCGCCTGGGATGTGCGGGTCTGGGATGCGAACGGGCACGCGAGTGCCTGGAGCCCGTACGGAACCTGGGAGATGGGACTGCTCAGCCAGTCCGACTGGTCGGCCCGGTGGATCGACGATCCCGGTTATACCTACGCCACCAATGGCGTGCCCAACCCGCTCCCGATCTTCGCTAAGGCGTTTGACCTGGGCCGCAGGGTCGTGAAAGCGAGGCTTTTCATCACCGGGCTCGGGCAGTACGCAGCCCGGCTCAACGGCCAGCCGGTGAGCAGCGCGGTCCTCGAACCGGGCCAGACCTCGTACTGGGCCGAGGTTGACTATCGCACGTACGACATCACCCGGCTGCTGCGGCCCGGAACCAATGTGCTCGGCATCGAGACGGGCAGCGGCGCCTACCAGCAGGCCGACAGCACCAGTGTCGGCCGGTACATGTTCCAGCCGAGAAACAACACCGTGCTCGGCGCGCCCAAGGTGATCGCTCAGCTGGAGGTCACGTACGCCGATGGCACCAGGCAGACCATCGGGACCGATCCGTCGTGGCTGGCCGAACTCGGCCCCACCACCTTCTCGTCCTGGTGGGGCGGGGAGGACTACGACGCGCGGCGGATCCCGGCCAACTGGACCGCGTCCGCCCAGAGCCTCACCGGACCCGGATGGCACCACGCGGCCCTGGCCGACCTCACCTCGTCCACGATCCCGCGCGATACGACGCCCCTGGTCGCAAACCCGCGCCCGCCGGTGACAGTCGTCCGGGAGGCGCACCCGAACAGCATCGCCCAGGTAACTCCTCCGGCCGACAATACGACCCTGGTCGCTCCGGTCCCTGCGGGCGCGACGAACGTCAAGGTCGCCGGCGTCACGAACGTGTACCCGGGCGACACGATCACCCTCGGGACCGGCGCCAGCCTGGAATCGCGTAAGGTCACCGCCGTCGGGACGGCTGCCAGCCCGGCCACGGCGCTGGCCGCGCCTGCCACGGCCGGGGACACCAACGTCAAGGTCGTGAGCACCGGACAGCCGTGCAACCCCGGTGGCGCGTGCACTGGGACGACCAGCCTGATCGTGGGCCAGACCATGCTCATCGACTCCGGTGCGTCTCAGGAGGCGGTCACGGTCACGGCCGTCGGCGCCGCGGGAGCGACCGGGAGCGGGGTCAGCTTCACGCCCGCGCTCACCGCCGCGCACGCGTCAGGAGCGCCGGTCATGTCCTCGGGAACTGGCATAGCCTTCGCCCCGGCGCTCAGCCTCGCGCATGCGGAAGGCACTGCCGTCGCCAGCGTCCCAGGACCGACGTATGTGCTCGACTTCGGCGCCAACCTGGCCGGCCTGCCCAAGATCACCGCCGCTGGCCCGGCCGGGAGCACGGTGACCATGATCCCGGCCGAGCAGGTCAATCCCGACGGGACAGTTAATGTCCAGTCGACCGGCTCGAGCCCGGCCAGCCAGATCCTCTACCGGTACACGTTCTCCGGCGGCCACGCCGAGACATGGCACGCTCAGTTCACCTACAACGGCTTCCGGTACCTGGAGGTCCGCGGCCTGCCCGCCAAGCCGACGCCGAACACGATCACGCTGCTCGTGACGCACGCGGCGAATCAGCAGACGGCGTCGCTTGCCACCTCCAGCCCGCTGCTCAACACGATCTACCGGATCACCAAGCGGGCCCTGGAAAACAACATGCAGTCGGTGCTCACGGACTGCCCGGACCGGGAAAAGGGTCCCTACACCGGCGACAACGTCCAGGACATCGAGACCGACCTCACCCTGTTCGACATGCAGGCCTTCGAGGGGCAGCTCGTCGCGAACATGCGAACCTCGCAGCGCCCCACTCCGCTGAGCAGCGACCAGCCCGGTCTGATCGCGAACATCGCGCCGGAATATCACGTGGTCCCGCCCATCCTGTTCGGGATGGATTTCCTCGACGAGCCGAACTGGGGCGGCGCGGTCGTCATCATTCCCGAGGAGCTCTACCAGGTCTACGGCGACACCAAGACCATGGCCGCGAACTACGACGCAATGGTCAGGTGGCTCGACTACGAGGCCAGCAACAAGGCGGCCCACGGAGGCAACATTCCCGGCCTGGGCGACTGGGCGGCCGCGCAAAGCACCACCCCGCAGGCCATCATCGACTACGGCTACTACCGGGCCGTCGCCGCGATGGCGGAAATCGCCCGGGTGCTCGGCAAGACCAGCGACGTCGCCAAGTACTCGGCGCTCGCGGCGAGCCTGGCGACCGAGTACAACGCCAAGTACCTGCACACCGACAGCGCAGGCGACGCGTGGTACGCCAACAACACGGAGGCGTCGAACGCCGTCGCCCTGGACGCCGGCCTGGTCCCGGCCCAGTATCACCAGGCCGTCGTCAACAGCCTGGTCGCCGCGGTCCAGGCCTACGGCGACCGCATCGGCACCGGCTCGGTGGCCCTGGGCCCGCTGTTCCGGGCCCTGCACGCCGCCGGCCGTGACGACCTCATCTACCAGATGGTGACCAATCCCGAGGCCCCGAGCTACGCCTACCTGGTCGATCATGGTGCGACCACCCTCGAGGAGAACCTCTCGGGGACCGGGGGCTCCAAGGACCACCAGTTCCTCGGCGACGTCGCCGCGTGGTTCGTTCATGACCTGGTGGGCATCAGCCAGGCCCCCGACTCAACGGCGTACCGCAAGCTCCTGATCCGGCCGGCAATCGTCGGCGGTCTCACCCACGCCGCCGGCACCTACATGACGCCCGAGGGGCGTGCGGCGGTGAGATGGGATGTCCGGCGAAACGGCCAGGTGATACTGCGGGTGACCATCCCCGCCAACACGGCGGCCGAGGTATGGGTGCCAGCGTCCGGCAACCGCGTGACCGCGACTGCCGGGGCGAGGCTCGACCGGCTGGCCAGCTGGGACGGCCGTCAGTACGCCGTTTACCAGGTAGCCCCCGGCACCTACCGATTCAGCAGCTGATCAGGCGCGAGGAGAAGACCATGTCGTTGCCAGGCGAGCAGCCGGACACCAATCCTTCGCGGCGGGTATTCATCGGCGCCGTCGGAGGCGCCGCGGCCCTGTCGTCGATTCCCGGACCGCGCACATCCGGAACCGAGCCCGCGCGGCCCGCGAGGGGCGCGCCCGGGCCACGGTCGGCACCTGGCGGCCCACCAGCCGCTGACACGACCCTGGCCGCCGACAGAAGGCCCTTTATCTCGCCGTCCGCCGTGACCAGCATCCAAGGCGACGTCGAAGACGCCCACGCCCTCGTCACCGGCGGCACGGCGACGCTGACCGCCCGGCCAGGCGATACACCGCCGCTCATCGTCCTCGACTACGACCAGATCGTTGGCGGCCAGCCGCGATTCCTGGTCAGCAAGGTAGCCGGAGACGTCACCCTGCAGGCGATCTACTCCGAGTCGCTCCCCTATCTGCTGCCCGCCGGCGACGGTTTCGGCAGCCCCAGCGACATCGCCGAGCGCACCATCTCATTCGTCGGGATCCCATCGGGCGCGCAGCTGTCACGAGTGGAGAACTACCAGGTGACCGCTCCGGGTCCCGTCCGGGGCCATCTGCTGCAAGCGGGACAGCGCTTTCAGGCCATCACGCTGCTCGGATCGGGATCCATCCAGGTCAGCCAGGTGGGCTTCATTCCGAGCTTCCGCCTGGACACCCCCGATGACCCGCGGGCCGGCACGTTTCACTGCAGCGATCCCGAACTCGACAAAATCTGGCAAGTCGGCGTGCATACCGTCAACGCGTGCTCGGTCCCGGCCGGCTCCGTGCCGCCCCTCTATGAGGCGACGCCCGGCGGCCTGATCGTCCACGGCTGCGAGTACACCGCTTACCGCCCCGGCAACGGCTGGACGGACTACACCGCCTCCTTCAACATCGAGATCCTCCGGAACGAGGCCACCTGGCTCGTCCGCAGCAGTTCCATGAGCACCGGCATCATGATGGTGCTCTGCGCCCGAGATGACACCCTGCCCACCAGCACCCCGAGCACGCTGCGCATTTACATCATGAACCAGCAGCCGACGGATCTCATCGCGGTGGTGCCGATGCCGTTCGAGGTCACCGCGAGCACCAGGTACCGGGCCAGCGTCACCGTCGCCGGCAGCGCCCTGACGGTGACCATCAACGGCACCCAGGTCTACAGCGGCACCGTCTCGGGCATGAGCGCGACCGGCAGCTTCGGCTTTGCCAACTCGCAAGGCGCCGTGTCCCGTGCGACCGACCTCACGGTGACCAGCCCGTCCGGAACGGTGCTCCTCCGCCAGAAGCTCACCGGCCCGCAGACGCCGGACTTCGTCGACGCCTGCATAGCCGGCACGAACGTGACCCCCTCCATCATGGACGGCGCCATGCGCGATCGCCTGGTCTGGAGCGGCGACATGGGCATCAGCACGCTGGCCGTGCTGTGCAGCACTTTCGACAACCAGTACCTGACCGGTTCCTGCGAGCAGTTCTTCCGGTACCAGGGGGCCAATGGCAGCATTCCCATCGCGGTGCCCGCCCAGGCGAAAGGGCTGCCGGTAACCGGCTCGTTCGGGCCACCGCCCAGCCTCAGCGCGCAAGACTACGGCCTGATGCAGGTGACCGACGCCTATAACTACTGGCTGTTCTCCGGTGACACCGCCTGGATCACCAGCAACTGGCCCGCGATCCGCGGAATCATGACCTGGGCGGCCAGCCAGGTAGGCACGAACGGCCTGATGAGCGGCGCGGGCCCATTAGCGACCATGATGTCGACCAATGCCCACTATTACGGCTGCCTCCATCAGGCCGAGCAGATGGCCACGGCAGTCGGCGATACGGCCTCGGCCTCAACGTACGCGTCCCTGGCACCCGCACTCGGCCAGACGATCAATTCGCTGCTATTCAATCCGGCTGCGGGCATGTACAGCGCCTCGACCACCCAGCCTTCCGTATTTGATGAAATCGGGAACGGCTACGCCCTGCTGTATGGCCTGCCGAGGCTGGACCCGGCGATAGATACCGCGACGCTCGCGGCCAGCCTGACCAAGGCGCTGGCCGGGCCGAAGGGCCCGTGCGAGTCCTCCTCAGCCGTGCCCAACGGCAACATCGCACCGTATGAAGTGGGCTGGGAAGTTCTCGGCCGACTCGCCAACGGGCTCAGCCAGGGGGCGCTGGACCTCATCCGCCAGGTCTGGGGCCTGATGCTGCCGCAGAACACTCCGTACTACAGCGGCGGCTGCTGGGAGTACGTCGCCCAGACCGGCCTGCCCGGCCTCGGCGCGGGCACCAGCCTGGCCCACGGATGGTCCGCCGGCGCGACCCCGGCGCTCTCGATGTACGTGCTCGGCGCCCGCCCGCTCACCGCCGGATACAAGACATTCCTGGTTGAGCCGCAACCGGGCGACCTCAGCTGGGCGAGCGGCCGGGTACCTACCCCCGGCGGCCCCGTCGCTGTCGACTGGACGACGAACGCCCGGTCAGCCGCGGGCTTTACCCTGACGGTCACGGTGCCGCCCCGCACCTGTGGCTACGCCGGGGTGCCGTCGACCGCAGCTAGCGGCACGGTCGACGGTGTCACCACCACACCGGTGAAGGTCCCCGGCTACCCGGGCCTCGACGGCTATCTCTATTTCGGACCGCTGGCGCACGGCGTCCACCGGATCGTTGTCGACTGAGTCCCTCGGTCAGCCGGATCCTGGCGATAGCACGTGCCGTCGTGGCTGCCGTGCGGCAGCGCGGTAAGCTGGCGACGGCGCGGGAGGGCGCCACCGGGCCCGCGGGAAGGACTGAGTCCGCCTCCGATCGTCGCGGATATCGCTGTTGGCAGCAGGACCGTCTTCGGCCGAGCCAGAACGCGGGCCCAGGCTCCGGTGAGGAGACGCGCGTCATGTCCCAGCTTCCCGCCCGTCCTGATCTCGATCACCTCCGCCGCCAGGCCCGTGAGCTACACCGCGCGGCACGGGACGGCGATGCCCGCGCACCCCGCCGGCTTCGCCAGGCCTCCGGCGTGGTCACTCTGTCGGCCGCCCAGCTCGCCATCGCCCGCGACTACGGCTTCGCGAGCTGGCCCCGGCTCAAGGCCGAGGTGGAACGCCGCCGCGCTGCTCTCGCCGGCTTCCTGACCGCCGAAGCAGACGACCTGATCGCCGGCCAGTACCGTGACCGCCCCCGCCTGCGGCCGATCCTGGACGCGGTGCTGACCGCGCTGCCCGCGCTTGGCCCGGTGACGGTGCAGGCCCGTGGCACCATCGTCAGCCTCGTCACTCCACGACGCACGTTCGCCGTGGTAAAGGCGACGACCAAGAGCCGGGTGGACCTCGGCCTGCGGCTGGACCAGACCCAGCCCGAAGGCCGCCTGCTGCCCGCCAGGGACATCGGCTCGGCGACCGTGCGGATCCCCCTGACCGCGCCGGATGAGATCGACGAAGAAGTGCTCGGCTGGCTGCGGCGCGCCTACAACGAGAACGCGGCACCGCCTCCGCCGCGGCGGCCAGCCCGGCGTCCGGCGCCGGCACTCGGCACGCTCACCGTGGTGATCGAAGGCTTCGACCTGCCTGGGCTCACCTGCGCGCCGGAACCGGGCGGTCGGGTCCACCAGAACATCCACGTCGCGCTGACGGGTCCGGACAAGGACCGGCCGGCCCTAGTCGTGCCGGGCGGCCGCTGGCTGGCGATCGAGCCGGTGCGCGGCGATGCGCCGTCGGCACGCTGGGAGGTACCGGTCACCGTGCGGCGCGGCGCGGACGGACTCGACTTCACCGGGCCGTTCGTGCGCGGCGACCGCACCGATCGTCACCTGGGTCTGGCCTGGGGCGACGTCCCAGGCGACGGGACGCTGCGCCTGTTCCGCGGCGCCAAGCTGCGCCTCGTCGACATCGACTCCCGCATCATCGAGCAAGCCAGCAGTCCGGGCCACCGGCTCGTCGCCCGGATCCGGCTGACCGACGCCAGGGGGAACCCGGTCTGCGCGCGGGTCCATCCTCCCGCCCTCACCTGGTCGGCAGTTCGCCAGTAGACGCGGATGTCCAGCGACCACGCGGGGATGGGCGGTCAGCGGGTCTGACCGCCCGTCCCCTCGGCCCGGATCAGTACTGGAAAGGCGCCAGCTGAGCACCGGCCGGGCCGAGTGTGTACCCGGTGGAGGTCTCTGGACTTACCTGGAGGTAACTGCCCATGTCCAGCAGGAACACGTTGAAGAAGTTGAACTTCTCGATTCGCTTGACCAGGTTGCCGTTCTCGTCGAGCACGTCAACCGCCGACAGCGCGTTGTTGTTCGGCGTCGTGCCGAAGAAGTCCGGCGGCGTGACCTCCTGCATCAGGAACTGGTGATGCGCCGGATCCGCGGCGGGGTGCTGGTAGGTGCTGCCGCCGAAGGTCAGCGCGGTCCCCGACTGGCTGGCGAGGTCGTAGAGCCCGAACGCGGTGTTCGAGGGGATCAGCGCCTTGTTCGTCGTGGAATCCACCGCGATGCCATCGGCGAAGAACGTGCTGACCGACGGGAACTGCGTCACCTGGCCAGTATCCAGGTGCACGACGACGATCCGGCCGGGTGCGGTCGGGTTGAACGCGTCCACCACCGGGACCACGGCCTCGTCCGCCGACGTGTCCTGGCCGATGCCGCCGACGATCGACAGCGCATTCGGGTCGAGCGCCGGGGTCAGGTCGATCGGCTGAGTAAAGGTGCCCTTGGCGATCTGCGACGTTGATACGAGGAGCGTCGTGGACGACCCGCTCACCGCCGACAGGATCGCCGTGCCGGGCGAGTCCTGCTGGCTGGCGGCGCAGATCACCTCACCGAGGCTGGCCGGCGGCACCCACGTGCTGGCGGCGTCCGCGCCGGCCGCGACCGGATCAAGAATCCTGAAGTTGTCGGCACCGGTCACCGGGTCGAAGTCCTCATAGAGGCCGGTGTCGCCGGCGAACTGGCCGGGGCAGCCGCCGAACAGCGTCTGGTACTCGTCCCGTGACGACCGCACGACGTGAGTGATCTGGTTGTCGGACTGACGGAACGTCTCAACCGAGCCGAGCGTGGCACCGGCCGCCGTCACCTGGTTGGAGGTGACGAAGCCGTCGGTGCCGTCGGTGTTGATCCCGTACCCGGCCGCCACGCTGCCGCCGTCGGACGGCCGGACGCCATCCATGCTGACCGTGCTCACGCCGCTCGCCTCGCCGGTGACCACGCCGTGCCGGGTGGCGAGCACCCGCACAGCCTGGTTCATCGCGGGATCCAGGCCGTAGTCACCGGTCAGCGTGACGACACCGTGGGAGCCTGACACGCTCCGGTACAGGACCGAGCCGCTGTCGTGGCCGTTGGCGTCGCGCTGGCTTCCGTTCGGGTTGTTGAACGGGTTCAGGCTGTTGAACACGGTCGGTCCCGGAGCGCTGATCTCGATGATCGCGCCGTCGGCGCCTCTGACGTTGCGCACGTCGTAGCTCACCTGCAGCGAGCCACCGTAGGCGGGCTCTGCGAAGTGAGCGAACGGCGAGCCGCCAGCTGACACGAGCGGCACGGCGGGCTGGGCATCGCCGGTCGGCGCGATGCGGGTGAACGCGAACGCCGACAGGTTGGTAAGGCCCCAGCCACCGGGCGCCTCCTGGATCCCGACCCCATAGATGCCGGCGCCCTCGAGGGCGGATACCGGCACGCTGATAGTTCCCGACGGGCTCGTCAACGGCGTGGTGAACGACGGCCGGAAGAACAGGCCCGTGGCCTGTTCGACCCGCCCGGGCTGCGACACGACCAGCACCGGATTCGTCGCGCCGCTCAGCTTGCTGATGTCGTAGCTGACCTGCAGCGTGCTGCCGTGCACGACGGGGTCGACGATGGGGGCCGGGACGCTGTCGAGCGTGCCGTCGCTCGGGCCGAAGGTCAGCGAGACGCCGGCCTGGGCCACGACGCGGCCGTCGATCCTCGCGGTGTAGTCGAGCGGCACCGTGCGAGTCGTCGTTGACACGACCGGGAGGCCGGCCGCCGTGAGGATCTCGGTCGGCGACAGGCGAGCCCACGGCGTCGTCGCCAGCAGCCCATGCGGACCCGAGGCCGCCGACAGCGCGTAGGTCTCGCCCCGGTGCTCCAGCGCCAGCCCGGTCCAGTCCGGTGAGACCGTGATCCACGCGTTCAGCAGCCGGCCGGTCAGCGGGATGTTCGTCGGGTCGGTCGTCGTCGTGATCGACCCGCCGAGGGCGCTGGCCTGCTGCCGCTGGACCACCGCCACCCGCGCGACGCCGGGGCTGGCCGCCTCGCCGTGGCGGGCTAGCAGTGTCTCGACCGCCCGGCCGACATCGACCTGCGGGCCGACGTTGATCGGCAGGTCCGACTGCGGCACGGCCGGCAGCGGCGTGCCGGACTGCGCCAGGAACCGGCGGACGGCGAGCGGGTCGCGGCCCACGTTGTCGTGCGTCAGGCGCGCTACCTGCAGGATCACCGCCGCGGCGGCGGCCACCTCGGGCGCCGACGCGGAGGTCCCGCCCTCGGAGACGACCTGGACCGCCTGCGCGTTCCCGCCGGTCGGGTGCGACAGGCTCAGGACATTGTCGCCGGGAGCCGACACGTTGACCCGGTCGCCGAATCCGCTGGCATAATTGCGGGCGCCGTCGTACCTGACCGCCGGGAACGCTTGCTGCGACGTGAGGGCCGCGTTGCGCGGGTCATCCGGCGGAGCAGCGAAGATATCGTTGAGCGTCGATCCCCCGACGTCGATCGCGCCGGAGTCCTCCACGTGCGACACCGCGCTGGAGAACGCGACATCGTTGAGGTCGGTCGGCGCCTGCCCATGTCCGGCAAGGTCGGTCGCGACCGCGCCGCCGGACGGGGGCACCGCGGCGTTGGTGAAGGTGCGCAGGCCGTCGCCGGAAGACACGCAGACCACGATTCCGGCCCCGTGCACGATCGAGGCGAGAACCGCCTCCGTGAGCGGGTCGTCCTCCAGGTAACGGCTGGAGAATCCGTCCTGATCCAGGCCGAAGCTCAGCGAGGCAGTGATCACGTCCGGCCGCGGCGTCTGGTTCGCGGCCGCGAGGAAAGCCGCGTCGACGTCACTGATCGCGCCGCCGGCGGTGCCCGGAACGACCAGGCGGTAACTGGCGCCCGGCGCGATGCCGAGCAGGTCGGTCAGGCCGCTGCCCACAGCCCCTGGACGCTGCTGGTCGTGCGGTAGCGGCGCCATCATCGAGAAATCGAGGCCCACCTCGGTCAGGTTCGGGTCCTGCCCGCAGGTCTCGCCGGTGCCGTTCAGCTGGCCAGCCGCGTCCGACGTGTACGTCGGGATCAGCGGCATCGAGGGCCAGTCCAGGTAGCGCTGGTTGCCCTGGATGATCGTGGTCGGCCCGTAGTTCGCCGCGTAGAAGTTGCACCGATCGCTGGGATTCGCGGCCTCGGACGCGTCGGTCAGGTCGCCAAGCGACACGTTGGTGATGATCTCGCCCTGGCCCGGCAGCTGGCCGTGCGCCGCCAGCGCGGTGAACGCCGGGACGACGTCGTTGGCCGGCCGGTTCAGCATGCTCTGCGCGCTCGAGGCCAGCGTGAAGTTGCTCGGAACACCGGGAACACCGGGAACACCGGCAGCGGTCGCGGCCCTGCCGGCTGCCGCGGAGGCCGACGCGGCGCGCTTGACCTGGCTGGCCGGGATCGGCACCGGCGGCGTGTTCGAGGTGGTGACGGTCCAGTTCGGCGAAGCGTAAGCCACGTCGGGGCTGGCCCGCAGGGTGCTGACCGCCGACGCTACCGACGATCCGGTCACGTGCAGGACATACGCGCGGGAGAAGTCGAGCAGCGCGTGGCCGACCCGCTGCTCCGCCGCGGCTCGCAGCGCCGCAAGCCGCTGGTGCGGCACACCGCCGAAGAGCCCTTCGGAGCGGTCGACGCCGAGCCGGGCCAGCGTCTTGTTGAGGCCTGGCACGCTGGTATAGGCGGGCGTCAGGCCGACCGTGCGCAGCGCATGAGGTGAGATGCTCTGGTGCGCCGGAGCCGTGACACCGGACCGGTACACGACCACGACCTGATCCGCGGCATACGGTGTCCCGCTGCCGTGCGCGAGATCCATGATGATGTCGCCGCGCGACGGAAGCTGTCGCTGCGCCGCGCTGGTAATCGCATCCGATCCGGCCATGGGCAGCCGGACAAGCTTGAGCTGGTCGCCGGTGGTCCCGTTGCCGCGGTGCACCTCGGCCACACCGTCGGAGTAGACGGCGGCCCATTCACCGCCGGGCAACCTGAGATGCGAGTATGTCAGCGTCGCCTGTGGCGCGCTGGCGGCCGCCCGTCCGGCGCCACCGCCGTGCGGGCTCGCGCTCGCCGACCCAGCCTCGGCGGTCATGCCCGCGACCACGGCGGCGCAGGCGATGACGGTCATAACGAGCCGTCGGCTACTGGTTGAGACCTCTGGCATGCCAACCTCCGCGAGATGGACTGCCCCCGTCGGGGCCGGCGTCATCAGGCCGCCAGATCGGACATTACGGATTTCGATTGATCATGGTCAACGATCAAGCTAGACCAGTAACGGTCACTGACCTAAACTGGTCAGCCCACTGATCAGCGCTATCTGATCCCATCCTCGAGAAGTGGCGATGCTCGAAGGTCTCGGCCTTTCCCCGGAGCAGGAACGCACCTATATCCGGCTGCTCGCCCGCCCGCGCCTCTCCATAGAGGACGTGGCGGAGCAGGGTCCCGAGTCGTCGGCCGAGGGGGCGCAGGCGGCCCTCACCCGCCTCGTGGAGCTGGGTTTCGCGGTCAAGACCGATCACGAGGGCACGGCTTATGCCGCGATATCGCCTGACGTCGCGGTCGCAGGACTCGTCCGCACGCGCATCAGCGCCGCGCGCATCGCGGAGTACGGCGTGCCTGAGCTCATGACCAGGTTCTGGCAGGGGCGGCCCGCGCAGTCGCGTGACTTCCTCGACGTCGTGACCGATGAGCACAGCATCACCCAGCGCTGGTACCAGCTTCAGAAGGCAGCCGAGCGCGAGGTTCGGGGCTTCGACTGCCCGCCCTACTTCGCCGATCCGACCGATCCGGACCCGATGGAGCTGCAGCAGCTCGCCGCGGGCGTGTCGTACCGGGTCGTCTACGCAGAGGAGGTGCTTCGGGCCCCGGGCCGCTGGCGCGATATCGAGGCCGGTATCTCCGCGGGCGAGCAGGCCCGCGTTGTGCAGCGGCTGCCGGCGAAGCTGACTCTCTTCGACGACCTGGCCGCCACGCTTCCCGTCATCGGGCGGCCGGGTGCGGACGACGATGGTTCAAGAGCGGTCGTTGTCGTGCACCGTTCTCCCATGCTGGACGCCCTCGCCGCGCTGTTCGAGGCATATTGGGATCAGGCTGTCCCGCTTGTTCTCAGCGCCGAAGGGGTGCCGACAAAGGCTGCGCAGATGCCGTCACTGGACGATGAGCGGCTCATCAGGCTGCTCGCGGCGGGATTCGGCAACGATGTGATCCAGCGGGCGCTCGGAGTCAGCGCGAGCACCGTCCAGCGACGGATACACGAGCTGATGGAGCGGCTGGGAGCCAAGACCCGGTTTCAGGCCGGCCTCATACTCGGCCAGATGAGCGCGACCGGCGCGAACGACCATACCCAGATTGAGACAGCGCCGGGCACCTCAAGCTCCTCACCACCAGCGTCAACCGACGCTTCTGCCAGGTCCGGTCGTGGCTCGATCCCGCATTGATGATTGCCGACAAGACATCATGAAAAGGGTAAAGTGCCAGGACGTTAGCGCCTTGGAAGGAGAGAGCCCGGTGCGTTTCGTTCGTCCTGCCCTGCTCGTCACAGCCGCTGGAGCGGCCGCCTTAACTGCCCTTTCGCCCGCTGCCACGGCCGCGCCCATTCAGCACCGCAGCGAGTTTCCGGCCCGCTCGGCGGCCGAGCATGACCGGCAGAACTTCGCGGCGCGCATGATGTCGCGCCTGCATCAGCATTCTGTCAATACCGCCGCCCTGGGGGCCCGGCCCCTGGCCGGCACCGCCGTCGGCCAGCCGTTCAAGATCACCAACGTTAAGGGCCCCTGGCTACGCCACCTCGCACAACGGCGGCCGGACCTGGGTCGCCGGGAACCTGCCGCTGCTGACCAGGGCCGTCGGCGGCCCGTTCGCGCTGGCCTCCGACGCCGTGGTCACGTTCGGCCCGGATGGCTCGGCCTACGCGCAGACCATCCCGTTCAACGAGGACAACCCGCGCAGCGCAGTCGCGGTGCAGCGCTCGGCTGACGGCGGTTTTAACTTCGCCAAGCCCTCACTCGTGACCGACGACGACAGCATCAACATCTTCAACGACAAGAACTGGATCGCCGTCGACAGCAACCGGCACAGCCACCACTACGGGCGCGTCTACAGCGTGTGGTCCCGATTCATCACCACCGGTTCCGGATCCCACGCCGTCACCCACTCCCCCCGGCGCCGTGAGCTGGTCCGACGACCACGGCAAGACTGGTCACCGATCCACTTCACCACCGGCCCCAAGGCGAACACCGAGGGCCTGCTCCCGCTGATCCACCCGGACGGCTCCGTCACTGTGATCTATGATCTGACCGTCGGCGCCAAGGACTTTGAGACCGCGCAGACCTCCCACGACGGCGGGGCGACCTGGAGCGCGCCCGTGACAGTGGGCCAGTTCCTCGGCTCCGGAGTCCCCGGCATGCGCACCGGCGGCCTGCCCGCGGCCGCCATCGACCCCTCCACCGGCAAGATGTACGTCGTCTGGCAGGACACCAGATTTAATCCGTCCGGACTCAACCACATCGTGCTCTCGACCTCGACGAACGGCCAGACCTGGACCGCCCCGCGGGTCGTGAACCCGCGCGTCAGCGGGCTCGACCGCTTCACCCCGGCCGTGGCCGCGGCCGGCGGCGCCGTGTACGTCACCTACCGGACCCGAGCCGCCAACGGCACCGCACCCACAGTGACGCAGGACTTCCTCTCCTCCACCGACGGCGGCGCGAACTTCGGATACGAACGCCAGGTCGGCCCGCCGACTGTGCTTCAGTACGCCGCGGTGTCGATTGAATCAGGGCCGCCAGTGGCATTCCTCGGGGACTACATGGGCCTGGCCGCCATCCCTGGCGAGGCCGAACTCGACTGGTGCGTGTCGTCCCGGCCGGGCGTCGCGGAGCTATATCACCAGACCACCTGGGCCGCCACGGTCACCCGCTGACGACGGCCACGACCGCCTCGGCAGCGGATCGCGGATGACGGGTGGTCGCGGCCGGATGCGCCGCGACCACCCCGCGATCTCGGTGATCTTCGGCAGCTCGTCAGGCCTCGCCGGGAGTCGCCTCCGTGGCGCCGACCCGCCGCAGGTATTGCGGACGCACCAGGCGGGCAGCGATGCCGATGACGAACAGCAGGGCGACCGCGCCGAAGAATAGATAGGCGAAGACGCGAGCGCTGCCGACGGGGAACGGGACCAGCGAGTAGTAGAACACCACCGCCATCACGCCCGTGCCGACCAGCCCAGCGGCGGCGATGAACAGGCTCCCGGCCCCGCGACGGTAGGCCCATACCGGGGCAGCGAGTGAAGCGAGCAGGTAGATGAGCGTGCCGCAGTTCCCGGCCAGGCTGCCCAGGTCCCCGAACGCCGTGCCCTGAGCCACGCCGGACACCAGCACGAACGTCAGCACGGCCAGCCAGGCGATCGCGTAGCACAAGATGGCCCGGTACGGCGCTCCGCGCTTGTTCGTGCTGGTGGTGCCTATCGGCAGCAGCCCATCGTGGGCCATCGTGAAAAGCACCCTCGGCCCGTAGTTCAGCGTGGCGTTGGCCGCCGCGAAGAAGCTCACCGTCACGCCGAGCAGGATCAGGTCGCCCAGCCACGAGACGTGATAGTGGCTAGCCAGCGTTGACAGCGGCGCAGCCTGGGTGCCGAGGTTGCCCCCTATGGAGTCGAACCCGAGCACCTGCACGTACGAGTTCAGCAGGAAGAATATGGCCACCACGAGCACACTGCCGATGACGGCCAGCCGGAGCGCCCGGCGCGGGTTCTTGGCTTCGAGCCCCAGCACGGTCGAGCCCTCGAATCCGCCGAAGGCCAGGATCATGAAGACGATGCCCAGGATGACTCCGTGCGAGGTCGCCCCGTGCAGTGCAAACTGCTGGTGGTCGAGCACCGAAGGCACCTTGGCCAGCACGATAACCAGTAGCACGAGGATGGCGGTCATCGAGGCGCCCTCGATGATGAGGAAGAGCTTGGTGCCGATACGGATATCGAGCAGGGTAATGGCGGCGACGACGACCAGGCACACGACCTCAAAGACGAACTGCACCCCGGACGACGACAGGTGCGCTATGCCTGCGGCGGAGAGAAACTGCATGAGGTACTGAGCGAACCCGGTAAACAGGAACGGGCCGGAGCAGACCATCATCAGCAGCGTGATCCACCCGGTAACGAAACCGACGACGGGGCCGAGTCCTTTCGGCACAAGGTTGTACAGGGCACCAGAAGAGAAGTGCGAGCCGGCCACGTGTGCAATGCAGATGGCCACAGCCAGCACGCCGATGCTGGCGATCACCACCGTTAGCCAGGTGCCATGACCGGCATCGGCGAAGACCAGGCCGATCAGCGACACCGCGCCGATCGTGGGACCGATACCGGCCACCGACTGGCCCAGCACCGGAAAGCCGCCCAGGACCTTCGTCCGCAGGCCCAGGTCATCAGTTTGCGACGTGTCCCGGATGCCGACCGCTCTGTCTGCCATTGGCCGGTCCCTCTCTGCGGCTGCGCTCAATCGGCGCTGGTGGGATCCGTGGATGTGAAATCGATTTCTCGACGGTAACAGCGTCCGACCTGGGTGGTCAACGGTGCTCCCCGCGAAAGTTGCGAGAATCCCGAGAAGCTA
>Ga0134126_10000874_pt1 | contig 38071 bp, 29 predicted proteins | sample KB31752_FD_96881 | JGI IMG/M metagenome (GOLD analysis project Ga0134126, IMG submission 96881) | Terrestrial soil microbial communities with excess Nitrogen fertilizer from Kellogg Biological Station, Michigan, USA - KB3-175-2 | ecosystem: Environmental > Terrestrial > Soil > Unclassified ...
GAGATGGTCGAAGGCACCAGTGATCAGGCGCCCGTGCCATCGTTTTACCGTACATACTCGGATCTTCGCAGGGATCTCAACGCCACTTTAGCCGTTTGGCAGGCGTTGCAGGCGAAGGTTGTCGCAACATCCCCTAGACGCGGGAGGCACGTGGGATAGCTACGCGTCAGACGCGTCGGATTACGACGCGCGCTTTCGCAGGCAATGCAATGAGACAACTTTGTCTGAGCGCGCGCGAACCGGAGGCATCGCCCTCCACCGCGCGCTACGACCGGACCACCAAACTCTCGGCCTACGAGCGCGCTCGCGTCCCCGAGGTCTGTCAGCCCGTCGTGCTCGAGCTCAGGGGTCGAACGGCGATCTCCGCTGTTCCCGGCGTCAGCATCGATTGGGATCGTCTACCGGCAACGTGAGTTCGCGCCGCGTCGCCGGACGCTCGCGGCGCCCAGCGGAATCGAACACCCCCTTGTGGTGAAAATAGACGAGACTGGCCGCGGAGCGCATGGGCCGCGTCGCAAGCAACATGTTGAACGCGAGATCGCTCTGGAAATGATCGAACAGGAACCGCAACAGGCGCTTCACGCGGAACCTGGGATATGCCTGCGCGAAGCCGCCGCACGGGTCTTGCGCTCTTCCCTGTAGGAACTCCGCCGCCGCGTATCCGGCCGCGAGTCCATGCTGCAGCGCCGTGTGAATGCCACCTGCCGTTACCGGCGACACCATGCCGGCCGCATCGCCCACCAGCAAGGCACGGGAGGCGGCGACCGGCGCGACTATCCCGCCACAGGGGATGAGACCGGCGCGCATGCCGGTCGGCTTCAGGCTGCGTAGCTCGATGGCCGGGGAAATCTTTGCGAGGAAAGCCGCCATGAGCTCGCGCGGCTTGAACGTCGTGCGCCCATCCGCCCGCCGGGCGAGTCCGGCCTGCACCCCATCGACGCCCTCGAAAGCCCAGCCGATGTAGCCGGGCGCCAGGCGGCGGTCGATGAAGCAGTGCAGCTTGTCGGACGCCGGCAGCTGCGCGCCCGCGTATTCATATTCGATACCCGCGAGAAACCGCCTGCACCGGCCCAAGCCGAGCGCACCAGCGACGCGTGAACGCGGACCATCCGCTCCGATCAGAAATCGTGCCGTGCCGAAACCCGCTACCTCGAAGCCGCTCAGGAGCCGCTGCGCGCCCTTGAACGCCGTGTTGCACAGGATTCTCGCACCGGCGCCCTCGGCCTGGCCCGCGAGCCACCTCAACACGGCCGGCGTGTCGGTGGCGAGGAAGTAATAGCCGGGCGCCTCGAGGTCGACGTAATGAAGGTTCGGCGCATACAGCCGCACACCTGAGATGCGGCGGAGCAGCGAAGTCGGCAGAGTGTCGAGCAGCGCGATCCGGTCGATCGCGTCCTTCACGATGATTCCGGTGGTGTGGAGCTTCGACCCTGGATCGGTCTTCTTCTCGATCACGGCCACCCGTAACCCCGAGCGGGCGAGAGCGAATGCACTCGCCAGCCCTGCGAAGCTGGCGCCGACCACGAGACAATCGGCGCCGGCCCGCCTGCTCTTCAGGCGCTCCAAGGCACCCGCCTTCCGCCACCCATGTCGATGATGATACTCATGTTTACTTTGCAACGCAAAGTACTCGATCCGATTGCAATCGCCACTGGCGGCGTTCGGATAGCCGGGGTAGGCTCTCGTCAGGGCTCACGCGAACGAGGCACCCATGTCGATCAAGCGTCCATCCAAGAGCAGCGGAACCGCCGTACGCAGGCCGGTAACATCACCCGGCGTGCGGCACGTCGACGTCATCGCATCACACCAAATGGTTCCGGAGACGCTCTACTCCGGCTGGCTGTGCAAGAACAAGACATGCGGACTCGTCATCGCCATTGCGCCCGCTCATGCGGGCAGCAAGGCGGCCCCGGCAGAGGCAGACGACCAACTCGTCCTGATGTGCCCGCATTGCAAGGACGAGAATCTGTACCGCTGGAGCGCACGGGGCGAGCACCCCTACACGCCCAAAGCCGCCCCCCCCCTGACCTGACTCAGGTCGACGGCTTGACGAATCTCAATTCCGTCTCGTCGGCCTCTCCCAGCGTCGCATAGTGAGCCGTGTCGCCGCTCTCCGGCGAGAGGCTCGGAGGGAAATAGAACACCGAGGCGGTGCGCGGATCCTTGGGATTCGCATTGACCTCCGAGGTCCCTGCCAGCCTGAAGCCCGCCTGCTCGGCTTCGCGAATGAGATAGGGCTGCGGCACGCGGGAGAGCTTGAAGCACTGCGCGAGCGGCATGTCGGGGTTGGCGCGATGGGCCTCGATGCCGAGAACCCCGCCCGGCTTGAGCACCTGATAGGCGCTGCGCAGGAACTGCTGCAGGACCATGTCCGTCGACATGCCGTGCACGTTCTCGTACATCATGTCATGCATGTTGCGGAAGGTGACCACCATATCCGCCGAGTTCGGCGCGCCCAGATACATGTAGTCCGGCAGGACGAAGGGCTCGAGCCTCACCTTGCCGTAAACCGCCGGGTTCGACGCGAGCTTCTCCCGGAAGCGCACGGCGCTCTCGTGCGCGAAGCCGGTCGTGCCCGCGAGAGGCGCTTCGGCCTCGATCAGCTCACCGTGATCTCGAAGGAATGGCGCCAGGATCGCCGTGTACCAGCCGCCGCCCGGCAGAACCTCCACCACGCGCATATCCGGGCGAATTCCGAAGAATTCGAGCGTCTGAACCGGATGGCGATACTTGTCGCGCTGGACGGATGCCGGCGTGCGCCAGGACCCGTGCACGGCGGCTTCGAGCGCCTGGTGCGCGGCCGGCGCAGCGGCCGCCCGCGCCGGTCCAGCGTCCCACGACAGCAGCATCGCCGTGACGGTAACGGCGGCACCCAAGAAACGTCGCATGGCCTGAGGCGTGGGGCTCACTGGAGTTCTCCTCGTTCTTGCAGCGGCGGACTATAGCGCAACTCCTCCGCCTGCACCCGGGTTCATGATTCAGGGTGGGTTGTACTTGCCCAGCCAGTTGGCGACTTCCTGGAAGACGTTGCGGCGTTGCTCGATCAGGGATGGAAAGTGCGGCGAGCCGGGATACGTCACCATGCGCACGGTCTCGTGCCGCTCGGCCATGAGGATGAAGAGCTCACGACCCTGGAGCATCGGCACGCGTCGATCGGCCTCCCCGTCGAGGATCAGCAAAGGAGTGGTCACCCGATCGGCATACATGATCGGCGAGAACTCGAGGAACGGTGCCGCGTCACGCTCCTCGTAGCGCGCGTCGTAGTCGACCTGCCAGATGTCGCTTTCCGGTATGAAGCTCAGCCAGTCGGTGATGCCGGCGCCCTCGACTGCGGCGCGGTAGCGGTGGGTCTGGGTCACCGTCCATGCGGTCATGAACCCCCCCGCGCTCCAGCCGAAGATCGCGAGCCGATGCGGATCGGCCCAGCCCTGTGAGATGGCATAGTCGGTCGCGCTGTCGGCATCGCGGTATGCGCGGTCGCCGAAGTGTTGATATATGGCGTCCAGGAACGCCGAGCCGTAACCGGTCGAGCCGCGATACTCGGGCTGCAGGACGACGTAACCGAGACCAGCGATAAAGCGCGCGAAGATGTCGAGCCGCAGCGCATCGTTGGCTTCCGGACCGCCGTGCGGCAGGAGGAGGAAACGGCCCGGCCTGCCGGGCTGGTAGCCGGCCGGGAACGTGGCGATCCCCTGAAGATGAATGCCGTCCTTCGAGGTCCAACTGACGACGCGGACCTGGCCGAGGCTCACATGGGCCAGGAGGTCGTCGGACTCGTGCGTGACCCGCGTCAGCCGCCCTCGGATCGCGACGGCGACGTTCATCGCGTGCGCGGGATCGGCAACGTCGAAAGCCACCGCTTCCGGCGAGCCGGCGAGCCTGGGGAACACGGGTTGCACCACGATTCCATTGGGCCAGGTGTACGCGGTCGTGAGCTTCCCGCCCGCGAAGCGATCGACCTCGATGGCAACACCCCTGTGAAGCTCCACCCACACCGTCCCCTGCGGATCACCCACCAGGCCCACCGCGGAGCCGTCCAGTCTCGGGGTGCGGTCCTTCGGAGCCCCGCCGTCGACTGGCACGGTCCACACGTGATCGGGTGTGAGCACCTGCGTCGTGGTACTCGTGAATGCAAGCGTCCGACCGCCGTCGGTCCACGCGATCCCGCTGATGGGAACCGGCAGCTGCGCGACGTGCTTCGTGCCCGATGCGTCGCAGATGTCTATGGAGTCGCTCGCTCCATGGCGGCCGATCTTGGGCACCTCGCTCACCACCGCCAGGCGTTGGCCATCGGGCGACCAGGCGGCTTGCCCCACGTAGTCGAGATCGGGGCACCACCAGCCGCCGTGGGCGCCATCCGCGTTCAGCACGTAAAGCCGCGACTCGTCGTTCTCGACGACCTGGCGCACGTGCTCCAGCGAATCCTTCGGCCTGGGATCGACCAGCATCGCGATGTGCTTGCCGTCCGGAGAGATCACCGGGTCGTGCATGCCGGTCGGGAAGACGAAAAGGCGCGTGGGCTCGGCGCCGCCCAACGGCACCAGTGCCAGCTGCTGGTTGCCGTCGACTTCGTAGCCCCCGTACAGGGTACTTCCGTCCGGCATGAAGCCCGCGGGCGTGAACTGCTCGGGCAACGAGACGACGCGATCCCCATCGCCCGCATACCCTATCTCGCGCAGCTCGTGTTTTTGCGGACCGGTGGCGCCGAAATAGCCCACGGAATAGAGGACATGCTTGCCGGCAGGGTCAACGGCTACGGCACGGGCATCCCGCAGGCTGGCGAGATCGTGGATGCCGAAGGGATGAGTTGGAGCCGATTGCGCCACGGCAGGCTGCACGGCGCCACAGGCGGCGGCAACGATACTCACCAGCAATGCACGCAATTTCATGTTCGGCATCTCCCGCGTTACCGGCCCATGGTAACACCGCGGTCTGCTCCTCTCCCGCGAAGACGCCGCGATTGGCTTCCCCGCCTTGCGGGCGTAAGCTCTCCGCCATGATTTTCGAATCGATCGCGACCGGCGGGTGCCGCTCTTACCTGATCGGCTGCGGTGACAGCTGCGCGGCAGCCCTGATCGACCCCGAGGCGAGCCAGGTCGATCGTTACCTGGCGCTCGCGAGTCAACACGGATTGCGCATCCGTTATCTGATCGATACCCATACGCATGCGGATCATTTCTCCGCCGGCCGTCCGCTCGCGCGCCGCCTCGACGTGCCGCTCATGATGCATCAATCGAGCCCCGCGCCGTTCGTCGACATGCGCCTGGGGGATGGGGAATCGATCGCGCTCGGGAAGCTTCGGCTCAAGGTGATGCACACACCGGGGCACACCCGGGACTCGATGTGCCTGTGTGTCGATAACCGACTCTTCACCGGCGACACGCTTCTCATCGGCGCCACGGGTCGCACGGATCTGCCGACGGGCGATCCCGAATCCCTGCATGACAGTTTGTTCAACCACCTCCTGCGGCTGGACCCGGCGCTCGAGGTCTATCCGGCACACGAATACAAGAACCGCGACCATACGACGCTGGGACAAGAGGCGCTGCAAAATCCGAGGCTGCAGAAGCACGACCGCGGCGCGTTCGTGGAAATGATGCGCAGCCTCAACTTGTCGATGCCGACTCACCTCACCGAAGCGTTGCGGACCAACCTCTCCGGCGGCAAGACCATTGGACAGCTCCTGTCCGAGGCGGCCGCGCAGGTCTCCTTCATGGCGCTCGATGAGCTGAAGGATCGGATCGCCGCGCGGGATCCCGACCTTCTCGTTCTAGATGTGCGCGAGCGCGAAGCCTACGACGCCGGGCACGTGCCGGGCGCCCGCCATCTGCCGCGCGGGCAGCTGGAGCTGCGAGTCAATGACGAGCTGCCCGACCCCACGCTCCGTGTCCTCACGGTGTGCGAATTCGGCCGCGTCTCGACCCTGGCAGCGGCGACTCTGCGGCAGATCGGATTTCAGCGCGCCATCGCGCTCGACGGCGGGATGAAGGCCTGGCGAGAGGCGGGCTATCCGCTGGTGTCAGCCGACACGGCGGCTCAACGCTGATCGTCTCCCGCGACCTCGAGTGCGATCCGTCCATCGCGGGCTTGCGGCTTCAGCCAACGCGCTGCCAACGGCGGCACCAGGAGCAGGCTGACGATGGTCGAGGACACCAGGCCGCCGAGGATCACCACCGCCATCGGCCCTTCGATCTCGTGGCCGGGCTGGTGCAATTGGACCGCGACCGGGAGCAGCGCCAACGTGGTCATCAGCGCGGTGAGCAGCACCGGCGTCAGCCGTTCCTCGGAGCCGCGCAGCGCGGTCTGCAGCCCCCAGGTCTTGCCCTCGGTGCACACCAGGTGATCGTAGTGCGACACCAGCAGGATGGTGTTGCGCGCCGCCATGCCGAAGAGCGCGACGAAGCCGACCATTGCGCCCAGGGTGAGCGTCGCGCCAGTGACCGCCGCCGCGGCGACGCCGCCGATCAACGTGCTCGGCAACACCAGCAGCACCAGCGCCACGTGGCGTGCATGGCCGAACGCCAGAGCCATCAGCAGCACGATCAGCACCAACGCCGCCGCGGCGTGCAGGTAAAGCTGGCGCGCCGCAACGACTTGCGCCTCCGCCGTACCGCCGTAACGCAGATACACCCCGGGCGGCAATCTGACTCCCGCCGCGATTGCCTGGCGGGCGGCCGCGGCGAAGCCCGTTTGGTCGGATGAGGTGGGATTCGCGGTCACGACCTGGCGCCGCAGCCCGTCCTCGTGCTCGATCTCGCTGCGGCCGGATTCCACCTCGAGACTCGCGACCGCCGAGAGCGGCACCACCGCGCCGTTGGGGCTGCGCAGCAGCAACGCGCCCACCGCTCGCGGCGAGGTGCCGGCACCGCCGACGCGAACCACTACCGGGATACTGCGGTCCGACTGCGCGAGCTGGCCCACGACCGTGCCGTGATAGGTCGCATTGACGGTCTGCAGCACCTCACTCGCCTGCAAGCCGTAGAGCGCCAGCCGCTCAGGCTGAAGTTGCACGCGAAGCTCGGGCTCGCGCGGCGGGACTTGCAGGCGCACCTCGCCGGATTGCGGCAGCTTCTGCAGCACCGCGGCAATCCGGGCGGCGACGGCGTCATCGGTGTCCAGGTCGTTGCCGAAAACGCTCACAAAGAAAGGCGCGGACTCGCCGGAGAGCGTCTCGCCGATGCGCTCGGCGAGCACCGAGTAGATCTCGGTGAGCTGGTTGGGGAAATCCTCGAAGACCTTGCGGATCGACGCTTCGATCTCACCCGGCGTGTAGCCCTTGGACGTATCCGTTTGGATGTCGAACTCGCTCTCGTTCGGCGCATCCGGGTCCTGGCCGTTCACGGAGCGGCCGATCTGCTCGGAGACCGTCACGACGCCGGGGATCGACAATAGTCGCTTGGAGATCTGCTCGCCGACACGCGTGGTCTCGCGCAGCGAGATCCCCGGACGCAGGCTGGCATGGGCGATGAGATAATTTTCGCGGAAATCCGGCAGCAGCCGCTGGCCGAAGAGCGGCAGCAGGAGCGCGCCGGCGAGCCCGGTGCCGAGCACCAGCGCCAACACCGCGCGCGGGTGTCCGTAAAGCCTTTCGATGGTGCGCCGCTGGAAGCGCTTGCAGGTGAGGAGGAAACGCGCCTCGGCAGGTGGTTTGTGCTTGCGCATCAGCACCGCGCATAGTGCCGGCGTGGCACTCATCGCCACCAGCAGCGAGATCGCGACGGCAAGCAGGAAGGCCGCGGATAGCGGCCGAAAGAATGTCCCCTGGATGCCGGTGAGCATGATGATCGGCAGGAATACCACCGCCACCGCGGCAGTGGCGTAGAACACCGGCAGCCGCACTTCCAGCGACGCCTCGACGAAGAGGCTGCGTGCATCGAGCTCCCTTCCCGCGGCCCCTGCGTTGCGACGCCGGCGGCTGATATTCTCGACGTCGATCACCGCATCGTCGACGACCACTCCGAGCGCCACTACCAGTCCACCGATCGTCATCGTGTTCAGCGAGAAGCCGAAGATCTCCAGAATCCACACGGTCGCGAGCAGGGAGAGCGGTATCGAGGAGAACGAGATCAGCGCGCCGCGCCAGTCGCGCAGGGTCGCCAGCAGCAGGATCACCACCAGGACCGCGCCGACCAGCAGCGATGCGCGCAGGCGGATCAGCGCGCTCTCGATGAAGCTCGCCGGCCGCAGCAACGCCGGGTGGTAGATCACGCCTTCCTTGCTGAGGGCCGGCGCGAGCTGATTCATCCGCTCTTCCAGCGCCTTCGTGACAGTCAAGGTGTTGGCGCCGTACTGAGTGGAAGTCTCGACGAGGATTCCCGGCTGGTCGCCGATGATCGCATCGCCGTAGCGCGGCGCCGCGCCGTCACGCACGGTGGCAACGTCACCCAACCGGATCGGCAGACCATTGCGGGTCGCGAGCACCGCCTGCGACAGCTCCTGCGGCGTCGCACCGGGCGCCTGGGCATGCAACACGATGCGCTGCGCGGGAGTCTCGATGTAGCCGCCGCCGATCAGCTCGGTGGCGCGGCCGCCGGCGCGGAACACGTCATCCAGGGTCAGTCCATCGGCGGCCAGCTTCTGCGGATCGACGATGACCTGTCGCTCGCGCTCGGCGCCGCCGAACAACTGCACCTGTGCCACACCGGGCACCGCGAGGATCTGCGGCTCGATCGCCCAGCGCGCCAGGCTGCGCAACTGCACCGGCGTCAGCCGATCGCTGGTGAGGCCGAAGTGCAGCAGATACTCCATTGACGAGGACAGCGGCGAGAGCAGCGGCGGCCCGACGCCGGGAGGCAGGATGCTGTTGGCCTCGGCGAGGCGCTCGGTGACGACCTGGCGCTGCCGATAGGGATCCCCGCGCCGATTGAACACCACCTGGATCGCCGAGAGGCCCTGACTCGAGGTCGAGCGCACCGTAGCCACGTCCTGGGTGCCGGCCAGCAGGCCCTCGAGCGGTCGTGTCACCAGCGCCTCGACCTGTTGAGCGTCCAGTCCCGGAGCCTCGGTCTGCACCAGCACGTGCGGCGGCGCGAAGTCCGGGAAAACATCGAAGCGGGCATGGAGCAGCGCACCGAAACTCAATGCGACGATCAACACGGACAGCGCCGTGACGATGCGGGGGTGCGCCAGCGAGGCGCGGACGATGGCGCTCAGCATCAGTCGGTGTCTTCCTCTGAGAGGTTTCCCAACCCCTGCAGCGACCACAGCACGCCGGCACCCTGAACGACGATGCGGTCATCCGCACGCAGCCCGCTCACCAGCCAGCCGCCGCCGGCCGCGGGTTGCAGCAGCGTCACGGTCACCGGCGCAAACTGCGTATCACCGTCGCTGGTTTTGCCTGGAAGCACGCGGTACACGTAGGCGCCCTGGTCCCCATAGAGCAGGGCCCCATCCGGAACCACCCGTCCGCTTCGATCGTTGCCTTCGAGCGTCACGGGCAGCTCCGCGCCCGGCCCGAGGCCGGGGGGCGGATGCGCGACCTGCAGCAGGAGGCCAACACTCTGCAGCCCTGCGGCCGCCTGCCGCAGGGCACCGAGGACACGGGCCGGGACCGCGATGCCATCGACATCGACCAGCGCCTGCTTGGGTATCGCCCCCAGGGTGTGGCGCCCCGGCAGGTCGGCCCGCAGCAGAAGTTGGCGGCCGGTGGCGAGCTGCTCGACCAGCGCTGCGCGCTCGGCATCCCCCAACTGGGCGAGCGGTCCCCAATGCAGCAGGAACTCGCTCTGCGCCTCTCGGGCCCGGGCTTGCGCTGCCGCCTGCGCCGCCTCGGCGACCTGCAATGCCTTCAATGACGCGTCCGCGCCGCGATACAGACCCTCGAGCCGCGAGCTCTCCGCCGCGGCAGCGGCGGCGGCGGCGCGCGAGGACTCCAGCCGGCCGGCATCGGCCACGAGCTGCGACGGGTCGAGCACGCGGCCGTAGGCATGGCTGGGCCGGGGCAGGCTCGCGGCCGACGGTGCAGCGATGACGAGGCCGACCGCGCGCTGCTGCCGGGCGCTGAGCGCCGGCAGCGGCTCGCGCTGCGCGGCCGCAGGTGCCTGGCTGTCGTCAGCATCCGCCCGCAAAGGGCCGCAGAACAGCAGCGCGGCGCAGGCGGGCAGCAGCAGCAGGTACTTCAGCGGCCTCATGGGCGGACTCCGGTGCGGGTTCACGACGGCTGGAATCGGACGCGCCTAACATCTCCCGAGCTTCGTCCAGTATAGTTCCTGAATGGTCATCCGAGCGAAGGCAGCCATCCGCGGCTTCGTGATCATCGCATTCGCCGGCCAGCTCTGCGGCTGCGTCCATTTTCAGCCGCAGCCTCTGTCCGCAAAGACCAGCCTCGGGACTTTCGAATCACGCTCCCTCGAAGCGCCGAAACTGCGCGGTTTTCTGGCAGCAAATCGCGTCACGGCGCCGGCGCCCGGCAGGCAATGGAGCCTCGAGGCGTTGACGCTGACCGCGCTCTACTACCAGCCGGCACTCGCCGAGGCGCGCGAGAACCTGCTCGCCGCGCAGGCGGCCGCGATCACCGCGGGCGAGCGACCCAACCCCTCGATCTCCTTCACTCCCGGCTACGATGCCGGTGTTCCAGGAGCGGTACACTCCTGGATCGTCCCTCTCTCCCTCGACTGGCCCATCGAGACCGCGGGAAAGCGCGGCGACCGTGTCGCACAGGCACGGCATCTCGCCGCGGCCGCACGCTGGGATCTGATCGGCACGGTCTGGCAGGTGCGCAGCCGCGTACGGGCCTCGCTTCTCGAGCTCTACGCGGCGCGCCAGTCGCAATCGCTGCTCGCACAGGAAGAGTCGACGCGAGGGAAAGTCGTCGATCTTCTCACCGGCCAGCTCAGAGCGGGGACTGTCTCGAGCTATGAGGTGGCGCAGGCGCGAATTGCGTTGGATCGCGCGACCCTCGCGCGACAGGCCTCCGCAGGCCGCGCGCAGGAGGCACGTGTGGCCCTCGCCGGCGCTCTCGGCATGCCGCTTCGCGCCCTGGATGGCGCGAGATTTTCGTTCGAAGACTTCCAGGCGCTGCCCCTGGACCTCACGCGCGTCGAGGTGCGGCAACGCGCTCTGCTCGAGCGCGCCGATGTGCGGGGCGCGCTCGAGCGTTATGCGGCCAGCCAGTCGGCTCTGCAGCTGCAGATCGCGCGCCAGTGGCCGGACCTGGATCTCGGACCCGGATTTACCTGGAACGCGCAGCTCTCCGGCGATAGAGAGTGGGACCTCGGACTCTCGCTGCCTCTGCCCATACTCAATCACAATCGAGGTCCGATCGCGGAGGCCAAGGCGCAACGCGCCCTCGCCGCCGCTCACTTCCTGACAGTCCAGACGGCCGCCCTCAACCGGATCGACAGCTCGCTCGCCGCCTACGACTCGGCGCGTGCGCAGGTCCTGACAGCGGACTCCCTGCTTCGCGCGCTCGCGCGCCAGCTCCACTCCGTCGACGCGCAGGTCGCGGCGGGCGAGCGGCAGCCGCTCGATGGGGCAAACGCCGCGCTCGCTTACGAGGCGGGTGCGCGGGACCGACTCGAGGCGCAAGTCGCCGCGCAGCAGGCACTCGGAAAACTCGAAGACGCCATGCAAAGTCCGCTCACTCTTACGCCCGCGGCGGTGCACGTCGGCCAACGGTAATGCTGAAACCGGCCGTTGCAGCGACGGACGCCTGCTGATGCGTCAACAGCCGCTGCTCGCCACGGCCTGCGCCAGCAGTTCCGCTCCAGCGCCCGGGCGTCGCGCTCCCTCGCTCAATGTGCGGCGGAATTCGTCAGCACCAGGCTCGCCCGCATACAACCCCTGCATGTGGCGGACCACGTCCAACAGCCTCTCACCGCGCGCAAGCTGGCGCTCGGCGTAGCGCTGCATGCGCTCGATCATACGGGCGCGCACCAGGTCATCGCGCTCTTGCGCAGTCGCATGTGGGTTGCCTGGGGTTGGCTGCGAACCAAACACGAGAGCGTCGAGCTGCGCGAGAACCACCGGCCGGTGATACGCCTCGCGTCCGAGCATGATGCCGTCCAGGTCCTGGAGCGCCTCGACAACCTCGCCCGGCCCGCGCAGACCGCCGTTCACCACGACCTGCAGTCCGGGGAATGCTTTTTTGACCTCGCGCACGACTGCGTATCGCAGCGGGGGGATCACCCGATTGTCCTGGGCCGAGAGTCCCCCGAGAACCGCCTTGCGCGCATGCACGATGACGGCGTCGCAGCCGGCATCACGCACGAGCGCCACGAACCGGTGAAGCGCGACACGGTCCGAATCGTCGAAGCGAAGACCCGCCTGGATGGCTGCCTCACCCCGTCCCTCGATCACACCGATCCGCATCTTGACCGTTACGGGGATGCGCACGGATGCACGCATGGCCGCCACGCACGCCGCTACGGTATCCGGCCGCTGCATCAGCCAGGCACCGAACACGCCCCCGGTCGCGCGATCGCTCGGGCAGCCACAGTTGAGGTTGATCTCGTCATACCCCGCCTGCTCGCCCAGGCGAGCCGCAGCTGCGAGCTCCTGCGGATCACAGCCGCCGAGTTGCAGGGCGAGCGGATGCTCCTCGGGATCGAACTCGAGAAGTGGATCGCCGTCTGCGTGCACCAGGTCGGCGGCAGCGATCATCTCGGTATAGAGGAGCATCCGTGCCGAGAAGCCGCGCAGGAAATAGCGGCAGTGGCGGTCCGTGCGCCCCATCATGGGAGCGACGCTGATTTTTCTCTCCAGGATCAAAGCATTGAGCCCATAAAGTTCGTAAGCCGCCGATGCGGGTGCGCGCAATTCTAGGGGCTTTTCGGACAAGGTACTTGTATTGGGCGAGAACCCTATGTAGACTTGCGATTATGGGGTGGCCCTCCCCCGTCGCCGAGGAGTTCCAGCATGAACGGGTATCACCTCGTCCCTGCGCGACGCTCCCACTTCGTCGATGCGATCGCTCGTCGTCTCATCGAGCGCGCCGCTCGCCGGGCTCCAACGACTCTTTCCGAGCGGCTGCTCGAGGAATGGACCGCAGACATGTCGGAACGCCTCGGGCGAATGGCACGGCTGAGATTCGCCGCCGAATGCTGTTGGGCTGCGCTCCTGATTGGGCATGATCGCCGCGCCGAGGCTCCGACCGCCGTCCTTTCGGCAATTGCCGGTGGAGATCGCATGATGCTCGCGCATGTCCGTCACGGGATGGCGCCCTTCCCGCGCCCGACGTCCTCTTCGGGAAATCGACCTGCGATCTGCGAGATCAACACGACGCCACTCATCGACGTCCTGCTCGTTTTGATCGTGACCCTGATCATCACGCTGCCGATGATGAGACAGGCGGTCAGCCTGAGCCTGCCGCAGTCACCTCCTGCTGATGGCGCGCCGCCGGAGGTGGTCAACCTGGACATCGACTTCGACGGCACCGTCGTCTGGAACGGCTCCCCGGTCGCGAGCCTGGCGCAGCTCGAAGGTTACTTCCAGACGGAGAGTCGAAAGTATCCTCAGCCCGAGATCCATCTGCGGCCCGATCCGTACGTGAAATACGACATCGTGGCGAAGGTGCTCGCGGCAGCTCAGCACAACCGGCTGCGCAAGCTCGGGTTCGTCAACACGTCAGAATTCGCGCACTGATAGGGCGCGAGGGCCGCCCCGACTACGACCGTCCTTCGGCCGCGGCCCATGCGCGGGCGAGCAGCTTCGGCGCGCCCAGCCGCTCCGTCCATTTCGCAAAGCCTTCGGTCGGTCCCCGCCAGCGGATGTCCTCGACCTGCGCGCAGACGGGCGCCTGCGCGCGCAGCGTCGCGAGATTCTTGAAGAGTAACGCCAGATCGCGCTGCTGGCCGAGCACCTCCGGCGGAAAGTCCTCGATCGGGCCATGGCTGGCGATCAGCGCCGCCGCACGCTTGGGGCCAATACCATCGATTCCCGGGTAGCCGTCGGCGCTGTCGCCGACCAGGGCGAGGTAGTCCGGGATCCGCGACGGCTCCACCCCGAACTTCGCGCGCACCTCGTTCTCGCCGCGAACCGCCTTGGCCTTGCGATCGACCTGGACGATTCGATCGGCGCGCACGCACTGGGCAAGGTCCTTGTCCGGCGTCCAGATGCGGACCTGCCTCACCTGTGGATCTTCCGCCGCGCTGCGCGCAGCGGCGGCGAGCGCGTCATCCGCCTCCAGCTCCACCATCGCCCATACGGCGACCCCGAGAGCGCGCAGCGCCTCCTCCAGAGGCTCGAACTGCGCCCACAGCGCCGGCTCGATCCCATCGCCCGTTTTGTAACCGCCCCAGAGATCATTGCGGAAGGACTCGATCACGTGGTCCGTGGCAACGCCGAGATGCGTCGCTCCCGTCTCGAGCATCTGCAGGACCGTCGTCAGCACACCCGCGACCGCTCCGAGAGGCCTGTCCGCGCCCTTGGTGAAGCGCCTCAGACCGTAGAAATGCCGGAACAACTCGTAGGTGCCATCGACGAGATCGACGATCATCTATGCATCGGTTATTTGCCGAACATGTCGCGCAGCACCGCACCGGCGATCCCGCCGGCGACTCCGGTCTCGATGTTCTGCGACCCGCGGCCGGCGAGATAGGGCGCCAGGGCATGCGCGAGATTCGGCACCGTCAGGCTCTGCAACCAGACTTTCCCGGGGCCGGTCAGCCGTGCGACGAAAAGGCCGTCGCCGCCGAACAGCGCATTGGCGAAGCCCCGCATGAGCGTGATGTCGAAGTTCACGCTGTCCTGGAACATCCCGATGTGACCGGGATGCACCTGCAGCGTCTCGCCCGGAGCGAGGTCGTAGGTCACCACTTCGCCGCCGAGCTCGACCCACGCCGTGCAAGGACCGGACAGGCGTTGCAGCAGGAACCCGTCGCCGCCGAAGATCCCCGCGCCGAGCGAGCGCTGGAAGCCGGTCGCGAGTTGCAATCCCTCCGTGCCGCAGAGAAAGCCGTGACGGTGAATCAGGTACGAGTGCCCGGGCGGCACATCGACCTGCAGGATGGCGCCCGGGACCTTGGCGGCGAAGGCGATGACCCCTTGCCCGCCGGGCGCCGAATACTCGGTCATGAACAGCCCGCCGCCCGAGAACGCGCGTCCGATGGCGCCCCAGAGTCCGCGCGCGCCGGCCGTGTAGGCCGTCGTGCGCATCTGCACGCCCGGTGTCATCCAGGAAAATTCGCCCGGCTCCGCGACGATACGGTCGTTCGGCTCGAGGCCGATCTCGAGCACGGGCATCGTGGTGCCTCTGATCTGCGATCTCATGGCTGCGACTCCGGATTGCCTCGCCCGAGGATAGCGCAGTCGCTCGTTGAATGCGGTACCATCATTTCGGTACCGCTCACAGAGGTCCGCGAGCCATGCGCCCCCGACTGTCGATCGCTCTCATGACGAGTCTGCTCCTCGCACCGTTGCGATCTTTCGCCGCGCCCGGCGGCAGCCTGATGATGCAGGTCACGGACAGCGGCTACCTCGATGCGCCGGGCGTCAGCGTCATGCTGTACAGCGACAACTACAGCCCCATCTTCTTCGATCAGAAGGATGCGGCCATGCAGATCATCCTGCACGGTCATCGCATCGCGACCAACGGCAGCGTGCGCCTGTCGCCGACGCCGGAGCAATGGGATCCGATCCCGCATCTCATCGCACGCGAGGCGGACAAGGCGCGCGAGCGCCTCACCGCCGCCGTGGCATATCCGGAGTACCACCTGAGTTACCAGGTCGTGGTCGCAGCCGAGCCAGGCGGCGTCCGGGTGAGCGTGAACCTGGACAAGCCGCTGCCGCGGACGCTGGCCGGCCGTGCCGGGTTCAACCTGGAATTCCTGCCGTCCAGATACGTGGATAAGGCATACGCCGTCGATGACGAGACGTTCGGCGTATTGCCTCGCAGCCCCGAGGAGCGGATGACCGTCGTCCCGCCCAGGCCGGGAGACCCGAAGAGCCTCTGGTACGTGCAACAGTGGCACGAGGCCAAGGGCTACACCCAACCCCTTCCCTTCGCGACCGGCAAGAGCGTGACGCTCGCCGTGAACGATCCGCTGGATCGCATCAGCGTGACCTCGGAAACCGGGCCGCTTCTCCTTTACGATGGACGCAACAAAGCGCAGAACGGCTGGTACGTGCTGCGCACGCTGATTCCGGCAGGCAGGACGACAGGCGCCGTCGTGTGGCACATCAGGCCGGGATACATTGCCAACTGGACCCGGCCTCCCGTGATCGCGCACAGTCAGGCCGGATATGCCGCCGGGTTCCCGAAGGTCGCGATGATCGAGCTCGATCCGCGCTTCGAGGCGCCGCGAGCCGCGGCCGTGCTGCGGCTGGCGGATGACGGCACTTACCACAAGGTCTTCGAAGGTGCCGTGTCGCCTCCCAGGCACTGGCTACGCTACGACTACGAGACTTTCGATTTCTCATCGGTCAAGAAACCGGGCCTCTACGTGATCGAATACGCCGGCCGCCGGACCGGCGTGTTCCCGATCGCCCGGGACGTGTACGCGAACACCTGGCAAACGAGCCTGGATGGTTTTCTCGCCGAGCAAATGGATCACGTGTCGGTTCGCGATGCCTACCATCTATGGCATGGCATACCGCACATGACCGACGCGCTCCAGGCGCCGCCGAATACCGTGCACTTCGACGGCTATTGGATGGGGCCCGATACGAAGTCACCCTACAAGGCCGGACAGCACATCCCGGGCCTCAATGTCGGTGGCTGGTTCGACGCGGGAGATTTCGACAACGATGCTTTCGGCCAGTACGGAACCATCCAGAACCTGTCGCTGACATATGAGACCTTCCACCTGAAGTGGGACGAGCTCTCGGTCAACGAAAAGACCCGCTCCGTCGTGATGCATAGGCCGGACGGCATCCCGGACCTCGTCGAGCAAGTGGAGCACGGCGTGCTGCAAACCCTGGCGCAGATCCATGCCGTCGGACACCCTTTCACCGGCCTTCAATCACCCTATCTGCAGGCGTACACGTTCGTCGGCGATGCCGCCTCCCAGACCGGCCCCTTCTCCAACAATCCGTACCCGAGATGGGCCTGGACGATGACCTCCCCCAACATGGAGTACGCGGCCGCGGCATCGCTGGCCAGTGCCTCGCGCACCTTGAAGGGCTGGAACGACCCGCTGTCGCAACAGTGTCTCGACGCCGCCGTCAAGCTCTGGAAAGACGCGCACGCTCACCCCGCCAAGAAACGTCTTCCCGGTTATCTGGAAGGCGCCGGAGGATACCGGGAGTTCGTGCTCGGCTCGCCGGAGTGGACGGCCGCGGTGGAGCTGACCATCGCCACTCACGGCGCCGAGCCTTATAAGAGCCGTGTCGAGGCGATGTTTCCTTCGACCTGGAAAGCGGTCGCGTTCGGCGGCTGGGCGGCGGTACGCGCCCTGCCGTACCTGCCTCCCGAATACCGCACCCGCCTCGAGTCGGCGGTGAAGGCTTTCGTGCCGCAGTTGAATCAATGGCTGGCCATGACGCCCTTCGGCGTCCCGCCGTCGCTGGGACCCTGGGGCGGCTCCGCCCAGGTGGCGCAGTTCGGCGCCGCCATGTACTTCCTCCACGAGGCCTTCCCCGATGTCGTGGGGCCGGAATATACGCTGCGCGCCGCCAACTACCTGTTGGGCACGCACCCGGTCTCGAGCGTGTCCTACATCTCGGCGATCGGCACCGAGTCGAAACTGCAGGCGTACGGCAACAATCGGTTCGACGACACCTTCATCCCCGGGGGTATGGTCCCGGGCTACATCGTCATCAAACCGGACTTTCCGGAGTGCATCACCGACTTCGGGTTTCTCTGGTACGAGGACGAATACACCGTCGATGCAGCGGCGACGTGGGTGCTGGAAGCCAACGCGGCCGACGCCATCGTGAAGGAAGAGTCCAAGGTCCGACGCCCGCAGACCTGAGGGTACGGGCCCGCGGACGCGCTCTAGTGCGGCGCGAGCCCGTCCGCGCGGATCAGCAACTCCGCCGAGCGGACACCGCCCGGGCCCGTCGCGGGATGCGCGGTGACGCGGAAAAGGTGCGTCGCAGCCGCATATTGCAGCGAGTCGATGCTCCCCCGCCTCGCCCGAACGGCCGGGCGCGCCGGCGCATATCCGGTCACGGTCACCGCCTCTTCGCCAGGGGCGAACGCGATCGTGATTTCGGCGCCCTCGGCATCCTCGACCGCCGGAAACCGCTCATGCGCCAACGGCACGATCTTGTCCGTGTCGCCCAGTATCCCGAGCCCGTCCCGGCCCACCGGTGTCACGATGGAATACGCCCAGCCGTTGCGGAAGCGCATCGCGAAGGAGCCTCCGGCGGGAATCGGCCTGCCCGTCCCGCGCACCCAATCCCACTCATAGGCCGGGCCCGGGACGCCGAGCTCGGACAATGACACAGTGACCTCGTGTTGCGAGCTCGCGCGCGGATAGGCGAACACCTCCACCTCCTCACCGCTGTGCGTCGCGGCGATCATGGGAGCTCTCAGGCGCTGCGCGTCCGCGACGATCGACGCATCGATCGGCTCCGCCGGCACGTCGGGCTTGAGGAGAACGGAATCCTTGCGCATCGCTCTCTCGAGATTCGACGCATCGATCGCGCCCAGCGCATCGCCTACGCCCACCGGCCCGGCGGAGAGCGTGCTGAGAATCAGCTCCGGCAGCTCCCGGCTCATGAAGACATCGCTCCAGGGCCACAATCCCACCGCATGGGCGAGCGCCGAGCCGTAGAGGAACTCATTCCAGCGCGAGGGCTGAAAGCGATCGTCGCTGACGCGGATCGTCTCCAGAGCCGGGTAGCGCGTGCTGGCCAGAAAATACCCGGGCAGCGCCATGCAGTATTGAACGGCGATCCCGTCCGCCGCCATCGACTGCGCCATGTTGCCGAGGAACTGCTGCGGATCGGTCAGGTTGACGGCCGGGCGGGCATTGTCGTTCAGCCAGTCCTGCTCGTATACCACGACGCCTCCGGCGCGCAGGTAGTCCGCGGTGCTCTTCCAGAATCCCGGCGAGAGCACTACGTTGCGGGACATCGTGTACTCGCGGCGGTACGGGCTGTCAGCGGCTACCCAGCGCGCGTGCACGGCGAGCGGCAGGCCCATTTCCCGCTGGAAGGCCGGCAATCCAGCGGGGAAGACCTGCGGGCTCGCGCGGTACACCGTCTCGCCATTCACCGCCATCGCCGCCAGGCTGTTGCCCTTCTCCTTCGGGTACCACCAGCTGTCGAGCTGCAGGTACGCCAGGGGCACACCGAGCCTCAGGTACGCCTCACGGACGGCGAGCAGCGTGCCCTCGTACCCGAGCTTCGGCACGAACTTGTAGTAGTAGCTGGCACCGTTGTCGGTCCAGTAGCCGAATTTGGCGAGGAGCACGTCGGCATGGTTGGACACGGGCGCCTTGCCGTTCAGGTCCTGCAGCGCCCGGCCCCAGGCATCCAGGGTCGCCCCGATACCCCGCCCCACCACCAGCATCGTCCCGTGCTCGAATCCGGCGGGCAGCGTCGGGATTTTCGGATCGATGCCTCCCGCATTCGCATCGCCCGGCCCGGCGGTCATGTCCGCGACCAGAAAGTGGTCCACGGGCGCCAGCACCATCGTTCTGCGGCCCTTGTCGAAGAGCACCCACGGGCCCTCGGCGCCGAGGCTGCCGAGCTCGTATTTCGCGAAGGTGGTCACCTGGTAGCTGAGCTTCAGCAGCCCGGCCGGCAACGATTCGAAGTCCGGAAAGACGTGCCGATTGGCACCCGCCCGGATCCGCCGGTCGCGAAAGAGGACGACAGGCTCGCGCTCATACACGCGGATCGTGGCGATCTCGCTGCGCGTGCGCGCCTCGAGCTCCCGCCAGGCGCCGAGCCTGTCCTCGCCCGACCTGCGCGTCACGGAGTCGGGCCTGTCGCGGAGTTTCCCGGCCAGGGTCCAGCCGGTCTCGGTATCACGCACGCCATACTCGCCCGTGTCACTGAAGGTAGCCTTCACGGCGGAGTTTTCGACACCCAGCGGATTAGCGTGCAATGGGGGCGAAAGAAGCAGCGGCGCAGCGAGCACTGCGACGAGCGCGACGAATCGGGAGGAGACGGGCACGCCCATGGTCAGTGTGCGCAATACCACCTCAACACCCTCAGGGCACGTAGGGTGTTCCAACGGCTGGGCCGCCCCTCGGGTCCATCGACCTCCAACGGCATAGTGCCGGGATAACGCGTGTCGAGCGGCCATCGGCCCTCGTCGTCACGCCTCGATGCGACCAGGCCGATCGCCTCGGCCATGCGCTCCTCGGGCTTCACGCCGGCGCGCCGCAGGTGGTCCAGTCCGCGCAGCACATCGTAGTGCCACCATGTTGGAAAGGCGAAGCGCGTCCAGACAGCACCGCCCTTGCGATCCCTCGCGATCGCTTCGCCGGTCGACAGTCGCCGGAAGAGGCGGCGCTGCAGAAGATATTCCTGTCCCCGCAGGCGCGCCGCCCTCACCTTCGGGCCGCCGCCCCCGGCCGCCTCGTACTCGAGCAGCGCCTCGAGTACGCAGATGGTGGTGTTGAACGATGACCGTGTCGAGGCCTGCGGCGCATCGCAATTCCAGCCGCCGTCTGCGAGCTGCTCGCCGAGCAGCCGATCGACCAGGCCACTGACATCCTGGCGGAAATACGCGCCGGCGGCCGCGACCTGACCATTGATGCACGGCTCGATTTCACCGGCAAAGAAGGGGTTCCGATCGGCTTCGCGCGGACCGCACCCCTGCCAGGTCACCCGCTCCCGGACCAGGCCCGCTGCACCTCGTGCCGCTTCGCCGGCGGGGTCGAGCCCCATCTCCCGCAGTAGCGTCAGCACATGCATGGTCGAGTCCCAACCGCGATTCCACGCCGCGCCGCCCCACCGGCCATCGGATGCCTGAAGGGCGAGCAGCCGCGCGCCTGCGCCTTCGGATGCGACTTTTGCGCGCTCGGCAGCGATCTCGCCCGGCGCGGCATCCATCAGGTCCCGCATCACCTGCCAGCGGATGGAGGGATCGGAGTCGAGAAGCCACTCTGTGACGCAAGCCTCTGACTTCATGGCTATGCCTTGGGCTCGAAGATCGCGTAGAACTTCACGCACTCCACGTGCACGGTCCAGGTCCCCTCGAACCCGGCGGGCACGACGAACGCATCACCTGCCGCAAACGACTGTTGCTCTCCTGTGTTGCTCTCGATGGTCACTCTCCCCGCGGTGAGCACGCAGAGCTCGCTCTCCGTGTAGCGTACCCGCCATTTGCCCGGACTCGAGGACCAGCGGCCGCAGAAGAACTGACTCGTCGTATCGGTGAAGGCGTTCCACACCCGGTGGGCGGGCCGACCTTCCAGAACACGGTCCGGCGCCGGTCCGCAGGCCTCCCACGCCGCCGGCCCATCCAGGCGGACGATCGAGACGGTCATGAGGACTTGCCCGGCATCGGCGCAGGGTCGCTGCGCAGCCGGTAGCGCAGCCACACGGCGCCCCGCTCCAGAACCTCGCAGCTCTCGAGCGACATCTGCGCGAGCGGTGCCCGCAGGTCCGATTGGCTCTCGGAGGAGTCGAATACGCTCGGTGCGCCGCGGGCTCCATCGACCGCTGGGCAGATGGCGAGGCTGATCTCATCGATGAGGCCCGCGCGGAGGAACTCGCCGTTGACCTTGCCGCCGCCCTCGACCAGCAGCCGCTTCACGCCGAGCTCGCGGTTGAGAAATTCCAGCGCGGCTTCGAGGTCGAGCTCCCTCTTGCCGGCGAAGAAGTAGGAAATACCGTCCTGGCGCAATCCGGCGAGATGCGCGTCGGTGACTTCCTCGGTGAGTACGACGACGATCGGGTCGCCGCCGATATCGGACCGGCCCCAGGCGATCTTCCCGCCCGCATCCAGCACGACCCCATATGCCTCGGCATCGCGTCGGGCAAGCCAAGGCTCTCTCGGGTAGCTCCGATCGGCGCGGGCATCATAGGAGCGCGCCTTCGCGAACTCCTGCCCGGTCACGCGGCCGACGAGCCACGCGTCACCGCCGATCTTGCCGTGCAGGCGCTCGAAGAGATCTCCCCCGTCGCGAGTCGATGGCCGCCATCGGCTGTGCAGGATGCGTCCGTCAATGCTCGCCACCATGTGGCAAACGACGTATGGTTTCATAGTAGACGACATCTTAGCTCGCCGAGGTCTTCTCATGAGAATCCGCTGTTCGAGACGCGACTTCATCACCCTGGCAGCGGCAGCCGCCGCCGCAGTCGGCGCGTCGAGTGCCGGTGCGACCGCCGGCATGGGTAACGGACCGGAATCGCTCGATACCCTCGCCCGCCGCCGGGGCCTGCGATTTGGCTCGGCGATGTCGTACTGGCAGCTCTCGGATCCTCGCTACTGCGCGCTGATGCGCGAGCAGTGCGGCATCCTGGTCACGGAGAACGAGCTCAAGTGGCCGCAGGTGGAGCCGCGCCCGGGCACCTTCACCTTCCAGCGCGGCGATGCGCTGGCGCGGTTCGCGGCGGACAACCATCTGCTCCTGCGCGGGCACAACCTCCTCTGGCAGAAGAGCCGCTACCTGCCCGACTGGGTGCGCAGTGATCCCCTCGGGGCGCATCCGCGCGCCGCGCTCGAGCAGTTGCTGCGCGATCACATCACTCGCGAGATCGGTCACTATCCGCAGGTCGTCTCCTGGGATGTGGTGAACGAGGCCATCGGCACGCAGACAGGCGAGCTGCGCCAGACCCTCTTCACCCGGCATCTCGGACCCGAGGCGATCGACCTCTGTTATCGTGCGGCGCGGGCAGCGGCTCCGCACGCGCAACTCGTTTACAACGACTACATGAGCTGGGAGAGCGGCTCCGCGACCCACCGCGCCGGGGTGCTGCGGCTTCTGGAAGGGCTCAGGAAGCGCAACGTGCCGGTCGATGCCCTCGGCCTGCAAAGCCACATTGGCAGTAACGGCCAGACCCGCAGCCCCCCCGAGGAGGCTGCGTGGCGCAGATTCCTCGACGAGGTCACCGGCATGGGCTACGGCCTGCTGATCACGGAATTCGACGTCAACGATGGCGGTCTGCCCACCGATCCCGCGCGCCGCGACCGCATGATCGCCGACTATGCGCGACGCTACCTCGATATCACGCTGAGCTATCGCCAGCTCGACTACGTGCTGACCTGGGGACTCGTCGACAAAGATTCCTGGCTGCAACGGCTACCCCCGCGCGCCGACGGTACGCCGAGAAGACCCCTCCTCTTCGACTCCGACTACCGCCCCACGGCGCTTTACTTCGCGATGGCGGACGCGTTTCGCGCCGCGCCGGTGCGATGAGGGCCGTCAGTGTCCGCTCCCCACGACTTCCAGCAACGCTTTCACCGGACGCTGGAGAATCTTTTCGCTGCCGCTCGCGGTGAGGCGATGAGCGGCATCGTCCCAGTGCAGGTGGGTCACGCGTCCTGCGCCCCGCTGGTAGTCGTAGCTGACGCCGTCGTCATCGTATAGGTCGAATTTGCCGTCGCGCCCAGGGTAAACCTTGATGTGCTCGATGGCCTGGGACGTGGCCGTGCTCGGCACCACCGCCCCGAGCGGCAGGATGGACCCGGCACGCACGAATACCGGGATGCGATCGATCGGCGCATCGACGCTGATCGTCCGGCCTCCGGAGACCCGCTCGTTGGTCCAGTAGTCGTACCAGTCGGTGCCCGCAGGTAGATACACCTGCTTGCGCGTCTGTGCCTGGCGCGTGACCGGTGCCACCAGAAAGTCGGGCCCGAACATGTATTCGTCGCCAAGGGTCGCGACCTTGGGGTCTTTCGGGAAGTCCATCCACAGCGCGCGCATGAACGGCGTGCCGGTGCGGTAGGTCCGCCAGGCAAGCGAGTAAATGTAGGGAATCAGCCGGTACCGCAGGCGATCGTAGCGGGCGAGGATCGCCTCCGCCTGCGGCCCGTAGGCCCAGATCTCGGTGTGCTTGCGCTCGCCATGGATGCGCAGGATCGGCAGGAATGTGCCGTACTCGAACCAGCGCGTGAAGAGCTCCGGATAGTCATAGTCCTCGCCGACCACATCGCGGGCGCCCGCGGGGTCGATCAGCGGCGGATGCGTGGCCGAGGAGGCCTTCGGCAACGGCTGCCAGCCGCCAATGTCATTGCCCCAGTAGGCGATCCCCGAGGCGGTCATGTTGAGACCGGTCGGGATCTGATGTCGCAGGGCCTCCCACGACGGATCGATGTCGGATGACCAGAAGATCGCACCGGTGCGCTGCGACCCGAGATAGGCCGCCCGCGCGAGGATGAGAACACGTTTGTCAGGGCGGTAGCGACGCAGCCGCTCCGACATGCCATCGATATACAACAGCGGAAACACGTTGTGGTAGCGGTCGCCGGAGCCGATCTTGAAGAAGAACCCGTCGGGGACGAGATCCGGCTCCGTCTCATCGAGCCAGAGGTAGTCGAACCCGCGCGCGAGGATGTTGTCGCGGACATGGTCGAAGAACCAGTCGAGCGCCTGGGGGTTGGTGGCATCGATGAGGGCGCCAGCTCGATCGGCGCGAAACGGCAGCCCGACCTGCGTCTTGCCGTCCTTGTTCTTCAGGAAATACCCCTTGGCGTCGAGCTCGTTGAAATAGCGGGAATCCGGCTCGAAGCGCGGCCAGACCGAGATCAGCGACCGGATGCCGAGCGCATGCAGGTCGCGGTTCATCGCCTGCGGATCGGGGAAGGCCGCCGGATCGAAGTCGAGCTGACCCATGCGCGTCCAGTAGAACCAGTCGAGCACCATGATGTCGAGCGGATATCCCTTGCGGCGGTAGGTGCGCGCGACGTCGAGGATTTCCTGTTGGCTCGCGTAGCGCGCCTTCGACTGGATGAGCCCGAAAGCCGCCCTGGGCGGAATGGGCGTGCGGCCGGTGAGCTTCGCATACCCGGCGTAGAGCGCATCGGCGTCGCCGCCCAGGATGACGAAGAACGACACGCGCTCGCCCACCTTGGATTGCCAAAGCGTCTGTCCGTTGACACCAGGGTAGACGTGGGTATCGGACGGATTGTCCCAAACGATTCCGTAGCCCCGGCTCGAGACCATGAACGGGACACAGACCGTCTCACCGTGCGGGTCATCGTACCAATGCTTGCAGTCGATCGTCCGGCCGCGAAGGTCGAGGATTCCGTCCTGATTCTGACCCAGGCCGTAGAAGTGCTCGTCGGCGGCCGCCTCGAAGCTGGCGCCGACTTGGAAGGTGTGCTCGCCGTTGACCGTGTGCGGCGCCATCTGCCATCCCGTCATGGACAGCACGGTTTGACCCAGCGCGTTTTGAATTTCGAGCGCGACGGGCGGCAAGGGCGGCGCGAAGTAGCGCTCGCCCACGGTAGGGGCGCTGGGCAGGGGTTGCGAATCGACGTGCAGGCGCAGCGCGCTCGAGCGGAAGTCGTCGCCTCCCGTGACCTCGGTATGCTGGAAGCCGCCCGCGTCGGGGCGCGCAACGAAACCGTATCCCGGAGGCGACGCGGCCGTTGCGTAATCGGTGGCGATCGTGATGCGCACGATATTGGGCGCATAGCGCTCGATCGCCACGTACGCGCCATTGCGGCTCAACACCACCGGTGCGGCGAAGCACGGTCCGCACAGGAGCACGGCAGCCAGGCATACGATGCGGCTTGCGGGCCCGACCGGGCGGCGAATCTCGTTCAAGCGACCCCCTCGAATGCGGTTGACGTCCGGCACCGCTGGTGCGGCGAGCGTAGTATTGGCGCACCCCCGCTCCGCCTACAAATAAGCCTCTCCTTCGGCGGTATACGACGCTTTGTATACTGCCCGGAAGCTCAGCGCTTCAGGGCGCGCTTTAGCGCATCTGCCATCACGCCGTTGCCTTGCGGCTCACTGTTACGTTGCGATGGACGGGATGCGGGACGCGACTGCGGGCGGCCGCGATCGCGCTCGCCGACGCTGTGGCGGGCCCCCTCGGGGCGAGCACGCGGGGAGCTGTCCCCCAGTCTCATGGTGAGCGCGACCCGCCGCCGCTGCAGGTCGACCTCCAGCACTTTCACCTTGACGACAGCGCCCGCCTTGACCACCTCGCGTGGATCCTTCACGAAACGCTCCGACATCATGGAGATGTGCACGAGGCCGTCCTGGTGCACGCCGACATCGACGAAGGCGCCGAAGTTGGTGACGTTCGTCACCACGCCTTCGAGCACCATGCCCGGCGTCAGATCCTTCAGGTCCTCCACCCCTTCCTGGAAGACCGCGGACTTGAACTCCGGACGCGGGTCGCGCCCGGGTTTTTCCAACTCCTCGAGAATGTCCCGCACCGTGGGTAGCCCGAAACGCTCATCGGTATAACGGGCGGCATCGATCCGCCGCACGACCCGCGAGTCGCCCATCACCTCCGTCAACGGCTTGCCCAGGTCCGCGAGTATGCGCTCCACGAGGGGATAAGCCTCCGGATGCACCGCGGAGCGGTCGAGCGGGTTCGCGCCGTCGTTGATGCGCAGGAAGCCGGCGGCCTGCTCGAAAGTCTTGGCGCCCAGCCGCGGCACCTCGCGCAGCGCCTCGCGGCTGCTGAAGGCGCCCTTCTCGTCCCGCTGCCGCACGATCGCGGCGGCCAGCGATTCCGACAGGCCCGAGATGCGCGCGAGCAGCGCCGGTGAGGCGGTATTCACATCGACGCCAACCGCATTGACGCAATCCTCCACCACCGCATCCAACGAGCGCGCGAGCCTCGTCTGGTTGACATCGTGCTGGTACTGCCCCACGCCGATGGATTTCGGGTCGATCTTGACCAGCTCGGCCAGGGGATCCTGCAGGCGCCGCGCAATGGAGACCGCGCCCCGCAGCGTCACATCGAGCCCCGGCAGCTCACGGGAGGCGAGCTCCGAGGCGGAGTACACGGAGGCGCCCGCCTCGGAGACCACGATCTTGGTGAGCCCGAGATCCGTGTTGCGCCTGATGAGATCGCCGGCCAGCTTGTCGGTCTCGCGCGAGGCGGTGCCATTGCCGATACTGACCAGGTCGACCGCGTGTTTCCTCGCCAAAAGCGACAGCGCGTGCAACGACCCGTCCCAGTCGTTGCGCGGGGCGTGTGGATAGAGGGTTGCCGTATCCAGGACTTTGCCCGTGCGATCCACGACCGCGACCTTGATTCCGGTGCGCAATCCCGGATCGAGCCCCATGGCGACGCGCGGACCCGCAGGAGCGGCGAGCAGCAGGTCGTGCAGGTTGTGGGCGAAGACGCGGATGGCCTCTTCCTCCGCACGCTCGCGCAGCTGCGCCAGCAGCTCGCCCTCGAGTTGCCAGGCGAGCTTCACCTGCCAGGTCCAGCGGGCGGTCTGCAGCAGCCACGCATCACCCGCACGCCCACGGCTGCCAATGCCGAAGTGCGCGGCGATCTTGCGCTCGCAGGAGTTGAGTGCCTCGGGCGCCGCAGGCGCTTTCCGGGCCTGCGCCAGCTCCTCCGGAAGCTTCAGGGCGAGCTGCAACACCTCTTCCTTGCGCCCGCGCAAGAGGGCGAGCGCGCGGTGCGAGGGAATGGCTTCGAGGGGCTCCTGATAATCGAAGTAGTCGCGGAACTTCGCGCCGGCCTCCTCCTTGCCCTCGGCGACGCGGGAGACTAGGCGCGCACTGCTACGCAGGTGTTCCCTCAGGTCGCCGATCAGCGCGGCATCCTCCGCAAACTGCTCCATCAGCACCTGGCGGGCGCCCTCTAGCGCCGCCTTCGCATCGGGGACGCCGGGATTCTCGCCCTGCTCGGTCGTGAACGGCGCTTTGAGGTATCCGGCCGCCGCCGCCTGTGGGTCGAGATTTGGATCGGCGAGGAGCGCTCGGGCGAGGGTGTCGAGCCCGGCCTCGCGGGCGATCTGCGCCTTGGTGCGGCGCTTCGGCCTGAAGGGAAGGTAGAGGTCTTCGAGCCGCTGCTTGGTATCGGCCGCCTCCAGACCCTGCCGGAGCTCCGCCGTCAGCTTCCCCTGCTCCTCGATGCTCTTCAGCACCGAGGCACGGCGCTCCTCGAGCTCGCGCAGATAGACCAGGCGCTCCTGCAGCGCGCGCAGCTGCGCGTCATCGAGCCCACCGGTGGCCTCCTTACGATAGCGCGCGATGAAGGGCACCGTGGCCCCGCCGTCGAGAAGAGCAACGGCGGCGGTGACCTGCGGCGGTTGGACGGCGAGCTCGGCGGCGATGCGGGATTCGATGGGGATCATCGGCGCACTATGCGCAAAGCCGCGGGGTGCAACAAGTCTTGTATGATGCGCTGGATCGGGGCATCCTGCCCCGCCCAGCGCATCCGCCACCTGCGGCGGCGGGCACATCCGTGAAAGATGTGGTAGCTTGCCCGCGCAGCGGAGAGCGAGCCTGTGGCGAACACACTGATTTTCGAGAACCGGCGCCTGCAGTTTCCGCTCGATACGCTGGTCGACGCCATCATCGAGCTGGAAGACAAGACGGGACACTGGCCGTCGAAAGCCACCGTGGTGGGAGCCGCCATCGACAACTCCGGTGAGGGCGAAGCGGCCGTAGTGCTTTCGATTCACCGGGCGGAGGGCGGCGAAGTCATCGAGCGCCGCTACTCCCTGGCCATGCTCGCCGCCGCGATGGTCAACTACTGTGTGACGATGCGCGTCCCCATGCCGCGCAACTCCACGAAGAGCATCCAGGTGCTCGCCGACGCCGTTGTCCTCGTGCTCGAGAACAACGTCATGCTGCAGACTCGCCACGAGGAGCTTTCCACGTTGCCCGCCGGCAGCGTCCAGACCGTGCAGCCGACGCAAGCTGCGCAGTCAGCGCCTAGCCGTATCGGGGGCGAGGCGGCAGCCGCGTCGAGCGCATCAGATACAAAACGCCCAGACAGCCCGCCACCACCAACAGAGAGCCCGCCGGATATCGCCTGAGCAGACGCCCCCCGGCCGGAATCAGCCGTGCCCCGAGCCTCGCCACCGAGACCGCCGCGGTGATGCGCCCGACGGTGGAGCTCGCGGGTCCGACCGCATGCGCAGCCCTTTCGACCAGGCGGCCGACATCGGAGAGCATGCCGCCGGAGCGGCCCAGGTTATCGGGATCGACGCGCATGCTCCTACAATGGAGCAGGTTGCGGCGGGTTCCGGTCTCCCGCTCCCGGATCGCGGCGGGTGCGATCAATGGCCGCCACCGTGTGATGGAATGCCTCGAGCAGCGGGACTGACAGCCCGAGCTGCGCGGCTTTGCGGACCGCGTAGCCGAAGGTCTCCTCGACTTCGAGCGGCCGCCCGGCCTCGAGGTCCTGCAGAGCGGACATCCGGTGATCGGGGGCCCGCCGCCGCATGTCTTCTCCGATGCGGCGCAGAGTCTCGATCGCCTCCGCTTCAGGCACATCGATCAGCGCGTTCAACGGCAGCGCCGCGGTGCCCTCCGTGACGGCGACTCCCTGGGCGCGCGCCAACGTGACGGCTTCGCGGACCAGCCGAACCAGGAGCCATCCGCAGTCCGCATCCGCCAGGTAGCGCCAGGTCGGGGACCGGGTGGTCACGGCCATGCTCATCAGGCCGAGCCAGACGACGAATTTGCCCCATTCGCGGGCGACGATATCGGCTACGGCGGTGGACCTGACCCCTGCCCGATCGATCAGGCCCGCCACGCGCACCGCGCGCTCGCTGATGCCGCCGGCCAGCTCCCCGAGAGGCAGGCTCACGTTGCGGGTAAAGAGTACCTCGCCGTTGGGCAGCAGCTCACCGCTCGTATCGGCGAGAGCGCCCAACACCCGATCGGGGCCGAAGACCTGCGCCAGCAACTCGTCTTTCACGACACCGTTCTGCAGGGACAACGCCGCGCCGACCTCGAGATGCCTCAGGTGCTCGAGCGCGGCCCGCGTGCCGTGCGTTTTCATCGCCACGATGAGCGTGTCGGCACCCGCGAGTTGCGCGGGATCGGTGATCACCGGCACGCGCGCCGAGAGCTCCACCAGTCCCCTGACGCGCAGCCCCTCCCGCTGCACCGCGCGCGCGCGCTCGCCCCGCGCAAGAACGATGACGGAGTGGCCCGCCTGCGCCAGATGCGCGGCCAGGATGGAGCCCATGGCTCCTGCCCCCAGAACCGCGAATTCAGCCCGCGTCACGGCCGCGGACCGAAGCGCAGGCGATGCGCCGCCATGGCGGTGACGAAGCGGTCGATGTCCTCGTCCGAGTTGTAAAAGTGAACGGTGGCGCGCAGGTTATCGTTCCTGAAGGAAGTCACGATGTCCTCCTCGAGGAGCCGTTGGAAGAGCCCCGCCGCGTCGCGCGAAGGAATCGCCACCATGGGTCCCCGGCGGGCATCGTCCGCCGGCGTCACCGCGGGCCAGCCGATCGCGGCCAGGCCGTCCATGCAGCGACGCGTCAGCGCCCGAACACGCTCCTCGATGGCATCGGTGCCCGCGTCGAGGATGATCTTCAATCCCGCCTCCGCGGCATAGCAGTTGACGACCGGCGGCGTGCCGGCCTCGAAGCGCCTGGCGCTCGGCGACGGGCGGTTCGCCGTGATGTCCATGGCGGCGATGTCCTCCTGCGCGAACCACCCCGTGTGGCTCGGCACGAGCTCCCGGATGAGTCCCGAGCGCACGTAGAGAAAGCCGATTCCCGCGGTCCCGAGCAGGTATTTGAGCATCCCACCGACGGCAAAATCGACGCCGAGCGCTTTCGCGTCCACCGTCATGGCGCCGACCGCCTGATAACAGTCGACCATTACGCGGGCTCCCCGCTCGTGCGCCAAACGTGTGATGCCGGCGATATCGAGACGGGCGCCGTTACGGAAGCACACCTGCGTGACCGCGACGAGCTGTGTCCGATCGTCGATCAGGCGCGCGAAATTCTCGAGCGGGATGTACCCGTCGACCGCGGGCGGCACGTGCACCACCGCGGCGCCCCGCCGCTCCTGCGCGTGCCAGATCTGCGCGTTGGTCGGGAACTCGAAATCGCTGACGATGACCTTGCGCCGCGGCCCGCTGAAATCCAACGCGCTGGCGAGGGCATTGATGCCGGCCGAGGCCGATGCCGTCACGGCAACCTCGCCCGGGGTAACGCGCAGCACCTGTGCCATGGCGGACCGGACCGCCTCGTTCTTCATGACCCAGAGGTCCCAGTTCGCCCCCACCGCGAGGCGCTCGTCCATGTAGGCGTTGAATGCATCCCGCACACTGTCGGCCAGGGCGCAGTACGAGCCGCTGTTGAGATAGGTCTTGCGCTCGAGCACGGGGAATCGGCGCCGCAGCGCCCGGAAATCGATCGACATCTTCAGCCTTTGCGCCGTATGAAATACACGATGGAGATCAGCGCCATCCAGGGCACTCCGTACAGCCAGGAGACCCGCAGATGGCTGTCAAAGCCCATGGTGACGAGAATCGCGGCCAGCATCGCGAGACCCGCATACTGCATCCACGGGAAGAACGGCATGCGCACCGGCAAAGTGGCGGGCGCATGCCGGCGCCGGAAGCGCAGATGGCTGGCGAGAACCAGCATCCAGACGATGATCATGGCGAAGAGCGCGACGCCGAGCAAATCGGTGTAGGCATCGGGAGTAAAGATGGATGCGCCGGCGGCAACCAGCACGCAGGCTCCCGAGACCAGGATCGCCGCCACCGGGCTTCCCCGCTCGCTCAGCTTGCCGAGCGCTCGCGGCGCATCGCCGCCGCGGGAGAGCGAGAAGAGCATGCGCGAGCAGAGATAGACGTCGGTATTCATGCCCGAGAGCGCCGCGCTCACCACGACGAAGTTCATGATCCCGGCCGCATCCCGGATGCCGGAGTACTGCAGAACGGTAACGAACGGACTTTGCGCGACGACCTTCGCGCCGGTGTTCGTCCATGGAGCGATCGCGACGATGACGGCGATGGCGAGCACGTAGAAGAGAAAGAGCCGCAACAGCATCGTCCGCAGCGCCGCCGGGATCGCCTCCTCGGGATTGCGGGTCTCACCGGAGGTGACGGCGATCACCTCGATCCCGACGAACGAGAAGATCCCGACCGTGACGGCCATCCAGAGCCCGGAGAGCCCCTTGGGCAGGAACCCGCCCGGGAGGCCCGTCAGGTTGTGCAGGCCGACGGCCGGACGGCCGAGGCCGAAGACGATCGCGATGCCGAGGATGATGAAGACGACGATCGTCGCCACCTTGATCACGGCGAGCCACGACTCGACGGTACCGAAGTTGCCGACCGAGCGCGAATTCAGATAGATCAACACCGTGCAGAAGCCGAGCGCCCAGGCCCAGACGGGCACGCCTGGAAACCAGTACTGCATGTAGAGGCCGGCCGCGACCGACTCGCCGCCGATGGCGATCACCTGCGCGATCCAATAGGTGTAGCGGACCACGAACCCCGCCCAGCGGTTGAGATACATCTCCGCGTAAACGCCGAACGAGCCTGCGGTCGGGTGCACGACCGCCATCTCGGAGAGGCTGAAGACCATCACGAGCGCGACATATCCGGCGAGCGCGTAGCTCGCGATGACCGCCGGGCCGGCGTAGCCGACCGCGAGGCTGCTGCCCATGAAGATGCCGGTGCCGATCGCCCCGCCGAGGCCGATCATGACGATCTGAGCCTTGCCGAGGCTGCGCCTCAAGCCGCCCTCGCGCTCGCTCCAATCAGTCATAGTAGGCGAGGCTGGGATTGTCGCCCGGACAGATCACCCCGACGACGAGCATCCCTTGCGGGGAGGTCGCCTCGAGCGAATGCAGCTGCTTGCGCGGCAGGAAGATCGCCTCGCCCGCGCGCACGGGCGCCTTGCGCTTCTCGGTCCAGAGGCAGCCCTCACCCGCGAGCACGATCAGCGTTTCCTCGTAGAGGTGGCGATGCGGCGCGGCCTTGGAGCGGGGAATGTGCCCGATGAACTGGGTGATCGTGCGCGAGCCGATGCGTTTGTCCACTAGGATCTGGAAGTAACGCGGCCCCATCGCGGTGCGCTGTTGCGCATCGACGGAGACGACCCGCTCCGGGAAGTCCGCCGCGAAATTCTCCGGCATGACCTGCGGCCATCCGAGCGTGCCGTGCGGCGAGGCGAGCACGAACACTCGCAGGGTCTCCCGATGGGCGGGAAAGAGCTGCAGAGCCTCGCCTGGGCGCACGTACACGCCGTCGTGCAGATTCACCTCGAATTCCCGGCTCGAGATGATCGCGCGGCCGCCGCCTGCCGCGATGAAGAGGATCGCATCGCAGTTGCCGAGTGCCAGGACGGGCGATGGGCCGTCCTCCACCTCGAGGAGATACTGGCTCTGGAAAAGTGCGCCGAGCTCCGGGGTCACGAGAGGACAGTGCCGCAGGCTCCCGCGGGCAGTCCTGGACGCGAGCACAGGCGACACGACATAACATCCTCCGTCGAGCCACCGGCGCGGCCCGTCCTCCTCCGTCACCAAGCGGATGAGGCGGTTCGCGGGGCTTTCCGGGTCATCGAGCGGCGAGCCGCCCGGCAGATTGGCATGCGAGCCGTCGCAGAAAGGCGCATCGCAGGTCCGCTTGCAGCCGCAGAGCAGCACCTCCTCGCTGCGCGCAGCAATGATCCGGCGGGGCCCGAGGCCGGTGCCCCGATGGGAGCCGTCGCAGAAGGGCTGCGTTGCCGAGCGGCCGCACGCGCACCAGAAGTACGCGCGGCCGCTCTCGAGGTCGACTCGACAGGGTTTCGGCTGCACAACGAGCGGCTGCGCGATTCGCGTGCTCATGGGTGGGCGGCGCTCGCCCGCTGCGCGGCGGTGCGCGCCGCCGGGTCCGCGGCCAACGCGGTCAGCTCTCTGCCGAGCGCACTGCCCTCCTCATCCGCCAAGGCAGCCTGGTGAAGCCGCGCCAGCACCGAGGCGCCATCCGGTCGCGCCGCGAGCTCCTCGAGGCGGGCGAGCAGCGTCGAATAATTCCGCCAGCCCCGCTCGTGCGTCTCGCCATAACCCTTGATAAGACGCTGTGCCCGCGCCAGCTCGATCGCCAGATCGCGGTGCGCGGGGGCGAGCCGTTCGATGCGCACGAGCCAATCCTCGATACGCGCGTTCTCCTCGGCGTAGCGGTATGTTCCCCGCCGCCAGCGCTTCATGCCCCCGAGAGCATGCAGCAAGAGGAAGCCACTGACCGTATGGGTGCGGATTCTCCTGCCTCCCGTCGCACGCCCGAGCCATCTCGAGACCCGCGGCGAGGCCAGCACCCAGGCTCCCATCGCGGCGGGCAGCGTGCCGGCGATCTCCGCCACGCGCGGCTTCATGAACTCGGTGAGACGGAAGAGCCGATCCGGCTCGGCGCGAATCTCCTCGCGCACGCGCGCGAACCGAGCGGCTCGGGTCTTGAGATCGGCGACCCGGAGGGTGTCCTCGAAACTCATCCAGAGTGCGAGGCTCCGAGCCACCGCCTCCGTCAGCGTCCAAGGAGACTCATCGAGAGCGTGGATCCGCTCGAGGCGCGTCAGGTAAAGCGCGGCATACTCCGGGTCCTGGTAATCGATGGCGCGCCGCACTCCCGCGAGCGAGATCGCCTGCACCGCCTCGGGCAGGCGGCGAATCCGATCGAGCAGCGGCTGCAGCTTCGGTGAGCGAGCCTGCACTGGCGCCGGCACCGCCTCCGGCGCGGTCGCCGAGCCCTGAGCCGCACTGCCGGCAGCGACCTTCGCGTCGGAGGTCCCATCATCATGCTCGGCCCGCTGACGAGCATCAGCGAAAGCCGCGAGGTTGGTTTCCACCGCAATGCCACTCTTGCGGATTGCAGCCTCGAAAGCCTGCCGCCGGAACGGCAACACGCCGCTGCCGCAAATCGCACCGAGCAGGACTGAGCTGATGACGCTGTGATGCCGCTCCGCCACGGCGTCCATGTCGAAAAGAATGAGGTGCTTGGCCTGGCGACGGATGAGCGCCGTGAGCTCGACCTCGTTCGCCATACCGTGTCCCAGCGCGATCTTCTCGAAGATCGAATACGACCGATGGGATGAGGCGATGAGTGTCGTCTTCTCGGGATCCACCAGCCCGCGCTGGATCGCCCTGCCCGCCTCCACCAGCTCCGAAGCGACGACGCAATCGACATCTCCCGGGACCGGCATCAACGCCATGATCGGATCGCGTCCGGCGCGCTGTGCCTCGGCGCGAGGGAAAAACTCCAGATAGTAGATCGTCGCTCCGGTGCGCTGCGCCACTCCCGGGACGGAGGTCGATTGCACCCAATGGCCCTCGGCCTCCGCAATCCCGATCAGCCACTCGGCGAGCACGCCGCCTCCTTGGCCGCCGAGAGCCGCAATGCAGAGTGTGAGCGGCCGCGGGCTCATAACGTGTAGCGCAGGCGCCGGCGCTCACTGCGACGTTGCAGTGCGCCAATGACGGCGCCACGGACGCACGCCAGCAGCCGATCCCAACGGGAGGGGTTGTAGATGAGATCCGCCCTGTAGAACGACGGGCATAACACCGCGGCATGGGCTACCTCCCCGCATACGCCGCAGCCGACGCAACTGTTGTCCACGTGGGCGACTGGATCGGTGCGTAACGGGTCAGGGTTCTCGCGGATGGTGAGCGAGGGGCAGCCAGACAGGCGGATGCAGGAGTGATCGCCGGTGCAGGTGTCGGGATCGACGCCAAAGCGCTCTCGCACCACCCGCTTGCCTTCCTGGATCGCTTGCTTCATGAGCGGGCGCACCCGCCGCTGCCGGTTCAACTGGCACTCGCCTTCCGCGACGATCACCTTGGGGCCCTTGAATGGGGTCGTCAGCGCCTCGCGGAGGACGGCGAGCGTCTGCTGCATGTCGTAGGTATGGGTGCTGCGCAACCACTTCACGCCTACGCCGCGAACCGCGTCGGCGATCGAGTTGTTGCCCTGCCGGTGCTCGTTGGCGGCACGAGACGAAGGAATGTCCTGCCCACCGGTGGCCGCGGAGTAGTTGTTGTCGATGATGATCGTGATGTCGTCGTGACGATTGAACACGGCATTGCCGATGCCGCTCGTCAGTCCGTTGTGCCAGAAGCCCCCATCGCCCATGATGGAGACGGCGCGCCGGTCGCCCTCGTGGTGGAACGCCGAGGCGCCGGCGGGCCCCAGCCCATAGCCCATAATGCTGTTGCCCATGTTGAATGGCGGCAGCGTGGCGAAGGAATGGCAGCCGATGTCGGCGCTGATGTGCAGGGGGCCGACCTCCCGCTGCAACAGCTTCATCGCCGCGAAGAACGGGCGCTCCGGGCATCCCGTGCAGAGGCCGGACGGTCTGGGCGGCACCACCGCGGCGAGCTGCTGCGCCGGGACGAGCGGCACTTCCTTCACGGGTGCGCCTCGCGGCTGTCGCTGCAGCTGCGGCGCCCAGGCCCTGATGAATTCCGCGAGGCTCTTGCGGATCACATCGACCGTGTACTCCCCCTGCATGGGCAGCACGTCCTTGCCGAGGAGGCGAGCCTCAATGTCGTGCCTGCGCAGGATCTGACTCGCCGCCTGCTCGATGAACTCCGGCTGCCCCTCCTCGACCACGAGCACCGCCCGCTTGCCGCTAAAGAACCTGACCCACTCCTCGGCCACGAGGGGATAGGTCACGTTGAGCACGTAGAGCGGGATTTTGGTCGCCCCGTAGATATCGGCGAGCCCCAGGAGCTCCAGCGCGCGCAGGACGTTGTTGTAGAGCCCGCCCTGCAGCACGATCCCGAGGTCGTCCCGCTCGCCCTGCACGAAATCGTTCATTTCCCGCTGGGCGACGAACCGGATGGCCGCCGGCAGGCGCCACTCGATTTTCTCGCGCTCCTGCGCGTAGGTGGAGGGCGGAAGAATGATCCGTCCGTAGTCCCTGACGGGCGCCCGCAGCGCATCGTCGGCGGAGAACGGGGGTCTTTTGTTGTCCCTGGCCGTGAAGCGTCCGTAGACGTGACACGCGCGGATGCGCAGCATCAGCATCACCGGCGTGTGGCTCGCCTCGGAGAGCTCGAATCCTTCCTCGACGGCGCGAACGATCTCGGGCAGGTGCGGGCGCGGATCGAGCAGCCACATCTGCGACTTCATGGCGAAGGCGTGCGTGCGCTCCTGCATGATGCTCGCGCCTTCACCGTAATCCTCACCCAGGATAATGAGCGCACCACCCTTCACTCCCGCAGAAGCGAGGTTCGCGAGCGCGTCGGAGGCGACATTGGTGCCAACGGTGGATTTCCACGTCACCGCGCCGCGCAGCGGATAGTTGATGGAGGCGGCGAGCATGGCGGCCGCGCTCGCCTCCGAGGCGCTCGCCTCGAAATGCACCCCGAGCTCCGTCAGGATGTCCTCCGCATCGCAGAGCACGTCCATGAGATGCGAGATAGGGGCGCCCTGGTAGCCACCGACATAGGCCACTCCGGACTGCAGGAGCGCCTTGGTGACCGCAAGAATGCCTTCACCGCGGAATTCGGCGCCGGCGCCGAGCCGCAGGGACTCGATTTCTTTGGCGAAGGATCGCTCGGCCATGAACTCTCTTTATATCCGATGCCTCATGCCGGAACGAGCGCCAGCACGCGCAGGGGGCTCCCCGAGCCATTGACGATCTTGAGCGGCGGGGCGATGACCACCGCCCCCGTGGGCGGCAGCTGATCGAGATTCGTGAGACTGGCGAGACCGAACCGGTTGGAGCCATGCATCAGCGTATGGCAGGGGAACATCGGCTCAAAGGTTGCAGCCTGCCCTGCGTCGGTACCCACCGTCTCGACCCCAACGCCCAGGATATCGCGCTCACGCGCGAGGAACGGAACGCATAGCGGATGGAAGCCCGGGGTATGCGGGCCGTCCTTGCCGATATTGAGGAATTCCCCGGCCGTGGGGCGCTTCGACCAGTCGGTGCGGACCAGGACCCAGGCGTGCGCGGGAATGCGCCCGTGCTGCCGCTCCCAATCCTCGACGATCGCCTGGGTGAGCAGGAAATCCGCGTTCGCCGCCACCTGTCGCGAGACGTCGATGACGCAGGCCGGGCCTATGAACCGGTCGACCGGAATGTTGTGGGTGGCGTTGTTCGGATAATCCTTGCCGGTCACCCAATGCACCGGAGCGTCGAAGTGCGTGCCGGTGTGCTCTCCGCAGGCGATATTGTTCCAGTACCACGCCGGGCCGCGCTCGTCATAACGGGAGATCTCCTCGAGCGCGAATCCCTTGGAAGGAGCGAATTGCGGCGGCAGCTGGATCGTGGGCGTCGCGGGCTCGAGCGGCACGGTGAGGTCCACGACGCGGATGCCCCCGCCCGTGATGCCCCGGATCAGTTGGGCGAGGATCTGCGGCTGCGAGGCGCTGGCCGGTGTGTTCATGCTCCGAATCC